>JAAUYD010164637.1_pt1 | contig 10511 bp, 9 predicted proteins | sample 7278101 | NCBI WGS metagenome assembly JAAUYD01 (sample SAMN14350128, study PRJNA611818) | marine sediment metagenome | isolation source: surface marine sediment (0.6m) | place: French Polynesia: Moorea | collected 2018-08
CTTTCGCCAGGTCGATTGCCTCGGGGGTCTCGCGCCCCATGTGGATCCACACATCCTTGATACCGGCGTTGGCGGCTTTCTCCACCCAATCCCTGGTGTCCTCTTTCGGTACTTCGAGGACCACGGCGTCGACCGCTTCGGGAAGGCCTTCGAGTGTCGCGTAAGCGTGATCCCCCTCGATCTCGTCGACGGAGTTGTCGACCGGGAAAACGGACTTGCCGAGTTTCTTCAGGCCCCGGTAGGTCAGGACGGGAAAATTTTGCTTGGCCTTGTTTCCGACTACGGCGAAGCGGCTATTCTCCCAGAAGGTTTCGTAGTTGGAACTCATTGTGCACCTCTCTACAAACAGGAGGAACAAGGAAATCAGGCCTTGCCGGGCCGGTCAGGAAGCCGGGGCCTGATTCCTGTTGACCGTAGATTGCCGCGGGTTGGCGCACAATAAGTAGCCCACGTAGGGCGTGCTTCCTTGAGCGCTATCGACGCCTAGTCAGGCTCGCAACGATCCGATTCGCTGTCCTCGCTCAGTTCGCAGAGGCTCAAATCGTCAAAGTACACGCCCTGGGTCCTGTCGCTGCCCGAAAAGTCGACGAACAGTGTAAACGCGTGGATCGCGGCCGTTCCCTCGGGCGCGGTAGCAACGCCGGTGTCGAGAGAAATCCATTCGTTCACGGGTGAGTCTCTGTTTACCTGGGCCGATGTTTTCGCTTTGGTGGTGCCACCAGCCGTCTCGACAGTACCCAGATCGTTGCCCTTGGCATCGAAGAACGAAACCTGCAGAACGCCGAAAGCGTTTGTTCCAGCCAGCGTCGCTGGCGTCAGGCCATAGCCGGTCAGTCTCCAGCGCGAGCCTGCCGCGGCGGGAAATTCCTGGTAAGCGCCCGAGGCATTGCCGATGAAGGTGGCCTGGAACGGGACTGTCCGGCTGAAGCCGCCGTTGAACATCGATTGACCGCCACTGCGGGCATAGTTCCTGGAGAAAAGGCTAATTTCGAACAGCCTCCAACCGCCCTCATTGGCTGCCGTTTGCAACTCAAAGCTCGCGTCTTTCAATAGACCGCCGTCTTCGGCAAGAGCGGCCGGCGAAACGCCGACGAGCGATGCGATGAGGAATGCGCAAAAAGAAACGAGACGTTTGTTCTTCATGATCAGATCCCCTGCGGAACAGACATCCTCATTATACGAGGAGTTCGAATGCTGCGATGGTCACTCCTCGGCGGCGCGAATTTCATGGCCGCCGAATTGATTGCGCATCGTCGCGAGCAGCTTGCCGGCGTAATCCTGTTGCCCCTGGCTCGCGAAACGTGCCATCAGTGCCAGGCTCATGATCGGCGTCGGTACTCCCTGTTCGATGCCCTCCAGCGCGGTCCAGCGACCCTCGCCGGAATCGGCTACGAACGGATCGATGTTGGCAAGCTGCTGGTCCTCCGATAGCACGCTGGTGGTCAGGTCGAGTAGCCAGCTGCGAACGACACTGCCGTGTCGCCAGGTCTCTGCGATGCCTGCGAGGTCGAGGTTGAAATCCTCGCGGCCTTTCATCAGCGAAAAACCTTCCGCATAGGCCTGCATCATCCCGTACTCGATGCCGTTGTGAATCATCTTGACGAAATGACCGGTGCCGACCTGGCCGGTGTGAATCCAGCCGCGATCCTGTTCCGGCGCGAGCGCCTCGACGATCGGCTGAACTTGCGCGAATGCCTCGTCAGGCGCGCCCACCATGAGCGAGTAGCCGTTGTCGAGGCCCCAGACACCTCCGGAGACACCTGCGTCGACGAAGTGTATACCTGTTTGCGCAAGCAGCTTGCCACGTCGTATCGAGTCCTTGTAATAGGAGTTCGCGCCATCAATCAGGATGTCACCCGGCTTTAGCAGCTCCCGCATCTGCTGCACATACGATTCGGTAACGTCGCCGGCGGGGAGCATCAGCCAGACCACTCGAGGCGCATCCAGCCTCGTGACGAGCGACTCAGCGGAGTCAGCGGCAATCAGCCCCACCTCCGATGCAAGGACTTCTGTCGCGTCGGCGTCCTGATTGAATCCGACGACCTCGATGCCCGCGCGCCGCAGGCGCCTTGCCATGTTGCCACCCATCTTGCCCAACCCGATCATGCCGAGTTTCATCGCACTTCCTCGTAGAGATACCTCCCGCTAGTATCTTGCTTAATCAATAGCGGCGCCACCTCAGGGAACAGAAACGCGGCCGGCAAATTCGGAGTGCGGTCTCGCGAAGCCACTTTCGAGCGAGGGCGTCGCCATTCCTGTCGCAATCGTGCATACTCGTAGCGGCGATTCGACAAGAACAAAACGCTAACCGTGGCGAATAAGAGCAACCAAAACAAGCCCGGACGGAAAGCTGGTTCCTCAGTGCATCGCTCATCGCGACGCAACGAATATGACGATGCAGTAACGACAGATATTGTCGGCAAATTTGAGACCGCATTCGACGAGCAACCGGAGGAGACGCCAGGCGATCTCTTTGTCACCGATGTGTCGCTTTCGACACACGTCGATCTTGAATCGGGCGACATCCTGCCTGCGAGCTTTATTCTAAAAGACCGCTTCGAGATCGTTGAACTCGTGTACGCCGCCGGCATGAGTTTCGTCTACAAGGCGATCGATCAACGTCGAGACCCGGAAAGCTCCGGCGACAAGTATGTCGCCATCAAGATCATGCGGCCGTCAATTGGATCTGGCGAGCAGGCAGGTCTTGCGTTGGAAAGGGAAGCGTCCATCACTCAGAGTCTGTCGCATCCGAATATCATCGACATCGTCGATTTTGATGACAATGACGGGCAGCCTTTTCTGGTGATGGAGTGGCTCGAGGGGGAGTCACTGAATGCATTACTGCGCCGCACCAGCGGCAACGCAGTCGAGCCTGAACTTGCGCGGGCGTTGATCACGCTTGCGGCAACAGGCCTGCAGCACGCGCATCGGAACAACGTGGTGCACGCGGACATCAACCCGTCCAATGTCTTCATAACGGATACTCAGGAAATAAAACTCCTGGATTTCGGTGTGGCGAGGTACGTGACTTCTCCTGAGCGCGCGGAGGATGGTCGGTTCACATGGGTGACGCAAACGTACGCGAGTCCCGACGTCCTGGCGGGCTTGCCACCGGTCGTCGAGGATGACGTATTTTCGCTGGGTTGCGTTGTCTATCGGTTGTTGAGCGGCAGGCATCCGTTTGGAGGTTCGCCGTCACTGGTAGCCAGAAACAAGGGGCTGTCAGTCGAACCAATACCCGAACTTCCCGCCAGACAGTGGGAGATCCTCCGCCGGGCATTGTCGTTCGAACGCGCGGATCGGCCCAGCGATCTGAACGATTTCGTTATCTGGCCTGCAACGAACGCCGTGGTCGAGGAGTTGCCAGTCCGCCCGGCTCGGGGATCCATGCCAGAGCATTGGAAGTGGCTTGCAGCCGCTGCTGCGCTTGCAACTCTGGCTGGCGGGTATTGGCTTACGCAGCGTGGTGCGAACGACGAGGTGGTTGCCCCCCTGGAGTCGCCGATGCCGGAAGAGAGTGCAGCGGTCGATCCGGGAATCTCGGCCGGCGAGGCGCTTGTCGTTGCGGCTACGCGTGCTCTCGAGGAGGAGCAACTCATAGAACCTGCAGACGTCAGCGCCAGAGCCTTGTTCAGGGCAGCGCTGGTGCTCGAGGGCGACAATCCCGAAGCCCTTCGCGGTTTGCGTACGATCAGCGATGTCTACGTGCAAGAAGCACAGGTGGCGCTTGGCCAGGATAACCCGGTTGAGGCGTATGCCGCGCTGGCCGTCGCGACCGATACGGATCCGGGAAACCCGTCGATCGCTATCGTCGATCAGTTGTTGATTGTCAAAGGCGATAGTGAACTCGCCGAGGCGCGCCTGGCCATCACGACCGGCGACTTTGACGCTGCGGCACAGAAGATATCGCAGGCGGAGCAGTATCGGCACATCGACGAAACGGAAGTCCGGAATCTCCGTCAGGGTATCGAGGAGCGCCGGCAGGAAGACTTGCTGCTTGACCGGCTCGCAGCGGCAGATGCACACATAGCGGCTGACAGACTGCAAGTTCCCGAAGGAGACAATGCGTACGCCGTATTAATCGAGTTGGACAGCCGATTCGGGGGCGACGCAAGGGTACTCGCGTCGAAGGAGCGGCTGGGTGAGCGCCTTCTCTTACGCGCCGGTTCTGCCATTGACGACGCGCAGTTGGGGCAGGCAAGCGAAGCGCTCGACGCGGTCGATGCGCTCGGGGTACTCGCATCCGAGGTCGAAACCCTGCGTCTGTCGCTCATTGCAGATGCCAACGTTGCCGAGGCAGTTGATACAACCAACGTGCAGGAGGCAGTCTCGCGGATCGCCAACGAACAACCCGTGGTCGCTGCCGAACCGGGCGATCTGACGACATCACCCGTCGTCGATCAGGAGCTCGACGAGCCATCGAACCGGACAGTAGGAACCCAGGTTACTGTGCCGGCAGAGGCAGATCCTCAGGCACCGGCTCAGGCAGAGGCCGAGCTTCGGCGCTATTCCCTGCAGGAACTTGGCATCAGGGAATACGTTGCGCCGATGTTTCCCCGAGCCGCCCGGAGGCGGAATTTGAGCGGCATGGTCGAGGCCAGTTTCGTCATCAATCCCGACGGCAGGACGGAATTGATAGAGATACTGCATTCCGAACCGGGCGACGTGTTTTCCCAAAGCGCGATTCGAGCAATAGGTAAATGGCGCTTCGAGGCTCGCGACGAGCCGTTCCAGACCCGTGTCACCCTCAGGTTCGAACAAGAATAGGAAAAGTGACCTGCGTCACACTTCGGCCGGTGACGAGGTCGCTCACGCTGCCTGTCTCCGGTCGGCTACGCTGTGAGAATGAAGAAACGCATCGGCACATGCCTTTTCGCAGCAGCAGTGCTCCTCGCACTTTCTTCCTCTCCCGCGTTCGCCGGCAAGTTCAATGCCGTTATCAATGGCAAGTCCTATCACCTGAATTCGAGCCACGAGTGGAATGAGTTCAACTACGGGTTCGGTGTAGAGCACGAGTTCACGCAGACGAGTGCCTGGCGCAAGGTTGCAATGGTCAATGCGTTCCGTGACAGCAACGACAAGATGTCCTACATGGCGGGTGCAGGCCTTCACCGGCGGATCTTCGAAACCGACGAGCTGGCGGGGTTCTACGTTTATGCGGGGCTCAACGCATTCCTGATGACGCGCGACGACGTGAACGGCAACAAACCGTTCCCCGGGATACTCCCGAGCGTCAGCATTGGCAATGACGTGGTCGGACTGAACGTGACCTACATGCCTAAAAAAGCCATCGAGATGACGACGAATTGCACCACGGTGGACCCAACGCTGAGCGGCATTGTGTTCGTGCAGCTCAAGGTCGGCATGGATCAGCTGCTGCCCTAGTCTCCCGTGTCGGTAGAGCGTGTGCTACCGTTACCCGATGGCGTATCAGATTCTCACTCTCGCATCGTCGCTGCGGCCCAACCGATCTCCTGGTTTCCTGCTTTCAGCGCTGGCCTTTCTGGCCTTGTCGCCGAACGCTCCGGCGCAGACGAACAACCCGACAGGCATAGGCATCGGGCTTGGCCTCGGGTTGAGCAGCATCGAAGACGAGGACGCGCCGGGTGACACGTTTGACGGCAGCGATTTCGGCTGGAACCTGGATATCGAATGGCGTTTCGTCGAATACGTCGCAGTTGGCCTGAACTGGACTTCGCTCGGTGAAGACACCGAGGATTTCAACGCTGCCCAGACGACAATCGGGGTCGACGGTTTCGGCGCCTACGTGCGCGGGTATTGGCCGGTCACTGCCAACGTCACGTTACACGCTCGCTACGGCGAAACGAACTATAGCGTCGACATCGATCCCGGCATCGGCTCGATCTTCCCGTTCAGCGACGACGCAAAGGACTTCGGCATCGGTGGCGACTACTACGTAAACGAAAACCTGGCCGTACGCGTCGAGGCGCGATGGCTGGACGGACCTGACAAGGAAGCAGGTGGTCTGACTACGATCGGCCTGCGGTGGCAGTTCTAAGCGGGTGCGGCCTTCCTTTGAGCCCGCGCGGGCACTCCATTGATCGGTCCCAGTTGCCGAGCTCGGCCGCAGCGCTGAACGTTGTTTCAAAAAAGGCGAGCAATTCAGCTTCCGGGTCGGCTGCATTTCGTACGGCCTCGTACGGCAGAACAAACTCCCCGTATTCGGCGTTGTAACTGGCGGCATCCGGTCGAACGGCTGCCTCGGAAAACCCGTCCGGCTGCGGGTACGCGTAGGTATAGAAAGCGGCATCGTCGGACGGGCCGCCTCCAGGCCAGAATCCGGCCGAAGATACTTCGTGCGAATAGGCTTCCTGCGTGACGTTGTCAGGCAAGTGGGGAATGCCTCCGGGGTGCAACGGGGCCGCACGCCCGGAGAAACGCGTCACGGCGAGATCAAAACTGCCCCAGAACAGATGCACAGGACTCACCTTGCCGCGAAACCCGGTACGAAAGTCCTGCATAACGCGGTCGATCGTGACGAGCGCCCTGTGGAATCGCGACACGGCATCTCCGTCGTATGGGCGCGGGACTGTGTCCTCGACAAACGGCACCGGGTCGGGCAATTCGTTCGGGTGCCCGTGAATCGCAGGATCGCCGCCGAGCGCCGCGATCAGGTCGGCGAAGCGGGCGTGAAAATCAGCGACCGACATCGGCCCTAACGAAAAACACTCGGTATTCCCGGCTCCATCTAGCCCGCGAACTGCATGGTCGATGAAATCGAATTGAATTTCGATGCCACCGAGACCGTCCGGGATCAGGGACGTCGTGAGTCCTCTCGGGGTTGCATAGAACGTTGCGTGCCAGGAATGATTGACCCAGGGACTTCTTGCCAACCGGTACTTGCCGACAATCTGCAGATAGAGGTGGAGGGCTGCGGCCGTAGTCTGCCACTCGGCATACGGAATCGGCGGCCACTCTTCGTTCGTCGTGTTGCTATTGTTCATCGCAGCAGTATATCGAGTGCGCGAGCCAATCGCAGGCGGCCGCAATTTGCAAACTCACGGTACTCCAGTGCTTTCTTTGTCGAACGTGCCGCACGCGGCAGAGTCCACGACACTCGGCGTGACTTTAGTTGCAATAAACGCGTTTTCATTTTGACACATTGGGGTCGTATACTGCTGCATCGAGGCTTACTCCACGCATCCCAGCGATCACACAGCAAGTGTGCGTCGATAGCCAGGCAACAGGAGCACGGGGTTAGTCATGGCTGACCAGAAGTTTCCCGATCTCGATATCGTCGAAATCAACACGACGCGGCAGGCGCTGCACGCCTACGCGCGCGTTGCGGGATCTTGGAGCAAGGCTCTGCGCAAGCGGCGCAAGCACTGGTGGCATGCGAGTTTGCGCCCGTCGTTGTACGGTTTGACGACTGGTGTCATCTACGGGAAAACGGATTTCGAGATCGAGCTGGATCTCGCCAATAGCAAAGTGCATGTTCGCACGTGCAATTCGCAGTTCAGCGAGCGTCTCGCGGGCCAATCGAGCAAGCATGTCGCAGGAATGATCGACAGTGCATTACAAGCAGCCGGCGTCGATCGGGACGCTCCGGCTGCGATCGATGCCGTCGAAAGCCACGCGGACTTCCCGGGTTACTCAGCCGATCAGGCGAATCGGATGCATCGGGCGCTGGGTTCGATTACGGCCGTTCTCGAGGATTTTCGTGCCACGATTCGCGAGGAGAAGAGCCCGATACAGGTGTGGCCGCATCATTTCGACCTGTCGATGATCTGGCTGCCGGGCCCGAAGGTTGCGGGGCAGGACCCGGCCAACGAGGAGTATGCCGACAAGCAGATGAATTTCGGCTTTGTCTTCGGCGACGAAACGATTCCGGAGCCGTATTTCTATGTCACGGCGTACCCGCTTCCGGAAGCGCTGCCCGACGCACCGCTTCCGGACGGCACAGTCTGGCAAACAGACGGATTCGACGGTGCGGTGCTGCTTTATCGAGATCTTGTCGCCATGCAGGATCCGGCCGCGTACCTGCTGGAACTGTGGAACGGTCTGCTGGGGGCTGCGCGGAAACATCTTGGTTCCGAAGACCGGGGGCGAAAATGAGCGAAGAACTGGACTGGCATCGCGTTGCGGGCCTGGATGAACTCCCCGAAGGTCGCGTCAAGACCGTCACGGTGGGCACTCATTCAATGGCGCTGACCCATATCGACGGAGAGTACTCGGCGATGGACAACCGGTGCCCGCACCAGGGTGGCCCGCTGGGAGAAGGTTCGATCGAGATTGGTGCCGACGGCCAGTGTTGGCTGCGTTGCCCATGGCACGGCTGGGACTTCGACCCGAAAACGGGTAAGCCGCCGGGCGGTCACGAGGACAGCGGTCAGACGCTGTACCCGGTCGAGCGGCGTGACGACGGCATCTATGTCGGTCTCGCGCCGGAAAGCCCGCACACGACGACAGTCACCGACCTGATGGCCCGGACCATGACCAATTGGGGCGTGACGAGCGTATTCGGTATGGTCGGCCACTCGAACCTGGGGTTGGCCGATGCGCTGCGACTCGAAGAGAAAAACGGCAAGCTGAGCTACTACGGCATTCGCCACGAGGGTGCGGCCGCGTTCGCCTGCTCAGGCTATGCGAAACTCACTGGCAGGCCTGCAGCGTGCCTGACAATTGCGGGCCCGGGTGCGACCAACCTGATGACGGGGCTGTGGGACGCCAAGGTAGATCGCGCGCCTGTCCTGGCCCTGACCGGCCAGGTGGACGTTCAGGTCCTGGGGCCCGGTGCCTTCCAGGAGATCGACTTGCACTCCGCCTTCGCGCCCGTGGCTCGTTTCAGCCAGACCGTTCTCCACACGTCGAAGCATGCGGAGCTAATGACTCTGGCGTGCAAGAGCGCGATCGTCGAGCGCGACGTGTCGCATTTGATATTCCCCGACGACGTGCAGACACTGCCGGCGGAGGAAGGGGCAAAGGCGTCGGGTCCCGCCGGAAGATTGGCAAAGCAGGCAATTGCCCCGGCTGAGGAGGCCGTCGAGGAGGCGAAGGCGCTCATTGCCGGATCGAAGCGGCCGATCATCATCGTGGGCTACGGTGCGCGCGACAGCATGCAAGCCATAGTCTCGTTTGCCGAGGAGCTGAATGCCCCGGTTTTGACGACGTTCAAGGCGAAAGGGCAAATCCCCGATCGTCACCCGCTGGCGGCAGGCGTGCTCGGTCGCTCAGGCACGCCGGTCGCGAGCTGGTTTATGAACGAATGCGACCTGATCATTGCGTTCGGGTCGTCCTTTTCGAATCACACGGGCATTACGCCGAAACGCCCGATCATCCAGGTCGATTTCGATCGCATGGCGCTGGGTAAATTTCACGCCGTGTCCGTGCCGGTTTGGGGCGAAATCGGGGTTACGGCAAACCGGCTTGCCAGCGAATTCGCCGGTTCGAGTCATACCGTCGACCAACGTCCCGAACTCGAGGAGCGATGGTCGATCTGGCGGGATGAGAAAGCGAGCCGTATCGACGACGACAGAGGGGAAGGAATCAGCTCGGCCCGGGTCTTCTCGGCCCTGACCGACGCCGCAGACGACGATGCGATTATTGCTGTGGATGTCGGCAACAACACGTACTCATTCGGCCGCTATTTCGAATGCAAGGATCAGCGCGTGTTGATGTCGGGCTATCTCGGGTCAATTGGCTTCTCGTTTCCAGCCGCGATGGGGGCATGGGCGGCGACGCAGGATCTGGAGGAATACAAAGGGCGACAAGTCATATCCGTCAGCGGCGATGGCGGCTTTGGCCAATACCTGGCCGAGTTCACGACGGCCGTCAAATACAATATGAATATCACGCATGTGTTACTCAACAATTCCGAGCTCGGCAAGATATCCAAGGAACAGCGCGCCGGAGAATGGCCAGTCTGGCAGACGAGTCTTCACAACCCGAGTTTCGCCGCATTCGCCAGACTCTGTGGCGGTCACGGTATTCCGGTCAAGTCGGCGGATCAGGTTGAAACGGCGCTCCGCGAAGCGCTGTCGCATGACGGGCCTGCGCTAGTCGAAATCATGACCGATCCCGATCTGGTCTAGAGACCTGTTGGAGAAATTATGCAACGAAGAACACTGGGAACTACCGGCAAGGCGCTGCCTGCCATCGGCCTGGGTTGTATGGGCCTTTCGGAATTCTATGGCCCGGCAACGGAACAGGGCGCGGCGATCAAGCTATTACATGAGGCAATCGAACTCGGTGTCGAGCACTTCGATACCGCCGAAATGTATGGCATCGGGTCTGCGAACGAATCCTTGCTTGGTGCGGCATTTCACGATCGACGCGACAGGGTCTTCATCGCCACAAAATTCGGTCCGATGCGTGACCCGGACACCGGTGAGTTCGCCGGCATCGACGGCTCTCGTGAGAACTGCCGGCGCGCGGTCGAGGGCTCACTCGAGCGGCTGCAGACTGACGTCATCGATCTTTACTACCTGCATCGCGTAGACCCGGCCATCGCCGCGACCGTCTCTTCGATCGGCGTGGCCGGGTCTACGCGA
>JAAUYD010251821.1_pt1 | contig 10510 bp, 9 predicted proteins | sample 7278101 | NCBI WGS metagenome assembly JAAUYD01 (sample SAMN14350128, study PRJNA611818) | marine sediment metagenome | isolation source: surface marine sediment (0.6m) | place: French Polynesia: Moorea | collected 2018-08
TAAAAACCTTTGGTCGTTTCGGCGGAGCCATTGCAACAGCCTTTGGATGCTTTTTAATCCATGCATTTGTTTAAATACAATTTCAGATACATCGTCGAAGGCAAATATGCACGAGGGGTATTGTGCAAATGGTCAGGCTCTGAGATGGAGAAAAGCAGGGTAGTTCTAAATGTGTTTTACGCTCTACCAATGTACCAATTCTGGGTAAGTATTTATTAAGCCCGTAGATATTGCACAAAATTGAGTAATGTTCATACCATCATGTGTTGCTTATTACTCTTTTAGTCTTGACCACTCTTTGTCAAACACGCATTTTTTTAGTTGATTTCACTATATAAACCATAAAAATCGATTCAATCGAGGTTATCGTCAAAATACTCTGATGAGAGCAATTGTTTATGACAACTATGGCTTGCCCGATGTTCTGAGACTTGAAGATTACCCTAAGCCGAATCCGGGCGACGGTGAAGTCTTAATCCAGGTTCGTGCGGTATCTATAAACTCATGGGACTGGGACATGTTGACGGGGAAACCATTTGAATACCGCATACTCAGTGGTCTTCTTAAACCCAAAAGCACACTGATTCATGGGTGTGACATCGCCGGTGAAGTTGGAGCAATAGGAAAGAATGTACAACATTTTTCCGTTGGGGATCATGTGTTTGGCGATTTAGCTGAAAGCGGTTGGGGCGCTTTTGCCGAGTATATCTGTGCTCGTGAAAATCAGTTGATCCATAAACCATCCAGCATGACTTTTGCAGAAGCAGCATGTTTGCCCCATGGTGGCAACCTTGCTGTTCAGGGGCTCATTGATCATGGGATGATACAATCTGGGCAAAAGGTTTTGATTAACGGTGGGGGTGGTAGTACGGGTACATTGGCTCTTCAGATAGCAAAATCATTTGATGTTGAAGTGACAGGTGTGGACCGCCCGGAAAAATTCGCCCTTATGCGAACACTTGGTGCTGACCATGTCATTGACTACACTAAAGAAGATTTAACCAAGAATGGGCGACAATATGATTTAATTTTTGATGTTAAAACCACCCGTTTTCCTTTCGATTACAAACGTGCGTTAACCGAAAATGGCCGCTATGTGACTGTGGGAGGGAAGACATCACGGCTTCTTCAACTTATACTACTGAGCAAATTCATGAGCAAATGCACTATGCGGTTGGTGGGCTACAAAGCCAATAAGGATTTAAGTTATTTAATTGAGCTTTTTGAAACTGGCAAGCTTAAGCCGGTAATAGATAAGCGTTTTCCATTGGAAGAGACTGCTCAAGCATTTCGATACTATGGTGAAGACCGTTTCCAAGGAAAAATAGTCATAGGATTGGACTATAAATAAACGTGAAGAACCATTTGTTGAGATTACCAGAACTGACGTTCCACCAACCTGGAATGACCAGGATTGCTTCACGAGCATATCCATTAATATTTGTTCAACAAGATTTGGCTAAACAGGAGAACACCAATTGAGCCGTCTACTTATTACTGCAGTTCTTGCTACTTTTTGCATTATTGGTTTGTGGCAATTATCCAGATCGAAAAGCTATCAACTCTTTGGGAAAATAGTGTCACACGTTCCTACCGAGGAAAAAATCGTTGCTTTGACCTTGGATGACGGGCCCACCAAACAGTATACCTCTTCGATACTTTCGACCTTGAAAGAACATGGTGTTTATGCCACTTTTTTCATCACCGGCCAGGAGGTTGAGGGAAACCTGGAAGAGGCCAAAATGATTGTTGAGCATGGTCATGATCTGGGTAATCATTCGTATACACACCCAAGGATGGTTTTCAAATCCCCTGGATTCATAGCATCGGAGGTCAATGCCACCGATAAACTGATCCGAGCAGCTGGTCATAAGGGGGAAATCTACTTTCGCCCCCCCTATGGTAAAAAACTGGTGGGATTGCCATGGTATTTGTCAAAAAATCAAAGAATATCAGTGACGTGGAACATTGCACCTGAAAAATATATAGATGATACCTCAACGGGCGAAGACATAGCAAACTATGTTCTGAATCGTCTTGAGCCGGGTTCCATAATTCTTCTGCATGTGATGTATAGTGTGTGTGAGGCATCAAGAGATGCCGTTCCTCTTATAATCAATGGTGCAAAAGAAAAGGGGTATAGATTCGTGACTTTATCTGAAATGCTTCCCATGGCGGATTCGTAATATGATGTTCAGGCTGGGATGTTGACATGGTCAATATCAAATATCCGGACATATCTGTCTATCAGCTTTGGCACTATATTTCATATTTTGTTAGGATCAATCGTGTAAATACACCAGCACTTACCTAGAGCGAATAGATGCAATGAAAATCAGGAAGGTCCAGAAAAGCGATATTGACCAATGGGCCGCCATGCGCTGCAAGCTCTGGCCAGGTTCAAAAGAGAAGAATATTGAGGAGATAGGCGAATATTTCAGTGGTCTCTCCATTGATATCGTCCATGTTTTAGTGCTTGCCGACAGTGATGAAACAGCCTGTGGTTTTATCGAGATAAATCTTAGGAATTTTGCAGAAGGAAGCCGTTTACCGCAAATTCCATATATAGAAGCATGGTACGTCGCTGAGGAGCACAGGGAAAAGGGTTGGGGAAAAAAGCTGCTCCATGCTGCAGAAGACTGGGCAGTTGCTCAAGGATTTGATGAGATTGCCAGCGATACTCCCATTGACAATGCACTGAGCATCAATATTCACCAAAAACTTGGCTTTGAAGAGATGGACAGAGTGGTATGTTATTTAAAAAAGCTTAAGCAACCCGGTTGATAGCAAAGACATAAATCACCCTGATTATCAGTGTTGAGACTCAATGGCATGTGGATAGCCACTCTGCTCAAAGTCGCTCTGAATGTTTCATATTTGGGAGAGGTGTAATAATAAGTGCAGGTAAATCCCCCAGCTTAAAACGACAACCACAGGCTTGTATTGCCAACCGGAGTTTCCTTGGGAAGATAGGGATTGCGGAGCTTTATCAGCGTTCGCTGCAAAATTTTTGCTTTATCAATGATTTCACTAAATTCTTGCTGGAAAAGCTGTTCAAAAGTGCCATCAGACAAGGCAATGTCGAACCCTTTTTGTAAACGCTCTGCCAAAACAAAGTTCTGGGGGTTCACATAGAGATAGTCCCCAATAGGATAATGCAGGACGATTGTATCCTCAATTTTCAGGTCAGGGTACTGATCTTTTCTTTCTGCAACCTCATCCCAGGGCTCATGTATAGCTCGATGTAGATAATCAAAGCGATTGTTGATCAGCATTCCGAATAATCCATCATAGGATTCTCCTTTGATTACCTTATCCGCTCCTATATTAAATTCCAAAATAGGTAAGTCGGACCATGTGCGTCCAAACCCCGCCCTGAACTTCTGCAAATCAGCCATTGCCTCTACTTGGGCAAATGCCTCCTGATCCTCTTTGCGTATAAGCAGGATTCTCCATCCTAATAAACCTTTACGGATCGGTACTCGAATAGGCAAGAGACTCTGGTCGGCCTTTGTGCTAATGGGCAACTGAGCTACATCCAGTTTCCCATGAATGAGGTATTGAATCATACGTTCCTGATTCATTCCCAGGCTTGGTTTAAGCCTGTAAGGTCCATGAGAATCAACGGTTTTATTTAGGATGAGCTCGAGAACCTTGACCATATACTCATAGCGGTGATCCTTGGAGTTTCGACCTGTGGGATATCGAATTACCATGGTCTGGGCGAGGATATTCGTTGCAGTAAAAAAACAACACACTATGACACAGATGGAAAGGATTACCGCTCGATTGACCATACATTCTTCCTCAGTAGGGCTTATCATCTTAATTACCCCCTCTCCTTCATTGTAGTATAATTAAAAGAACGAGTTAAATTAATTTTCAAACCTTAAATGGCATAGAGGAATTATTTTTTCGTACCGATGAATTTAGAATCAATATAGAATTGCAGAAAAAGTATCAAGATCATTTGAAAAAAACAAAAATTCAACGTTGTGGCATTGGATTGCGGGCGGCATGTGACAATTAGCTGTGATGATGGAAAAATATATGGAAAAAGGCGAAAAAAGAAGATAGGTTGGTGGAAATTGTTGAAAGAGTGAGGAAATTTACACAATTCCAGAACGAATTAATGCAAGTTATCTGAGTACACGTTTAGAACATATGAGTGAACCTGTCAGCAAAGATTTCGTTGTGGTTATGGATAAACAAACGAAATTAGATAGTTTGTTTCCACAACTGCAAGTAAATATAGCGGACTTTGAGGATATCGAGCCAGCCTTGACCAATTATACCGGGATTATTCTCGATAGTGATAGTCACGACTTTAAGCGCCGATTTTTGGAGTATTTACGAAGTCATAGCCACCTTTGCTTGAGTCTTGTATATATCACTTCCCCCTCAGATTCCATGACAGAAGCACTCGCCGATGGTCTGCTCGATAACCCCGATCACCTTCTCCATCAAGCAGCGCCAATCATTTCGAGGTTGAGAGGGTTTGAATATGATATTAAGAAAGTATTGACGAATCATCTGTTTCGCGTGATTTTATATTACTATACAAGAGACGCAGTAATCGAGCCGATAAAGGACTGGGAACATCCTGCAATTTATGCATATCCGTTAATTGAAAAGCTTACTGGTTGATCTGATTCAACCGAAGAATGGCTGGGATCTCAAGCGCAGCGGCTGCTGCTTGAGAAGGAGAAATTAATCGACCGCTTACGGATATGTCCGCATTGCAGCTTGGCTAATCCTAATTTTGTCGATGTTTGTACGAACTGTCGTTCTATTCATATCCATCAGGACACATTTCTGCATTGCTTTACCTGCGGTGCCGTTCAACCGGAAAAGGATTTTCAAACTTCGGCAGGGGAAATTGTCTGTCCGCAATGCAGCCAGCGGCTTCGGCATATAGGTACTGATTACGACCGGCCCTTGGAAAACTATACCTGCTCAGATTGCCATAGCACATTTTCCGAGCCCTTGATCATTGCCGTTTGTCCACGCTGTGATACGGCAACGGAAACCGAGGATCTCGAGCTCAGACTATATTATTCCTACTCTTTGACGGAAAAGGCGATAATGGCTGCTCAGATGGGTCAGTTGAGAGAGCCGACCGCCTTGATCGACGATCTCCAAAATGTCAGTTTCCAGCACTTCACCTTCCAGTTAGACTGGTTCTTTGCCATGGCCAGGCGTTATGAACATGAGATTTTTACTGTATTTGCACTGAGGTTGATAAACCTTAAGGAACTTGAAACGGCCATAGGGAGTGCCAGGTTATTTGAACTTATGGAAGAATTTGTGAAACGGGTACGCAAGAGTCTGAGGAGCACGGATTTCTCAGCCCGCGGGATGGAAAATGATCTTTGGGTTCTCTTGCCGAAAACTGATATGAAGCAGCGGGAAACGGTATTAAATAGAATATTGGAATTTGCAGAGGAGACTGGGCAAGTTAAGGAAGATGCTTTGTTGAAGATGAATGTCGCTGCCCTCACCGTACCGACCCAGACCGCAGAACATGATACTTCCGAGAAAGTTGTGGCACTGCTTGACAATGATTTGAGCTTGAAATGACGGGTGCATAATGTTTGAAGAATTACAACGATTTATCACCGATATTTTCATAGTTTTCAGTGGGTTTTTTGATGCACCGATCAGCCATTTTGATGAGTTTCTCCTTAAATTTATTCCTTTTGCCCTTTTTCTTGAATTTCCCCTCTACCTATTGATAATTGTCGGCGTTATTTTTTACGCGCTGAGAATGCGGCATAAGCGTGATGAAAACCCAGGGTATCTGCCAACGGTAAGTTGCATTGCATTGTGCTATGCAGAGGAGGATGCAGTCAAGCTTACCATTCGCAGCCTTACTGAGCAAATTTACGACGGACCAATTGAGATATTGGCAATTATGGATGGGGCCAGTCAAAACTTTTCTACCTATATGGCAGCAAAATCCATGGAATCCTATGTCGCGCAATATTCCAACAGAAGTTTACGTATTATCCCGAAATGGCAGCGTGGCGGTCGGGTTTCCTCCATGAACCTGGGCTTAAGCCTGGCACAGGGTGACATCGTCATGGCCCTTGATGGTGATACTTCCTTTGACAATGACATGGTTTACCATGCAACCAGGCCTTTTGCCGATGAAAAGGTAGTTTCGGTTGCCGGTAATCTCAGGGTCAGAAACATCAAAGATTCCCTATGGACGAGATTACAGGCCATTGAATACTTAATCTCCATTTACCTTGGTAAAACAGGGTTGAGCGAGTTTAATGTCATAAACAATATTTCCGGAGCCTTTGGAGTACATCGGCGCAGGTTTCTCGAGCATATTGGGGGCTGGGACGCGGGTACTGCAGAAGATCTTGATTTAACAATCAGGATTAAAGGATACATTGGGAGATATCCAGACCTGAAGATTGTTTTTGCCCCTAAGGCCATAGGTCATACCGATGTTCCGGTTACCTTGCGGCAGTTTCTTGACCAGCGGCTCCGTTGGGACGGTGATTTACTTTATCTGTATTTAAAGAAGCATCGTGGCAGAATTCTTCCCCGTCTTCTCGGGTGGCGCAACACTATTATGATTATCTGGAATGGTTTGTTTTTTCAGATAATAATGCCCTTTTTGATCGTTATTTATACATCATTTGTGGCGGTTGTACTGCCTCCGGTGTTTTTTGGGGCCCTGTTACTTTTTGTGTATACGGCCTACTTGGTCATCAGCGTGGTAATGTATCTACTTTTTCTTATCTTGCTCTCCGAGAGACGCGATGAGGATCTGCGGCTCCTTTACCTGTTGCCCTTATTCCCTTTTTTCTCGTTTATGGTTCGGGTTTGGTCGGCAGTAGCATCTCTTAAAGAAGTAGTACAGAACGCTCATCTTGACTCATCAATGGCACCATGGTGGGTGTTGAAGAAGACCAAATTTTAATGAGGTTTGGCGTAGTGTGTGAAAAAAGCAAAGCAATTCCTGACAACTTTAGAGTGGATACCACCCTTATGGGGATGGTTCTTCTTTTTTGTCTGGTATTTTTTCAGTTTACTTTAAGGGTTAGTGTTGCTGCCGAAAACCCTGAAAATCTGCGGGAAAAACTGGCGCATGGCGAAACAATGGTGGTGACCGAGGCAGAAAAAAGATTGGCAGATCTGGAACCTCTGGTAAAAACCAGTGCTGCTGTGCTTGCCAAGGTTGCACGATTAGAGGAATTGCTGGCGATTCTTGAATATGAGCGGTTGAAATCCGGTTGGAAAATTGTGGGGCATGTTCGTGGTGGATATATGGATGAACAGCTCACCAATGATGATCGCAGGCAATATTATCCTTCACAGCTCTCTGCAGGTTTGTCTTATCCTTTGCTGGGAAAGCGTCAAGAGGAGAAAAGCAATTTACTTGAGCTTGAAACTGGAACGCAGAACGAAGGACTACGGATTGCAATAAAACAACTGGATGCCCTCGAATCTTTGCGTCTTAGCTACTCTCTCTTGTGGGGCGCAGAGTTGAAGGCTGGTCTGGCGGATGCGTTTTTACAAGATAGGGAACATTATCTTGCTCTTTTACAGAAGCGGGTTGATACCGGACATTTACTGCGTGCAGATTATTTGGAATTTGTATCCGCGCTGGATCTAGCAGTGAGAGAACGTGCCGTAAATCTCAGTACGGCGAGCCGCGCCAGGGATCTTATTCACGCACTGACGGGAATTGAGCTTGAAACACCGCTTGCTTATCCACCAGATTTGCCTGCTGCCTGTGAACAGTTAGATGAAGCAGTGGCTGAACTGGCCACTAACCCAGAAATCCTGCTCTACCAAAATAATGTCGAGTTAGACCTTGAAAGGCTGTCTCTTTCCTCTGATTTTGATATCGAGGCGGATCTGACGGTTCGTGGTATAATGGGCACGTCGGAATACGTGTTTTCCGATTACGGTTACGGGGGAATGGTGTCACTGAACTTCTCCTTACCGCTTAATCCTTTCGCTGCCGGTTCAAGCAGCAAAAAGGCTGATCAACAGCGATTGCGGCGCCATCAACGAGAATTACAGGATAAAACCGAAGAGCTAAAGATTATTCTCAAGGACCGTTTCCGCAGGCGAGCAGCAGAACGTGAAAATATTCAGTTTGCCCGTACCCGGCTTCAAGCCGCAACGGAGCTGCTACGTGAAAAGACCCTGCGCGCCGATCATATCGATGGTGATGTCCTCGAGCAGCTCCAGCACGCTCGATTCAACTACTATCGCGTTTCCGTCGATTATATAGAAGCGGAAATACGGCTGCTCAACAGCTCTGCCAGAGTGCTGCGTTTTTGCCCGGCTAACAATGAGCAAAGGCTGATTGCAGGAACTGATTGGTCGGTCATAAAGCCATTATATGAGACATCTGAGGCCGTAACTGCAACACTTCCGGTGCTTGAGCCCCAACCTTTGCTGGATGAGCAAAAGTCTGCCTTGGCTGTGTATCTTTGGCGCAGCAAGCCCTACATCGATGGTACTAATTCGGTCGAGCTCTTTAAAGAAAAAAAGATTGGAAGAGTGTTGATATCATTAAATGGTGAGCAGATTCGAGGATTGCAGAGTGAGGAGAATGTAGAGGAGCTGCAGAAATTATTGCTCAACTGCCGCATAGCTGGAATAAGCCCCGGTATCCTCTTAGGAGAGCCTACCTGGATTTTGCCCGAGTATCGGAAGGGATTGCTTGAGATACTCCAGCGGCTTAATGCATTTTCACTTGACCGAATTCATCTTGATCTCGAACCATCTCAGCTTGATGTGGAAGAATATGGCTTAGCCTATCTCAGTGCTCAACTCCTCAGAACAGTGCAGCTTGCAACGGAGGTAAGTGATCATCCGGTTGAAATAAGTATCCATCCACGGCTTTTGTCAGTGGATGAGACAGGCTTCTGTTTTGGTTGCGGTCTGAGCAACCTCGAGCTGGAGCGGGTTGTACTGATGATTTATCGGACCGATATTGCAAATGTGCGCAGGCAAATGTCAGCCTTTGCCAAAAACTACCCATATCTCAATCTTGCTGTGGCCCAGAGCGTTGAAACCATTCTCGGCCCCAAGAACAGTTATGCCAATTTAGGCATGGAAGCTTTGCAGCAAAGTCTCCAGCTGTTAATGACAGAGGATGACCTGGGATGGCGGGGCGATGTCTATATTCAGGATTGGGTCTCCTATCAACGACTTGCAGAGAGTTCACGAAACCAGGGGCAGCAGGGAGATCAGCCATGAAAATCAATTTTAGCCGCAAACGACGGGATCCCGCTCGAGAGGGCCAGATGCGCGTTCGCTACGCACCGGGAAAACGAACCCTGGCAAACCTCAAATGGCGCTTGACCTTACTGATTGTTCTCAGCCCTTTTCTCTATTTCTTGGGGAAAGTAATTTTTAGCCTGTTTATTGCCCCGTCATCTGGGTTTGTCATGCTGGAGTCCCTGAGGTATCAGAGTCCGGCAAATGGCGAAATACAAGTACTCTCTGTGGCGATTGGCCAGGAAGTTGAAGCGGGTGACCAACTTATGATCATCAAGGATTTTGAGCTTGAGAAAAAAATTAAGGAAATTCGGGCCAGAATTGAGGAAATACAGCAAACAGAGATACAAGATACTGCAACGGGCAAGTACCTTGCCGATCAGGTTGAAATTGCCCGTCAGGCATTGGAACATCAACAAAAGAAATACGAAGATGTGGATTTTCTTTTTCGCCAGGGAGCAGCCACACTGGCAGAACATAACACTGCGGTCAACCAGCTCAACGGGGTGAAGAGTAGTTTAATGAGCAGGGAGTTTGAATATAGGCAATGGCTTGAACAAAGCATTACCCAGACAACTAAATCACGCCAGGATGCCTCGATTGGCCCGTTGCAAAGCACCTTGAACAACCTTCAGGAAGATCAGGAGCGACTTCAAGTACAGGCCTTACATCCTGGAAGAATTACAGAGATATTCGTAACTCAGGGACAGCTGGTGAAAAGAGCGGAACAGACCATGGCAATAGCCCGTCGAGGTAAAGCTACAATAATCGCCTATGTCGAACCGAAAAGAATCAACCGGATACAAAGCGGTGAAGTAGCAGATATCGAACTGCCATCGGGGCAAAAAATTCGCGGTCTTGTACAGTATAACCCTGGTGTTACCGGCAGACTGCCCTCTTATCTCTCTACACCGATGCTTGGTCGTCAGCGAATGATAGTTGTCTATCTCACCCCAATTGATGATTTGCCTCAAAGTGAAATAGTTGATGGTTTACCGGTGAAGGTTCATTTTCTCACTCCAGCAAAACAACTGCTCAATAGAGTTATTGGCCTGTTCAGTTGAAGAAGTTTGCTCCGATGTCCAAGGTGCAGTAATGATACCTCTTTGATAACCATTTTTTACTGGGATTAAGGCAGGAACAGTTATAACAATTCTACCAGCGTCAGGTGTCGGAAATTCTGAAGTTATATCACGGCAGGGAAGAACAGATCAACCTCAGGTGATTCATGCTCAAAGGAATTCATCACATTGCA
>JAAUYD010229415.1_pt1 | contig 10509 bp, 10 predicted proteins | sample 7278101 | NCBI WGS metagenome assembly JAAUYD01 (sample SAMN14350128, study PRJNA611818) | marine sediment metagenome | isolation source: surface marine sediment (0.6m) | place: French Polynesia: Moorea | collected 2018-08
CTAAAGTTGCTTCTAATTGTTTGGTTGATTGGCTGGCTCGAATGTAACCTTTAAGTTGTAAATTTTTGCGATCGAGGTCGTAAGCATAGACTGAAATTGTCACGCTGCGGATTAAATTCTGTTGCTCGATAATGGGAGATCCTGGTTTTACTTGAGAAGTAGCAACTTGTTTGACTAGAGGGAATTGTGGGAAAAAAATGCCTTTGCGAGCGAGCAAATTCCCCCCCGCGTCGAACCATTCTAGACTTTGTTTGCCTTTATCGAATAGATTTTGCCAGAGTAAATCCCGATCTAAGTTTTCACTGTTGCGATCGCCGATCGGATTTAAACTCGGCACTGCTGCTTGCACTAATACTAATAATCTCTCGTTTAAGTTGGCGTTTAAGTTGCGGGCAAAATAGATGTATAAAGATGCTGCTGATATGCCTAAGATAGCTGCCATTGCTATGATGTAAACTAATAGCAATCGCAACCCTAAAAATTTAAAGTTTTGATTAGGAATTTTGTTTGAGGCGATATCCCAAACCATATACCGTTTCAATAAGATCGCTACACGCTCCAGCATCTTTTAATTTCTGTCTCAAACGCTTAATATGTGCTTTAACTGCATCTTCTTGAGGTGTTTCTTCATAAGACCAAAGATTTTCAACAATTGCACTGCGACTGAGAACTCTCGATCCGTGTCGCAAGAATAGTTCCATTAAACGATACTCTTTCGGTGTCAATGTTAATGGTTTTTTTTGATAAGTTACTTGACAGCTAGACGGATCTAAAGTTAAATTTTCCCACTTCATGATTGGGGCGATCGCAGTTTTTCCCCTTCTGAGCAATGCTCTAATTCTTGCTAGTAATTCTTGTAAATTGTAAGGTTTTGTAACGTAATCGTCTGCCCCAGCATCTAATCCCGTAACTCGATCTTTAGTCGTATCTTTGGCCGTTAGCATCAGAATCGGCATCAAACAGCCGTGAGAGCGCAATTTACGACAAACACCGATTCCGTCTAATTTTGGCAGCATTACATCTAATAATAACAAGTCATAAGTGAACGCTTTAACTAGATCTACTGCTGTTTGACCGTCGTGAGCCACATCTACTACGTAATGATTTTCAACCAATGCTTCTCTAAGTAGCTCGGCAATACTTAAGTCATCCTCAACCAATAAGAGCTTCATAATTCTTATAATTAATTGTTAGAGGTTAATATCAAGATTTATTAAGTGACTTTCCCTTTTTAAACTAATAACAATCTATCATAAACTCTTTTGTCTCTAATTGACCATATTCTTGAATCCTGCGTTTAGCTAGTTATCTCCTCAATTTGACTCGTTTTTTGAATTTTTGACGTAATTTTAACAATCTTGCTCTATTTGAATTATTGATTTTAGGACGGTCAAATAGAATTATTGCTACTTAGTTGCTGCCTTTTTTTTCTTCTTTTTAGCAGCTTTTTTAGCGGCTTTTTTCTCTGCTTCAATTCTTTGTCTTTCTTGCTCTTTCTCTTCTGCTATTTTTCTGAGATAGTAATTATAATCTCCAGCGTAAACTATCAATTCGCCATCCCTAATTTCAACAATTTTATTAGCGACTTGAGAAATAAAATAGCGGTCGTGGGAGACAACAATTAAAGTGCCATCGTATTCTTTTAAGGCATTTTCCAACATTTCTTTAGCTGGAATATCTAAATGATTGGTCGGCTCGTCTAAAATTAATAAATTTGCTGGAGTAAGCAGCATTTTTGCCAAAGCTAAGCGAGCTTTTTCTCCTCCACTAAGGGCTTTGACTTTTTTAAAAACCATGTCTCCACTAAAAAGAAAATTCCCTAATAAAGTTCTAACTTCTGAGTTTTTCCATTCAGGAACTTCATCGTGAATAGTGTCGATAACTGTTTTTTCTAAGTCTAAAGCTTCTGCTTGATTTTGCTCGAAATAACCGGGAATAACATTGTGCTTGCCAATTTCTATTTGACCGGAATCTGCTGTTTCCTTGTTAGTAATCAATCTTAAAATGGTAGATTTACCCGAACCATTCGGGCCTAATATTGCAATGCGATCGCCTCTTTCAACCAATAATTCTGCACCTAAAAAGAGGATATCATCGTTGTAAGTATAAGTTAAGTCTTTAATTATGACTACATCTTTGCCGCTTCTTGGTGCCGGAGGGAAATGAAATTTTAAGGTTTTTAAATTACTAGTAGGAGCATTGACTAGATCGATTTTTTCTAGCTGTTTTTCCCTACTTTTTGCTTGAGTGCTGCGGGTTGCGCTAGCCCGGAATTTCTCAATAAAAGCTTGTTGTTTTTCAATTTCTTTTTGCTGGCGTTCGTAGGTTGCTAATTGAGCCGAGCTTGCTTCTGCTTTTTGTTGTAGATAAGCTGAATAATTTCCCAAATAGGTAGTTGAAACTCCCCTTTCTGTTTCAACAATTTTAGTACAGAGGCGATCGAGAAATTGGCGATCGTGGGAAACAATTACCATCGGCGATTTTAAACCCTTAAGATAAACTTCTAACCACTCGATCGTTTCTAAGTCTAAATGGTTGGTAGGTTCGTCTAAGAGCAATAAATCGGGATTTTGGAGCAATATTTTCCCTAAACTCATTCGCATTTGCCAACCACCGCTAAAAGAACTAACTAGGCGATCGCCGTCTTCGGGAGTAAAACCCATTTCCGGTAAAATTTTCTCTATTTCTGCCTCTAAACTATAACCATCTAAAGCTTCAAATTTACGTTGTAATTTATCTAGCTTGTGTATTAATTTATCTAAAGTTTCTGGATCGGCAGTTTCCATTTCTCGCTGTACTTGAGTTAAGGATTGCTGAATCTCGTTTGCTTCTGTATATACTTGCCAAAATTCTTCTCTGACGGTACGGCTTAACTCTACTTCAAATTCTTGGGTTAAATAACCAATATGCAAACTGGCCGGACGGATAATTTCTCCTGTGGTTGGTTCTATTTCTCCATTAATCATTTTGAGCTGGGTAGACTTTCCTGCACCATTTACCCCAACTAAACCAACCCTTTCCCCTGGTTTTACTTCCCAGTTGACATCTTTGAGAACTTCTCCTGTGGGATATATTTTACCAATCCGTTCTAGTCTTAACATCAAAAGCCTCCTCGAGGGCGATCGCCGTACGCTTTTATCGCTCGTTCCTTGTTTTGTTTTTGATTTTACGAAACTTAATCAAGGTTTGTAAATAAATTTTAGTTTATAAATAAATGTCCCGCGAGCAGTTGCAAGAGATATTCTCAGCAATTGAATCATATACTAAAGTGGCACAGTTGATTTGTATTAATCGAGATCGATTAAACATTTACATTTGCCAAGTGGAAAGACCGCTCGATGTTATTGTAGTCAATCTATGAGAACCCAAAATGACTGTAAACAAGAAACAATTTATCAGGATTTTTAGCTTTATTGCGTTTGCAGTTTTAATTTGTTTATTAATTTGGTGGATTAATAAAGTAGGAATCGAGCAAGTCAGAAGTAATATTGAAAATTTTGGCATATTGATTCCAATAGTGATATTTTCCTTACGGATGGTGAGTATTGTTATTCCCGCTTTACCTGGTTCTGTCTACTCGGTTTCTGCTGGAGGATTGTTGGGTTTACCTGTAGGTGTAATGGTTATTTGCTTGGCTGATTTAGTTGCTTGTCAGATTAGCTTTTTTCTAGCTCGCAAATACGGCCGTAGCCTAGTAAAAAAAATAATCGGGCCGAAATATATAGATCGGGTCGATCGCCTCGCTCAAAAATATTTAGAGGATAATTTATTTTTATTAAGCGGGTTTTTAATGACAGGTTTCTTCGATTTTGTCTGTTACGGGGCGGGATTAACTAAAATTAAATGGCAAAGATTTGCGATCGCTTTAGTTTTTAGTATTGCTATCTCCAACCCTCCATTAGTTGCTTTGGGGGCTGGACTATTAACAGATGGAAAAATATTATTAATATTGGCTATTTTAGGAACTTTTTCTTTGGCAATCTTAACTGGATTTTTAAAAAGAAAACAGTATCTAAATTTTTGAACTGTTTTTTTTAAATTGTCTTTTCACCTTCAGCTTTGGCATAAGCTTGAGATATAATTTTTATTACAAAGTCAAACCCTTGACAACTATACTGAAGTCGATTGAAGCTCTATCAATCAAAATAGCTAATCGCAAAATAATAACTAATTAATATTAAAGCGAAAAATAATTAATGCGTTCCTACCGGAGTTATCTTTTTGAACTCGCGGTAGGGCGGTAGGGAATAGGTTAATTATATTAAACCTAGTTGGGAGAGAATACCTTGACCTGTAATTAACTCGGTAGCTAAACCAATGACAAATCCTAGCATTGCTAAGCGTCCGTTCCAATTTTCTGCAAATTTACTAAAACCAAACTTTGATTCTTGATTTTCCATGACTAATAACCTCGTTTACTTTACTCTAGATATGTTGTAAATAATTGCTGTCCTCAGTATAAACTTTTATTGCGACTGCTTGACAAGAATCAAAAGGTAGAGATTTCCGCATATGATTTAGCAAGTTAATTGGTAGAATGTAAAATCATTCACACCTTAGTTATTCCTTTGCAATCGAGGAGGACTCATACCATTTCTATTTAATATTGTTACGGTTGGTCTAGGTAGAAGCTTAGGAGTCAAGGGTAATATCAATATCAACTCTCTATTGCCTGTCTTGGTGAGCATTGCCTTGCGCGTGAGCCTGACGCGGGTTCTTACCGCTGTTGCCTATTGCCTAATTGTATGAATGATTCGACTAGAAGATACTGTATCGATAATTGTTTCTTCGAGTCTTGTTGCTCTTAGAAGTATATGGCATCTTCTTTCACTATTTCCGAGCTAAATGAAGATGCCACGAGTAAGAAAAGTTCTAATTTAAATATCAATCGATACTCTCAAACAACAAGTATCTTTAGGTTACAACTCATCAAACTATTGAAAATAATTTTTAATAAAAATCTTACAATAAAGCATTATCGACATTAGTTTATTCATTCAATTCACACGAGAAAATTTAAATAAAACTAAGAGCAGATCGAGTTTTTTGATCTTATCAATCTGTTGAAGATCGGGACGAAAAAGGCGATCTTTATTCTCTAATTCCCTGAAAACTTATCAATAAATATTATTGTTAATGCTATGATTTTAATATTAGGGTAATTTTGGCTGATATCACTTGAAAGGCCTAAAACAGGACGTACCAAACATTTTAGCCAATGGGGGGTATTTCTTGATTGAGGTCACAATCAAAGTGCTCTAATCTGCCTAGCGATCTACTTTAAGCTACATTATGAGAGTTGCTTTTGAGTAGATCTTTTTTTTCGATATCGCACCAATATGCTCAATTCGATAATATTTAGCTTAAGGTTAAAGTTAAAGTTTTTGGATTTCGAGCGAAGCAAGATAAAGTATCAGTAGTAATCTAAGATGTAAATCAATAAAAATCTGCTGGAATAATTATCAATAGAATCGAGTCAATAAAATCAACAGAAATTATTTTAGTTACTGGCCCAGCGCGATCGGGAAAAAGTGAATGGGCTGAAGCTTTAGCTTGTCAAAAAAACAAAAATGTTATTTACGTCGCAACCGCTAAAGTAGACCCAGAAGATGCAGAATGGGCTGCTAGAATCGAAAAACATCGCCGCAGACGACCCTCAGAATGGCAAACTTTAACCGTAGTCGAAGAGTTACCCTCAACCATTGAAAATACTTCAAAATTGAATTGTTTGTTAGTAGATTCTCTCGGTACTTGGACGGCTAATTTGTTGATTTTAAACGATCTAGATTGGGAAACAACGAGCCAAAGATTGTTAGAAAATTTAATATCAACCGATCTAGATGTAATTTTAGTAGCAGAAGAAACTGGTTGGGGCGTAGTTCCAGCTTATGAATCGGGTCGAAAATTTCGCGATCGCTTGGGAAATTTAATTAGAAAGATCGGCAGTATTGCAGATAAAGTATATTTAGTAACTGGAGGACATGTTTTGGATTTGAGCGTTTTGGGCCGACCCTTATCCTCTCAATAAGATTTTATTTCCTTAGATTAATTTAATAAGTTTGTACCTATTTGGCAAGCTAGGATATATCTAGGGAGAATTATCAGCTTCCTCGATCGAGCAGACAGGAAGGCTTTAAGATTATGGCATCACCAAACTACGTTAAACAATATATTGCCTATTGGCTTCAGCTAGGTAAGAGGGTTTTCGTTGGTAACGCTGGAGAAATCTTACTACCTCCTAGATCGATAATCAAGGGCGATCGCTACTCTCAAGAATTTGAAAAATATTGGCAAAAAATAATATCTCCAGAGATTGGTGAGTGTTATTTAGAAGGTACTCGAGAAACTATTCAAGATCTCCTCTCACCGAATTGGGATATTTTACCTTGCGCTCGCTGTCAGATGCCAGTAGCTTTAATTCATAGGGGCATACAACTAAATTCTTGTCCTTGTAGCGATCTTGGTAACTGGCCGAATACGGAATTACCAAAACCTAGATCTCCAATCGATAATTCAATTCACCTCAAAAAAATTTGTTTTCGTCTTAACAAATCAGATTTTATCCAATAATAAATTTAACAGGTAACTTTTTGTTTGCGTCGCGGTACTTGATAAGTTAAGAAATCATAAGCCAATCTAGTTTCAGGGAAAATTGCTTTTGCTTCTTCTAGCAAGTTATTTACGTCCAAACTGTTACCAGGAGCATAACGGGGACTAAAATGAGTCATAATCAAGTTTTTGACTCCGGCCGAAAGTGCTACTTGTGCTGCCATAGTAGAAGTAGAATGAAGGCGATCGAAAGCTAGTTGAGCGTCTTGATGGGCAAAAGTAGCTTCGTGAATTAAAACATCGGCATCTCGTGCTAGTTCTATTGCACTATCGCAATACACTGTGTCGGTACAATAAACTACTTTACGCCCTATTTCCGGTTCTTCACATAAATCTTTACCGTTAATGCGACGACCGTCTGGTAAAGTGACTATTTGCCCGCGTTTTAATTTGCCATATATCGGCCCTGGAGGAATACCTAAATTAACTGCTTTATCTACCATAAATTTACCCGAGCGATCTTTTTCGCTAATGCGATAGCCAAAAGCAGTAACTCGATGCTTGAGTTGCAAACAACTAACGGCAAATTCCTCATCTTGGTAAATTATTCCAGGTTGTACTATTTTGATGCGGATGCGATCGCCAAAACTAACAGAAGAATATTTACAACAAGCTTTAATATATTCGTCTAATCCTGGCGGCCCGTAAATGTTTATTTTTTGCGCGCTACCTGCTAAACCAGCCGAACAAAGTAACCCCATTAAACCGTAAATGTGGTCTCCGTGCATGTGAGTAATGAAAATACGTTTGATACTCGATATGCCGAGGGGACTGCGTAAAATCTGGTGTTGAGTTCCTTCTCCGCAGTCAAACAGCCAAATTTCTGACCTTTGTGGAAGACGCAAAGCTACAGCAGATACGTTTCGCGCCCTCGTGGGTACTCCCGAACTAGTTCCTAAAAAAGTAATTTCCACAACTGTATTTTAAACTTTTTCCCCTTTAAATAGGTACGTTACTCCGATCGATCTTAACAAGCAAAGCTAATTTTCTGGATCTAGCCTGCAATTTTTAATCCTTTTACCTTATTTTCATAAATTGGCAGTTTATGTAAGTTTTTGATGAAGATTATTAATTATCGTTGCAAACAATCTCTTTTTTTTTCGTCTTCATTAAAATACGTAGGAACATAATTAAAACTTTGTTTTTGACTAAGTATTTACACGGATAAAAAGATTAACTGGTCATTGTTTTTTCCGTTAGAGCAAGTCAATCAAACTTTCAAGCAAATTTGGCAAATATCAAGAACGTTGGTATGGAAAGTTTTGAGCAAAAAAAATTGAGAATAAAGCGATAAAAAAAGGAATTTAAAAATCATGCAATCGAATTTAATGTTTGAAGATCGTCACGATTTAGACTTATTAAAATTCAAGAAAATGTATTTAGCCGGTAAAAGAAAATTTTGTTTAATCGATCTCAGTGAAATGAGCTTAAGCGGAGAAAATTTAAAGGAAATAGACTTAAAAGGTGCAGATTTAAGCGGATCTTATTTAGATCGTACCGATCTCAGCAATGCTAATTTAAGGTACAGTAATTTATTTGGAGCTGACTTAAGCGGTGCAGATTTAAGGGGAACTAATTTTAAAAATACTAATCTTGTTTGGACTTGTCTTGCTCTAGCTTTGTACGACGAGCGGACACAATTTCCTGGCGATTTTTCACCTCAAGATCATCAAATGATTTTTCAACCTCATCAAAAAGTTAACGCGATCGCACTAACCAAGCGATCGCAAGGGAAATAATCTCGAAGTCGATCGTCAAAATCACTTAGATTCGATCCGAAGAAATAATTGTAATATTTTATACCCGACTTTTAAGGTCGGGTATGTTTGACGGCAATTTTTTGAGCGTGATACTATCGCTGACAGCATCGACGGAATTCAGGAAAATAGAGAAGATGACCCAGGCAACCGACAAGAAAACAAAATCAAAAGCTCCTACGTTTACCAAGTTAGTATCCAAAGAAGGGGGAACGGAATATCCTCTCAAAGCAATTCATATTTGCGAAGAAACCTTTGCTCCCCTAGAAGTTGCCTACGACTACGATGTCATTCGCGAGCGAGTCAGTCGCGAAAGCATTGCCAAAGGCCCTAACTCAATTTGGCGTTACCGCGAATTCTTGCCAGTAGAAAGCGAAAATCCGATCGATGTCGGTACGGGAATGACACCCCTAGTCAAATCTCACCGCTTAGCCCGTCGCCTGGGTTTAAAAAATCTTTATATTAAAAACGATGCCGTCAATATGCCTACCCTAAGCTTTAAAGATCGGGTAGTATCGGTAGCCCTAACTCGCGCTCGCGAGTTGGGATTTACCACTGTTTCCTGCGCTTCTACCGGAAATTTAGCCAATTCCGTAGCTGCGATCGCCGCCCATGCAGGTTTAGACTGCTGTGTTTTCATTCCTTCCGACTTAGAAGCGGGTAAAATCCTCGGCACTTTAATTTACAACCCCACCTTAATGGCAGTCAAAGGCAACTACGACCAAGTAAACCGTCTTTGTTCTGAAGTTGGCAACACTTATAAATGGGGTTTCGTCAATATTAATCTCCGTCCTTACTATTCCGAAGGATCGAAAACTTTAGGCTTTGAAGTAGCAGAACAATTAGGCTGGCAATTGCCCGACCATATTGTTGCACCTTTAGCATCCGGTTCTCTTTACACAAAAATATATAAAGGATTCCAAGAATTCATTAAAGTAGGTTTAGTCGACGACAAACAAGTTCGTTTTAGTGGCGCGCAAGCAGAAGGATGTTCCCCGATCGCCACTGCATTTAAAGAAGGAAGAGACTTTATCGATCCAGTCAAACCCAACACCATTGCCAAATCGATCGCGATCGGCAACCCAGCAGATGGAATGTATGCTTTAGACGTAGCTAAGAAAACAAACGGCAATATCGAGTCAGTCACCGACGCAGAAATTATTGAAGGGATGAAACTCTTAGCCGAAACTGAAGGTATTTTTACCGAAACTGCTGGAGGTACGACGATCGCAGTTCTCAAGAAATTGGTAGAAAACAAAAAAATTGACCCCGAAGAAGTAACTGTGGCTTACATTACTGGTAACGGACTCAAAACCCAAGAAGCCGTTCAAGGTTACATTGGCGAACCTTTGATTATCGAACCCAAACTAGACAGTTTCGAGCGTGCTTTAGAAAGATCTCGCACTTTAGAACGTTTAGAGTGGCAGCAAGTTTTAGTTTAATTATTTTGGAGTAACAATGGCTGTAAAAGTTTTAATACCTACCCCACTACAGAAATTTACTAACGAGCAAGCTACCATCGAATGTAGCGGCACTAACGTTAACGAACTTTTCGACGCTCTCGAACAAAATTGCCCCGGTATTAAAGCCCGTTTGTGCGATGAAGCAGGGAAGCCCCGTCGATTCTTAAATTTTTACGTCAATAGCGAAGATATTCGCTTTCTCGACGGCCCTGAAACAGCTCTTCAAGATGGCGATGAAGTTAGTATCGTACCAGCAGTAGCTGGAGGCTAAAACAGATTGATATCTTTAAAATTTGGTTTGAGCTGCAGGACACTTAACTCCTGTAGCTAACTAAAGTGAAGCTAGCAAACGCTGTTCGAATTCCTTGGCTAGATTTTTGTCAGGGATTTGTTTTGCCAGTTCGACAATAAATTGTTTGACTTCCAGATTAGGGTTTTCTGCTAAGGTGCGAGTGCAAACTACACCAGCGATCGGCCCGATCAATTCTGCCAATTCTTGTTGACAGTATGAAGCAAACTCTTGATTTAACTCTATTTCAATTGATCGATCTTTGCTTTCTCGTTCTGTTGCAATAGCTTCAGTTTTTCTTTGAGTTTTACCTTGTTCGTTTTGTTTTGAAGCATCTTTTAATCCTGAGATCTCATCGTACTCTTTCCAAACGGATACGTAAGAAGCGTGC
>JAAUYD010090048.1_pt1 | contig 10508 bp, 12 predicted proteins | sample 7278101 | NCBI WGS metagenome assembly JAAUYD01 (sample SAMN14350128, study PRJNA611818) | marine sediment metagenome | isolation source: surface marine sediment (0.6m) | place: French Polynesia: Moorea | collected 2018-08
GGCTACGAGTTCCTTGCCGACACCGGACTCGCCCTGCAGCAGCACACTGGCAGGTGTCTCGGCTACCGCTTCGACGCGCTTGAGCATGCGCCGCAGTGCCTGGCTGGTACCGACGATGCGGCCGAAGTTCATTGCGACATTGACTTCTTCGCGCAGGTAGTCGCGCTCGAGCTGCAACTCCTCACGCAGGCGCGCATTTTCCGCGAGCGTGCGGCGTAGTTCGCGCTCGGCACGATTGCGCGATGTGACGTCCTTGGACGCCACGAGCATGCGATCGACGTTGCCGTCTTCATCGCGATGCGAAATCGCGGACATGACGAGGTCGATCGTCGTACCCTGCTTGGTCACCATTTGCCGTTCGAGATTCGTGAAGTCGCCCTCGGCTATCAGGTCCTGCAATCGACCGTCGTGGTACTTACGCTGATCGGCGAGACTCATGAAGTCCGTGATCGGACGGCCGAGCACCTCGTCTCTCGTGAAGCCGAGCTTGCTGAGCCAGTGATCGGTCACCGTGATGATGCGACCGTCACCATCGACGGTGTGCAGCATGGCCGGCGTAGTCCGGTACAGGGTCCGGTATTTGAAGTTAGCCCGCGCCTGATCCGAGACTTCGGTGTACATGGCAATGGTGCGCAGGAATTCGCCTTCGCGGTCGTATTCGATGAACGCGTTGGTGATGCAGTCGACGATCTCGCCGGATGCCGTGACGAAGCTGACCGGCTTGTTCTCGAGCTTGCCGCGGCGGCGCATCGCCGGACGCAGTTCGGCCACGATCCGATCGGCCGTCTCGGGCGTGACGAATTTCTCCGGCGGCTGGCCCACCATGTCGTCGAGCGCATAGCCGAGGCGCTCGAGCATTGCGTCGTTAACATCGAGGTAGGTGCCGTCTTCGGCGATCGACGTCGACATGACCGGCGCCTTGCGGAACAGCCATTCGTAGTCTTCCTGAGTGATCATGCGGGCAGTTTATACGAAATTTCGTAAATAGTGCCACGGTTTTTCGTTATTTACGGATTCTCGTTAGACCTGTTTACCCTTCAAGTGATTGATTTATATTGTTTTTTCAACTTGGCACGGCTCCTGCAATAGAGGGATCAGACACGGTCGAGAGGCCGATGGATCATTAACTCTTGTTTGAGGAAACGACGATGAAACTGAAGAACCTGGAAAATCACCTGGCGCTGCTCGGCGCGGTGGTCGTTCTGGTCGGCGTTTCCTTTGCCGCGGAAGACGCCCTTGCAAAGGAAACCCGGGACGCCACGACGACAGCGGCCGCAGAAGCGGCGGCCAGCGCGGTCAAGATTGCGGAACAGGCCAGTAAGGACGCGGCCTCCCGGGCTGCGGAATCGCTGGCACGCGATGTGCTGATCGACCTTGATATCAAGCACACCGACACTACATCTACGTTGATCGCAGGCGAGCAGTAAGGCCTGCAGAGACCCCCTTCGGTCGCGCGCCTGTCAGGATTCTCTCTCCCCCTGACGACCTGGCAGGCCAGACCGGAAAAACGCGCCGGCGGAGTCCGACGCGAACGGGCCTGGAAGGCCCGGCGGCAATCCCCCCCTGCCGCTTACTCGGGCGCCGGTTCTCCGGCGCCCTTTCTTTTTTCTCGTTCTTTTCTTAAGGATCAGTCTTCGGCAACACGCTGCCGGTGGCTTTCGGCGCGTCGGCCGAGATCGTTGTTGTTGCGCGTACTGATAGATTCGCGCAGCCGCCTTAACCACGACCGGGCCCAGGTGAATTCGATGCTCAGAATGGCAAGGCCGATCGGAATGACCACGAGCGCCGGACCCGGTGTCACGATCATGACAATCCCGAGCAACAGGACCGTCGCTCCGACCACGCCAACGACGATGCGTCGCGCGGCCTTGTAAGTGAAATGAAACGCTTTTCTGATCAACTCTGGCAGCCTGTTGAAAAAGTAGTTAGGGACTCAGCGCGCTCAGAAAACGGCTTCGGTTTTGTTGCGCCATGCCGTAGCCTTAGGCCGATGAATCGCTACCTGGTTCCCATTCTAGCGCTGCTCGCGACCGCATTGCTCGTCGCAAGACCACTATACGCGGACAGCGATATTATCGTCGCTGCACAGGAAACGCAGGTCAACGTCGTACCACGCACCGCGGCGCTGCGCCTCGTCAACCTGCCGGCGATCGATTTCGGCCTGCGCGCCGCATTGCGCTGCAGCGGTAACCCGGTGTCGCTGACGCTGAGCATTTCGGATACGTTCAAGACGCTGGACGCTGCCAGTCTCGATGGCCAGCGCGCCGTCGAAACCAACCTGATCGTGCCGGCACGGCAGATTGCGCTCGCCGCATCGCGGCAATTCTGCATTGCGGGGGATGGCGACTCGGCGAATGAAGTACTGGTGCCGGGACTGGTTACCGCCCATGCGTCGCTGCGCTGCGAAAAGAACGGAGCATCGACGGCGCATTATGCGAGCGCCCCGCTGCTGCTCCGGCTGGTGTGCGAGCGCCCACCCGCTGAGCCTGAGCCTGCTCAGGAAGCGCCGCCCGAATCTTCGCCTGAGGACATGTAGCGACTCAGGAAGTCGAGAGTCTTCGCCCAGGCGTCCTCCGCCGCCTCGGCGTTGTAGTTCCGCCCTGTCGGATTGGCAAACGCGTGCCCCACACCGGGATAGACGTGAATCTCGTTATATTTGCCAAGGCGGCCAAGTGCCTCGCGGAACAGCTCGACCGACTCGACCTCGATACCCCGATCGTCAGCCGCGAACAGCCCGAGAATCGGCGCGCTGATCAGTCCGAGCCTTTCTTCGTCGTCGGTCACCTGACCGTAGTAAATGACCGCCGCGTCGAGATCGTCTCCGAGTAGCTGGGCCGCATTGAGCGACCACGCCCCGCCGAAGCACCAGCCGAGGGAGCCAATGCGAGGTGCGCCGGCCGTGTTGAGAAAATCGTAGGCCATCCGCAGGTTTTCCCTTGCCGCATCCGGTTCCTCGACAACACCGAGCATGAGCTTGCGAGCGTCTTCGGGCGTGGCCGCCGTGGCGCCGGAGTACAGGTCTACGGCAAGGACCATGTAGCCCTCGGCCGCCAGCCGGTCCGCCATCGCGCGGACATTGTCGTTCAGCCCCCACCACTCGTGGATGACGATCAGTGCAGGTAACGGTTCGAAGACGTCGGCCGGCGCGCTGAAATAGCCGTACACGAGTTCATTGTTGACCTCGGCATACGGCAATCTCGGATCGGAAATGACGGCGCGAACCGGTGCCTGCTGTGCGGCAGGGCTGGGGTCTGTCGAATCATCGGCATGTTCACGCGACATCGCCTCGACGTTTTCGCGAGCGGCGGCCTGGTCGACATCGTTCGTGGTGTCATCGGACCGGTCACAGGCACCGAGTAGCAACACGCAAGCGAGCAACGCCCAGATGGTGCCGTGATGCCGGAGGCTGACTGTCCCCATATACCGATCCTGCTGAATTTACCTGCGCGTAGTGTAATCGAATTCCCGATACCTCGTAACGGCAGCAGGAGCGCTAATCCCAGTCGTCCTCGTCGTCCCACTCCTTGAGCTTGCTCTTGTCCACCTCTTTCCATTGCTGTTCACTTAGGCGGTTGTAGCTGATGACCTTGGCGATCGTATAGATGACGATCACGACAATCATGATAAGAATCAGAATCAGGCCCTTGGGCATCGACAGTCGGTCAGGCTGCAGAGGTAACGGCAGCATACCACTCTGGCGAACGCCGTGAGCGAAACGCAGCCGACGCACGGGCCGCTCCGGCGCGCACGGGAGTTTCTTCGCGAGGCGCTGCGCGACAACGACGAGGAGTTCACAACCGGGCCCATCAATCGCGCTCTCGGCCTGCTGGCGATCCCGATGATGCTCGAGATGGCGATGGAGTCGATCTTTGCGGTCGTCGACATCGCCTTCGTGTCGCGCCTCGGGACCGACGCCGTTGCCGCGGTCGGCATTACCGAAGCCCTCGTCACGGTCCTCTACGCGATCGCCATCGGCCTCGGCATGGGCATCACGGCGATGGTCTCGAGGCGCATCGGCGCAAAAGACGCGCACGGGGCGGCTCAGGTTACGGGACAGTCGATATGGGTCGGGCTGGTTCTGTCGGTCGTCATCGGCGTACTCGGCGTCATGTACGCACGGGACCTGCTTGCGCTCATGGGGGCATCCGCCGGTGTCATCGAACAGGGCGCGGGGTTCACAGCCGTGCTGCTGGGCGGCTCGTTCAGCATCGTGTACCTGTTCCTGCTGAACGCGGCTTTTCGCGGCGCCGGCGACGCAACCGTGGCGCTGCGCTCGCTATGGATCGCCAACGGTATCAACATCGTGCTCGATCCGTGCTTCATTTTCGGTCTCGGGCCGTTTCCCGAAATGGGCGTTACAGGTGCGGCTGTCGCGACAACGATCGGGCGCGGGATCGGCGTCGCCTATCAGCTCTGGTTCCTGTTGCGCGGTCGCGGGCGGCTGCAATTCGCCGTGCACCACCTGCGCTTTGCCGGTGGCCTCGCCTGGCGCATGATTCGCATTTCGCTCGGTGGTATCGCGCAGTTCCTGATCGCGACGGCGAGCTGGATTGCACTGATGCGCATCATCGCGCTGTTCGGCAGCTCGGCGATCGCCGCCTACACGATCGCACTGCGCATGATGGAGTTCACGTTCCTGCCAGCCTGGGGCCTCGGCAATGCGGCGGCAACGCTGGTCGGCCAGAACCTCGGCGCCGGAAAGGCCGACAGGGCGGAAGCATCGGCCTGGCGCGCCGCAAAATTCAACGTCGTATTCATGTCGTCGGCAGCCGTCCTCATGCTCGCGTTTGCGCCGACGATAACCGGCTGGTTCACGGTCGACCCCGAGGTGCTGAGACTCGGAACGAACTGCTTGCGCATCATCGCGATCGGCTTCCCGCTGTACGCTATTGGCATGGTCATCGTCCAGGCAATGAACGGCGCCGGAGACACCGAGACGCCGATGACGCTCAACCTCATCGCATTCTGGCTGGTGCAGATACCGCTGGCGTTTTTCCTGGCCACGAGAATGCCGCTCGAAGCGAATGGCGTCTTCATCGCGGAAGTCGTGGCAGAATCCCTGCTGACCGTAATGAGCATCATCGTGTTTCGGCGCGGTGGCTGGAAAGTCCATGAAGCCTGAACCTCCACTGGTCGAGATTCGCAATGCGACGATCTGGCGACGAACCACTCGCGTTTTTGACAAACTCGACCTGACGATCGAACAGCATGAGCGCGTCGCCATCGTTGGCCCGAATGGCGCCGGCAAGACCACGCTGCTCAAAGCGATCAATCGCGAACTCTATCCGGTCGCCAGGGACGATTCGGTGTTTCGAATTCTCGGTCGCGACACCTGGAACGTGTGGGAGCTCAGACGGCAGATCGGCGTCGTCTCGCAGGATCTGCAACAGCGCTACACGCCGACAACGACCGCGCTCGAAGTCGTTGTGTCCGGCTTCCATTCGAGCGTCGGCGTGCACGGTGTTCTCGCCAGTCGCGTCAGCAATGAGCAGTTGGACGCGGCCCGCGCGACGCTCAACGAGCTCGGCGTTGGCGATCTCACCGCTACGCCGCTCAAATCGATGTCGACGGGCCAGCAACGCCGTTGCCTCCTGGCCAGGGCCCTGGTGCACCGGCCGCACACGCTGATCCTCGACGAGCCAACCGCCGGGCTCGATTTCGCGGCCAGTTTCGACTACCTGGATCGCATCCGCGAGCTCGCGAGAGCCGGCTGCAATATAGTGGTTGTCACGCATCACCTCAATGAGATACCGCCCGAGGTCGGTCGCGTGATCCTGCTGGATGAAGGTCGCGTCGTTGCCGACGGTGACAAGCAGGAGGTGCTCACAGAGGAACGCCTGTCAACGATCTACCGGACGCCGGTTCGTATCGCCAAAATCGACGGTTACTACCTGGCCTACCCCGGGCAAAGGACGAAAACGTGACCTGGTAGGCTTTCCGGCCGTGCACGACGGGCATATCCTCTGTCTTATGTCCAAATCGCTCCGCAGACTGGTTACCAGCACGCCGCTTGTTGCGATGCCCGCACTCGCTGCGGATGCCGGCGCGCCAACCGGCATTACGAGCGTCGGACCTGCAGCGTTCCTGTTTACGATTGCCGCCGCGCTGCTGCTGACGCTGGTGCTGCGCTCCGCCGCGAATCAGCTTGCACGCTGGTCGACGGCCAGGGTCGGCGAACTGCGCATTCGCCGCGCACTCGCCAGGCGCAGCACTGATGTGTTGCACGATTTCATACTCCCCGGCGCTTACGGCGGCCTCGCGAAAATCGACCATGCGATGCTGACCGCAGGCGGCATTCTCTGTATTCAGAGCAAGCACTGCAACGGCATCGTTTTCGGCGGCGCGGACGAGGCGCAGTGGACGAATGTGGACGGTACCAAGCGACATCGTTTCCTGAATCCGGTCATTCAGAACGAAGGACGAACTCGCGCCCTGCGCAAGATCGTCGGCGACGTGCCGGTCGACAATCTCGTGATCTTCACAGGTGCCGTCGAGTTCACTTCGCCGCCACCGAAGAACGTGATACACGTTCGCGACCTCAAGAGCTATGTTGCGAAGCACGTGTTCGGTCCAAGTCGGGTAGACGACTGGAATGCGGTCTGGCTAACGGTCCAGGCGGCCGTATTGCGCGACGCCGCCGCGCGCAAAGACTTCAACGCTCAGATCGGCTTCGGCTGACTCTCAGGCAGCACGCCTTGCTGCAGGCGATGCTTTATACTCGGTCGCCAACGACGGACTGGGGCGCGTTGCATGGAAAACATTCTGATTACCTCACCGATCGGTGTGCTGGCCGTGTTGTGCCTGGTCGCTGGTTTTTTCTTCATGCTCGCGCAGGTGACCGACGCCAAGCTGTTCAAGTATTTGCCGCCCTTGCTGTTCATCTATGCGACGCCGGTGGTGCTCAGCAACCTCGCGATCGGCGGCTACACCGTGATTCCGAGCTCGTCGATCATCTACTCCGGGCTCAGCCAGTTCGCGCTGCCCGTGTTCATCGTGCTGATGCTCATCAAGGTCAACGTGCCCGCGGTCATCAAGGTGATGGGCAAGGGTGTGCTGGTAATGCTCATGGGTACGGCCGGTGTCATGGTCGGGGGCGCCGTTGCGTACCTGGTCGTCCATGGCTGGCTGCCCGACGATGCCTGGAAAGGGTTCGGTGCGCTCGCCGGTAGCTGGATCGGCGGTACGGCCAACATGCTCGCGACGTCGCAGATGCTCGAAACCCCGGAGGCGCAGCTCGGGCTCGCCATCGTTGCAGACAACGTCATCTACATTTTCTGGCTGCCGCTGCTGCTGATGTCGCGAGATTTTGCCGACAAGTTCAACGCCTGGGCTCGCGTGCCCCCGGAACGGCTCGCAGCCATGGACGCGGCAGCGGAGATGCACGTCGAGGACGACGAGGCGCCGACAATGCCACAGTACCTGTACCTGGCCGCCGTCGTCATCGGTGTCACGGCGATCGGACATGCGCTCGCTCCCCCTCTGACCGTGTGGATCGCAGAGAGTACTGCGCTCGAGGACGTCTTTTCGCAGACGACGGTTCGCATCCTGCTCGTCACGACCATCGCACTCGCTCTGTCGACGACGCCGGTGTCGAAATTGCCCAACTCGACGGCGATGGGCACGGCACTCGTCTACATATTCGTGGCGGGAATGGGCGCGCGTGCCGAGCTGGCGGGTCTCAGCGATGCACCGGCATTCGTCGCCGGCGCCTTCATCTGGATTACCATCCACGGCTTGTTCATGCTGGCCGGCGCCTGGCTGTTCCGCGTCGATGTTCACAGCGTCGCGATCGCTTCGGCCGCGAATATTGGCGCGGCCGCGTCGGCACCGATCGTCGCCGCGCATCATCGACCCAATCTCGTACCGGCCTCGATCCTGCTCGCATTACTGGGCTACGCACTCGGCAACTACCTTGCACCGATGACCGGATATCTTGCGAGGTGGGTGGCCTCGTAGGACGAGACGATCATGTGGCGGCGGCGAATCATTCAGTTTGCGACCGTGGCACTGGCCGTGCTGGTCGTCGTCATCATGGGCGCCACCTGGTTATGGCGTGATCGACCGACACTCGCGGGTACCGGCTGGGCATACGCGCCGCCGCCGCCCGAGAACACGGCATCGGTGCTCGTGACATGGCTCGGCGTAACGACACTGCTCTTCGATGACGGTGAGACGCAGATTCTGATCGACGGCTTTTTCTCCAGGCCGAGCCTGGCCGAGTCGCTGCTGCGCCGCCCGGTCGTCAACGACGCCGCGACGATCAACTATGCGATGCACGAATTCCGCATGCGCCGCCTCGCCGCCATCATTCCGGTGCACTCGCATTTCGACCACGCCATGGATGTCGGCGCGATCGCTAATCGCTCCAGCGCTTCGGTGATCGGCTCCGAAACCACGGCGAATATCGCGCGCGGCGCCGGCGTCCCGGAAGACCAGATTATCGTCGTCGAACTCGGTCAAACCTACGAGTTCGGAGAATTTCGCGTGCGGATTCTGCGCTCGAAGCACGCACCGATCGGCTGGCGCGGCGAACCGCCGCTACCCGGTACGCTCGACGAACCGTTCGCGGTGCCGCAGCCGATCACGGCGTGGCGCGAGGGTGCGAGTTACTCGGTTGTGATTGAGCATCCCCAGGGTACGACGCTCGTCCAGGGCAGCGCGGGCTTTATCGAGGAAGGCCTGGCGGGTGTCGCCGCCGACGCGGTAATGCTGAGCATCGGCGGCCTGACCACACTCGATCGTGACTACGCCGAAAAGTACTGGCAGGAACTCGTGACGACCACCGGTGCGGCGACCGTTTACCCGATACACTTCGATGACTTCACGAGGCCGTTCGGCGAGATCGTTCCGGGTCCGCGCTTTCTCGGCAGCGTCGAGAAAACGGCCAGGTGGTTCAAGCGTTTTCAGGAAACCTGGGACCCCGACACGCGCATCCTGTTGCCGCGATTCGGCGAACCGATCGCGATCTACGCGCAGTCTTCTTCAAGCACCTGATCGTCGAGCAGGCTTCCGAGGCGGCGACGACCCGTCACGAGAGCGAGCTTTTCCCGGCGCGGCAGCCGTTTGACGCGATGCTCCAGCTGCGACGCACGGGCACGGTCGCCGACGACTTCAGAAAAGACGAGTTCGAGCGGTCCGCGGCCCCGCAGGTACCTGGCGCCGCGCTGCCCATTGCGGTGCTCTTCGATGCGCCTCGCGACGTCGGTTGTAATGCCCGTATACAACGTGCCGCTCTTGCAGCGCACGATATAGAGACTGAATTCGGGCTGCTCCACCGCGGCGGTCAGGCGTTGCCGCCGACCAGCATGTCGCCGAGCACGCGAAAGGCACCGACCTCGATGGCATCGAGATTGTCGGTCGTTTCAGACCACGTCAGAACGATATCCGCAACGCCGCCAAGTTCCTCGGCCGGTTGGCGCAGGTGCAGGGTCAGGATATTGCCGGTCAACGACGCTTCGCGAATGAGATTGTGGCCGCCGAACTGCTGCTCGTTAATCTCGATGTAAATCGACTCGTCGAAATCCTCCTCGATCGTGCGCATCAGCAACAGGTAGTCCTTGATCTCGCCGATCTCGGATGTCTTTGCGAAAAACAGCATGGTCGCGTTGTCGCGTACGTCGAAAGAGACGGTGTCGTAGTTGCGGCTCTCAGTCATGCGACCTCCGGCTATCGAGTGTCTGTTGTATCAGTTCGTCCTTCTCTTGCCAAATATCGCCCAGCCAGACATGCACGCGGCGGCGGAACTCCCTGTCATTCTGATAGTCGCCTTCGACGAGCCACGGCTCGACCGGACGCTCGCGGACGTCGACAAGGACTTCGACGTGCTCGCCGCAGCACATTTCCCAGAACTCCACCGCACCCGTCGGATAAACGAGCGTGACGTCGAGAATCGCATCGAACAGCTCTCCCATCGACGATATCGCCACGGCAAATCCGCCCGCGCGCGGCTGCAGCAGGTTACGGTACGGCACGTTGCGCGCATCCCGTTTCGCTTCGCTGAAGCGTGTCCCTTCGACGAAATTGATGACCGAAGTCGGCGTGAACTTGAATTTTGCGCATGCACGACGCGTCGTTTCGAGATCCTTGCCCTTCATGTGCGGATTCTTCGCCAGGTACTTGGTCGAGTAGCGCTTCATGAACGGCATATCGAGCGCCCACCACGCAATGCCGAGAATCGGAAACCAGATGAGCTCCCGTTTAATGAAGAACTTCAGGAACGGAATGCGCCGGTTGAAGGCTTTCTGCAGAACGAGAATATCCACCCAGGTCTGGTGGTTGGCCATCACCAGGTACCAGCGATCGCGGCGCAGGGTCTCGGTGCCGCGCACCTGCCAGTCGATCGATGCGAAGGTGCCGAGCATTGCGGAGTTGATAGCGATCCAGAGCTCGCCGAGATTCATCAGCACCCGCGTCAGCCAGGTGCGGAATCCGGCAACGGGCACAAGCAGTTTGATGATCGCGAGGACGAGAACGGGTACGAACCAGAAGATCGTGTTGATCGTGAAACC
>JAAUYD010175032.1_pt1 | contig 10506 bp, 12 predicted proteins | sample 7278101 | NCBI WGS metagenome assembly JAAUYD01 (sample SAMN14350128, study PRJNA611818) | marine sediment metagenome | isolation source: surface marine sediment (0.6m) | place: French Polynesia: Moorea | collected 2018-08
CGACAGCGTCCTCCATCGCCGCCGCACCGACCCGCGCATTGGCGAGTGGCTGGAGGCCGCGGAAGCCCCCGACGCCGTCGCCGAGCGTCAGATCCAGGAGATCCGCCGCCGTTTCCAACGCACGCAACGCGTGCCCGAAGCGCTGTCGGCCGCCCTCGCCCGCACCACATCCCTTGCCCACCGGGTCTGGGCGGAAGCCCGCGCGACCAATGACTTCGCCCTGTTTGCCCCGAAGCTGATCGAAGTCCTCGACCTTTCCCGGGAAAAGGCGGCTGCGCTGGCCGACGGCGGCAACCTCTACGACGCGCTCGCCGACGATTACGAACCCGGGATTACCGAGGTGGAACTGGAAGCGATGTTCAGCGCGCTTCGCCCCCGTCTCGTCGCCTTGCGGGAACGCATCATGGGGTCGGATCGGTCCGTACCAGGTCTCTCCGCGACTTTCTCGGAGGAAGGGCAGCTGACTTTGTCCGCCGAGCTGGCGCGCGCTTTCGGCTACAAACTGGAGAACGGCCGGATCGACAAGGCCGTGCACCCCTTCTCGTCCGGGTCGGGCCTCGACGTGCGGATCACCACGCGGACCATGCCTGAGGACCCGTTCAATTGCTTCTACTCGACCATCCACGAAGTCGGGCATGGCTGCTATGAGCAGAACATCGACAGTGCCTATCTCCTCACCCCGCTGGGGCGCGGCGTTTCGATGGGTGTTCACGAAAGCCAGAGCCGGCTTTACGAGAACCAGCTTGGCCGTAGCCGCGCCTTCACCGGCTGGCTCTACGCCCGGATGAGGGAGACTTTCGGTGATTTCGCGATCGCGGACGCCGACACGTTCTACGCGGTCGCCAACCGATGCGCGCCAGGGTTCATCCGGACCGAGGCGGACGAAGTGCACTACAATCTCCACATCGCCCTGCGCTTCGATCTGGAGCGCGACCTGATCGCGGGCCGGCTCGACGTGCCAGACCTGCCGGAAGCCTGGAACACGCGTTTCGAGAAGGACTTCGGCCTGAAAGTGGACACGCCCGCCGATGGGGTTCTGCAGGACGTCCATTGGTCCGAAGCGCTTTTCGGATATTTCCCAACCTACACCCTCGGCAATGTCTACGCCGGATGCCTGCACGCGGCACTGAGGCGTGATGTGCCGGAACTCGACGCCCGCTTGGACAAAGGGGAGACCGGGCCCGCCGTGGAGTGGCTTAGGCACAAGGTGCAGCAATTCGGCGGGCTTTACGAACCCAAAGACCTGATCGAAAAGGCGACAGGCGCCCCGCCCTCCGAAGGGCCCCTACTGGATTATCTTGATGCCAAATTCGGCGATATCTATGGGGTTTGACTTCAGGTCGGCTTGATCTCTGCGAACCTTGCAAGGTCCTTCAGCCCGGCTGCGATCAGGTCCCGAAGCGCGCCTTCATCGACGGCATCGAGGCTCTTGACATACCAGCAACTTTTTCCTCGTTTGTGAGGACCCAGGCGCGATGCGATTTCGGGGAACTCAGAATAGCCCGGCATGATATGTAAGGCGATGTCCCGGCTCCGCATGTTGAACCCTGTGGCGAACCAGTCGCCCTCCCTCCCGCTATCGTACTTGTAGTGGTACTCGCCGTATCCGATCATCTTTCCCCAGAGCCGTGGCTTCCACCCCGTGACATCGCGAAAGATGTCGTCCAGCCGGCGCGCTTCCGTAAGCTTGTCATCTGCCAGAATTGCGAGTGGATCGGACATTGCAGCGCTCCTTTCCTTACGACAAGGATAGCGCCATGACCGACGAACCGCAGCCCCTTCTGTCCATCCCGCAACTCCACGAATTTCTCGGTCGGGAATTCCCGCAGGTTCAGGGTGATTTCGAGGTGTTGGAGATTGGCCCGATGCGGCTGACCCTTGCTCTGTCGCCCGATCATCGCCACCTAAGACCGGGTGGGACCGTTTCCGGTCCGACACTGTTCTCCATGGCAGATTGCGCAGTCTACCTCGCTATCCTAGCTCACGTCGGGGAGGAGGCGCTCGCCGTCACGACGAACGCCTCGATCGACTTCATGCGGAAACCCGAATCGGGGAGAGGATTGCGTGCCGACGCCACTCTTCTGAAACTCGGGCGCGGACTGGCCGTCGGGGATGTGGCTATTCGAAGCGAAGGTTCCGCGTCAGTCGTCGCTAGGGCAACGCTGACCTATTCCAGACCGCGTTCCTGAACTGTCAGGCCGCGCGCGGCTGACAGGGAATCTGACGTGCCGCCATGCGCTGTCTCCGGAATTCACGCAGCGACTTCAGCGCAGCAAGCTGCAACGCGCGATCAATCTCTTCGGCTTTCTTCTGGGATGCGTCGGGGTTGGACATTGCCATTTCACACACTCACTTTTTACTCACAACCTGTTCAAGCAATTCTTGCTCGAACTTCACCAAACTTTGGCCACACCAATGTGGCAAGACTGAGGCATTTTCGCAAAGACCACGTGCAGATCGCCTAGGCCAACTTGGGAACCGGGACGATAACCCCATCAGATCAAGAGCCTTTTCCCCGGACCTTGCGGGCAGTATAGCCTTATCCGAAGACAAGAAGGACACGGAAATGGACGGCACCGAACGCCCGCAGATCTATTTGGCGACGCCGCCCGATTTCGAGCTTTCCAGCTTTCCGACCCGCCTTGCGGCAGTTCTCGACGATCATGAGATCGCCTGTCTGCGGCTCGCTCTGGCCAGCCAGAACGAAGACCGCCTGTCGCGCGCCGCAGACCCCGTCCGTGAAATCGCCCACGTACGCGATATCGCAGTGGTGATTGACACCCATGTCACACTGGCTGAGCGGCTGGGCCTGGATGGCGTGCATTTGCTGGACGGGGCGCGCAATGTCCGAAACGCACGCAAGGCTCTCGGGCAGGATGCTATCGTCGGCGCCTTTTGCGGAACGTCCCGGCACGACGGCCTGAATGCGGGCGAAGCGGGCGCCGACTATGTCTCATTCGGTCCGGCAGGCACGACCAGCCTTGGCGACGGTGTCCGGGCAGAACGTGACCTTTTCGCCTGGTGGTCGGAGATGATCGAGGTGCCGGTCGTTGCCGAAGGCCATTTGACGCCCGAGACCGTTGCTGAGCTTGCGGATGTCACGGACTTCTTCGCCGTGGGCGAGGAGATCTGGCGCGAAGAAGACGCCTCCACCGCCCTCGGTCGGCTTCTCGCCCCCCTCGGCTAGCCTTGGTCCGTGTGCCCGTGCGGATGCGCGGCGCGGACCGCCGCCTCCGCAGTCCTCGCAATTTCCTTCCGGTCCTTGTGGGCGTTGACGCAGAGCGGCGTATGCCACGTGACCGTGACACACCCGCTTTTCGAAGCCGCTAACAAATGCAAGAGATGAGGGCCAAATTCCATATCCCCCCACCAGCCATAGAACCGCGGGTCGTAACCTTCGGGTGCCTGATAGGAGACGGTCACGGGTTGAATGAGAGCCGTTTCTCGAAGGCGTTCGGAGAAGACCGAGGCGAAGAGCGTCGGTTTGAACGGTAGCACGCGCTGCCCGTCCGTGGATGTGCCTTCCGGGAAGAACAGCAATCGGTGACCGGCAAGAATTCGATCCTCCAGCATTGCGGCCTGCCGCCCGGCTTCGCGCGCGTCGCGCCGAACGAAGACGGTGCCGGTCAAACGCGCAAGCAACCCGATCCCGGGCCAGTCTGCGACCTCCACCTTCGACACGAAATAAAGCGGCGCCCCGGCATTCAGAGCGAAAATATCCAGCCACGAACTGTGGTTTGCGACGAGAATTCCTTCCGCCTGCATCGGCTTTCCTTCGATGCGACGGCAAAGTCCCAGACAGGCTAGAGAAATTCGGCATACCCAGACCGTTATCCACCCTGTCCATGGTCGCGCGTTGCCCCGAATTGGAGCTTCCAGCGGCCGAAGCAGGACGGTTGCAACCACGCCAGTCAACAAGACGGCAAAAAGCAAAGGCCCACGCCACGCCACCCGAACCAGACCTCCAAAAGTGATGGGAGGATAATTCGGCATCTCATCGGAGTGCCAAGTCGGGCTCATATCAGGCGACCGTTCGTGTACCGGGCACGTGCGCTCTCGTTCATGCGGCTCGTATCCATCACCAGACAAACGTCTGTGGTGTTGAAAGCATGATCGACGAATGCTCCGTCGCCCACAAACCCACCGAGCCGGAGATAAGACTTTATCAATGCCGGAACCGCGCGCATGGCCGCCACCCGATCGATCTCGTCGCGGGGCACGAGGTCCATGCGCTGGAAGGCACTTTCGACGGCGCGCACGCGCAATTCGGGCGGTGCGCGGAAACCGTTATGCAAGTGGGACAGTGGCAAAGCGAGCGACTCGATATCCGTTCCGTGAAGGCTTGCAACGCCGAATAGAATGTCGATTTCCCTCTCCATTATGTATTCGGCCAATCCGGACCAGAGCATGTGAAGAGCCGCGCCGCCGCGATAGGACGCGTCTACACAGGATCGCCCAAGTTCCAGCAGGCGCCTACCGGATTTTTTCAACACCGAGAGATCGTACTCATCCTCCGAGTAGAACCGTCCATGCACCGCGGCCTGCTCTCCAGTGAGCAAACGGTAGACGCCTACCACATGATCGAGCGCGGCATCGCCATATCGAGTATCGACTAGGACGAGGTGGTCGTAGAACGGGTCAAATGCATCGCGCTCGAACCTCCCCTGATGATCGACCAATGGCCCGTCACCCCCGAGCTCTTCCACGAAGACCCTGTAGCGCAAGCGCGCAGCCGCCTTCAGGTCTGCTTCAGTCGTCGCCATGCGCAACTGCAGATATCCGGCCTCGAGATGCATTGCCGCCTTCTAAAGCCAATTCCGTGGATGGAAAAGTCGCGACCACACTTCGCATTTGACGTGCACGTTAAGATTGTGTGCTCGCAATGGTTGTGTTATCGGGTATAAGTTAAGTTAATCATCAAAGATGGGATTGAGTTGGACCCGGCTCGCATCAATCACCTTTTTGCCGACGTCCGGAAAGTTCACGGTTATGCGCCCATTGATGTTGCTTTGCACCTGGCCAACGCCCCAGTCAGGCCGGTCGGGATGGGAGACGAGTGTTCCGGGAACGAACAGTGACGTATGGGACGTCATTGGCGAAGACCTGCACTCAAGGGGATAAGAAAAGGACGGGACATGACAAGTAACGGTGTTGAACTGAATGCGCTGATCGGATCGCGGATTTGCCACGATCTCATCTCGCCACTGGGCGCAATCGGCAATGGAGTGGAATTGCTTTCCATGTCGGGCGTGACGGCCGCGCCGGAGATCACTCTCATAGCGGAATCGGTCGAAAACGCCAATGCACGCATCCGCTTTTTCAGGATCGCGTTCGGCGCAGCAAACCGTGACGCGATGCTTGGCGCAAGCGAGGTGGTTAAAGTCCTGAACGATATGTATCGCGGCAACCGCATCCGCGTGGACTGGCGGATCGCGGAGGATACGCGACGGATGGAAGCGAAGCTGGCTTTTTTGATCCTGCAATGCTTCGAGACAGCGCTTCCGTGGGGCGGTAAGGTCGCGGTCACGCGGAACTCCGAAACTTGGAGCATTTTTGGAACCGGAGATCGCATCAAGATCGACGACGACCTGTGGACGCTCTTTAATAAGCCGTCTTCACATGCGGAGGTCAGCGCCTCGAACGTCCACTTCGCCCTTGTCGCTCCCACAGCCGCAAGTGCCGGTCGGACGGTGCGAACTTCGGTCAACGGCAACACGATTTCCGTCAACTTCTGACCGTACCGTCACCGGTCACGATATACTTGAAACTGGTCAGTTGCTCGGCGCCGACCGGGCCCCGCGCATGCATCTTGCCCGTGGCGATCCCGATTTCGGCGCCCATGCCGAATTCTCCGCCGTCCGCAAACTGGGTGGACGCATTCCGCATTAGGATGGCGCTGTCGAGACGCTGGAAGAACCGCGCGGCGGCCGCGTCGTCCTCCGTCACGATGCAATCGGTGTGGTTCGACCCGTACTCGCGGATATGTCCAATCGCTTCATCCAGGTTATCGACCACACGCGCCGCGATGATCATATCCAGGTATTCGCGACCCCAATCATCATCGGCCGCAGGCACGACACCCTCGATCTCCTGAAGCGCCGCATCCCCCCGCACCTCGACTCCTTTGTCGATCAGCGCCCGGACTATCGCCTTTCCGACCGTGCCGACGATGTCCTTGTGGATCAAAAGACATTCGGCAGCCCCACAAATCCCCGTGCGCCGTGTCTTGGCATTCAGCACGACCTTCAGCGCTTTCTCCGGGTCGGCGGCAGCGTCGAGATAGACATGCACGATCCCTTCGAGATGCGCGAAGACCGGCACCCGCGCCTCGCGCTGCACCAGACCGACAAGACCTTTGCCGCCCCGGGGCACGATCACGTCGATATAGTCCGTCATCGTCAGCATTTCGGAAACCGCCGCCCGATCCCGCGTCGGCACGCGCTGGATCGCATCCTCGGGAAGACCCGCGGCGCGCAGCCCCTCAGTGAGGCAGTCGAGGATGGCGCCGGACGAATGAAAACTCTCCGAGCCGCCCCGCAGAATGACCGCATTACCCGCCTTGAGGCAAAGCGCTCCCGCATCCGCCGTTACGTTCGGGCGGCTTTCATAAATTACTCCAATCACGCCGAGCGGCGTCCGAACACGTTGGATGTGCAGGCCAGAAGGCCGGTCCCATTCCGACATGACCGCACCGACCGGATCGTCCTGTGCCGCAACGCTGCGGAGGCTCTCGCAAATGCCTTCGATCCGCGCCTCGTCCAGCATGAGCCGGTCCAGCATGGCATCGGACAGCCCCTTCTCGCGCCCGAAATCCATATCCTCGGCATTGGCCGCCATGATCTCGGCGCGGCGCGCCCAAACGGTTTCGGCGGCGACCGTCAGGGCCTTGGCTTTGGCTTCCGGCGTCGCGAAGGCAAGCTCGGAGGAGGCCGCTTTCGCGCGCGCTCCGATCTCCTGCATCATCGCGTGAATGTCGAGTTCATCCTTCATCGCCTCAACCCTTTCGCCAAGCGGCAAGTGCCGCGCTTCATCATATCGCCATATCGTCCCGATGCACCAGCGCCGCGCGCCCGGGATAACCCAGCAGGTCTTCGATCCGGTCCGAACGCTGCCCGCGGATCGCACGCGCTTCCTCCGCCGTGTACCTGACCAACCCCGACCCGAGCTTCGCGCCCCCCGGCCCGACAATCTGGACGGGTTCGCCGCGCCCGAAAGCGCCATCGACGGCTGTGACGCCCGCAGGCAGCAAGGACTTGCCGCGTTCGAGCGCGGTCACCGCACCCGCATCCACATGCAACATGCCTTTGGGCTTCATCGACGCAATCCAGCGCTTCCGAGCGACCTGCGGGTCGGTTTCGGCGGTGAACCACGTCGCCGGCGCGCCCTGCTCCAGCGCCTTGAGCGGGTTCAGCCGGGACCCGAGCGTGATCGCCATGGCCGCCCCGCCTGCCGTCGCGGTTTTCGCGGCCATGAGCTTCGTCAGCATGCCGCCCTTCGAAAGCCCGGAGCCGGCATCTTCCGCCATCGCTTCGATCTCCGGCGTGATCCGCTCGACCGTGTCAAACCGTTTCGCCGAGGCGTCAGTCTTCGGGTTCCCGGAATAGAACCCGTCGACATCGGAGAGAAGCACCAGAACATCTGCCCCCACAGTCACAGCAATCTGCGCGGCAAGCCGGTCGTTGTCCCCGAAGCGAATTTCATCCGTGGCAATCGTGTCGTTCTCGTTCACGATCGGGACAACGCCCAGTGACAGAAGCTGCTCAAGGGTCGCGCGGCTGTTCAGATACCGCCGCCGATCGGTGCTGTCCTCCAGCGTCATGAGCACTTGCGCGGTCTTTATGCCGTGCGGCTGCAGCGCCTCTTCATAGGCGCGCGCCAAGCGGATCTGCCCGACGGCCGCCGCCGCCTGGCTCTTTTCAAGCGCCAGAGTGCCATCGCCCAATCCCAGTACCCCGCGCCCAAGCGCAATGGAGCCGGACGAGACCAGGATCACATCCTGTCCCTTCGCCCGCACCGCGGCCACGTCCTCGGCGAGCGATGCCAACCATTCCGCACGCACGTCGCCCCCCGAAACAAGAAGGGCCGAGCCAATCTTGACGACAATGCGCTTCGCCGCGCTCAGGGTTCCCATCGGCCCGCTTCCTCTTTCGGCGCCTCGCGCTTGCGCCGCGCCTCCACCTGCCGCCGCACCGCGCGCAGCACTTCGGTCAACCCTTCGCGGCTGACACCCGACATCAGGAACACGTGACCCGCGACCGCCTCGAGGGTGGCGCGCTTTGCCGCCCGTTCCTCGTCGTCGAGCGCGTCAATCTTGTTCAGCACCGTGAGACGCGGCTTGTCTGCGAGCGCACCGCCATAGGCCTCCAACTCATCGATGATCGTTTGCCAATCGGCCGCCACATCCTCGGACGTCCCGTCGACCAGATGCAGCAGCATGGCCGACCGCTCGACATGGCCGAGGAAACGGTCGCCGATCCCTCTCCCCTCATGCGCACCTTCAATCAGGCCCGGAATATCGGCGACCACGAATTCCGCGTCGTCCACACCGACCACCCCCAAATTGGGATGCAGCGTCGTGAACGGGTAATCCGCGATCTTTGGTCTTGCGTTCGACGTGGCAGCGAGGAAAGTCGACTTCCCGGCATTCGGGAGCCCGAGAAGCCCGACATCTGCGATGAGTTTCAGCCGCAGCCAAATCTCCCGCTCGACGCCAGGTTGGCCGGGATTGGCATGGCGCGGCGCCTGGTTCGTGGCTGACTTGAAGTGCAGGTTTCCGAACCCGCCATTGCCGCCCGCGGCGAGGCGCACGCGCTGTCCCACCTCGGTCAGATCCGCGAGCACAGTATCCTGATCCTCATCGAGGATCTCCGTGCCGACGGGAACGCGGAGGACGATATCGTCGCCGTCCTTGCCGGTCCGCTGGCGGCCGGCGCCTCCCTGCCCGTTTTTGGCGAAGAAATGCTGCTGGTACCGGAAATCGATGAGCGTGTTCAGCCCGTCCACGGCCTCAGCCCAGACGTCTCCGCCACGTCCGCCGTCGCCACCATCGGGGCCGCCGTATTCGATATACTTTTCCCGGCGGAAGCTGACGCACCCGTTGCCGCCGTTGCCAGAGCGGATCGTCACCCTTGCCAGATCGAGGAATTTCACGAGCTTACCCTCAGCTTTTCCCGCGTCAGGGCGTAGGTGATAAGCGGCGCGGGCTCAAGCCTTGCCAGCGAGGTTGCCATTTCTCGGCCAGTCTCTTCAAAGCCGATTTTTCGCAACAAATGCCCTGATACAGGATTGTCTTCGAAATGACCGGCCTCAATCCGACTGATCGGGAACTTCTCAAAGATAGCAGGCAAAACACACGCCAGCGCTTCGGCCATCAAGCCGCGCCCCCAATGCGTCGGCGCCAGAAAGTAACCGATATCGCCCACACCGATACCGATTGTGCCGATCATTTTCCTTTCATGCTCGATCGCCAGCGTAAACCGGAGATGGCCTCGCCATTTCCGTCGCGGAAAATCAGCCAGAGCCTCGGCTTTTGTCATGCCGGTCTTCAGGTTGCTGAGCATGGTGGTCACCTCGGGCACCGTGAGCCGCGCGAAATCACTCGCATCGCGATCTTCCAACGGCCGGATAATCAATCTCTTGCTCTCAATCCTGAAGTCCTGGCGCGCCTCCCAAGCGGCACGCGTCAGCACAAGATCGGTGCCCATGACATCCTGCGACAGCGCGCGTGCAAAACGCGGCCTCTCCCGAACAGGCCTGAAGCCCAAGGCCAGAAGAATGCGCCGGGAGCGATCGTTCCCGTTGTAGTGACCGCTCTCGATATCCCCGTTCGCCGGATCGGAGAACCAATGGGCGACGACCGCATGTGCCGCCTCAAACCCATACCCCTTGCCCCAGGCCGGGCGCGCAAGCCAATAGCCCAGTTCCTCGTCCAGCCCCGCAACGCCCACGAACCCGTCACCGTCCTCAACGGCCCAGGCCCGCAACTCTCCCCGCGTCGCGCGTGCGATGAACTGAACGGCATCCTCTCGGCCATACGGATACGGAATGCGCCCGAGCCAACGGATCACATCGAAATTGGAAACGCCGTTATGGACGGCATCGGCATCGGTGTCTCGAAGAGGCCGGAGCGTGAGCCGCGGCGTCCTGAGTGTGGGAAGCGCCGCGTCTGACATGAGCCTAACGGTACTTCTTCAGATACGTCCAGGTTGGCACGGTCGCACCGCGCGCCACGGAAAACGCCTCCGCATCGCCGAGGTACTGGAAGCCGTTGTTCGTCAGCACCCGGGCCGATGCCGGGTTGTCCTGAAAGACGCTGGCGAAGATGGCCTGGTTGTTAAGCGGGTTGGCTTCGATGAGCCCACGCACCGCTTCCTGCGCATATCCCGTGTTCCAGAAGGCCGGCGCGACCCAGTAACCGATCTCGGACTGCTCCCGATCCATCCGCTCCAGCGCGATCACGCCGACCAATTCGGCCCGGTCATTGCGGGAGGCGTCCATGGCCCAGAC
>JAAUYD010290247.1_pt1 | contig 10506 bp, 5 predicted proteins | sample 7278101 | NCBI WGS metagenome assembly JAAUYD01 (sample SAMN14350128, study PRJNA611818) | marine sediment metagenome | isolation source: surface marine sediment (0.6m) | place: French Polynesia: Moorea | collected 2018-08
GATAAAGTACGGGATTTTCCTCTAGAAAAAGTAGTTTATGAATTGGGGTTAAACCCAGACCCAAAAGATAAACATAAATGGCAAAACGAACACCACATTATTAACATCACTGGGAGTAAGTTTTATGACTGGAAAGAATTAAAGGGTGGTGGTGGAGCAATTGACTTGGTGATGCACGTAAATGATTGTGATTTTAAACAATCAGTAGCTTGGTTAAATGATCGTTTTGGAGAAGGTGCGACATTAGAAGCTACAACTTATAAGACTAGAGAAATTATCAAAGAAAAACCTGTACTAGAATTTACTCCACCAGTACCAGAGGAAACTAAATGGCAAGAGGTAAGAAAGTATTTAACTCTCACTCGTAAGTTACCTAGTGCTTTAGTAGATACTCTGCATCAAGAGGGGTTAATTTATGCAGATAACCAACAAAATGCTGTATTTATTCGACGTTCTTTGGATGAATCAAAAACAACAGGAGCGACCTTGAGAGGTACAGCAGGAGAAGATAATACTTTTAAAGGATTGGCTAAGGGAACTAAGCGAAGTGAAGGATGGTTTTATTTTCAACAGGGAGGACAATCAAGCGACCCGATAAATAGAGCCGTATTAGTAGAGTCTCCGATTGATGCGATGTCTTTTGCTGTGTTAGACCGTAATGATAGTCGAAGAACAATTTACATCTCTACTGATGGGGCTGGTCATGTACCTAATGAATTTTTACAGCAGTTAAAGGATGTGGTCATTGCCTATGACAATGACCAAGCAGGTAAATTAATGGCACAGAGAGTGTCATCTCAGTTGCCTCATGCGGTATGCAAAACACCAAAAGCGATTGATTGGAATGAAGAGCTTGTGAATCAGTTTAATTGGTCTAAGAAGAGGCAAAGTAAGGAAATTAAAAGACAGCTTCAACAGAAGATAAAACAAGATAGGGGATTGAGTTTATAGTTAGGTTGATTATATTAGGCGTAAATATAGGGTTGCTGCGATATGAGGCAGTCAGTCCCTATAACCTTACTGTGCAATGGATACAGAGATTTCAATCTCTAATTTATGCGATCACTAAAATATAAATTACATTACCGTACTGAATCGAGAAAGACGATTTATCTACTTATTTACCTACAAATACCTCTTTTTATTACATGAAGATTTTGCTTGAATTATTAATAGTAAATTATCCTCAATATCTATGATCGCATCACTTTATCAATTAGGAGGAAGTTTGGAAGCAGATCATCCTACCTATGTAAAACGGCAAGCCGATGAAGAACTTTACTTAGCTCTTAAGAATAGTAAGTTTTGCTATGTTTTTAATTGTAGGCAGATGGGAAAATCTAGTCTTTCTTTACAAACTAAAAAAAGATTAGAAGCAGAAGGTTTTACTTGTACTATCGTCGATTTTATACATTTTAGTTCTAAAACGACCCAAGAACAATTTTATGGGGGAATTATTAATCACTTAAGCAACAATTTTGGGTTAAAATCTCATTTTAATCTTAATCAATGGTGGAAAAAACAGGAATTACTCTCGCCCACCAATAAATTTGCCTTATTTATTCAAGATATTTTATTGAGGACAATTAACAAAAAAATAGTTATTTTTCTAGATGAAATAGATTCAATATTAGGGTTAGATGTAGATTTAGATGGGTTTTTCGCTTTAATTCGTTCTTTTTATAATGAAAGGGCTAATAATCCAGAGTTCAAACGAATTACTTTCTGTTTATTGGGGGTAGCTTCTCCTTCTGATTTAATGCAAGACAGGAAAAAGACTCCTTTTAATATTGGTCAAGGGATCACTTTAGAAGGATTTAAGTTGGAGGAAGTTTCACCATTAATTCAGGGTTTAGTTGGTAAATTTACCCATCCACAACAGGTAATGGAAGAGATACTGGAGTGGACTGGAGGACAACCATTTTTAACACAGAAATTATGTGAGTTGATGGTTGATGAGTGGAAAAAAAATTCAGAGAAAATTATTATTTATGTAGATGTTGAGCAAGTAGTCCGAGAAAAAATTATTCAGCACTGGGTAGGGCAAGATAACCCATCACACTTACGAGTAATTAAAGATAGATTGCTCGCCCAAGAAAATTTAACCGTAGGTTTATTGGGTATTTATCAAAAACTTTGGCAACAAGAAACTGTTGTTGTTGATAATTCTCCAGAACAGACAGAATTAAGGTTATCAGGCTTAGTTATTTCTTTTGAGGAAAAATTAAGAATTTATAACCTAATTTACCGCGAAGTATTCAATCAACAATGGATTGCAGAACAACTAGAAAAGCTACGTCCTTATTCTCAGAGTTTGAATGCTTGGGTGGATTCTAATTATCAAGATAAGTCACGACTATTGCGGGGAAAAGTATTACAAGATGCTTTATCCTGGGCAAAAAATAAAAATTTAACTCTTTTAGACCATCGTTTTTTTAATGCTAGTCAAGATTTAGAAAAGCGAGAAGTAGAGTATAGTTTAGCTGTAAAAGAAGAAGAAAGTAGAATATTAGCAGCAGCAAACGATACACTTAATTTAGCTCAAAAAAAAGCTAAGAGAAGAATTAAGATTAGTTCTGTATTGTTACTAATTTCTTTGGTTGGAGTAATCTTTACATCTTTATTTGCCTCATCAAAAATAAGACAAGTAAAGCTAGAAAAAGCTGAAGCAGATGTTTTGCTAGCTAGGTCTGTTGCAGAAAACGCTTTGGTGAAAAACCCATTAGATGGTCTAATTGAAGCAATCAAAGCAGGAAAAGAAATCAAAAATTTAGAAGAGTCTGCCTCAGTTAATAATGAAATACTAAATCCAGTAAAAAATACATTGCGAGATGCATTATCCAGCGTCAGAGAGTTTAATCGCTTTGATAGCTCTCCTGACAGAATTAGAAGTTTAAGTTTCAGTCCCGACGGTAAACTTCTAGCTTCTGGTGATGATAATAATACGGTAAAGTTGTGGAGTATGGAAGGAAAGCTGATTAAAGTTTTTGAAGGTCATACCGATAATATTTGGAGTGTAAGATTTAGCCCCAATGGTAATATTCTCGCTTCTGCTAGCGATGATGGTACAGTCAAATTATGGAATGTTAAAGATGGTAGCCTAATTAAAACTATCTCAGCACATCCAAATACTTGGGTAAGAAGTATTAGTTTTAGTTCCGACAGTAAGTTACTCGCTTCTTCAGGTTCTAAAGGTTGGGTAAAGTTATGGAATGTCAAAGATGGAACTTTAGTAGAAGCTATCCGCGCACACAAAAGTGACGTTACTTACGTTCAGTTTAGTCCTGATGGTAAGTTACTCGCTTCTGCTAGTTTCGATACAACGGTGAAACTTTGGAATGTTGAAAATCACAGTCAACTAGATGAAAAAGTTAAATTTGAAGGTCACAAGAATGAAGTTAGAAGTGTAAGTTTTAGTCCTGATGGTAAAACTCTTGCTTCCTCTAGTGCAGATGGAACAGTCAAATTATGGAATATTGAAGATGGTAAGGAAAATAATACTTTAGTAGGACATCGCAGTACGGTATGGAGTGTAAGTTTCAGTGATAATGGTAAACTACTCGTCTCATCTGGAAATGATGGTACGTTGCAAGTTTGGAATGTTAAAGATCCTAATAACCAACCACAAACTTTTAACGGTCATTTTGGTCGAGTCAACAGTGTTACTTTTAATCCTAAAGATAATAATATGTTGGCTTCTGCTGGTAATGATGGCAAAATCAGACTTTGGTACGTAATATCAAATCACTCTAAATATGCTATCGATCAATCACCGCGTCACCGCGTCACCGTGTCCCCGCGTCAATCATCTGTAGCAAACTTAGAGGGAAATGATATAAACAGTAAAGAACCAAAAACTCTAGCTGCTGATAACGGTAGAGTCAGAAGTGTTAGCTTTAGCCCTGATGGTAAATGCCTTGCTGCTGGTTATGAAAAAGAAATTATTAAAATTTGCGATGTTGAGCATGGTAGTTTAATCACAACTCTCCCACCTCAGGGAAATGAGGTATGGCGTGTGAGGTTCAGTCGCGATGGTAAACTCCTTGCTACCGCTAGTCGTGACGGAATAGTAAAGTTATGGAATGTGGAAAATTGGACTGAAGAAAAATATACTCTTAAGGCTCATAATAAATGGGTTAGAGATATTGCTTTTAGTCCCGATAGTAAGTTGCTCGCTTCAGCCAGTAATGACGGTACCGTTAAACTTTGGCGCGTTGAAGATGGTGAATTATGGCAAAATTTTCAGGGTCATGCTGGGTCAGTTTGGGGTGTCAAGTTTAGCCCTGATGGTCAAACATTAGCAACAGTTAGTTTAGACAGGACACTGAAGCTGTGGAATGTCAAAAATGGCAAACTCCTGAAAACTTTTGATGGTGAAACAATTTATTTAACTAGTGTTAGTTTTAGTCCCGATGGTAAACTCCTTGCTGCTGGTAGCGGTGAGAGTACAGTCAAGTTATGGAATATTGCTGATGGAAAAAATATACGCACTATAAAAGGTCATGGAGTTTGGGTTAGAGATGTTAGTTTTAGCCCTGATGGTAAAACCTTGGCTACCGCTAGTTACGATAGAACAGTGAAGTTATGGAATGTTGATAAGTTATTGAATATTGAGAATGATACTAATGAAACTTTAGAGCAAACTTTGAAAGGTCATGTTGATGGAGTTGAGACAGTTAGTTTTAGTCCTGATGGTAAGTTAATAGCTTCTGGTAGTAAAGATGGTAATATTAAGCTGTGGAATCTGGCTTTAGATGTAGATGGTTTAATGAAATTGGGTTGTAATCACCTTGAAAATTACCTGGAAACTCATCAAGACAAAGAATTACAAACAATATGCGATGAGCTACGTTAATTGGCAACCCAACAGTTACAGCAAGGCTGCAAAGTACTGAATAACGTGAGTTCGACAAATTTTATAAGCAATTTCTTTATAAGTTAACGTTTCTGGAGGTAGAGAATATCGCAAAATTTGGGTTTTTGCGTTATTTAAAACTTTACCAGTTTTTATTTTCACTAACTTCTTAATAAACTCTATCTTCTTTTCTCTTTTTTGTATCTCTGCGTCTTTTTCTTTTTCAAGTTTATCTACTAAAATCATCTTTCTATTTTATTATTACCTACATTTTTATCTACTTTTTTTTCTACAATTGCCCATTTTAATTACATAAAAATTTTCGGACAATAATTAACAAGTAAAGAACAAAAGTTTGAGGTATCAAGATGTTTATATCATTAAAATTATCACAAAAACTAGCGATCGCCTACACGATTATTGGAACATTTGCACTTGCCACTCCTGGACAAGCCCAAGTGGTAAGACCTACAAATTTACAAAAAGTGGTAATCCCTGCAAATCATCTTCGGGTTCTACAAAGAGAGAATCCTACAATTAATAAAAATTTTACCATAGGTGAACTTCAACCCCCTCACATTGAATGTACAAGGTTGCCCAATGGTAGCTTTATTTGCGGTTGTGGTACTACAGAATTAGGAAAATGTCTTAATAGATACAAACAATCCAATTGTCATTATGAAGCTGATGGAGATGCATTATGTGATGAAGATATATCTGATGAATAAATTTCATCTATCTGATATTTTTTCGCCATTACATCAATTCCTTAGCTGTTAAATTTTTTCCCTTGGGGAACCTCTATTAATGGACATATTTGGTAATGGTATTAAGGATTTGCGGTACTGTTGCCAAAATTTTCCAAAACACTATGAGTAGTGTTGTAACTCTATTTAGTTCAGATTGTTTTTGAAACAAGGAGACAGCAAAATTTTCCGTCAATTTGAAAGGGAGATCGCTTTTTTCACCCTAAAACCCGTTTAAAGTACTGCCAATACAAATTATTTCTAGCTTTAACTTTTCCTTCTTTTCTCATAACTAAACCTAGACGCTCTAGGTCATTAGCTTCCATAGAGTTTATTTCTACCCAACCAGAGTTATTAACTACATCCCTATAGCAGTTCTTCAAGTTAGGTATTTCTTGTAAGCGTCGTAATAAATCTTGTAAATGTTCACCATATATTCCCTCAGCATAAATAGCTTGTTGTAGTAGCTGCTCTAAATTGGGAGTCTTCTTGAACAAAGAATATAGTGCCATACGAATTAGATAAGGATGACCTCCTACCATTGCCATTAGAGAATCAATATCTGTTGAACTTAACTTTAATGAATAACGATTATTGGCTAAATTTTCTATCTGCTCAACAGTAAATTCGGGCAAGTTAATAAAAGTCCCAACATTTTCAAATGGGGATTTTTCTTGTGGAAGTTTAATGGATGGTTCAGTAGAATAAGCTAAAACTAAGCGTAATTTGCGCCATTGAGGATGATGTCTTCCTGCTTCATGCCATGCCCGTAATAAAGCAAAGAAATCAACAGCAATGTCTTCATAAGGAAAAAGCCAATTGATTTCATCTAGTATTAGAAGTAGTGGACGCTCTCCAGAAGCTAAAATAGAATCGGTAAAAATCTCGCTACAAATATCATTCTCACCTAAAAAAGATCGATCCCAATACTCTTGAATATTAGTATTTAGCTTAAGAAGTTGAGATACTTTAGCACAAAATCTCTGGTAAAAAGTGGCGAGTTCTTTGAGAGTTGATTTAGTAGCAAAAGTGCTAAGATTAATTTCTACTACATTAAATTGTTTTTCCTCAGCTACGGATTTGATTCTAGAAATTAAAGATGTTTTCCCCATTAACCTGGGGGCTTTGATCTTAATTAAAGCATAAGGCTGTAATACTTGTTGATAACAAATTGATTCTATAGTAATAGTTTTTTTGTTGGGATCTACACGTTCTATATAATAAGTTGAACCTGGAGGAACAGAACCTTCAGGACATTCATCGTTTAGATTATCTGGAGGAAGATTCATCTTCTCCTTTTTATGAGAAGATGAATCTTCTATAGGTTCTCCCGTAGCTTCTTCCATAGCGGATTTGATTGCTTCATTAACAGAACTTCTCTTAACCTTTCGTTCCAAAATCTCTGAAAGAAGTTTCCAAAGGTCTGAAGCATATCCTTTAATAGTAGTTTCAACAGAGAAAATTCTATCAGCAATTTCTCTATAAGTTAATTTTTCTGGAGGTAGAGAATATCGTAAAATTTCAATTTTTGCATCAGTTAAAAATTTACCAATTTTCTTCTTAACTAACTCATTAACAAACTTGATCTTATTTTCCCTTCTTTGTTTTTCTGCATCAAACTCCTTTTCAAGTTTATCTACTAAATTCATTTTTTTTATTTCTATTGATTAATGACTATCGATAGGAATTATAGCGGTTCTCGAAAAGCGTGAAGTACACCTTGGTTAAGATTAAGTTCGGAGTTCGGAAATTTTGTACCTCACCTATTTCTCGTGTTTTACCAATTATACAGGATTTCTGAGGACTGAACCCCTTGCTGTTGCTACTCTGTGCTTATGAGTGCTAGTAATGAGAGTAAGGGTTTTGAGTTTATCAGCCCCTACTTTTTATCTACTTTTTTATCTACAAATACCTCTTTTTGTTACATGAAGATTTGGCTTTAATTATTAACAAGGAAGCCAAACATATTAAATGATTTGAATCATTTAATCGCCTTTTAAGAGGTATGAGATGAAGATACGTTGGAAAAAATTACTAGTTAGAACAACTTTGTGGTTAGTAACCGAGATTTGTCTCAATTGTGTGGGAATTGATGACCTAGCTGACTATAGTGAGTTTATTTTTGAAAGGCACGTTATCGTCCTTAGCTATTAACTTTTTTCTTTCTTTTGTGAAAGTGCATAAGATTTTTCGTATTGAGTAATAAACCTATAACCTATAAGGAGGAACTATCATGAAACGAAGTTTATCCCAACTCATTGTTCTCACCACTCTAGCTACCACTACTGCCCTGGGTGGTACTCTTGCTTTTACCTCAACTGCCCTATCTGATAATGCCCAAACTGGCTATCTCTTTCCAGGTCGGGCAGAGGATCTCAAATCTGGGGAGTATTGGTACCGTAGTAAAAAGATTCACGGTTCTGGTAATCAAAAACTGGGCTACGACCTAACTGCTGTTCGCTTTGATGCCAAGACTAAAAAATGGACAAAAGCTAAACCGGGAACCAACGGCAGTCAAAATTCCCATTGGCTAATTTACGGTCAGCCAATCTATGCGGTGACAGGAGGTAAAATAATTGCCTGTTGGCGGAATGCCCCAGAAAATCCAGCACCCGGTCAGAGTCACCCTGGACGCACTTCCACACCAAAGACGATCGGAGGTGGTGGCAACTCTCTCTTAGTGGATATCGGTAATAACGAGACAATTCTGTATGCTCACTTCCGCCCTGGTACTATCCCCAAATCTCTCTGTCCAATTGACAAGGTGTTTAGAACCGATGCCAGCGATAAGTCTGAGAGTACTCTGCCATCTAACAATCAACCAATTATCAAAGCAGGGCAGTTTCTTGGACAGGTAGGTAACTCAGGTAGATCCAGTAATCCTCACCTGCATATTCACCGTTCATCTGGGAGAAATCCATTGCCTTTACCTTTCCAAACTGCATGGACAAAAGGGATTAACACCACGGTTGATTCAGCCAATGCCTGGAAACCACTGAACAACGAACCCTTACCGCCTGGCAAGGTAGCTATTCTGCCTCCTTATGCCCAAGGTTATAAGGAAATTGCCCGACATGGCATTCCTGAGAGTAAGTATCAATTTCTCTTCAATCACATTACCAAGTCTGGCTATCGGCTGGCGTGGATTGATGGGTTTAACGTCAACGGTAAGGTCTATTTTAATGCGGTTTTCCGTCCCAAAAATGGGATAAAGTGGGCAACCTTCCACGGTCTGACCTCGGCGCAGTACCAGGCGAAGTTCAACGAATATACAGGGGCTGGCTACCGTCCGCTCCAGGTGGAAAGTTATCGTAGGGGCAATGGGATTCGCTATGCAGTGATTTTTACCAAGCAAAATGGAGCCGCATTCAAGGCATATCACGGGCGGTCAGCACAGCAACATCAACAACTGTTTGATAGCCTGACGCAGCAGGGTTTCCGTCCCCGAAACATCTCGGTAGTATCGATTAATGGTCAGCGTTCCTACACGGCGTTATATGAAAAGACCAACATCGGCAGCTTTGTGCTTAAGTCTTTCATGACCCCCGCCCAGTATCAGCAGGCGTTTAATCAAAATAAGCAAGCAGGTCGCCAAGTTTCCTACCTAAATGCCTATCTACATAACGGTCAGCCCCGGTTCACGGCGATCTGGAACTCTGCGACCAATGGAAGCTTTAAAGCACGGCATGGTCTAAGCAGTGGTCAGTATCAACAACAATGGGAGGATAATACACAGCAGGGCTTCTTAACCCGCATTGTCACGGGGTATGAGCAGGACAATAGGATTCGCTTTGCTGCTGTGTGGCGGAAGTAGGAGAGCGAAAAAAAGCGGGGGAGATAGTATTCGGACGGTTGTACTTTCTGACCGAAAGCTCCCGTGTCCTTGCAAAACCATTAATGGTGGGTTCGAGTCCTGTCTTCGGAAGCAACGAAATATGACAAATATCCATGACAAATGTAGAATAGCCGTCGCAATTACTTTACAATTCTTCTATCTAGGTAAAAACTATCTAGGTAAAAAGCCGAAAGCAGTTGACCTAACCCTGGAAAGTTAACAACTGCCTTCAAACCTTTAGAACTCGCTGCCTTCTAGAAATAGATAGGTGGCAAGTTCTCTATTGACGAATATTTTTTTATCCTCATCTAGAATTATGCCACAAACTAAGATTTCTGGAAAATTTTATCCCCTACAACACGAAGAATTGATCAATCTTAATCAACGTCTAACTGCATCAGAACTAGCAGTATATCTATGGTTAAAAACCAATGAACCCTTTGGAGACAAGTTAGTTGAAGCCGATACCAAAGCAATCGCCAAAGACTTAAACATCAGTCGTCGCACCGTTCAAAGGGCTTTAGCCAAGTTACAAAAAGAACAATTAATCGATCTGGTAATTACTAAATTCCACTATCGAGTTAAATCTAAACCGACAGAAGAATCTGATGATATCGATAAGGTTAAGAAAAAGTTAAGAGTGACGACATCAGTGTCGCCTGACGACATCAATGTCGCGAACAGTACGTCAATGTCGTCATCGGTACGGGAATGTCGCAAACAGTACGTCAATGTCGCAAACAGTACGTCAATGTCGTCGCCTGAAGCTGAAATCAAGTCAGAGTATAGCTTTCAAAATACTAAGACTATTCAGACTTATTCAGACTTTAAAAAGACTCTCTCAGAAAACGAGCGGGAGAATTTTTTAAATTATGTAGAAGAGGCAATACGTAACCTAGAGAAACCAATTAACGATCTCGAAGCGTGGTTAGCGAGTAAGAATGCAGCAGAGCGAAATCGCTGGGAAGTCTATTACCAGAATTATCAACAGCAAAAGACCAAACAAAAACCCAGGAATAGCCAACAAAATCAAGGTTCAGACGACCTCAGCCCTGAGAAAAAAAGAGCGA
>JAAUYD010125327.1_pt1 | contig 10505 bp, 9 predicted proteins | sample 7278101 | NCBI WGS metagenome assembly JAAUYD01 (sample SAMN14350128, study PRJNA611818) | marine sediment metagenome | isolation source: surface marine sediment (0.6m) | place: French Polynesia: Moorea | collected 2018-08
CAGCTGATTTCCGGTCCACGCTCGTGCCCGAAAAAGTGGCGAAGATAGGCGGCACCGGCCAGGTCGAGATAATCGACAAGCGTTGTCGGGTCGAAGAAGCGAAAGAAGGCGCCGCGGTCGTCCTCCTGCCGGAACCAGGTAAAATAGCGCATGTGCCTGCAGATCGTGTCCAGATCCGCATGGCACCTGAGGTATATACCCGGCATTTTGGCACCGAAGTGCCACGGCGCCTCGCTGTCGGTGAAAAGCGTGCGGGCAAACGGATCGCCGTCCTCAAGCGCCACAACCCAGGGTGAATGATCGGCGATTTCACGCTTCTCGGCCCCGTTGTAAAGGCAGCGATGCGCAAGTCCCGAGCCCTCCAGAAGCTGGCGAACATGCATCGCGCGGTTGGGGTCGAGAATCGCATAAGTCCGCTCAACGTCGCCCCCTTCTCCCGTCTGACCGAAGGCAATGTCCTGAAGTTCAGGCGGGACAGTCAGCGCGGACGGATCCTTTAGAAGTGGAACATCTGTCAGAAATTCAAGAGTGACTTGAAATTCCGTATTTTTTTCTTTCGCGCCAAAAGTGTCGGTCCAGTAATCATCCATTCTATTATCCGAATGTATTTGAGTCACTTGATCCAATCCGGCGAGGACTTCTGCGGGTATCTCAGCACCAAAATAGGGTGCTCCGCAGAGAATCTAAAGCGCGTTGCCAACCGTTGATGCAAGCCTTATGTGACCCGACCCATGCCGAAAGCGCACAGGGCCGAACAAGGCTCGGGTCCGGAGCCGCTAGAGGACGACGGGTACTGACGCCCCTTGCCTCTCGCCACGCTGATCCTCAGCGTGCGCCGCCGCCCCGCTCATGCGTGCGCTCGATCGAGCGAACCGTTCGGATCACCTCATCGTCGGACAGGGGCGGCTGACAGCGCACGCGGTTCCAGGCCAGCATCAACTCCATCACCACATCCGGGTCGACCTCATGCCAGAGGAGGTGGCCGGTGAAGGAGGCGATGGTCGAATTGCGCTGCCCTTCCTCAACACCCTCGCTCACGAGGTCGCGCCAATACTCCAGCGTATGGCCGGCACCTGCGCCGGCGCCAAATCGCGGGACCAGCAGCCAGACAGGTATGGGCGCAATCGCGATCTCGCCTGGCGCGCGCCCCCGACGCCAACGATATGGCTGCCCTGACGGGTGGATCGACGGTGGCACGATGACAAGCCCGCCGTCGCCCCGCAAATCCACACCCGGGGCCAGCCCGGTCCTGTTGCGCACATCATGGCCGGGATGGGCGAAGTAGAGGTGTCGGCCGCCACCGCCCGTCTGGGCCTCGACGGTCGGCGGCAGGCGCCCATGCCGCGCTTCGAGCGCATCCAACGATGTCTCGCCGCCGTGGGCCGGGTCGATGTCAAGCACGACGATCTCGGAAATCTGGCCCGTGACCACGGACAGATTGGCGTCCGGCCATCGCTTGAACCAACCCCGCAAGGCCTTCTCACCGGGAAGACCGTCCTGATAGACACGCCACCTGACGAGTGGACGCTTTCCACCAGCGTGCACCGGCACCACGGCCCAACCGAGTGCTGTGTAGGCCAGCGCCGCGTCGAGGTGAGGATTACCTGCGGCCATTCAATCCCACCCGGCCTATGGCCCGGCCCTTCTCCGGCAATAACAGCATCGCGTAACCTCCTCCCGAAACCCAAACTCTCAGGCTCTGAACGGTATCGGCTGACAAAGGTCAACGCGTGACAGGGCGGTTTCGGCAGAATGGCCATGTTGGAACGGAGGCACTTGTGCAAAAACCTGTTGAGATCACCTTCAAGGACCTGGACCCGTCTACAGCCATCGAGGCGCGGGTGCGCGAACGTGTCGGACGGCTCGAGGCGATGAGCCCGCAGATGGTCGGCTGTCATGTCTGGGTCCGTGCACCCCACCAAAAGCACAAGGCCACGCAATATGTCATCGATGTCAGCGTCGAGATGCCGGGCTCGACCCTCAACATCGACCGGCGTCCGGGCGACGATGATGCGCATACGGATGTCTATGTGGCCATCCGGGACACGTTCGATGCAATGGAACGCAAGCTTCGCAAGTGGAAGGACCAGCACAAGGGCCGGCCCGAGGTCCATGCCAGGCTCCTGCAGGGGCGGATCGCTTCGCTGAACGGCTATTCAGGCCATGGCCAGATCGAGACCACGGACGGCCGCCTCATCTATTTCCACCGGAACGCGGTCGCCGGGGACGGATTCGAGGGCCTCAATGAGGGGGACACGGTGGAGCTCAGCGTTGACACCAAGGATGCCGACGAGGGGCCGCACGCCAGTTTTGTACGCCCCATCGGCTCCATGCGGTTCGAAGACAAGCCGAAGTGAGGCGCGATGTCGGCGAGAAACCTCAGGCGGGAACGAAGAGGTCCTGCATCTCCAACCGGTAGTCAGGCGTGACCTGAAAGGCGACGCCGTTCGGCACTTCCACCCAATCCTCGTCCGTGGTGATCTGTTCCGAAGCGATCTCGACCGCCCGGTACGCCGTTTGCGGCTGGTGGTGAACATGCGGCTTTTCACAGATCGGACAGGTGAACACATGATCGCGCCGGAGAGAGAAAAGGCTTCGGTTCAGACGTGAGCCGATCATGAGGTCTCCATCCGTCAGGATGATGTTCAGGCCGACCTGGCGCGTGTTGTCGATCTCCGCACTCCAGGCCATGATTTGGCGCAGACCCTCGCTGACGACATTCAGCAGCCCCCTTTCGGGGTGCCGCAGAAAGAGGCTGAGAAGGTAGCGGAAGACATGTTCGCTGTCGGTGTCTCCGGAAATCTCAGCCCGGTGCAGTGGATCGATATGATCCAGCATCTTGAACCGCACCTTGTCGAAATGCGGCACAGTGCCGTTATGGGCAAAGATCCATCGGCCGTAGTGAAAGGGATGGGTGTTTTCAAAACTTGTCGGCCCGACCGTCGCCCGCCTGACATGCGCGACCACGGTGCGCGCATAGACCCGCGCGGCTTTCCGGCTGAAATGCTCTCCGTGGAAGGCTGCCCAGGTCTGCTTTTCGACCAGCGGTAAACCATCGCGGTAATCGGCAACGCCCCAACCGTGCCCGTGGACCAGCCCTTCGAAGTCACCCTTGCTTTGCTCCATCAGTGCATTCTGTGCCTTGACCAGACCACACTCGACGCGGGTCGGTTCATTGGCATGCAGGGCGTAGAGGCGGCACATGTTTTGACTGTTCCTGTCGTATCGTTTTGCGACAGACTATCAGCACTTGGCGGCGGGACCGGCTGATCAGGATCAAAGGCGTGACCGAAAAGGCGGGGTAGTCTGGTCTCCCCTGTGCGGATTGAAAAACTTGATACCCAGACGGAAAGACAAGGATGCTGCGCCGGCCGCAAAACGCGACGTCGCGAAACAGGTCGCGGCCAGACTGGTGCAGGACGAGCCCGCGCTCCTCTCGTCGCTCGATTTCGGTCCGTCCGTGCGTCAGGGGGCGGGCAAGGGGCCTAACATCCTCATCGGCGATCAATCCGACATCGGTCTGTTCGAAGCGCAGCCAGTCGGATCGCTGGACCACCGTATGGCGTTGCTGGCGCGTCCGGGCGATATCGTGGTCGTCCGCCAGAGGGACCGGGATTTTGAGCGCTATCTTGCCACCCAGCTTGGCCGGGAAGGGGTTGTGTTTCTTGAGACCGGCGCGCGCGTGCGGTCGGTCGCCAGAGATTGCTGGTCCGACCGTGCGCTGCGAGAGGCCCTGACTGCGGCCATTGGGCCTGCACCTGAGGTGACGCTCACCGCCTACCTGACCAGCGGCCATGTCTGGCACCTTGCCGCCGAACTGGCGGTGCCCGGCCAGCGGACGGTCTGGGTGTCCGGGCCGGGGTCGCGGACGATGCGACGGGCCAATGATAAGCTATGGTTTGCCGATCTTGTCCGCAGCATTCTCGGCCGCGATGCGGTGGCGCCCACGCTCTACGCTTTCGGGCCGGCCGCCGCCTCCGCCCTGGCCGCCCGCTTCGCGCGCCAAAGCCCGCACGTCGTCGTCAAGGTGCCGGACAGTGCGGGCTCGGCAGGCAACGTGCGGATCGACAGTGAGGCACTGCGCAACCGGTCGCTCGCTGACATCAGAACCAATGTGCTCGGACAGCTGGCCGCGCTCGGCTGGCGCGGCCGCTACCCGCTTCTGGTCGGTGTCTGGGAGGCGCACACCTTCTGCAGCCCCTCCGTGCAAATGTGGCTGCCGAAGAAAGACGAGGGGCCACCTGTCGTCAAAGGTGTGTTCGAGCAGCAGATCCGCGGGCGCGAGGGCATGTTCTCAGGCGCGGTCCCCGCCACACTGGCGCCCGAGATCGAGGCGCGGCTCCGCCAGGAAGCCCTGATCATTGCGGATGTGCTGACTCGGATCGGCTATTTCGGCTTCTGTTCGCTGGACGCTGTGCTCCGCGTCAACGAGGGGCAGTACGAGATCCACTGGATCGAATGCAACGGGCGCTGGGGCGGCGTCTCGATCCCCCTCTGCGCGGCCGAGTTGATCGCCGGCGGCACCGTGCCCCCAGGCTTGGTCGTCCTTCAGGAAACCCGAGCGGACGGGCCCGCCCTGACCATGGCAGCGATCCAGCGTCGGCTGCACCCACTGCTCCTGCGTGCCGGGGGGGTGCCCTCCGGCCTCGTCATCCTGTCCCCACCGGCCTTACGGAACGGCCTGTCGATCAACCTGCTCTCTCTGGCAGAAAGCCAGTCCGAGGCGGAGGACCAGATGACCGAGGCACGCATCCTTCTTGCGGGAGAGGAATAGACAGGGAACAACGGGCCGGCCTGATTTGCAACACTGCGGCCTCAAATGCAGGGGGGGACCGGCCTCAACCTCGCACCCGACGGGCCAGCCCTGGCCGCAGCCCCGCAGGGGGAAGCGCACCGCGCCCCTAAGGCACAGCAAGTTCACACCCTCCAAGACCGCAGACTTGCCATGCCCGGACCCCTCCGCCATGCTGGGGGGATAGTTAACGCATTACGGCGGAAGACCCTTTGTCCAAGCCCCATTTGGAGCGCATAAAAGCGCTCACCCAGACCGCCCGCACCACCTGGTTCGGCTATCTCGGCGCACTGGCGTTCGCTGCAGTGGCGCTTCTCAATGTCGAGGACGAGGACTTCTTTGTCCTCGACGCCGCGACCCAATTGCCCTTGATCAACGTCTCCGTCCCGGTCGAGGCCTTCTTCGCCACAGGCGCCCCCCTCATCACACTGATCTACTGCTATATGCATGTATTTCTGATGAAACTCTGGACCGAGCTCGGCCAGGCCCCGGCGCAGATCGAGGGCCAACCCCTCGCCGAAGTCATCAAACCCTGGCTCCTCTCCGACTTTGCCCTCCAGATCCGCCGCATCCGCCGCGCCGAGCACCAGGCCCCGCCGGTGGACCGCACGGGTCTCGCCCTCCTCGGAGGCTTCGTGTCCTTTCTTCTCGCCGGGGTGGGCGGCCCGCTGATCCTGTTTGGCTTCTGGTATGTCTCTATGCCGGCCCACATCTTTTGGCTGACGGCATGGACGGGTGTGCTGTTCGCAATCACGCTCTGGTTCTTTGGCGCGAGCCTGTCGGCGATGCTCCGCCGACTTGGATCAGGCGGGGACACGCGAACCGGCCTGCACCCGGCAATACATATTGTCGGCCTCACGGTGCTTGGTCTTGCGACCGTGCAGGTGTCAGAGCTGCGGACGGTGAAGGATCGGCTGAACGGCGCCCCGCGACCGGAGGCCTATACCGGCTTTTTCTCGCACCCCGTGCATTGGTTCCGTCCGGTTCAAGCCGATCTCGCCGAAGTCCATCTCACGGTGAAGCCCCCCGACTGGTCGGACTTTGCGACCGCACGGGCGCAGTACAAGTCAGACTGGTGCGCCCGGCCTGATACTCCCGACTGCCAGGCGGCCACGGGCGACGACATCATGTCGGTCGCCGGTTTCGATGTGGCATGGGCCGAACACAGGCGAAACCATTTGCGCGCGTTGCCGAAACCCTCACTCAACGGCCGCAATCTGGACAGCGTTGATCTGGCCCGCGCGTTTCTTCCCGGAGCAGACTTGCGCTCCACAGAGATGCGGAACGCACGGCTCAAGGCGGCGCAGTTACAAGGGGCGGACCTCAACCGGGCCAAGCTGCAGGGTGCGGACCTCGTGGCGTCCGACATACGGGTGGCAGATCTTTCCCATGCCCGGATGACAGCGGCGGACCTCACCGCTGTCGACGCGCAAGGCGCGCGGTTTTTTGGTGCCCGAATGTCTGAGACAAGGCTTCGCTATGCGCGCATGCCGGGCGCCGATCTCCGATGGGCGGATCTGCAGGGCGCAGACTTTGGCGGGGCGCTGCTGGACCATGCGGATTTTCGATGGGCGACGGCGCCAGGTGCCGGCTTCGTCAGGGCGTATCTTCAAGGGGCAAACTTCCGTTATGCGCAGTTGCAAGGCTCAAACCTTGTGCGGGCGAAGATGCAGGGCGTCGATCTGAGTTGGGCGGATATGCATGAGGTAAAGCTGCTGGGCGCGGAGCTGCAGGGGGCTGTGCTGGACGCATCCAAGCTGGTCGGCACGCCAAGCGACAACGTGATGCTTGATGGCGCGGATCTTCGGGGGGCGACAAACCAGGGCGGCGCGTTAAGGTTTGTGGACCTCAGCGCTGCCAGGATTGATCCGTCGACCGACTTCAGAAACAGCTTCGGCGACAACACCGTCAGCCTGCCTCCACAGATGGCCCGGCCCTGCCAGTGGGGGCCTGTCGATGTCGACCTCACGGATGATCAGTTCTGGGGCCGCTGGCGCGGTTGGTTGGAAGCGTTCACACCTCCGGCTGACGGTGACATTTGGGAGGAGATTGCGCCAAAGGGTTTCGAGACGGTGATCCCCATCGCGCCTCCAGAGGGATGTGTCTGGAAAACCGGACCGGCGCAGCCCAATCCCTAGGGCTTCAGCACCAGGACCGCGTGTACCGACGGATTCTGTACAGTTTCTGGACGGCTTCTGGACAGCTAGAACGCAGCTTCCAGCAGGTGGATGGTGGTGTCGCCGTATTTGCGCGTGTCGCGGGGTTCGGTCCAATCCGGTGGCGTGATGGGGGCGCCCTCTTCCCAGACGATGGTGGCCCCCGGGGCGATCCAGTTGCCAGCCTCAGCAGAGGCGAGAGCACGCTCACCGAGACCCTTTCCGTAGGGAGGGTCGAGGAAGATCAGGTCATAGGGTGCGCCCCGGTTTTCACCCATTCGGGTCGCGTCACGGCGGTAAATTTTCGTTTGACCGATTGCACTTAGCCGGTCCGTATTCTCCCGGATCAGGGCCCGTGCCTTGGCACCGTCATCGACAAACAGCGCCCGCTCCGCGCCCCGGCTCAGCGCCTCAAACCCCAAAGCGCCGGTGCCTGCGAAAAGGTCGAGAACCCGCGCGCCCTCCAGTGGATAGTCGCCATGCTCCAGGATATTGAAAAGGCTCTCCCGCACCTTGTCCGAGGTCGGCCGCAGATGCGCCGCGACATCCCCTTTGCCGACCGAGGCCAGACCCGTCCCCCGCCATTTTCCTCCAACGATTCTCATACCTTAGCGGACGTTCAGCCCCTTCAGATCTTCCGCAGTCGCCACTGCCTCAGCCTCCGGCGACACCCCCGCCTCGATCCACCTCTTGCCCGTCATATAAGCCCGCGGATCGTTCATCGCATCGACGGCCAATAACTCCAAGCCCTTGAAATACCAAACAGATTGCGAGCCCTCGCGGGTGCCAGGTCGGACAACGGTGCGGTCATACCCGGCATTCAGCCCCGCAATCTGCAGCTTGACGTCATACTGGTCCGACCAGAACCAGGGTTTGGCCACATAGGCCACCTCCTGCCCCAGTATGGCCTTCGCCACAACCTCGGCCTGCTCGATCGCATTCGGTACAGATTCCAAGCGGATACGGGTCTCGCGATAGGGAAAACACGTCGCATCACCGGCCGCGAAGATGGCCGGATCCGAGGTCCGCCCCGCCGCATCCACGGCAATCCCGTTGCCCACGGTCAGCCCTGCGGCCTCCGCAAGCCATGTGTCCGGCTCGATCCCAATGCCGACAATAACGAAATCGACGGCGTGGTGGCTGCCATCCGTCAGATCCGCACAATCGACACGGACCTCGCCACGAAGGGTCTCCAGCCCGATATTTTCAAGAATTTCAACGCCGTGCGACTGATGAAGCGTGCGAAAGAAATCGGCCGTCTCGGGAGAGGCGACCCGTGTCAGGATGCGATCCGACATCTCGACCAGCGTGACATGAAGCCCGCGCGTGGCCGCTACCGCTGCCGCCTCCAGCCCGATGTACCCGCCACCAACGATCAGCACGCGCCGTCCCGGCTCGAACAGGGGCGCCATGGCGTCGATGTCAGCCAAGGTGCGGACCGTGAAGACCCCCTCAAGTCGGCCGCCGAGCCCTGGCGGAAGGCGGCGGGGGGTAGAGCCTGTAGTCAGTGCAAGTGTCTGATAATCCAGAACGTCTTCGCCGAGATGAACTTGGCATGCCGCGCGGTCGATCCCGGTAACCCGCTGCCCAAGCCGCAGCGTGATGTTCTGCTCTGCATAAAATTCTTCCGTCCGAAGATGCAGCCGCTCCGCTTCCATTTCGCCGAGCAGATACTTCTTCGACAAGGGAGGACGCTGGTAGGGCAGATGGGGCTCTTCGCCGATCAGGGTCAGCGGGCCGTCATATCCTTCTCTTCGCAGGGTTTCGACGAGCGTCGCACCGGCCTGCCCGGCACCGACCACAACAATTCCTGCCATCGGCAAAATCCTTGGAAGCTTTAGGGGGGTCACCCTGTGAATTTCAATCCAGAGCCTATATGACGCGAAGACGGAAACGCAATGAAGGAGGGTGCGCAATGACCATTTCCACTGGCGAGAGCCTGCCGGCAGCCGAGCTAATCGAATTGGGGGCAGAGGGTCCCGCCGCCGTGACGCTGTCTGACGCGCTCGGGGCCGGCAAGACCGTCATCTTTGGCGTGCCCGGCGCATATACACCGACCTGTTCTTCGGCGCATGTTCCGAGCTTCATCCGCACAAAAGACCAGCTTGCCGAGAAGGGGGTCGATGCGATCATCTGCGTTTCGGTCAACGATCCGTTTGTGATGAAAGCCTGGGGCGAGGCAACGGGTGCGACGGCTGCCGGCATTCGCATGCTTGGCGATCCCACCGGCACTTTCGTGAAGGCGCTGGGCCTCGACTTCGACGCGCCGCCGGCCGGATTGCTGGGCAGGGCGAAACGCTTCACGATGGTCGTCGAGGACGGCAAGGTCGCAATCCTGAATGTCGAGGACAATCCAGGTGTCTGTGAGCTGTCGGCTGGCGAGACGCTGCTGGACCAACTCTGACCCGACGCGCGAAATCCGCTCAAAATACTGTCGCCTAGACGACAACCTCGACCTGCGTATATGTAGCGTTTATGATCTTCTGACTCGGCAGATCGAGGTTGTGTATGGACGTTGCGTTGCGTTTGGGGCGAAACCTACTCGCGCTGCTTTTGCTGGCGGCGGTGGTCGCTGCCGTCGTGTTTGGCGATAGGCTGGCACGTTTCTATGACGTCATCACGCTGTTCAGCGAAGACAAAATTGTCTCGAATTTCAGCAACATGCATACAGTCTTTGAGCACCAGGACCTGGCAACCGGGTCCATACGCGTGCTGGCCGAGCATCACCGAGAGATGCCGACAACCTTCGCTTTCAACGATCAGGTCTTCAGTGTGTCAAGGTGGCTGGAACAGAACAGCACGACTGCAATTGTCGTTCTGAGTGACGGGAAGGTCGCGCACGAGGAATACTTCCTCGACACCGATTCGGACGATTTGCGCATTTCGTGGTCAATTTCCGCCGGATTTATGTCAGCCCTGATCGGGATCCTTGTCGAGGAGGGCTCGATCCGCTCCCTCAACGACCGGGTGACGCATTATGCGCCAGAGCTTAATGCGACGGCCTATGAAGGGGTGACAATCCGCGACGTGCTGACAATGTCGTCGGGCACAGCGTTCGACAGCAACTATCTGGCCTTTAACTCCGACATCAACCGGATTGCCCGGCTGCTTGCACTGGGCGACTCGCTGGATGGCTATGCGACGGGTCTGGAGTGGCAGGCACGCCGCAGCCACGGCAAGTGGGATAGTGCCTCAATGGACGCCCATGTGCTCGGCATGGTGGTGCGCGGTGCCACTGGAAAATCCGTCAGTGAGCTGATGTCCGAGAAGGTCATTGGTCCCATGGGCGCTGAGGGTCCGGTCTACTACCTTGCCGACCGCGAAGGGGCGGCCTTTGTTCTCGGCGGGCTGAACATGCGCACGCGCGACTACGCCCGCATGGGGCAGATGTATCTGAATTATGGCCGGGTCGAAGGGCGGCAGGTCGTGCCCGAAGACTGGGTGATGGAGAGCACGCGGCCGCAGGTCTCGCGCCTTTCGGACGGGCGACTGTGGCAGTTGGGCTACCAGTGGTGGGTTGCGCCGGACGCCCGCGGGACGGAGTTCCTCCTGAAGGG
>JAAUYD010080760.1_pt1 | contig 10503 bp, 10 predicted proteins | sample 7278101 | NCBI WGS metagenome assembly JAAUYD01 (sample SAMN14350128, study PRJNA611818) | marine sediment metagenome | isolation source: surface marine sediment (0.6m) | place: French Polynesia: Moorea | collected 2018-08
AATGATTTATCGTGGTCTTTATTATTTTCATGGTGCTTCAACTAGAGGAGAGGCTTCTGATCCAGTTAAATATTTTGCCCAGCCTGATATCCAGAAATGTTTAGGTATTGTTAAAAGACAACGAAAACGAAAGCAAAAGCTTATAATTGCTCCCTTTCCAGATAAAAAACGAGGTTCTAACCATTTTTTCTTCCAATCTTCTTCTAAATCAATCTTGACATCTTGCTTTCAAGCTTAACTTGTTACGAATGCCCCTACATTTTCATTGTTGAACCATAAAGCCAAATTTTTTTTCTCTATTTCTTCTCGATTTTCTTTTTTAATACAAACAAGTTAACAAATGATAGCTAAAAAACTGTATTCCAAGAGTCTAATCATAAAATAATCTAATCAAGAGCGAGATTGAGCTATGTTACAAACCAACAAGGAATTTGAGAATCAAGATAGTAATTTGAAAAACTTGAAAGCTGCTTATTCACAAATCAAAAAACATTGTCGTTTTCAACAGCGGTTTTCTAATTTGCTTTTGTGTGGATTTTTTCTTTTACAATACTCTGTTCCAGTTTTTTTAGTGGTTCTTGGTAGTCTCGCTACATCGGAAGATCAACTTATACTACTTTTTCAAGGGCAAGACAATACAACTCAAATAAATAGTTCAAATTCTTCGAGACAAATTTTACCACACGCTGAAATTCTAGCATCAAGAATTATATTTGTGATAGGTTTAGTCACTATACTACTAGGAGTGATTAATAACATTATTCAACCAGCAAAAAGTTATGATGAAGCTGCTAGATTTAGCAATAAGTTCAATAAATTCAGATTAGATTTAGACTTGGAAATCATCCAGGCAGGAGGAATTCCAAAATCAACTGATTCTAAAGACTTTATTATTAAATTTAAAATTATTAATGAAATTTTATTTAGAAAAAACCAAGAACTTTATGAGTTAATAGATAAATACAATAAAGCTAGATCTCTTTCCAATAAAAGTCCCGATATCGATCAGATTATACAAGAAATAAATAAACGAAATGAGGACAAATATAATAGATCTATAGAAAATTTGAATATCCCTGCGGATACTGATTTACTAAAATCACCGCCTAATAGTGAACAAAATCAAATGCTTGAACAAAATGGTGACTCAAGAGCAATTAATTAAAATTTTTATGATACCTTCTGATATTAATTATCTAAAACTCTTGATAATGTGAAGAAATAGATAATACTGAAAATTACAACAGGTCAGATAGATAGAGGTAGAAATTAGCGTATATTATTATACTATTTGCAGTTTCCTTAGCTTTAGATTCACAAGATAAAAATATATTTTTGGAACAAAAAAAAATATATTCAAGTCAAATCAAACATCAAACAATAAATTTAATAATTTTCGTTCTGTGTAATTCAAATAAATCTAAAGCTAATAAAGACAATGAATAAATTCCCAGAATCACAAATTTTTGTAGTAGCTGTTAGTTTATTAGTGCTACTTAATAATTTTATTTGGAGTTTGGAAGAAAGCGGTAGTATTGATATTGTTGATTACCAAAAAAATCAACTCCAGGTTGAAAAAAGAATAGATTAGATCAATTTCTATGTTTTTAAGTGTAACTTTTTGATAGCGATCTCGAAGAGATCCGCGAAGCGGGGCGCAGATTTGTGGAATTAGTTGCGATCGCTCAAAAGAATTAAAATCTTTTAAAATTCAGAAAATTAATGATATTAGTAAGGTATGGCTCAATCAACAATCAACAAAAACCAATATTTTTCAAAGTATCTCATTCAGATGAATTTTACTTTTACAACAAATCATATTGATTTTTTACCGCGATTTTATCGATTATCTTTGGTCGCTGTCTTATCAAACATGATGGTGCCTTTAGCTGGAATATGTGATACAGCTTTTCTAGGTCATTTAAGCAAGATCCAACCATTAGCAGGGGTAATTTTAGCAAGTATTTTATTCGATTATCTTTATCGTGTTTTAAAATTCTTGCGAAATAGTACTAATGCCATGACGGCTCAAGCAGTAGGAGAAAATGATACTAAAGGAATAATTATTGCCTGTTTCCGTAGTAGCTTGATTGCCCTAATTCTCTCCTTCATCATATTACTTTTACAATATCCCATACAAAAACTAGGCTTTGCAATTCTATCTGGTTCTCCAGCAATTGAAGCATCAGGAATTGAATACTTTAATGCTAGAATTTGGGGCGCACCAGCAGTATTACTTAATTTTGTTTTGATTGGTTGGTTTTTAGGCAGAGAAAAAAATAACTTTGTTTTATTAATATCAATTGTTGCCAATGGCTCTAATGTTTTATTCGATTATTTAATGATATATAGATGGGGTTGGGATAGCCTGGGGGCTGGTTTAGCTACTGCCCTAAGTCAATATTTAGCATTATTAGTTGCTCTATTGGGAGTAGCTTTGAGTATAGATTGGCAAGAAGTACCTTTAGTAATCAAAAAAATCTGGGAAGGAGACTCTTTCCGCAGTGCTATTACTCTAAAAGCTAATATTTTAGTCCGTTTTGTCGCTTTGATATCCGCCTATTCAATTTTTACTAATATTAGTGCCACTATGGGTACTAGTCTATTGGCTGAAAATGGCTTACTCTTACAAATTGCTCTGTTAAGTCAATTTACTATTCAAGGAGTAGGGATGACAACCCAAACTCTTATTGGTAACTTCAAGGGGAAAGGAGAATATCACAAAATATTTCCCCTATTGACTCTTGCTATTTTCACTACTTTAGTTATTGCTTTGAGCTTTGCTTTAAGCGTAATTTTCTTCCCTCAAACTATTTTTAGTTTATTAACTAACCATACTGAAATTAATCAAGGAATAATATCTTACACTCTTTGGTTATTACCCTTACTTTCCTGTACTGCGATCGCATTTATGCTGGAGGGTTATTTTATGGGTTTAAAAGAAGGAGTAATTATACGTAATGCTTCGTTAATTGCTTTTGGTTTAATTTTTCTACCTTTAGTAATCATGACCATGAATCTTCACAGTGTTCATTTACTCTGGTTTTCTCTTACAAGCTATATGCTAGGCTTAATTTTCGTACTTGCATCACAACTATTAGCAACACAAAAAAATATGAAAATTATAGGACTTGTTGAGAAATAAAATTAGATTGCCCATTGCTCCAGTTGATATGCACTATCCCAGAACATCCATTCAAATTGTGATGCGCGATAGAAAACTTGATTCATCAATTCTAGTTCTCTGACTGAGGCTTTTTCTGCTGCTTGATCTGCTATTTGAATAACATAATTAACTGAAGCCTCAAACTCCGGGTCAATATAAGTATCAATCCATTTTTGATAGGGATTAGCTTGAGTGGTTGCTTGTTGATAGATGTGTTTTCCTACTGCTAAATAAATCCAAAAACAGGGCAAAACCGCAGCTACTGTAACAGCAAAACTATGTTGATATGCTGTAGCAATCAAAAAATTAGTATAGTTTAAACAGGTAGGAGAAGGTTCTGTTACCAAAGCTGCTTCGGCTGGGATGCCAAATTCAGCAAAAAAGTTTTCGTGCAAACTGCGTTCTACAACAATAGCTTCTCGGACGCTACTAGCAAATTGTAACTGTATATCTGGTTGGGGTGCTTTGGCTGAAATAATAGCTAAAACACGAGCAAATTCACCAAGATAAATACTATCTTGAATTATGTATTGTTGAAATATTTGTCTGTCTAAAGAACCAGATTCAAGTTCTTTAACAAAAGGCATTTTTACAATAGCCTGATAAATATTTTCAATCTTTTTCCAAGCTTGAAAAGAAAATTGCACCTTGATCCAACTCCCAGGACTAAAGTTACTTTCGGTTAGGCGATCTGTTTCAGGTTGCCATTTTTTTGAGCGAACATCTTGCTCTTGTTGGTAAAGGACTAACCTACGAGTTTAAATAATACTGTTAAAACAGTACTCAATAAAACAATTATCAGGCTGAAAAATAGTCCAAATAACCATTTTATCCAAGTCAAATCTGTTTTAATAACTTGAATTTCGGTGTTTAAATCGGCAAATTTGTCATTAATGTTTTTTTCAAAACTATCTAATTTTTCTTTGAAAAAATCTTTTAGTTCTGTTTCTTTTTGAGTATTCAAATAAATCTCCTCTTTACTTTAACTATTATTCTGCGATCGCGATTCTTCCTAACTCAGTAGGGGTTATTCCTTTTTGGTTGCGAGGTCTTTGAGGAATTGCTGTCATGTTTAATGATGTCGGTTGATTTCCGTGGGTGGCTACGGAAATATTATAAGTGCCACTCCTGGGAACAGATATTCGTGCTTTCAAGATTAAAGTTATTCCAGTGCTAAAGATTTAAACTCTACTTAAACAGAACTTAGTATAAATAATGAATTAAGCTTAATTTTAAACTGGAACAACCTTGGACTTAGCACACCAAAGAGGAGCTTCTTTTGACTAACAATACAATGAGTTTGCCTACTGGCTCCCGTAGTGAGTTACGGAATATAGTCCGTTCTCAATTACAATTACTACTAGAACAAAAAAACTATGAAGGTGCTAAGACATTACTAGTTCCAGTACAACCAGTTGATATTGCTGAAGCAATCGCGTTTTTACCAGAAGAAATACAGGCGATCGCTTTTAGGTTACTAAATAAAGCTGAGGCGATTGAAGTTTACGAATATTTAAACTTTGAAGTGCAGCAATTCCTGCTGGAAAATTTTCAAGCGGAAGAAGCAAGACAAATTATCGATAGTATTGCTCCAGATGAACGAGTAAAACTATTTGATGAATTGCCTCCCAAAATTGTTCGTCGTTTGGTAGCTCAACTTAGTCCCGAAGAGCGTCAAGTTACATCGCTACTTTTGGGCTATCAAGCAGACACAGCAGGAAGGCTCATGACCCCTGAGTATATAGCCTTAAAAGAAGATTTAACTGCAACTGAAGCTCAGGAACGGATTCGGAATGTAGCTAGTTCCGCAGAAGTGAGTTATTACATTTATGTAGTAGATAGCAGCAAAAAACTCATTGGAATTACTTCTCTTAAGGATTTAATTATTGCTCTTCCCCAACAAACTCTGGGAGAAATTATGACCCGTGATGTAGTTTATGGCTATACTCATACTGACCAAGAAGAAGTAGCACAGTTAATTCAACGCTATGATTTGCTGGCACTACCAATTGTTGACCAAGACAAGAATTTGTTAGGGGTTGTCACAGTAGATGATGTGATTGATATTTTGGAATCAGAAGCCACTGAAGATATCTATACTATGGGAGCAGTGCAAGCTGACCATGATAGTTACTTCAATCAAAATTTATTCTCAGCAGCTAGAAAGCGAACTCCTTGGCTCTTAATTCTACTTGTTACTAACTCAATTACTGTATTAATTCTCAGTAGATATGAGCAAGTTTTGGATGAGGTTGTAGCTTTAGCTTTTTTTACCCCTTTATTAATTGATGCTGGGGGGAATGTAGGAGCGCAATCTTCTACAGTAGTGATTCGAGGCTTGAGTACTGATGAATTAAGAGAGAAAAAACCTACTTTAGTAATTTTGCGAGAGTCACTGACTGGGGGAATGTTAGGGATATTATTGGGAATTTTGGTTGTGGTAGCTATTTTTATATTTCTAGGAAAAGGTGCAATTGGCTTGACAGTTGGTCTAAGTTTACTCAGTATTACCTTGATTGCAGCTACCACTGGCGCAGCCTTACCTTTTCTATTCCATTCTCTAGGTTTAGACCCTGCCTTAATGTCAGCACCTTTTATCACTACGGTAGTAGATATTTTAGGGATTTTAATTTATCTAAATATTGCTAAGTTTCTATTAGGAATTTAAGATTAATTTCCCCTTTATCTAGTCCCAAAATATCACAGAAACCATTAATTACTTTCTGCTCTTGCTGGCTCAAATCACGGTCTGCTTTAGCCATAACTAGACAGATACGTAGTAAAAGAGATGCTAATTCTTCATCTCCACATAATTGAGTAATCGCTTTGTCTACTATTACTTCTCCTTTTTCAGGATCAAGAGAAATGGTTTCAGCATAGGTGCGAAACAGTTCTACCGCCTCATTAGGCTCAAAAACTTGTAGTTCTCTCACCTGGTCGAGAATATAATCGCGAGCCATCAGTTCCGCAAAACTAATCTCTCCATCTGCTAAAGCTAGCATAGCAGTTGCTGCCATCGCTGCTTCGAGAAACTTCTGACTGCGGATTTTTTGCTCATGCTTTACTAATAAAGCCTTGAGAGTTTCAATGACTCCCATTATCTTTTGCTCCTAAAAGAACCATAAAAAAAACTAAATAGGATAATTTTAGTTTTATTATTAATTACTTATACAGTATTACTGCTACCTGAAACATGAAATTTACTCCAGCATTTAGGCAACAGGTTTCTGAGCAAATTATTCCCTTGTTAGATCGTTTTGAAGAAATAGAAACAATTTTGGCTGGTGAGATTACAGAAACCAGAATATGGAATCCGCCCCAAGAACTACCTGAATTAGTCAATCATTATCTAGATATGCTTTGGGTAGTATATATCAGTAAATATCATTTGCTCTGTCAGTCTTTGATTCAGGCGTTAAATACGGAAAACTTCTTTCTCTATGGCATGATTGGACGTTCTCTTATTGAACATACGGCTATCTTAAAATATTACGTCAGTGGTAAGATGCTCCCCTTAGGACAAACAATTTTATCTCAAGAAAAAATTACTGAAGCCAGTATTGAGGAATTGATTATTCTTTTGGATCGACATCTCACAGGAAAAAGATTTGATTGGGATAGTTTCTTAGAAGATTATTTTGATGAATTAGAACAACCCCAACAGGGATCAGTCCTCAAAGAACCTCAAGTCAATGTTTTAACCTGTTTACAGAAGTGGATTAAAGAAGATTCTGCGATCGCAGGTTTATATGAATTATTCTGTGATCTAGTACATCCCAATTTAGGAAGTACCTTATTAATTAGTAGATTAGTTGAGCGACACAATATTGGAGTTGGTGGTTCAGTAGGACAGCCTGTGGGGCTAGAGATTTTTAACCGCACTTTTGAACAATTAATAGCTCTGTTTCAAGAGGTTCGTGCTCAATTGATGCAGTTGAGGGAATTTAAGTTTCCTGAGTCTTTCTATAGAACCAAAATTCAGTCCTAGCAATAATTCATAGGTTAAATAAATAAAAATGAAGGCTCCATTGATGAGGGACAAATCAAAAATACCCAGCATTCTTAAAACTGATCTATTGTGGATATTAGGGTTAAGTGGCGCAGCCCTCATTCTTTACACCTATAACTTAGGAGAACTTGCTCTTAGAGACTGGGATGAAGGCATTGTTGCAGGTGTTGCCCGTAATATTTGGCGTGGGACAGAAAATAGTCATGTTTGGCTTTATCCCACTATTAACTATGACCAGCCTTATTGGAATAAACCTCCTTTGATTCACTGGTTAATCGCGATTGCTTATGGTTGGTTTGGAATTAGTGAATGGACTACCAGACTGCCCCCAGCAATCATCTCAGCTTTATCGGTTCCCTTGCTGTATAAACTTGCTAGAGAGATTTTACCCACGCGCATCGGGGCAATATTTTCCGCATTAGTTTATCTGACATTATTACCAATGGTGCGTCATAGCAGATTAGCAATGTTGGATGGTGCGATTGCCTGTTGGTTTATCTTGACTATCTGGTGTTTATTGCGTTCTCGTAATAGTTCTCAATACTTTCTCGGAGTAGGTATAGGCTTTGGCTTAGTTTGTCTGACTAAAGGTCTGATGATGGGAGTTCTATTGGGCGCGATATCCCTAATTTTTATCCTCTGGGATGCCCCAAAATTGCTTAGAAGTGGCTATTTGTGGTTTGCTCTAATCTTAGGTACATTTCCTGCAATCGCCTGGTATATCATGCAATATTGGCACTATGGAGAAGAATTTATAGCTATTAACTTAGGTCAACAAACTTTTAGTCGTATTTGGGAGTCAGTCGGGGAACGTTCTACTCCCCCCTGGTATTACTTACTGGAAATTCTGAAATATACTTTTCCCTGGTTATTATTTTTACCAGGTGGCATTGTGATTGCTCTAAAAGAGAAACATTCGAGTTGGGCAAAATTAGTTTTAGTTTGGTCTGGAATCTACTTAATTGCCATTTCTTCAATGGTTACAAAGCTACCTTGGTATATTATTCCTTTTTATCCTGCTTGGTCGCTGCTTGTGGGGGCTAATTTGGCTAGTATCTGGCGAACTAAAGCTTTTAATTCCTTACAAATGCGGATAATTGGGATTTTTGTTAGCTTACTGGCTCTAGCTATTTGGTTAACTTATATTTATTAAGATGCAATCAATATTTCAAGTGATCGCTCTTTGCGGTTAATTTTAGCAATGTTAGCTTGTACCTTGACTATCGTTGCCATTTCACTCTGGTTAAAACATCGCTATTTTATTATTTTTTTATTCCTCGGCTTATATAGTGCTCTTTTACTATTGTTCAATTCTCAACTTTGGGTATGGGAATTAGCAGAAGCCTTTCCTGTTAAACCCGTTGCTGAAGTGATCAAACAGCATACCCCAGATCAACAAATCGTCTATACTTCTTATCCTTACAATCGTCCTGCTTTAGAATTTTACAGTGAGCGCGTTGTTATTCCAGCATCAGATGAAGAGTTAAAAAAATATTGGCAGCAAAAAGACGAGGTATATTTTTTGCTTGATTCTCAGGCAATCATCAGGCTTAATTTAGATTTTAACCAAGCTTTAGGATATAGTTTAAGTTCAATACTAACTCCTGAGCGAACAAATCAAACCACTGACACCTGGCAACTAATAACTCGAATCAATTAGTAAAATGTCTCTAAGAAGTAAACGAGAAAAAGATAGCGTCGATAATTTTGAGATCTACCAAAATAGCTATAAATTACATCAAAGTTTTGCTCATGTATTTGAATGCTCCAATACCTTAAGATATGAAAAGCTATTAAAAGATCAAATTTCTCTATCTGTTCCAGGTAAAAAAGTTTTAGATATTGGCTGTGGTTTAGGAAATAGCTCCCTAGAATTATTAAAGTACCAGCCTGAACACGTTCTGGGAATAGATATTTCAACAAAATTTATCAATTATGCTAAACGGTACGAACAAGCAGATAAGTTACATTTTATGCTTCAGGATATAGCTTTACCAATTGAAGGCAAATTTGATGTCATATTTGGCAGGTCGATTTTACACCATTTAGATTATCAAGAAGTTTTAGCTAGGCTCTATTGTAAAAATCTTAATCCTGGTGGGGTAATGCTTTTTATGGAACCATTAGGATCTAATCTATTGCTGAGGTTATATTGGCGAATTGCTAAAAATGTTCATACCTTAGACGAAAAACCATTTATCAGACATGATTTAACTTGGATTAAAAACAACTTCGAGCATTTTGATTTAATTCCGATCAATTATTTCTCATTTTTGTTTGGTATTTTATCTTCTAAAATTTTTAAGAGTTCAGATAACTGGTTGATGAAAATTTGCGATATTATAGACGTTAATTTAGCTAAAATAGACTACTTAAAACCTAACTATAGACAAGGAATTTTTATTATTAAAAAAGAACAGCATCAATCTAATTTCCCAAACTAAAAAATTTGAGCTACTTTCGGTAAGTAGGTAGGTGTAATTAAATATAAAATGGCTGTGACAGGTGTTAGGTGTTAGGTGTTAGGTGTTAGCCCTAATCCTAAAGGATACCGCTGCCCCTGCGGGTAGAGCTAGAGCTTCGCAAGCGCAAGCGCAAACGCATAAGGATTCGCTTCGAGACCATAGGGAATCCTTTAGGGCGTCGTATTAGGGAAAAACGAAATGTACAAATAATTTTGCTTAAGTACTTAACTCCGAACTCCAAACTCTATCCGAAGGTGTTATCCGAAGGTGTCCTAAAGGATACACCTGCGGATATACCCTTTAGGGATCCTTTAGGGCGAATTCCGAACTAACATTAAAGCCAATTACCCACTAAGACGAAAGGAGCCCAATAGTAAGGGTGATAGTACTGGGAATCAGGAGTTTGAATCAGAGCGAGTTGAGCCTCTTTTAGGGCTTGGGCTTTACTAATTTCGCTATTGTTTGCCAAATTTTGATAGAAATAACCCATCAATTCCGCCGTAGCATGGTCATTTGCCCCCCAGAGAGTTGCTAAGGTGCTACGGGCTCCAGCCCTAACTGCTACCCCTGCTAGACCCAATATAGCTTGGTCATCTCCTTCGGCAGTATTACAAGCACTGAGTACCAGTAATTCTATGGGGTCAGAATTTCTTAAGCTGCGGACTCGCAAGAGATTATCTAGTTGATTGACGTTAATTAGGCGATCGCCATTCATATCATTACCACTGAGGATAAAGGTACGATCGGAAGTGGAGCCAAACTGACCATGGGTAGCCAAATGAACTACAGGGAAATCAGATTCTGTCAGTTTCCGTTGCAGGTTTTCTGCCGTAAATTCTTGATTGAGTAGCACTTCAGAATCG
>JAAUYD010161029.1_pt1 | contig 10501 bp, 9 predicted proteins | sample 7278101 | NCBI WGS metagenome assembly JAAUYD01 (sample SAMN14350128, study PRJNA611818) | marine sediment metagenome | isolation source: surface marine sediment (0.6m) | place: French Polynesia: Moorea | collected 2018-08
CGACGAGCTGCCCGACTGATCACCACGTCGCTGCCGCACGCGGTCGCGAGGGCGAGGCAGAGCGCCGCTCCGGCGCCGAGGAGCGCTCCCCTGTTGAATCGATCTGCTGTCTTCATGCCTTCCCCCCCTGGCACCGACGTGGTGATCAGTCGGGCAGCTCGTCGATGATCTGGAGCTCTTCGAGCACCCAGCCGGTGCGCGTCTCGCTCGCCTTCCAGCGCACGGCGTCGACGTCGGCGGGCGACACCACCAGCGCGCCGGCGGGCATGGCCCGCAGCTGCGAGAGCTCGGCCTTGCGTCCCCTCGTGTCGACGAAGTGTGTCGACGCGGTCATCCGATAGGTCTCGCCCAGGAGCACCACGGTGCCGCTTCGTACGTCGACCGCCTCGACGAGGGCCGTCCCCGACGGCTGGCCCGCCATCGCGGTGCCGGCCACGAAGACCAGGGCCGCCGCCACGGCGAGGCTCATCCGCCACGTCCGCTCGAGTCCGTGCACGCTTCGTTCGAGTGCGGTCATCACTGCACCTCCCGCCAGTAGAGCATCAGGCCATTGCCGAGATTGATGTCGGGCGCCCCGATGCTCTCGAGATCGGCACCACTCTTCTCGATGTAGATGCGGTTGTCCTTGCCGTTCACGCCGACCGAGATCTGCGGGTCGGTCGGAAGACCCTCGTCGAGGTCGACCCGGCGGTTGCCGACGCCCGATGCATCGGTGTAGAAGGCCTGGCCGCACTCGATGCGGAACGCGTAGAGCGCACCGTCACCCTTCGACGTGCACGGGTCGCCGGTATTGGTCGGGATGAACGAGCCGGCGAAGACGATGCCTGCGAAGATCTCGCTGTTCGTCACGAACTTCTCGCCATCGGCCACCTTGAAGTAGTAGCCCCGGGCGCCGATGTCCGAGCAGGTCGAGGTGCCGTCCACGTCCGTCAGATCGCTCTCGGTGAGCGTGCCCAACGGCACGGGGAAGTCTTCGAACGGGTCGGGATCGGTCATGACGTAGAAGCGGTTGTTCTCGTCCTTGCCCGAGAAGCCCTCGAAGTTCAGCTCGGCGCGCTCGCCGCTGCCGATCGCGAGGTAGAGCGTCTTGCCGATGCGCGTCGCGCTCGGGGGGAAGAAGAAGCTCTTGTAGAAGCCGTCGCCCGACACGTTCGTGACCGGCGCGGCGAAGAACTTCACGAGCGGCCAGTTCGGCTGCGTGTACGTGCCGGCCGGCGAGGCGTCGTTCACGCGATCCTCACCGATCTCGTCGATCACCCACTTGAAGACCTGGCCGCCCAGGTCGCCCACGTAGACGGCGTCGGCGAAGCCGTCGCCGGTCAGGTCGAACACCGCGGGGGTGGACGGGATGGCGTAGAGCATGTCCTTCTGCGCGTCGCTCGCGCTGGCGTCGTAGCGCTTCACGGCGAGCGGCTCACCGCTCTTCATGTCGATCATGACGATCGCGCGGCCCGCGGGCGCATTCGAGTCGAAGTTGGTCTTGTCGTTCGGGTCACCGCTCGGCGCATAGCCGCCGGTGATGATCGCGACCCAGCGCTCGTAGCCCGCGCCGCCGTTGTCGTCCCCGTTCACCTTGACCTTCACGCGGGTGATGATCGGCTTCGACCAGCCCTCGGCGAGGTACCACAGGTGCGACGTGCTCACGTTGCGGTCGTCGGGGTCGCTCTCGAGCGGCCACTCCCACATGTAGCCGGGGTAGGCGGCCGACGAGGGGTTCGTGATGTCGAGCGCGTAGTAGCTGCGGCCGCCCTGCCGGAGGCCGCCCATGAGGACGGTCCGCCACTGCCCGGCCGTCTTCGTCGTGGCGGTCGCGGTCGGATGGGTCCAGACGTCGGCGACCTGGGGCGAGCCGTCGACGTAGTAGGTCCGGCCGGCCGGCGAGTCGGTGTACAGGTTGTGGATGTTCCCGCGCACCTCCCAGGGCATGAAGCCGAAGATCTCCGCACCGCTCCCCTTGCTGTAGCGCTTGGTGCTCGTGTTGAACGTGCCGCTGTCGAAGGCGTGCAGGAAGCCGCTGTTCGTGCCGGCGTAGATCACGCGCGGGCGGGTCTTGTACGTCTCCCTGAAGATGCCGTACGAGGTCTCGGCGATGGCGCCGGTCGGCTGGATCACCACGGCGGGTGCCGAGTGGAAGATGTCGCCGAGCCGCCAGGAGCGGTTCGAGCACGCGACCGCGCCCGTGACGTCGGCGCCGCTCACGCCCGTGCCGAACTCACAGCCTCGCACGTACGAGACCACCTCGTCGGCCAGGCCCTCTTCGTTGAGCGCCCCCGAGCCGGGGAAGATCGAGTTGGGTGCCGGGTCGGGCGCCGCCGCGAAGGGCTCGATCCCCATCAGGGCGGCCGTGAGGGCGGAGTCGAACGCGACGCGCTTGTTCTTCGTGCCGTCCGGCACGGAGACGTAGAGCTCGCGGCTGCCCGGGAGCGGCACCTGCTCGCCCGCATCCCAGAAGGGCACGGCGGCGGGGTTGAAGGCGCCGCTGTTGCACTCGCCCGGGTCCTCGTCGAGGAACGCGCAGACGCCGAACTTGTCGAAGATGTCGCCCTTCGCGTCGATGTCGAAGGCCCGGAGGTGTCCCTCCCAGAAGGCCGTCTTGCCGGAGGGCAGGAAGAAGCTCGTGAAGAAGTCGCCGCCGTCGGCCGTTCTCGTCGAAGGCACCGTCGCTGCCGTGAACGACTGCGACTTCTCGATGATGTCGGTGATCGCCTTCGAGATCGCCTCGGTCAGCTCCTCGGCGCTGTTCGAGGTGAAGAAGAGCCCGTTGCCGACCTCGGCGGTCCGCTTCAGGAGCGTGTTCGCGTTGCCCTCGGTGGTGAAGCCGATCGTGTAGATGTCGAGGGTCTGGTCGCCGTCCATGTCGGGCCTGCAGTCGGGCTCGTGCATGAACGTCGCGGGGTCGGGGCGGGCGTGGGCCGACTCGGGGGGGTCGCCGGGCTCCTCCTCCTCGCCGTCGTCGTGGTAGTCGCCGATCAGCTTGCCGTACTCGTCGAAGCCGAGCGAGGTGGCCGCCGGGTTGGCGTCGAAGGTATCCATGGTCGGCTCGCCATCCGTGATGACGATGACGAAGTTCTTCTGACAGGAGAACTCGACCGGGCTGGGGATGACCTTCGCCAGGTTGGACTCGTAGGCACCACCGCCGCCGCTGGGCTGCGTCTTGTAGTGATACAGCGGGAAGTCGACGCCCTCGGTCACGCCCTCGATCAGCTCGTCCGAGTCGCGACTCATGAAGTAGGTGTAGACCTGGAAGAGCGACTCGCCGAGCGGGGTCCACGTCTCGGCCCGGGTGTTGGCCACACTGGCCTCGAGATCGCTCGCGTGCGCCGGCGTGTTGTCGTCGATGGCGACCTCGACGTAGCCGCCCGTCGGGTCGTTGTCCTCGACGACGTCGCGGTACACCGCGAGACCGAAGCGCACGCTCTTCGTGAGCTCGACCTTGCAGATCGTGTCGAGGACGACCTGCTTCGCCGCGGCCATGCGATTGCGCTGGTACTTTGCATAGGTCGGGCTGCCCACGCTCTTGCACGCACGGGTCCCGTTGTTGGAGGCGTTGATCTCCGACATGTAGGTGTTCGACGAGCTGAAGTACCAGTTCAGGTATCGGCCGTCGTACCGGGTGCTGCCCACCGACGACGAGTCGTGGTAGAGCTTGCGCGTGACGCCGCAGTAGGTCGCGTTGCCCGAGGACGGGACTTGGTAGTTCCACCCGGGGTTGAAGTCGTCGCAGTCGTAGGTCTTGGCCGGGTCGAAGGCCGGGTGCCACACGATGTGGTTCATCGAGCCCGAGTTGTCGAGCAGGATCATCACGTTCGGCGGGACCGAGGTCGTGAAGAGGAAGAGATCGTCCTCGGCCTGTCCGAGCGCCGACGGCGGCACGACCGCGATCGAGAGGAGCAGGGCGAGGACGATCGCCGTGGTCTTCTTCACCGCCCGCCGACGAAGCGTGGTCTGAGGGTTGCATCGCATGGTTCAGTTCCCCTTGAACGAGCTCACTGCCGTCTCGATCCTCGAGACGATCCCGCCCGGCTCCGTCCCCTCGACTCGGATCCGCCAGAGCTGCACCTGGTAGTTGGGCGCACCGTTCCCGTCGATGCGCAGGTTCATGCCCGACGCCGCCTGGGCCCCGAGGTTCTCGATCGGGGCGGCGCCGCTGGTGTCGGGGCCGTAGCTCGGCTGCCCGAGCGGGTAGAGCGCCGCGTCGCCGAGCAGCGTGAGGTTCACGTTCGGGCTCGCCGCGCCGCTCGAGATCGCCTCCTGGGCGGCGGCGACGCCGGCCTCGGCGGCCTGCAGGGCGAGTCGCTTGCGCGCCTGGACCGAAGAGATCTGCTGATCGCGCATGACGGTCTCGAGCGAGGCCGTCGCGAGCGCGCTCACGAGCACCAGCACGAGCATCGCGATGAGCAGGGCGGCGCCCTGCTCGCGCTTGCGGTCGATCGGTCGGGTCGCGTGCCGATTGGTCTTCGTCATCAGCTCGCCCCCGGCATCACGTTGCGGAGCATGATGGTCGAGACCCACGCGCGCCTCCGGAACCCGTCGGTGCCCGGCACGGGCACGCGGTTCTCCATGGTCTGGAACATGCCCTGGGTGAACCCCGGGTCGGGATCGCGCGTGCGCAGCACGAAGCTCGCGCGCACCTCGCGCGCGAGCGAGAAGTCGACCGCGGCGGGGTTCAGGTTGGGGTTGACGCCGTTGCCCCGATATTCGCCGGCGTCGATGTCGCCGTCGTCGTCGTCGTCGATGAAGACGGCGACCTGCAGGTCCTCGACGTTCTGCGCAACGAGCACGCCGTCGCGCACGAGATTGTTGGCGCCGTCGACGACGTAGAGCCTGGCGGGTACGACGGCGAGATCGGACGGGTTCGGGGTCGCCGCCGCGAGCGGGCCGGACATGACGTCGATGGTGATCGAGGTCGGGCTCGGAATCGCCGTGACGCGCGCGCAGGCGGCACCGCGCGCGGGGTTCGCGACGTCGACGACGATGGCGCCCGCGCCGACGCGAAAGTCCGAGTCGTTTGCGCCGTTCGCATCCGAGTCGTAGTTCGGCACCGGATTCACGATCTCGACGATCAGGTCGTCGATCGGCAGCGTCTGCGCGCCGAAGACGACGTTGTCTGCGGCGCCGGTGACGCGCGCCGCCAGGTCGCCCCGGTTCTCCTGGGTCGGATCGACCGCGGCGTCGTCGCTGAGCAACAGGACGTCGGGCGCTGCGGTGTTGTCGATGAGGCACAGGCCGCCACCGCTGGGCGCCATGAAGCCGGCATGGCGGAGGTCGCGCTCGAGCACGTCACCGATGATGCGCACACCCTGCTGGATCTCGACGATCTGGTCGTTGATCGTGTAGCTGCGCTTCTGGATCGAGAGCGAGCTCAGCAGGAAGCCCATGATCACCGCGAGCACCGTGCCCGCGACCATCAGCTCGACCAGCGTGAAGCCGCCGCGTCGATCTATGCGATCGGGGCCCCTCATAGGTTCTGCTCCCGGTTGAAGCGGAGAGAGGAGTACGTGAGCAGCCGATTCGGTCGTTCGAGCTCGTCCCACTGCACGCGCACGTCGATCGATCGCGTCTGGCCCACGACGACGTCGGTGATGCGCCACTGCACCGTGTAGGTCTGCGAGACCTGGAGGCCACCGGGGCTGTCGACCATGATGTCGACGTTCTGCGGCACGGTCCAACCCGTGGGCGCGATGTCGTCCCAGTGCGAGCGCTTCAGGATCTCCATCTGCGAGTTCGCGATGACGCCGGCCTGAGCGGAGTGCTTGCCGTAGGTGCCGCCGCGCAGCGCGTGGATCTGCGCACCGGTGACCGCGAGCAGCCCGACCCCGAGGATCGTGACCGCGATCATCACTTCGATGAGAGAGAAGCCCTCGCTCCTCCTGTGCAGACGTCCTTCCTTCATCACATCTTCCAGGCGCCGGCCGCGCCATCCCAGCCGTGCATGCGAACGCTGCCGAGCGGCAGCAGGACCACGGCGTAGTCGCGCTCGCCGTTCGTGATGTAGACGCCGCCGTTGCCGGTCCCGAACATGCCGAGGTTGCAGGCGAGGTCGAAGGCGATCGGGACGCCATCGGGGCCGAACGCGACGCCGTTGTGCGGGTTGCCGGCGGGCGTCGCGAAGCTCGAGCCCGTGGCGTTACCGGGTGCGGTGTCGTCGAAAGGCGCCTTCGCGCCACCCGACACGGTGAATCCCCATCCGAGCCCGTTCACGAGCGGGATGGGCGTGCCGGTCGGCTCGCCCGCGTCGATGATGCAGTTCTGACCGGGGCTGCCGAGCTCGCCGTCGTCCAGGATGAGCAGGGGGACCGGCTGGCCCGTGGAGTCGAGGAGCGGGTTGCCCGCGACGTCGGTGCCGACACCGGTCGCGAGATAGACGATGTGGATGTTGCCGGTGCGGATCGCTTCCATGCGCGCCACGGCGAACGCGTCGGCGACCTGACGGCTCGTCGTCTGCAGCAGCTGGTTCTCCTGCCACTGGCTGAAGCTGAGCGTGGTGACCGTGCCGAGGATGCCCACGATGGCTACCGCCACCACGACCTCGAGCAGGGTCAAGCCGCTGTTTCTGGCACGTGTCACGCCGATGCTCTCCGCAGCCGCGGGGACACTTCGGCGAGGCGGCGCATCTGCGCGCCCCGCTGAGGAGAGATCCACCCGGGCCTCGTCTCTCATCGGTGACGGCGAGAACGACCTTGAGGAGAGTCACGCCGTGCCGGGATCGGTCCGCCTGCGGCGGAACTCGTCCACGGGAGCCTTCGGAACGACGAGCGAGGGTTTACTCGGGGGCGGTGCGCGGGCTCGGTGGGCGTGCGATCGGAGCGTGGGGCGGGGGTGGCGTCCGGGCGGGCGGGGGCGCGACGCCTACGATGCGACGCCTACGACGCGACGGCGAAGCGGGTCGGCACGCGGGTCATGGGGCGCTCGCGCTGGCTCTCGGCGTGCGCGGCCGCCCAGTCCTGCCGCACCGTCGCGGTCTCGACCCAGGTCCGCTCCCCCTCGACGGCGTCGTAGCCCACTCGCACCTCGACCCGGCGCAGCCTTCCGTCGACGTCGACGTTGCTGATGCGCATCTCGACCGCGTAGGCCGCCTCGCCGTCGCGGTCGGCGATCGAGGCGGCGATCTCATCGGGGAGGGCGACGTAGCCCGGGGTGGGCTCGAGCTCGTCGTACGCGACGGTCATCAGCGCGTCCGAGCCGTGGATCGCCAGCGACAGCGCGCCGCCGTGGAGGTCGCGCTCGGCGTCGTTCGAGGCGGCCGCATCGCCTGCCCAGTCGCCGCCGAAGAAGAGAGCGCCGATGAGCGCGATCGCGGGCAGGCACTGCATCCAGCCGAACTCGCCTGCCGTCTTCGCTCGAGTCATTCCGATCATGTCCCTGGCTCCCTTCGGCGCTGCCGCCTGCCGGCGGTGCGTGATGCGTGTCACGCGCCCCGTCCAGAGAGCAAGGACCGGGCCAACTCGGCGCGAGGGAGATTCCCGAGCGAAGACGGTGGCTTGCCGTGACACTGCAACGCGTACAGGTCGTCGCGCGAGCGACTCGATGGAAGCCGACTCCACATGCGCGCAGGATCCTGCGTAGCCGTGGGTCGTTCGAAGTCGGTTCGAGGGGTCGAGACGCGGGGGCGAGTCGGGCCGCCGGGCCCGCTACAGCTCCGTCTCTTCTCCGTCCTCGGGCACGATGATCTCGCCGCTGTACTCGTTGGCGACGATCGAGCGCACCTGCAGGTCGAAGAAGGGCGGCGGGCGCAGGCGGATCAGCATGAGCTTCGGCACCCCGGCGCGGGTCGCGTACTTGCCGACCTCGAGCCGCGGAGTCGAGATCGCGGCCTCGCGCGCGAGGCGGTCGGCATCGGCAACCACGCCGGCGGGCTCGAGATCCTCGGTGGGCGGGATGTAGGCGCCGTCGTGGACGAGCAGGTCGGCGCCGCGGGCGAAGTCGACCAGTGTGTCGGCGCCCCAGCCGGTGCCCGAGACGACCACCGTCCGGCCGCTCGCCTCGAAGCGCCAGGCCAGCGCCGGCACCGGCCCCTCCGGCAGCGCGACGGCCGTGAGTAAAACACCGTTCTCATTCAGCTCGAAGCCGTCGCCCACCTCGAGCCCCTCGATGCGGGCGCCCTCGGCGGGCAGCCCCAGAGAGGCCGCCAGGGCGTCCAGACCGGGCCCGAGGCTCGCTCTCAGGGCCTCGACGGCAGCCCGGGTGCCGGCAGGGCCGTAGACGCGGATCGGCGCCTCACGGCCGACGAGGAGCCCCGTATAGAGGAGGTCGCCCAGGCCCAGCAGGTTGTCGGGCATCAGGTGGGTGAGCACCACCGTGCGCGGCTGATCGACGGGGATCCGGGCCGTGCGCAGCGCCGGCGCGAGGCCGCGGCCGGCATCCACGAGCCAGATCGCCTCGCCCAGGCCGATCGCCGTCGAGGGGCCGAGCCGCTCGGGGTTCTCGTACTTCCCGCCGGTGCCGACGTTGACGACGGTGAGCCGCTCGAAGTCGCGGGGCTCGACCGGGCCGACGATCTCGCCGATCTCGGCCGCCCGCCACATGACGAACGCCGCCAGCCAGCCGCCGAAGAGCACGACCGCGAGCACGATGAGGGCGAGGACGCGAACGGGGAACATCGGGGGGCTCCTAGTCGAAGACCACGGTCTTGTTGTCGTACTCGAGCACGCGGCGCTCGAGGTGGGCGCGCACGGCCCGCGCGAGCACGTTGCGCTCGACGTCGCGCCCCTTGCGCACGAGCTCGGCCACCGAGTCGCGATGCGACACCCGGATCACGTCCTGGTCGATGATCGGGCCCTCGTCGAGGTCGGTGGTCGCGTAGTGCGCCGTGGCGCCGATCAGCTTCACGCCCCGCTCGTGTGCCTGGTGGTAGGGCCGGCCGCCCTGGAACGCGGGCAGGAACGAGTGGTGGATGTTGATGATGCGCGAAGGGTGCTGCGCGATGAACTCGGCCGACAGGATCTGCATGTACCGCGCCATGACGATCAGGTCGACGCCGTGCTCCTCGACGAGCGCGAGCTGCCGCGCCTCGGCCTCGGGCTTGGTCTCCTTCGTCACGGGCGTCACGACGAAGGGGATGTCGAACTGCTCGGCCACGGGCCGCAGCGTCTCGTGGTTGCTCACGATCAGCGGGATGTCGCACACGAGCTCGCCCGCCCGGTGGCGCAGCAGCAGGTCGTAGAGGCAGTGATCGGTCTTCGACACGAAGATCGCCACCCGGCTGCGGCTCGCCTCGTCGTGGAGCGTCCAGCTCATGCCGTGGCCCTCGGCGACGGGGCGCAGCGCGTTGCCGATCGCCTCGAGCGGGTCGGGCTTCGCATCGGCCGCCCAGTCGAAGCGGATGCGCTGGAAGAACTTGCCGGCCTCTACGTCGGTGTGCTGATCGGCGTCGAGCAGGTTCACGCCGTGGTCGAAGAGCGTCTGGGCCAGCACGGCGACGAGCCCGGGCCGGTCGTCACAGCAGACGAGCAGGGTGGCCGTGCGGCGAGCGGGCGGCGGGCTGGACGGGGCGGCGGTCACGGTCGTCTCCGGTGAGGGGCGGGCGCCGAGGCGGGGCGGCGGGGGATTCTCGATCAGCTGGGGCCCGATCACCAGCCAGTGACGAAACCGTGCCGATTCGGGCGCTTGTACAGGAAGCTGCGGCCCGTGCTGGATCGCTCGGAGCGCTTCGGGTACTTTGCCGGGCAGGGGATATCACTCATTCCCGAGTCTCGGGTTCGGCTCCAATGGGGAGTCGGTGTTCGGGGCGGCCTGAAAGGGGCGGACACGGCGCCCACCCTGGACGGGAACCTGGCGAGGATGGGGCCTCGTCAATTCTCTTCTATGCCGACATGGGAGGTGAGAATGCATCAACGTAGCACTACGGCGAGTGAGGTGGCGGCGTCCTGAACGCACGGCTTTCATCGCCAAGTACTTAGGTGCTGCGCGGGACGCAGGTTCCCAGCGCCGCCGTCCCTGGGGTCGCGGATGTCGTAGCCGCTTCGGGGTCTTCGGACCCGGCCCCGGGGATTTTTGTGCCCGCCGCTCGCTGCGCGTGAGCGGCGCCCGCTCAGGTCGCCCGGCCGAGCATCCCCAGCCAGACGACGCCCGCCGAGAGCAGGCCCAGCACCGCCCCGATCGTCGCCACGCGGCCTGCGACCCCGTGACGCGCGAGATCGCTCTTCGCCGGCGCGTCACCGTCGGCGGAGAAGAGCTTCGTCCCCTCGAGCCTCCGGCCGAGCACGAGCGCCGTCCCGCCGCCGACGAGCATGGCCAGCACGCAGAGCTCGTGGAAGCCGAGCGTCCAGACGTCGAAGGTCGACCAGCTCGAGCGGTCCTCGCGCCCGAGGAACGCGAGCTTCAGCACGTACGACACGAGGAACACGACGACGAGGCTGGCGGCGACGCGCATCGAGCGCCGATGCCGCTCGCGCTCGCCGCGCTTGATCTGCCGGACGCCGGCGACCGCGAAGCCCGTCAGCACGGCGAAGTTGGCGACGGCGGCGCCCCAGTACACGACCTTCGGGTCCATCCGTCGACG
>JAAUYD010220545.1_pt1 | contig 10498 bp, 7 predicted proteins | sample 7278101 | NCBI WGS metagenome assembly JAAUYD01 (sample SAMN14350128, study PRJNA611818) | marine sediment metagenome | isolation source: surface marine sediment (0.6m) | place: French Polynesia: Moorea | collected 2018-08
ATGCTGAAAATTTTTACTTATTTTCTATAATTCAGTATATTTACTGAAATAAATTTAAGAGTTAGTAGAGTAATTACTTCCGAAGATTACTGGAGTTTTTCTTTAGTAAGACATGGATAGTAATTTGACCTCACAAATTGGCAATTGACGCACCCAATTGAGACAAATTTACTTGCACTTTTTCAACTAATATCAATTTCCTAAAATAATGCTACAGATCGATTTTCCAAATCTATTGCCTGTCTTGCCTCTTGCCTCTTGTCGCCGAAGTGTAGCAACGTGAAACAGAATTGGTATAAGCGATCTTGCGAAGCTAAATTGTCACTTAATTAGTTTAATTTGCTTGAAATGGACGAACGAATAAATTAAAAACTTTAAACGATCCCAAGTTTAGTGATTTTTAAAAGTTTGAATTTTGCTTTAAAATCTTTATTCCTCGAATTTACTTCGTTAAATTAGATGATTGTAACGGTCTTAATTTCGGGATTTGTCAGCATGAAAAATCAGACTTAGAAACTTAATAAAATTCACAATTGGCAAAAAAGTATGAAAAAGTATAGTTTGGTATGAAAAAAAGTATTTTACATTGACAAATAAGATAAAAAATACTAAGTAATTATTTAAAATAACATCTAGATTTTGACTTGAAAATTAACTTAAGAAGATCTTGCAAATTTAAGAATAGTCAAGAGAAAATGTCTAAAATAAGTTCAATAACTTTAGAAAATAGGAATTATGTAAAAAATAAATATGCCGAGGGAAAATATTTTACAAGCTTAGATAACGTTGAATGGGCGAGGGTCTAAAGTTGTTTACCCCTAGATTGTTTTTACTATCAAGTTGAATTGCTGTTTGATTTTGACAGTGCGATCGCCCAGATTTTAAAAAAATCTCAGCTCGATACCTCTCCTACTTAAGCCTCCAATCTACGAATAGTTTGTTTGAGAAATGGCACAAAGAAAGCCCTCAGAAATATTTTGCTGAAGTTTCTCCTTAAAGTGACAATTATGGTTAAATCGATTTTAAGAAAAATGCTCAAAAACTATGGTGCAAACAGTTTAAGAACTATCCTAATTGTTACTTTTATTTCACAAATTATTGCAGTAGTTGGTTTAACAAGCTACCTTTCTTATCGGAACAGTCAGAAAGCAGTTAATGAAGTGGTTACTCAGTTGCGTAATGAAATAACTGCGCGGATTGTCGAACATCTCGATACTCACTTAGCAATTCCTCACTTAATCAATCAGGCTAATGGGGATCGTTTGAATCTAGGTCTCTTGGAGGTCGAAGATTCTGCTTTGTGGGAAAAACAATTCTGGAGACAGATACAACTATACGATTCGATCGGTTACATTCAAATAGCCGACGAACGAGGGGAATTTATCGGGGTGCAAAGGCGCGCCAATGGCAGCCTGGCTTATCAGGTAACTGAATTTACAGGTAAGATGCAAACCTATTTAATAGACGATCGCGGCAATCGAGGAAAACGTTTGAACAATGCAAAAAACTTTGACCCTCGAATCAGACCCTGGTACGTACCCTGTGCAGAAACAGGTCAAATTAAGTGGAGTGAAATTTACACTTGGGTCAGTCCCCCCACTCTAGCAATTACTCTTTGTCAACCTTTCTATAACGAAGCAAAAATTTTTCAAGGAGTATTAGCAGTTGATTTTACCGCCGCTCAACTCGGACAATTCTTAAAGAGTTTGACAATCGGCAAAACCGGAAAAGCTTTCATCATCGAACGCTCTGGAGTATTAGTCGCAACTTCAACCGAAGAATCCCCCTTTACCGTTTCCGATCGCAAGTCTAGAAAATCTCAACGTCTCAATGTCTTAGATAGCGAAGAATTAATCGTTAAAACCACTGCAGAGTATTTAAAACAACATTTTCGCGACTATATCAACATCAATAAAAGCGATCGACTCGAGTTTGAATACAAAGGTCAGCGGCAATTTTTAGAAGTAGTGCCATATCAGGATGAGTGGGGTTTAGATTGGATAATCGTTTTACTCCTTCCCGAATCGGACTTTATGGAGACAATTAATGCCAACACCCGCGTGACAATTTTCTTGTCTGCGATCGCCTTGTTTCTTTCGGTCATCGCAGCAATTCTGATTTCGCGCTTCCTCGCATTGCCAATCGAACGTTTAAGCGCGTCAGTCAGTGCTATAGCCGTCGGAGAATGGGATTCAAAACTAAAAATTCAAGGCACAAAAGAACTAACGCGATTAGCCTATTCTTTTAATGAAATGACCACTCAACTGCAAAATTCATTTGCTACTCTCAAAAAGCAAAATGCGCGAATGAAGAGTTTAAATGATTCTTTAAAGCAGTTAGATCGACTTAAAGATGAATTTTTAGCAAATACTTCCCACGAATTAAGAACTCCCCTGAATGGCATTATCGGCATTGCAGAATCTTTATTAGATGGTATTTCAGGACAATTGCCAGTTGCTGCGCGATCGAACTTAATTACGATTGTCAATAGCGGCCGGCGTTTAAATAATTTAGTTAATGATATTCTCGATTTTTCTAAACTCAAATATCACGATATTCAACTGCAAATTCAATCGATTGGCGTTAAAGAATGTGCTGAAATTGTTATTAGTTCTTGTCAGACATTAGTTAATAATAAAAATTTAAAATTAATCGATAACTTACCAAAGAATTTACCAGCAGTTTTAGCTGACGAAGATCGCTTGCAACAAATCCTTTATAATTTAATCGGTAATGCGATTAAGTTTACCGAATCTGGCAAAATAGAAATTACAGCCTCGGTTCAAAATAATTATCTTGCCATTTCAGTAACTGATACTGGCATTGGTATTGAAGCGAGTAAACAAAAAACCATTTTTGAATCTTTTGCTCAAGCTGATGGCACTACTGCCAGAATTTATGGAGGAACTGGATTAGGATTAGCTATTACTAAAAAGTTAGTCGAACTGCACGGCGGTCAAATTTCTGTTAATTCCAAACTTGGCTGTGGTTCTTCATTTACTTTTACTTTGCCTTTATCAAATTCAAATTCTCAAGCAAGACAATATACTCCTGTTTTTAATCGAAATCTTTCTTTATTAATCGAAGAAAATTTAGCGTGGAAAAATGAACTTTTACCAATAGAAATCAATCCAGAAAAAAGCCTCTCAACAAACAACAATTCCAATTCTACTTGGCATATTTTAATTGTTGATGACGATCCCGTTAATCGCCAAGTTCTCTACAATTTTCTTAGATTGCAAAATTATCGAATTAGCTCTGCTTCATCGGGTGCTGAAGCTTTAAAAAAATTAAAAAATAATCCACTTCCAGATCTAATTTTATTAGATGTGATGATGCCAAAAATGACGGGTCTAGAAGTTAGTAAAATAATTCGTCAAGATTGGCCGATCGATAGTTTACCAATTCTCTTTATTTCTGCTAAAAACAGGATGAGCGATCGCTTAGTTGGTTTAGAAGTGCTTGCGAATGACTATTTAACTAAACCTGTTGCTAAAAACGAGCTGCTAGCGAGAATTAAAACCCATCTTAATTTACTTCAAGAAACCAGATCTCGTCAAAAAGCAGAAGCAAATCTTCAAGAAATTAATCGTACTTTAGCTCAAAAAATTGCCGAGCGAACTCAAGAGCTTTCTCAAACGGTGAAACTTCTGCAAGTAACTCAAGAAAAACTTCTCTTTGAAAACTCTCTTTTAAAAGACAGCCAAGATTCGATCTATCAATATCAAATTGGTGGCACTTTGCCAATTGATTCCCCCACTTATGTAGTTAGAAAAGCCGATCGACTCCTTTATAAAGCTCTCAAACAAGATAGATTTTGCTGCATTTTTAACTCTCGTCAAATGGGAAAATCTAGCTTGCGCGTCAAAATGATGAGTCAACTTCAATCGGAAGGATTTACTTGCGTTGCAATCGATCTAACGACGATCGGTAATAAAAATATTACTATTGAAAAATGGTATGCAAGTTTTATTTATAAACTAGCTAGTAATTTAGAACTTTTAAATGAATTTGATTTTCGTTCTTGGTGGTCAGATCTAGATTTTCTCTCTCCAGTCGAAAAATTAAGATTATTTATCGAGTCAATTATACTCGAACAAATTTCTAACAAAATTGTTATCTTTATCGATGAGATTGATAGCGTTCTTGGTTTAGATTTTGCAATGAACGATTTTTTTGCTCTGATTCGTTCTTGCTATAATTCTCGCGCTGACTCTCCTCAATATCTCCGTCTCAATTTTGTTTTAATTGGGGTTGCTACTCCTTATAAATTAATTCAAGACCGCAATCTTACTCCTTTTAATATTGGCATATCGATTCCTCTTTCTGGATTTCAATTACATGAAGTTACTCCTCTATTAATGGGATTTTCAAAGATACATGGAAACCCTCGAGCTTTAGTTAAAAATGTTTTATTCTGGACTGGAGGTCAACCTTTTTTAACTCAAAAAATTTGTCATTTAATTCTTGCTTCTAATTCTGTTATTATTCCAGGTCAAGAAAGTGAATTTGTGGCTCAATTGGTGCAAACAAAAGTAATTGATAATTGGCGATTAAACGACGATCCAGAACATTTAAAAACTATTGCTAATCGCTTGCTGCAAAATCAAGATTCCGATCCTGAATTACTAAAATTATATCGGCAAATTTTAAACCACAAAGCAATTCCTTTCAACGATACTCCAGCCATACAAGAGTTACTTTTATCTGGTTTAGTCTGCGTTCAAAAAGGAAAAATTAAAATCTTTAATCCGATCTATGAAGCTATTTTTAATGCTCACTGGATCGAACAAAATTTGAATTAACATTATCTATGATTTAGTCCTGGTAATATCTATAGTAATTTGACCGGCAAAATCGGGAATTGGTGGAGCTGGTTTAGAAAGTTTGACTCGCACTTTTTCAACTAAGTCGAGTTTTAAAATTTCCTCTGCGATCGCCCCTGTCAGTCTTTCTACCAGATCGTATTTAGAGTCAGCAATCTTTTCTTTGACAATAGCGATCGCGCTGCGATAATCTAAAGTGTCCTCGATGCGATCGCTTTGAGAAGCAGGTTTTAAATCAAGCCATAAAGTTAAATTCACTTCAAACCACTGTCCGAGAACTTTTTCTTCGGGTAAAAATCCGGTATATCCGTAACAGCGAATTTGATTAATCTCAATAGAATCCATAACTTATACCATTTATCAAAAGTAACAAGAAACTTAGTCCAGGCAAAAAGTCAAAAGTCAAAAACAACAGGTGATTTGGGGATTAATCGTAATACAAAATAAATTTGTTAAGTATCTAGATATTTTCGCAAATTGGTATTAGAAAAGAACGAATAAAAGATTTTTGCTGGCGAAGTTGTTGTTTAGAGATCTCGGTGAGTGAAAGATTTGCCATTCTCACCGGTATAGTTGGCAGCGATATGGTCGACTCCGGTAACTTGATACTTGTAAGTAATCAATCCTTCTAAACCTACCGGCCCGCGAGGCGGCATTTTTTGGGTGCTTATACCTACTTCAGCCCCGAAACCATAGCGAAAACCATCAGAAAAGCGAGTCGAACAATTGTGAAAAACATTAGCTGCATCGACGCGATCGAGAAAATTAGCCGCAGCATCATCGTTTTCGGTGACGATCGCATCGGTATGTTTCGATCCGTACTGATTAATATGGGCGATCGCCAGATCCAAAGATTCGACCACTTTAACCGCTAGAATTAAATCGTTATATTCGGTACTCCAATCGCTTTCGGTTGCTTCACTAACTGCAATTAACTCTCTAGCTGCTCGATCTGCGCGCAGTTCTACCCCTTCTTTTGCCAATCTTGCGGCTATTTTCGGTAAAAATTCAGCAGCGATATCTTGATGGACTAAAAGAGTTTCGATCGCGTTGCAAGCTGCGGGATATTGAACTTTAGCATCTACAGTAATTTTAATAGCTTTATCGATTGTGGCTCTGCGATCGATATAGAGGTGACAAATGCCATCAGCGTGGCCTAAAACGGGAATGCGGGTGTTTTCTTGAACGTAGCGCACGAAAGCATTAGAACCCCGAGGGACGATTAAATCGACGTATTCATCGAGTGCGAGGAGAGCTTTTATTTCCGCTCTGGTAGTCAGTAATTGCACTGCTTGAGGAGAGACTTGACTCTTACTGAGTCCGCGATGAATTGCTTTGATTAGGGCCAGACAGGTATTAATCGCTTCAGATCCGCCTTTGAGGATAACGCCGTTACCGGACTTAATCCCTAGGGTGGCGATTTGAATTAAAGCATCGGGACGAGCTTCAAAAATTGCCCCGATTACCCCAACCGGACAAGTAATTCGCTTGAGAATTAAACCTTCATCTAATTCGCGATGAATTTGGATCGCACCTACGGGATCTTTTAATTCAGCGACGTTTCGCACTCCGGCGATCGCCCCTGTCAGTTTAGTTTCGCTTAATTTTAGACGAGCCAACAGGGGTTTAGGGATATTATTGGTTATTGCCGCTTCGCAATCGACTTGATTGGCTGCGAGTATTTCCGGTGCTGACTTTTCTAATTCTGCGGCGATCGCTTCTGTTGCTTCGTTTTTTGCTGCGGTGGAGAGTAGAGCGAGCTGACGAGCTGCAATTTGGGTTTGGCGAGCGATTTCTTCGAGGGAAATTGCTGTTTGCGAAGCGATTTTAACCATAGCGAGGCACTCAAGATTGGCAACGGATTTAGATCCGAACTGATGTAAATTTTAGCAGACAGCGCACATTTTCCAGCAGACTTTTAAGCTAAATTCAAAACTAGGACAGCAAGAGCTGCTTGTCCCTTCTGTCCTAATCTTTGCTGCTATTTTTTCTCGTCTTTGTCTGATTCTTTAGGTTTAGTTAATGTTTCCCAAGCAACCTTAGCAGTTTCGCTGAGGCGATCGCCGAAATCTTGGACTTTTTTGGTGAGGGAGTCCCAATTTTTTTCTGCTTCGTCTTGAATGTGCTTGAAAGATTCTTCGACTTGTTCTGGTTTGAATTCTAACTTTTCGATTTCAGCGCGCAAACCGCGAACTGTTTCGAGATATTTTTCGAGAGTAAACTCACCAGCTTTTTGAGTTTCAGAACTAGCTTTAGTTCTAATTGCCTCAATTAGGGCCATAGTTTCTTTTCTGACTTTGCCAGATTCTTCAAGATTATCTTGTTCGACGATCGCCTTTTCTTCGGCGTTAGTTTCAACGATCGCGCTTTCTTTGGGAATATTGGGGTCGTTTGTCATTTTTTTGCTATCCTTTCTTAAAACCGAATATTTTAGAGTCTCATTAGAGAATCTCTTATATCTTAATCGGGAAAATTAACAAGATTCATTCAATAATTTTTAACAAAAAATCTAATTTTTTAATTAAACGGAAACGCGGAAATTTTCATTCCCGCGCTAAAAGTTTTTGGCTAAAAAGAGGGTGAATAAATTTTTAACCAATTTTATATTTTTCTGGAACTAACAGAAACTCTATTCAAAAGAGTATAAAAGCATTTTTTAGTTAATCTTGTCATCGATCGTACTGATTGGCTGTTAGCTTTTGCTTCGCTACTAACGGCCGTGCTAATGGATGACTTGTGTCGTGCCACCCCCCTGATACCCTGTCAATAAGCTGCGAAATATACTTAACATTAATAACGTCTACCAGCGAAGTTACCGTTGGATTGGTTGCTACCACCTCCACCGAAAGATTTGCGATTATTTTCACGAGGTCTGGCTTTATTAACTTTCATGTTGCGACCCATCCAGGTAGCACCATCTAAAGTTTCAATTGCCGAATCTTCTTCTTCTTCGGTAGACATTTCTACGAAGCCAAAACCGCGCATCCGGCCAGTCTCGCGATCGACTGGTAAATAAACCCGTTTAACGCTTCCGTATTCAGCGAAGACGCTAGTTAAGTCTTCTTCTGTTACTTCGTATGATAAATTACCGACATAAATAGACATGCACTGTCTCCAAAATCAAAACTTCGCAGAGACTTAGATTTCGGGTACAAGCCTGCCGATGTGTCTTGGACAAAACCTTTGAACATTTCTAACAAACGATGCTACCGAACCTACTCTCTTTGAATTAGGCTAACACACGATTGAGTTTTCAAGTAATGCCTAAAAAACTGTTACAAAATGTCACATTATCCTAGAATGATGCAGATAACTAAGGAAAAAATCAGACGAGCTTTACTAGACGATCGATTCGGACTAATTAAGATAACTTAGATTTTAAGCTTTTCTTTTTTATCCTTATCAAAAACAGCAATAAATCGATCGCAAATCTAAAATTTAAGCGAGTAAAATACCTTGAGCGAACATAATAATTCACCACAAAATACATCTAGAGCGGAGTTACGTCAACTAGTTTGCAACCAATTGCAAACCTTGCTCGAAGCCCAAAATTTAGAGGGAGCAAAAGCGTTGTTATCCCCAGTACAGCCAGTAGATATTGCCGAGGCGATCGAAGGTTTACCGGAATCGATGCAAGCGATTGCTTTTCGTTTGCTCCCCAAATCGGAAGCGATCGTGGTTTACGAGTATTTAGATTCGGCCGTTCAACAATCTTTAATTCAAGAATTTAAACGTCAAGAAGTGATCGATATTGTTGATAAAATGTCGCCTGACGATCGCGCTAAATTGTTCGATGAATTACCTGCTAAAGTGGTTCGTCGCTTGCTCGAACAACTCAGCCCCAAAGAAAGGCAAGCTACCGCTCTTTTATTGGGTTACGGTGAAGATACGGCCGGGCGAATTATGACCCCGGAATATATTTCTCTTAAAGAAACTTTAACTATTTCTGAAGCGATCGAGCGAATTCGCAATTTAGCCAATGCCAGCGAAGTAATTTATTATGTTTACGTCACCGGAGAGCAAAGACGTTTGAGCGGAATTGTTTCTTTGCGCTCTTTAGTAATCGCTTCAGTCGATCGAACCCTCAGCGAAATTATGACGAGGGATTTAGTTTGGGTCGATACAAATACCGATCAAGAAGAAGTTGCCAAATTAATTAGCCGCTACGATCTGCTCGCCATTCCAGTGGTCGATCGCGAACAGCGTTTAGTCGGGGTGGTTACCGTAGATGATGTGATTGATATCCTCGAAAAAGAAGCAACTGAAGACATTTATGCTTTGGGTGCAGTCAGTTCCGATGGGGATAATTATTTTCAAAGCTCTCTATTTACCGTAGCTCGCAGAAGAGTTATTTGGTTGTTTGTTTTACTAATTACTAATACCGTTACTGGGGGTATTATTAGCTCCCAACAAGAACTTTTAGAAAAAGTAGTTTCTTTAACTATCTTTATCCCCCTACTTACGGGAACAGGGGGTAATGTTGGCTCTCAAACTTCTACCGTTGTCATTCGCGGTTTAAACACCGATGAAATTAAGGATTTAAGTCCCGGACAAGTTATCTTCCGCGAAGCTCTCGCTGGCGCACTTTTAGGCACGATTTTAGGGGTGGTAGCAACTGTTTGGGCCTTTTGGTTGCTAGAGTGGGATTTGTACGTTGCTACTTGCGTGGGGATGAGTTTGCTGGCTATTTCTACCTTAGCAGCCACTGCTGGGAGTGCTTTGCCCTATTTTTTCCGTCTTTTGGGTTTAGATCCGGCTTTTATGTCTTCTCCGTTTATTTCGACTTCTGTCGATGTGTTGGGCGTGCTAATTTATTTTAATTTGGCAAAAATCATTCTCCAAGATCGCTTGTAAACTTTTTGTCAGTATTTTTACGAACCGAGCGCGGCGATCGAGCAATCGTCTTTTGGTTCTGTAAAGAAAAATATAGCTTCGTTTTTTTAGCAAAACCAATATATATAATGAAAGTGTCTCGAGATGAAACAAAGAAATACTCTCTAAAACTTTAAATAACAATAATTTTCAAGCTAAAAAGTAGGGGGTCTAATGGGAATAATTAAATGGTTACAAGAATTAATTAATAATATCTGGGAAGGAGTATTAAGAATTTTTGCTCCAGATCGCGATGACTATCCGAAAACTGGCGTGCAGCCTTTTACAGGCGAACCGGCAGAAGAAGAAAATAACTCCATTTAAACTAAATTTATTTTGCTTTTTAGCAGCGATTTACCCGAATTTTTTGCCTCAGAGTATCGAGAATTAACAGCCTGAATTTACAATAAAGCTTTCTTAGTTTCTAAACTGCTATCGATTGGCTTAAAGAATTATAACAACTACAAGCAAGATTATTTCAATTCTATATTCTTGCCGATAGTTGTTTTATTTTGAGAAATAATTGCAGCCAACTCCTTAAAATATAATCGGAGCGAAATCCGATCGCAATCTTAATAAGATGAAAATAGTTATTCTTACTCTCGGCAGTCGAGGAGACGTGCAACCTTTTGTTGCTTTAGGTACGGGCTTAAAAAAAATCGGTCACGAAATTACTATTTGTACTAGTTACAGTTTTAAACAATTTATAACAGAAAAAGGCTTAAACTATGGCTACATGAACGATGATTATATCAAATTTATCGGTAGCGAAAAAGCCAAAAAAACGATCTTATCTACGA
>JAAUYD010253660.1_pt1 | contig 10497 bp, 2 predicted proteins | sample 7278101 | NCBI WGS metagenome assembly JAAUYD01 (sample SAMN14350128, study PRJNA611818) | marine sediment metagenome | isolation source: surface marine sediment (0.6m) | place: French Polynesia: Moorea | collected 2018-08
AACTACGGCGGCCTCGCCGACCTGTCGATCGTGAAGGCCAACCAGCTGATGCCGAAGCCCGCCCACCTGTCGTGGGAGGAGGCCGCCGTCAACGCGCTCTGCAACTCGACGTCGTATCGCATGCTCGTCGGCCGCAACGCGGCCCAGATGAAGCAGGGTGACGTCGTCCTCGTCTGGGGCGCCACCGGCGGCATCGGCGGGTACGGCATCCAGTACGTGCTCAACGGGGGCGGTACCCCGATCGGTGTCGTGTCGTCGCCCGAGCGTGCGGCGATCCTCAACGACATGGGCTGCGAAGCGGTCATCGATCGCCGCGCCGAGGGCTACCAGTTCTGGAAGGACGAGCACACCCAGGACGAGCGCGAGTGGCGCCGGTTCGGCAAGAAGATCCGCGAGCTGGTCGGCGAGGACCCCGACATCATCTTCGAGCACCCGGGCCGCTCGACGATGGGCGCCTCGATCTTCGCCGTCAAGCGCGGCGGCACGGTCGTGACGTGCGCGGCGACGTCGGGTTACATGGTCGAGTTCGACAACCGCCACTTCTGGATGAAGCTCAAGCGTCTCATCTCGTCGCACTTCGCGAACTACCACGAGGCGTCGGCGGCCAACAAGCTGATCTGCCAGGGCAAGATCCACCCGATCATGAGCGACGTGTACCCGCTCGACCGGGTCGGCGAGGCGGCGCTCGCGGTCCACCAGAACAAGGCCGAGGGCAAGCTCGGCGTGCTGTGCCTGGCACCCGAGGAGGGCTTGGGCATCGACGACCCCGAGTTCCGCGAGCGGGTCGGCGAGGACAAGATCACCCTCTACCGGAATCGGTAGAGGCCTGTACCGGAATCGGGAGAGGCCGCTTCCGCGGCCGCTGAGCGCCGCCGACCGCGGTCGGGCGACCGTCGTCGGCACGGGATCGGGACCGCCGACGGCACGTGTCCACCTGACGATTTGTCAACGAATCGTCAAGTTTCTGAAAACCGATGAAAACGCTTTCATCGCGGCCGCAGGTGGAGCAAGATCGGACTCGGGCCGCCTCGCACGGGCGACCCGCAGCCGCTACGTCCCAGGGAGTCGACATGCTCACTCGTCGTCTGATCGCCGGCGCCGTCACCGCCGGTCTGCTCGTCTCGACCGTCCTGCCCGCCACGGCATCGGCCGACCACACCCCCGCCCCGACCTCGGTGGCGATCGCCGGGTCGCTGCAGGACGAGCTCGGCTGCACGGGCGACTGGCAACCCGACTGCGCGGCGACCGAGTTGGCGTACGACGCCGAGGACGACGTGTGGCAGGCCACGTTCTCGCTGCCCGCCGGCTCCTACGAGTACAAGGCGGCGCTCAACGACTCCTGGGACGAGAACTACGGCGCCGGCGCCGTGCCGGACGGCGCCAACATCGCGTTCGACATCCCGGTGGCGGCCGACGTCAAGTTCTACTACGACCACGAGACGCACTGGGTCACCGACGACGTGACCTCGACGATCGCCACCGCGGCGGGCAGCTTCCAGAGCGAGCTCGGCTGCTCGGGTGACTGGCAGCCGTGGTGCCTGCAGTCGTGGCTGCAGGACATCGACGGCGACGGCGTCTACACCTTCTCCACCGACCAGATCCCCGCCGGGTCGTACGAGTTCAAGGTCGCCCTCGACGAGGACTGGACCGTCTCGTTCCCGGCGGCGAACGTGCCGTTCACGTCGGCCGACAACGACGTCGTCACGTTCTCCTACGACGTGGGCACCGACGACGTCGCGGTCAGCATCGACCCGGCGATCCCGAGCGTCACCATCGCCGGCAGCCTGCAGGACGAGCTCGGCTGCCCCGGCGACTGGCAACCCGACTGCGCCGACACCCACCTGGTCTTCGACGCCGAGGACGGCGTCTATCAGGGCACGTTCACGCTCCCTGCGGGTTCGTACGAGTACAAGGCCGCGATCAACGACAGCTGGGACGAGAACTACGGCGCCAACGCGCAGCCGGGCGGTGCCAACATCCCGCTCGACCTCGCCGCGCCGACCGACGTGAAGTTCTACTTCGACCCCGACACGAAGTGGGTCACCGACGACGTCAACTCGACGATCGCCACCGCCGCGGGCAGCTTCCAGAGCGAGCTCGGCTGCTCGGGCGATTGGCAGCCGTGGTGCCTGCAGTCGTGGCTGCAGGACATCGACGGCGACGGCGTCTACACCTTCTCCACCGACCAGATCCCCGCCGGGACGTACGAGTTCAAGGTCGCCCTCGACGAGGACTGGGCCACCTCGTTCCCCGCCGGCAACGTCCCGATGACCGTGCCAGCAGGCGCCACGGTCACGTTCACCTACGACACGGCCGACGACTCGGTGTCGTTCGACCCGGGTGGCGGCACGGCCGAGCCCGGCGACGAGTTGCTCGTGCGGCCACCGGTCCGCGAGGCGGCGGCCGAGGACGTCTTCTACTTCGTGATGCCCGACCGCTTCGCGAACGGCGACCCGAGCAACGACAGCGGCGGTGACCTCTCGGGCGATCCGCTCGTCAACGGGTACGACCCGACCCACAAGGGCTTCTACCACGGCGGCGACCTCGCCGGACTCACGGGGCAGCTGCCGTACCTCGACAGTCTCGGCGTCGACGCGATCTGGGTGACGCCACCGTTCACCAACCGGTGGGTCGGCGGCGCGCCGGGCGGCATCAGCGCCGGCTACCACGGCTATTGGCAGATCGACTACTCGTCGATCGACCCGCACTTCGGCACCAACGCCGAGATGGTCGCCTTCGTCGACGCCGCGCACGCGCTCGGCATCGACGTCTACTTCGACATCGTCGCCAACCACACCGGCGACGTGATCACCTACGAGGAGGGCGACGAGCCGCCGTACATCTCCAAGGCCGACCAGCCGTACCTCGACGCCACCGGCGCGCCGTTCGACGACTCGGACTACGCCGGCACCGGCACGTTCCCGCCCGTCGACCCCGCCATCACGTTCCCGTACACGCCGACGTTCGACAGCGTCGCCGACGAGACGGTCAAGTTCCCCGACTTCCTCGACGACCCCTCGAACTACCACAACCGCGGCAACAGCACGTTCAGCGGTGAGAACAGCCTCTACGGCGACTTCTTCGGCCTCGACGACCTCTGGACCGAGAAGCCCGAGGTGCAGGACGGCCTGATCCAGGTCTTCAAGGACATGGTCTCCGACTTCGACATCGACGGCTTCCGGATCGACACCGTCAAACACGTCAACGACGAGTTCTGGGAGGCGTTCGGCCCCGAGCTGAACGCACACGCCTCGTCGCTCGGCAAGGACGACTTCTTCATGTTCGGCGAGGTGTTCGACTTCGACGTCCAGTTCCTCAGCCGCTTCTCGACCGAGCTGCCGCTCGACGCCACCCTCGACTTCGCGTTCCAGGGCACGGCGCGCAACTTCGCGTCACAGAGCGGCCCGACCGACAACGTCGCTGGGCTGTACGCGGCCGACGACTACTACACCGACGCCGACAGCAACGCATACAGCCAGACGCTGTTCCTCGGCAACCACGACATCGGCCGGTTCGGCCTCTTCGTCAACCAGGACAACCCGGGCGCGACGGACGCCGAGCTGCTCGCCCGCGACCAGTTGGCGCACGCCCTCATGTACTTCGGGCGGGGCGCGCCCGTCGTGTACTACGGCGACGAGCAGGGCTTCGTCGGCGACGGCGGCGACCAGGACGCCCGCCAGGACATGTTCCCGAGCCAGGTCGCCACGTACAACGACGACGACAACATCGGCACCGCTGCGTCGCCGGCCGACGACAACTTCGACACCGGCCACCCGCTGTACACGACGCTCGCCGAATACGGCGGGCTGCTCGAGGCGCACCCGGCGCTGACGCGGGGCGCGCAGCTCCAGCGGTACAGCGAGGGCTCGGCCGGCATCCTCGCGTTCAGCCGCATCGAGCGGACCGAGAAGGTCGAGTACGTGGTGGCGCTCAACAACAGCGAGGCGGCCGATTCGGCGACGTTCGGCACCGACTCCCCCAACACGAGCTTCACCGAGATCTACCCCGGTGGCGGCCCGGCCGTCACCGCCGACGGCGCCGGCAACCTGAGCGTCGACGTCCCGGCGCTCGGCGTCAAGGTCTACCGGGCCGACGCCGGCATCACCGTCCCGACGATCGCACCCGTCGTCACGATGAACGCACCGGCCGCCGACAGCGAGGTGCTCGGCCGCGTCGAGGTCGGCGCCGACCTGTCGCTCGCGGGCTACACCGAGGTCACGTTCGCGGTCTCGACCGACGGCGGCACGACCTACGAGCCGATCGGCACCGACGACAACGCTCCCTACCGCATGTTCCACGACGTGTCCGGCCTCGCCCCCGGCACGCCGCTGATGTACAAGGCGATCGCCGACAACATGTCCGGCGCGATCTCCTCGGCGAAGGTGGCGGCCGTCGTCGGCGAAGAGGAGCCGCCCGCGTTCGGCGGCTTCGACTACGCCGTCATCCACTACAACCGGCCCGCCGGCGACTACGGCGACCACACCGCCGGACCCGACTACTGGGGTCTGCACCTCTGGGGCGACGGCATCGACCCGTCCGAGGAGACCACGTGGCCGGTCGGCAAGCCGTTCGAGGGGGAGGACGAGTTCGGCCGCTTCGCTTGGATCCAGCGCGGCGACGGCAGCCAGGTCAACTTCATCGTCCAGAACCAGGGGGTGAAGGACACCGACCCCGACCGCGGCTTCAACGCCGACGAGACGCCCGAGGTCTGGATCAACCAGGGCGACGAGACGATCTACCTCAGCCAGGCCGATGCCCAGGGCTACGCGACGATCCGCTACCACCGCGACGACGGCGACTACGGCACGCCGAGCCCCGACTTCAACACGTTCTGGGGCCTGCACCTGTGGGGCGATGCGATCGACCCGAGCGAGGGCACCGACTGGACGTCACCGAAGCCCCCCGACGGCATCGACGACTTCGGCGCCTTCTGGAACGTGCTGCTCCAGGACAGCACACAGCCGCTCAACTTCATCATCCACCGCGGTGACGAGAAGGATCCGGGCCCGGACGAGAGCTTCATCCCGTTCGACATCCCGACGGTGTGGAAGATCTCGGGCGACGAGGAGATCTACCCGTCGCGCGGCGCCGCCGAGGACGTGGCCGTCATCCACTACCACCGCCCCGACGGCGACTACGGCGACAACACGAGCCCCGACTTCAACGACTTCTGGGGCCTCCACGTCTGGGAGGGCTCGGTGAGCCCGACCGACTGGCCCGACCCGGTGCGCTGGGTCGACGTCGACGTGTTCGGACCGCGGTTCGAGGTGCCCGTGCAGGACGGCGCGCCGCAGCTGGCGTACATCATCCACCGCGGCGACGACAAGGACCCCGGGCCGGACCAGTTCCTCACGTTCGACCCATGGGGGTACGAGGTGTGGCAGCTGTCGGGCGAGAACCCGTCCGACCCCGAGACGCCGCACTACGTGCTCCCGATCCTCGGTGCCGGCGTCGCCCCGGGCGACATCGGCGAGCAGCGCGCCCACTGGGTCGCCGAGGACACGATCGTGTGGACGTCAGCGACCGACCCAGGCGTCGACTATGCGCTCTGCCACGCGCCGACCGGCGGGATGACGCTGGGCGGCGCCGGCATCGAGGGCGGCACGTGCCTCGACCTGACGCCGGGCGCACCGTTCGACCCGGACGATTTCGACCACATCGACGGCACGTTCCTCCACCTGAGCGGGCAGCCGACGCTGAAGATCGGTTCGGGCGACCTCGGCGACGTCCCGTCGATCCTGACCGGGCAGATCGCGGTCCAGGCGACCGACGCGGGCCTCCGCCTCGACGCCACCGGCATCCAGATCCCGGGCGTGCTCGACGACCTCTACGCCACCGACACCGACCTCGGCGTCACGTGGGACGGCGACGCGCCGACGATCGCGCTGTGGGCGCCGACGGCGAAGACCGTCACGCTCCACGTGTTCGCCGACGCCGACCCGGCCACCACCTCGACGACGTTCCCGATGACGTGGGACGCCGCGACCGGCACCTGGACCGCGATCGGCGGCAGCTCGTGGAACGGCGCCTACTACCTCTACGAGATCGAGGTGTACGTGCCGTCGACGGGTGCCGTCGAGACCAACTTCGTGACCGACCCGTACTCGGTGTCGCTGTCGATGAACTCGACGCGGACCCACATCGTCGACCTCACCGACCCGGCGCTGGCGCCCGACGGTTGGGACGACGTCGAGAAGCCCGACCTCGAGCGGCCCGAGGACATCTCGATCTACGAGCTGCACGTCCGTGACTTCTCGATCGCCGACGAGACCGTCGACGAGGAGCTGCGCGGCACGTTCGCGGCGTTCGGCGCGGACGGCTCGAACGGCATGGAGCACCTGGAGGGCTTGGCCGACGCAGGCCTCAGCCACATCCACCTGCTGCCGTCGTTCGACATCGCGACCATCAACGAGAACGCCGCCGAGCGGGTCGAGCCCGATCCGGCCGTCCTCGCCACGTACCCGCCCGACTCCGAGGAGCAACAGGCGGCGGTCGAGGCCGTGAAGGACCTCGACGGCTTCAACTGGGGCTACGACCCGTTCCACTACACGGCCCCCGAGGGCTCGTACTCGACCGACCCCGACGGGTCGCAGCGCATCGTCGAGTTCCGCGAGATGGTGCAGTCGCTGAACGAGACCGGGCTCCGCGTCGTGATGGACGTCGTCTACAACCACACCAACGCCTCGGGCCAGGCCGAGAAGTCGGTGCTCGACCGCATCGTGCCCGGCTACTACCACCGCCTGAACGACGTCGGCGCGGTCGAGACGTCGACGTGCTGCGCCAACACGGCGACCGAGCACGCGATGATGGGCAGGCTCATGATCGACTCGCTCGTCACCTGGGCGAAGGAGCACAAGGTCGACGGCTTCCGCTTCGACCTGATGGGCCACCACAGCAAGCAGAACATGCTCGACGTGCGCGCCGCGCTCGACGAGCTGACGCTCGCCGACGACGGCGTCGACGGCTCGTCGATCTACCTGTACGGCGAGGGCTGGAACTTCGGCGAGGTGGCGAACAACGCCCGCTTCGTCCAGGCCACCCAGCTCGAGATGGCCGGCACCGGCATCGGCACGTTCTCCGACCGGCTCCGCGACGCCGTCCGGGGTGGTGGACCGTTCGACGACGGTCAGTCGCTGCTCGACAACCAGGGCTTCATCAACGGGCTCTGGTACGACAGCAACGGCGGGCTGTCCGAGGCGAACGCCTTGAACGAGCTGCTGCTCTCGGCCGACCAGATCCGCGTCGGGCTCGCCGGCAACCTCGCCGACTACGAGTTCGTCGACAGCAACGGCGACCTCGTGACCGGCAAGGACATCGACTACAACGGCTCGCCGGCCGGCTACACCGCCGACCCGCAGGAGAACATCGTCTACATCGCCGCCCACGACAACCAGACGTTGTTCGACATCGGCCAGTACCACCATCCGGTCGACACGACGATGGACGAGCGGGTTCGTGCGCAGAACGTCGGCAATGCCATCACGGCGCTCGCTCAGGGCGTGCCGTTCTTCCACGCCGGCCAGGACATGCTGCGCTCGAAGTCGCTCGATCGCGACTCGTTCAACTCGGGCGACTGGTTCAACAAGCTCGACTTCACCTACCAGTCGAACAACTTCGGCGTCGGCCTGCCCGTCGCCGAGAAGAACCAGTCGAACTGGCCGATCCAGGGCCCGCTGCTGGCGAACCCCGACCTCGTACCCGAGCCGGACGACATCGAGTTCAACGTCGCGGTCACCCGCGAATGGCTCGAGGTCCGCGAGAGCTCCGAGCTCTTCCGCCTCGAGACCGCCGACGAGATCCAGGCCCGCCTGTCGTTCGGCAACACCGGGACCGGGCAGACGCCGGGCCTGATCGCGATGTCGATCCGCGACGACGTCGACGGCTTCGAGGATCTCGACGACGACTACGAGGGCATGCTGCTGCTGGTCAACGCCACCGACGAGGCGGTGTCCTACACCGACCCGTCGTTCATCGGCGCCCCGCTCGAGCTGCACCCGGTGCTCGCCGGATCGGTCGACCCGATCGTCGGCACGTCGACGTACGACGATGCGACCGGCGAGTTCACCGTGCCCGCCCGCACAGCGGTCGTGTTCGTCGACCTCGGCCCCGACGAGACGCCGCCCGAGGTCGAGGCCGAGCTCGACAGGATCTGGAGCACCCGTCGGATCGGTCTCTTCCATGTCGGTGTCGAGTGCAGCGACGACCGGGGCGAGACCACAGTCGTGGCCGATGTCAACGGCGTGCCGGTCGACGACGGCGATCTCGTGTTCCTCATCAAGCATCGTTGGCGGGACGGCTCGATCAGCCTGCCGTTCATCACGTTCATCTGGGGCCGGGACTTCGTGTTGACGGCCACCTGCACCGACGAGGCCGGCAACACGGCCACCGCGACCGACGTCGCCGAGTTCCGGCGACCGCGTCCCTGGTGGTGGTGGCGCTGGTGACGAGGATCCCCCGCGCGTGACCCCTCTGCCCGCCGGCACCCCGGTGCCGGCGGGCACACCGTGCGCTCGTAGCGCTCACGACCTCGCCTCCCGCCGGTCTCACTCACGCGGCATCCGCCCCAACCGATCGGCCGGTTGACTCGGCAGACTCCGCGACTTCCGGCAGAATGGGCGTCATGATCCTCACCGAGATCGATCACATCGCGATCGCCGTCCGCGACCTCGAAGCCGCCATCGAGTACTACCGCGACGCCTTCGGCGCCGAGGTGCACCACCGCGAGATCGTCGAGAGCGACGGCGTCGAGGAGGCGCTCGTCAAGGTCGCCGACAGCTACATCCAGCTGACCGCTGCGACGCGCGACGACTCACCGATCGCGAAGTCGATCGAGAAGCGCGGCGAAGGCCTCCACCACGTCGGGTACCGCGTCGACGACTGCGCTGCCGCGCTCGAGGCGATGGTCGCCGCCGGTGCGACGCCGATCGACGAAGCACCCCGGCCCGGGAGTCGCGGCACCACGGTCGCCTTCATCCACCCGAAGGGCAGCTTCGGCACACTGATCGAACTCGTGCAGGAGTGACCGCCACCGTCGACGCCGTCCCCGGCACGCTCCCAGCAGCGGTGCTCTGGGACATGGACGGCACGCTGGTCGACACCGAGCCGTACTGGTTCGCCGCCGAGCGGGACCTCGTCGAGGAGTTCGGCAACGAGTGGCCCGATCACCATGCCCACGCGATGGTCGGCTTCGACCTCCTCGACGCGGCTGCCTACATGCAGGAGCACGGTGGTGTCGAGCTGTCCCGCCACGAGATCGTCGACCGGCTGCTCGACGGCGTGATCGCCCGGCTGCACCGCCGCATCCCGTGGCGGCCGGGTGCGCGCGAGCTCCTCGCCGAGCTCAACGCCGAGGGAGTCCCCTGCGCGCTGGTGACGATGTCGTGGCGCCGGTTCGTCGACCCCGTGCTGGCTGCCCTGCCGGAAGGGTCGTTCGTCGCTGCCATCACGGGCGACGAGGTCCCCGAGGGCATGGGGAAGCCGCACCCCGAGCCGTACCGTCTCGGCGCCGAGGCCTGCGGGACCGACCCGTTCGACTGCATCGCGATCGAGGACTCGCCGACCGGCCTCCGCTCGGCGCGCCGGGCCGGCTGCCACGTCATCGGGGTGCCCAACGTCAAGGAGCTGTCGCCGGGGCGCGGCATCGCCGTCGTCGACACGCTCGAAGGGGTCGGCGCGCACGACCTCCGGGCGCTCGTCGACGAGCAGCTCGCAGCCGACGAGTCGGCGCAGCGCGGCGCGCCGTTCACGCTCGGTCGCGAGGCACGCCGCCGCGTCCTCCTCGCGGTGGCCGTCGTGGCGGCACTGATCCTCGGCGTCGCGCTGTTCGGCGGCGACGACGGTGAGGCCGAGCCGGCACTGCCGCCCGGTGCCGTCCCGATCGACGTGTGGGCCCCGTACTGGACGCTCGGCGACACCACGCGCGAGACCGACGTGCGGTTCGGCGAGATCCGCGAGCTGTCGCCGTTCTGGTACGGCGCGCGTGGAGCGACGGACATCGTCGTCGACGAGAACGCGTCCGAGGAACTCGCGAGTGCCTTCCTCGACGAGGCGCAGACCTCGGCGGCGCGCGTCGTGCCGTCGATCGTCGACGAGATGCCCGCCGGGGGGATGGCGGCGATCCTCGCCGATCCGGCGACCAGGTCCCAGCACGTCGACGCGATCATGGCGTTCGCCGACGACGTCGACGCCGACGGCATCGACCTCGACTACGAGCAGTTCGCGTTCGCCGACGGCAGGGCGTCGTGGCCGGCCACCCGCCCGAACTGGGTCACCTTCGTCGCCGAGCTCGCGGCACGGTTGCACGACGACGGCCGCACGCTGACCGTGAGCATCCCCGGCGTCTGGAACGTCGACGCGGACTCCAGTGACGGCTACTGGGTGTACGATCACGGCGCGATCGCCGAGCACGTCGACGCGATCCGCATCATGGCCTACGACTACTCGGTCCAGGAGCCCGGCCCGATCGCGCCGATCGACTGGGTCGAGTCGGTGGTCGCC
>JAAUYD010103863.1_pt1 | contig 10496 bp, 7 predicted proteins | sample 7278101 | NCBI WGS metagenome assembly JAAUYD01 (sample SAMN14350128, study PRJNA611818) | marine sediment metagenome | isolation source: surface marine sediment (0.6m) | place: French Polynesia: Moorea | collected 2018-08
CCTGCTCGACTGCGGCTTGTTTCAGGGGCGGCGGAAAGAGGCGGCTGAGAAGAACCGTGTCATGCCCTTTGATCCGGCCATGCTGACCAATATCGTTCTTTCTCACGCTCACATCGACCATTCCGGCCGCATACCGCTGCTCACCCGCAAGGGCTTTGCCGGTCGCATCCTCTGTACCCGTGCTACAGCCGATGCTAGCCGTCACCTATTGTTGGACTCGGCTCACATTCAAGAGCAGGACGCACAATATCTGAACTACAAGTCGGTGAGAAAGGCCCTCTCGCAGGGCTCCACCATAAATGGCCAGAAGATGGCCCGGCGGGAGCACGATAAACTGCGAAAGATGCTGAAAAAAGGTAAAAATCGCATCGATGACGCAGTGGTCCACGACGTGATGAACCGGTACCATATCGACAGCGTTCAACCGCTTTACACCACGGCTGACGCAGAGGCGGCGATCTCTCAGATCGATGGAACACCATATCGCCACAACAGAACCATTGGAAAGAACCTTACGGTGACATTTTACGAGGCGGGACATATTCTTGGCTCTGCCATCAGCGTCATTAGACACACGCTCAATGGTCAAACGAAAACCCTGTGTTTTTCTGGTGACATCGGTCGATTTGGTAAGCCGATTTTGCGTGATCCGGCGCTCAACTTCGAGCCCGAGGACCGGGAAATTGACCTGCTGGTGATGGAGAGCACATACGGCGACCGCCTGCATGACCCTGTCGTGGACCTCAAACCACGCTTAAGAGAGGTGCTTAACTCGACCTTTGAACGCGGCGGAACGGTATTGATCCCATCTTTTGCCTTTGGGCGGACTCAGGAATTGCTTTATGTCCTCCACGAGCTCTATGATGAGGGCGAGGTGCCCAAAGTTCCCGTCTGGGTGGACAGCCCGCTGGCCTCCAACATCACCACGGTCTTTGGCGAGCATCCTGAAGTTTATGACCAGGATACGCACGAGACCTTTTTAAGAAACGGCAAGAATCCATTCGATTTCAAACAGGTCCGTTTCACCAGTTCGGTGGAAGACTCCATGAAACTGATGCGCGACAACAATCCCAAAATCGTCATCTCTGCCTCGGGGATGTGTGAGGCGGGCCGTATCCTCCACCACCTCCGTCACAAAGTGCATAACCCTAACAATACCATTCTAATCGTGGGCTATATGGCCCAACACACCTTGGGCCGACGGATTCTGGAACAAGGCCAGGCATACGAAGCGGATGGACGCCGCGGTGATCCGCCCATACTCAAGATCCTCAACAAAGAGTATCCGCTAAAGGCACATGTCATCAAGATCGGCGGGTTTTCCGCCCATGCTGACAAAGAAGAGATGATCCGTTTTCTGAAAGACTCCAACCTGACGGTCAAGAAGATTGCTCTGGTCCATGGTGAAGAAGATCAAAGCCTATCCTTTGCCGATACCCTCAACAAGCAGGGGTACGATACGGTTGTTCCCAAGGCCGGAGAGACGCTTATGGTGCAGTGATGAATCGGTCCATGGATGAGAATCGGTATAAGAGGCCCCGGCGATGACGGGTTGCAGCTGCCATGATGCCGGGGTCGACCAGCCGACCTACCGCTGCGAAAAGCACCAAATCGAGATGTGCGATGCCTGCCTGCACTGCAAGGATCCCGATCTTTACTGCAAGTTTCGTTCGGCGTGCATGATCCACTTCATAGAGAAGGAGACAGACCGCTGTCTGAAGCGCAAGAATAGTGCTGTCGCTGAATAGGCGAGGTAATGAATCCACATTTCGGTGTGGTTAGGAATTTTGGACAAAAAAAAGTGAGGCAACCCTGCTACCCTGTCATGTTGATTTACCATGATTTAGGCCAGTGACTTTGCGTCCCGCCCTTTCGAACGGTTTGCTTTTCTCTTAGAAATATACTGTGCACGTAATGGGTGGCTGTCAAGCAAGTTCATTTGCAATTCTGAGTAAATTCTCTTCTTTATGATTTGCTCCTGATTCTTTAATGGAATTGTGGGAAAGGGTGTGACTTCTGATGACCACGCCATGATTGGCGTCATGTCCAATGAATTTCGGTTGACCCTCATTCATTGATACCTAATGTTGTGTATGCTCGTAATTCGGTCGGCTTAAGCAAGCCGCTGCAACGAACTGGGGGCCGTGCCTCCCGGTGATCGACCTTGTGATCAGCGGGATTCGAAGCCGGTCAATTCCAGCGTGATCTATGATGATGAATTCTACCGGTTTCAAACGAAAGATCAGTGCCATATTCAATGCCGACGTGGCCGGTTACAGCCGTCTGATGGGCGATGATGAAGACGCGACCGTGGAAATGCTGACCCGGTATCGGTCGATTATGATCAAACTGATCGAAGCGCATCGCGGAAGGGTTGTGGATTCCCCGGGGGACAATCTGCTGGCCGAGTTTTCGAGCGTCGTGGAGGCATTGCGATGCGGATGGAACGTACAGAACGAACTCGCCGACCACAATGCGGACCTGCCGTCTGAAAGGCGGATGGCCTTCCGGATCGGCATTAACTTGGGTGATGTGATCGAGGACGATGGACGCCTCTACGGAGACGCGATAAATGTGGCATCCCGGCTGGAATCCCTGGCCCAAGCGGGTGGAATATGCCTCTCCGGTGCCGCCTATGACCAGGTGAAGAACAAACTGCCTTATACCTACTCGTATCAAGGGGAGCATCGCGTTAAAAATATCAAGGACCCGGTCCGGGTCTACCGTGTCAACATGTCCATGCAAGCCTCCGGGAAAGCGGCGCCCGTAAAAAAACCGATCCCCAGAAAAATCTCATGGGCCAAAGCGGCCATTCTGGGTGTTGGCATCGTTGCGTTTATCGCAGGCCTCTGGCTCTGGGGGGTGTGGCATGCACCTGGTCCGCCGGCTGGCGTGACGGATCCTGCTTTTAAAGGTCGAGCATCCATAGCGATATTGCCGTTGAAGAATCTTAGCGGTGATCCCGGCCAGGAGTATTTCAGCGATGGCATCACCAATGACATCATCACGGATCTGTCCAAATTCCGGTACCTGACTGTGATCTCCGGCAACACCACTTTTACATATAAAGACAAAAATGTGAGTGCAGATTCAGTGGGACGGGACCTCGGCGTGCGTTATGTGTTGGAGGGCAGTGTCCAGAAAGCGGAGGATAACGTACGAATCAACACCCGGCTTATCGACGCGGCAAACGGAGCCCACATCTGGGCAGAGCGTTATGAACGCCGCTTCAAGGACATCTTCCGGTTGCAAGGGGAAATCGTGCAGGCCATTGTCACCCGTCTCGCCCTGAAAACATTAAAAACCGAACAGGAACGTGCCATGGTCAAGGCGCCCCAGGATCTGCAGGCCTATGACTATCTTTTGAGAGGTTGGGCGCACCACCATCTACGAACGCGGGAGTCGAATCGAAAGGCTGCGGCCATGTTTACTAAGGCGATCGAACTTGATCCGCGGTATTCGGAGGCCTACACCGGATTGGGCGCTTTGGAGATTGCCAAAGTCAGCTACGGTTGGACCGAATTTACCCAGAAGGCGCTGTCAAAAGCCCTCGCGAGCGGCCGCAAAGCATTGGAACTGGATGATGGCAACGCATCCGCCCATTCGATGCTTGCCGAGGTATATGCTTTTCAGAACCAGTACCCCCTGGCCATCAGCTCTTGCGAGCGCGCCATTGAACTCAACCCCAATGATGCCAACAGCTATCATATTCTCGGTTTCGTGCTGCTATGGTCCGGCCTCACCGACGAAGCCATCGATGCTTTGGAAACGGTGCTTCGCCTTGACAGCGGTACCCGGTCCAATACATGGATGCATTTGGGATTGGCCTATTATCTGAAGGGGCAATACACCAAGGCACTGGGGGCACTCGAGACAGGCGTCATTCGGAGGCCTGACTTTGCCGGTTACCATCTGGCCCTGGCAGCGACATATGGACGTATGGGGCGCGATACGGACGCAGCACAAGCTGCAGAGGCCGCGCTACGGCTCGATCCCTTTTTCGAAGCCGATACCTACGGCACCGTTTTCCGCAACCTGGAAGATAAGAAAGCCATCGTGGAAGGTCTTCGCATGGCAGGGTTGAAATGAACACATAAGACGTTCTATTGAATCTGATCACTGCTGTCTTTTAAGCTTCTTCCAACTGGCATCTGCCTTTTCAATGTTTGCTGTGGCGTTCTTTTCAAAGTCGCCCGCTGACTCTGTGTCCCAATTCAAGTAAAGTTTGCCGTCGATAATCTTGAACGCTTTTGGATTCACACCGGCAACCTTGCCGGTCGTCGACAGACTGCGCGCTCAATAGCCGCCGTATTGCGGTGCGTATCGTTCCGGATCAACAGCAAACAGATCCCTGTTTTCGGCGCTCGAGAAATACCATTTGGATTCGTTCCATTTATGGGCAAATTTTTTAACACCCTTCACGGCTTTACCTTCGGTATGATAGGCCACTGTATCGTAACCTTTGATCGCTACACCAAAAAATGAGCTGTTGATTTTGTCAAAGGCCAGTCCTGTTGTGGCCCATAGCAGAACCGTCATGGCAACCAGGCTGTATATGATCTTGTTTATGATCTGGGAATGCATTTACATATCCCTTGCTTTGTGTTCCCTGATATCTCTTTTTCTATCATGCCAGAACATGCGACAGTGATGTATAGATGTCAATTTGAACAGATGAGGTGCTGATAACATGCCTTCATATTGGCATCAGCAGCAGCGGAGTATTTGCAGTGGAGGCGCAACCGGTCGGAGCGGCATGCCGATCCTGCCCCGACACTGTGTCCTTTTCACATATTACCTGGATACTGTCCGGCCTGTAAGAATTAATTTCTGGAAAGAGAGCGGACCGGTGTGTGTAGACAGAAATCGCAAGCGGAGTGATCCTGGATCGGTTCGACGTCACAAATCGCAGCTACTTTCCGGTGTGGTTCAATTTTCTTGTTGCCTTCCTCCGGTTGGAACATGTGCCGCCAGAAATTACGGTCCCTGCCCATCCTGCGGATATCAGACCGGCTCAGGCCGATGTCCTTGAGCATTCTGTCCTCCATCCGCAACAACGCTTCGTGATCCCGTTTTCGTTGATGCCACTGTGCATAGCGCCGGCAAAAAAGTCTGGTGCGGCCTAAAAATCGCTGAAAGATTCTGAAAATGGCGATGGTGGAATAGGGATTTTGATATTCATGAGACATCATGGCACCCCCTTTGAGTTAAAATAAAAGGTATGGTGCGACTATATGAGATTTATATTGATCAATCCAACGAATTGTTTTAATGTTTAAGTTCAAAAATATTGATAGATAGGGAGTCGCCATGTCCACAAATATCCCAACCGATCTATTGCGGACCTTTGTTGCTATTGCCGACAGCGGGAGTTTCAGTCAGGCGGCTGAAGTGGTTGGTCGGACCCAGTCTGCCGTTAGCATGCAAATCAAACGTCTTGAAGAACTGGTCGATAAACCGTTGTTGAAAAGGGACAGCCGTAACTCGAAGCTGACCGCTGATGGCTTGACCCTTTTGAATTTCGCAAGAAAAATCATCAAATTGAATGAAGAGGCCGTTTCGCTGCTGAAAAAACCGGAGTTGAGCGGCTGGGTCAGCATAGGGCTGCCGGATGACTATGCAACGCGCTTCCTGCCGGAGATTCTGGCCAATTTTTCTCGAACCCACCCAAGGGTGCAGGTGAAGGTAATGTGTGAGCCAAGCCGTCAGCTAACGGTCAAAATGCAACGCGGAGAATTGGACTTGGCCATGACAAGCTCTCCTACGACGGATGTCGATAACAGCTTGCTGCTCAGGCAAGATCCCGTTGTCTGGGTCACATCGGATCAGCACTGCCAGCACGAGGAATCTCCCTTGCCTTTGGCGCTGTTCACGGATCAATGCTATGCTCGTACCTGGGCGCTTAAAGCCCTCGATACGGCCGGCATTGACTACCGGATCGCATACACCAGTGCAAGTATTATGGGGTTGCAGGCCGCGGTGAGTGCGGGCCTTGCGGTAACGGCGCTCAGCCAGAGCATCGTTCCACCCGGCATGCGGCAGTTGAATCCGGAAGAAGGGTTTCCAACCCTTCCCAACGCGGCATTTTTACTTCTTCGTAATCCGGAATCCAACAACTGCATTGTGGATACACTGGCCGAGCACATCACCAAAGCCTTTTCCATCCGCCTGAACTAAAGCACCATAGAGCTTCGTTGTGATCTTCTGAAACGGGTTCCCCTGATCTTGCCCATGGGTCTGGGGACCGATTTCATTGCGGCATCACTCCTCCTGCTCGAAAATATAGGCGGCGCCGGCCTCTGCGCCTACGGAGTTGTCGTCGTACAAAGCGCCGAATACGGCATATGTCCCGCTCATGGCCGCGCTGTATCCGAATAGATCATTGGCCGCTCCGTCCGATGCTGTTCGTTTCTCTACGTAGAGCAGGTCATCACCAGATCGGTAGTAGACATAGCACGCGCCGGCATTCGTACCCGATGCATTGTCGTCGTACGGTGCTCCGATAGCTGCGAAGTTTTCAATGAGCGCCACGGAACGTCCGAAGGTGTCACCAGGTGCGCCATCGTCGGCGATGAGCTTCATTTTATAACTCCATGTGCTTCCGTTACGAACAAAGAAGTATGCTGCACCGGCATTGTTGCCTTTAGCGTTGTCGTCGTAGTGGGCACCCGCCAGGATATAAGCCCCATGAATGGCCACGGCGCGGCCGAAATGATCTGAGGCATGGCCCGAAGCAGGAATTTGCTTGGTCTGCTGCACCCAGTTGGTGCCGCTGCGCTGAAAGACATAAATGCTGCCTGCATTGGATCCCCGCTGGTTGTCTTCATACGGCGCCCCGATCACTGCATAATCGCCATGGATCGCCACAGCGGATCCGAAATAGTCGTTCGCGGCGCCGTCGGATGCCATAATCTTCTTCCGTTGTATCCAATCACTGCCGTTCCATTGGAAGAGATAAGCCGAACCCGCATTGGTTCCCCTGGCGTTGTCATCATGCGGCGAGCCCACGATGGCCCAATCACCGCTGATGTCTGTCGAGGATCCGAAACTGTCCCCAGAGGCCACATCGGATGCACTGAAGGAATCCTCTTCATACCACAGGTTGTTGTTCCATGACGTTGGACTGTTTACATATACCCTTGCCAGCTGGGCGTGGTTGGCGCCGACAATCAGCCGGCCGTTGTCCATCCCGACGGAGTACCCGAAAAAATCATTGTTGGATAAATCACTTGGGGCGATCTTTGTGGGATTCGCGTTCCAATTACCATTGACGCGCTCGGCGATATAGACGGAACCAGATTTAAAATTATATCCATTGTAACCCTGGGGATTTCCGATGGCAGCAAAATTACCGTCCATGGCCACCGCCCATCCATTGTAGAGATTGGAATCCCCAAACCAGTAATTGTCGATTATTTTAGCCTCCTCTTCATAGCATCCTGTCAAACACAGGATGATGCCAATCAAAAGCGCCAACATCGCCATTGTCCGTTTCATTTCGAACCTCCTCTCATTTATGGGTTGATAACTATGGAGCAAATCTATCGATGGGTTGTTTGGACTGAGCGTTGTACGGATATGAAACGGCTCAATGTGGAGAATTCTATGGGACGCAGTGTAAAATGGCTATTAGGCGGGTCACACCAAAAGTGTGATGTGTCTCACATTGAAGAAGATCAATCGCTCCCTGCCAGATGGGGGATGATGTTCGACGGAGTTAGGGCCGGCCGGGCCGGTCGTCATTGTGTTGCTGGTCAGATCTACTCAGACAGTCGTATTAAAATGTTCACAGCTGCATGGACGATTTTTTTCATCGCTGAAGCATCCGTGATTGTTCTGAAGGAGCGCCATCAGGTCAATGGCCGGTTGCGGTTTGGCGAACAGGTAGCCCTGAAGGGCATCACACCCGAACTGTCGCAGCATCTCCAGTTGCTGTGCTGTCTCCACGCCTTCGGCGACGACTTCCAGCCCCAGGGATTGGCCCATGGCCACGGTGGCCTCTACCAGTGCAGTGCTGCGTTCATCCTCCGGGCAATCGCAGATAAATGATTTGTCGATCTTGACGGTGCACAACGGCATCTCCTTGAGTTGTCCCAATGAGGAATAACCGGTTCCAAAATCATCCATTACCATGTCGATCCCCATTTCGCGGAATCGATCCATGGCCGCAATGGCTTTCTCCATTTCATGCATGACGATGTTTTCGGTAATCTCCAGTCGAAGCCGGCGGGGGTTAAAACCGGTTTCTTCTATGATCCGCGCCACAGCCGCCGTGAGGTTCTTGTTTTGCAGCTGGATGCGGGACAGGTTGACGGAGAGCGATAGTGCTTCGAAGCCGGCGTCGTGGAAGTGTTGGGCGTGGCGGCATGCTGTCTCTATCATCCAGAGCCCCATTTCATGGATCAATCCAAAGTCTTCGGCAAGGGGAATGAACTCTGCCGGGGGTACGAATTCTTCACCTCGGCGATGCCACCGCATCAAGGCTTCCACGCCTAAAATCTTCAGCGAGTTGGTGCTGATGATCGGCTGGAAGTGTGCTTCGAATTCGCCCCGGTCCATGGCGTGCCGTAGATCGGCCTCCAATGCGGTGCGGCGCGAAAGCTCTTCGTTCATCGAGGGGGTGAAGAGCGAATAGGTGTTGCGGCCGCCGGCCTTTGAACGGTACATGGCCATGTCGCTGTTTTTCATCAAGGTCGCCGCATTATCGCCGTCGTCCGGGAAAAGGCTGATGCCGACGCTGGCCCCGGGGTAGATTACCTGACCGCTCAGGTTCATGGGTTCGACCAAGGCCCTGTTGATGCGCTTGGCCACTGCCGCAACGTTGCGTACGTCGCTCTGCCGGGGCAGCAGGACCATGAATTCATCGCCGCCCAGTCGAGCCACCGTATCTTCTTCCCGGCAACATGCCTTCAATCGCTCGGCTACCGTCACCAGCACCTGGTCGCCCACCTGGTGGCCGAGGGTGTCATTGATATCCTTGAATTTGTCCAGGTCGAGAAAGAGGACCGCCAGTTGGTCGCCGCTGCGACGAGCCGATGCGACGGCCTGGTTCAGCCGGTCGATGAACAGATGGCGGTTGGGCAGGTCGGTGAGGGCATCGTGGTTGGCTTGGTACTGAAGCTTATCCTGACTGGCTTTGATGTTGCTGATATCGTGGAATACCGCCACATAGTGGGTCACTTCCAGATTGTCATCCAGGATAGAAGTGATCGATTGCCATTCGGGAAAGACCTCTCCATTTTTTTTACGGTTCCAGATTTCACCTTCCCAGGTGCCGGTTTCCCTTATGCTGCGCCACATTTGTTTATAAAAGTCCCGGTCATGCCGGTCGGATTTAAGGAGGCGCGGCGACCGGCCGACGGCCTCTTCGGCCGTGTATCCGGTGATGCGGGTAAAACCGGGATTGACGCGCTCGATACGGCCTTTCCGGTCGGTAATGAAAATGCCTTCAATGGCATGGTTGAAGACGCCGGCCAGTAATTTCAACTGTTCTTCGTATTGTTTGCGTTCTGAAATATCCGCCAATAACCCCAGAAAGAGGTGTTCACCCTCCAATTTGATCTCGCTCACCGCAAGCTCTATGGGTATCAACGAGCCGTCCCGGCGTTTTCCCATCAGTTCTCTGTTGATGCCGATGATGCGTTTTTCACCGGTGGTCATATAGTTGTTTACGTACGTATGGTGGTTTTCGGCGTGTGGCGCGGGCATGAGCATCTGGACGTTTTGTCCGATCAGTTCAGTTCGGTCGTAGCCGAACATGCGCTCAGTCGCCGGATTGGCCATCTGGATGATGCCGTCAGTGTCAATCAGGATGATGCCGGACACAGCGAGGTCCAATACAGTCCGAAACTTGGCTTCGCTGTTTTTGGACGCGGCGTGTGAGCAATCCATATCAATAGCTGAGGTGGTGGTCTGACCTGGTTTTTGACTCTTCGGCAATCGCATGCGCTCATTCCTTTTCCGATGTGATTTCCCATCCAGTTCAGCGCGGGTGGGGTGATCCGGGCAATATCGGGCTACCCTGCGTTAGGCCGGTGCTGAGCCGCATACCGGCTATCTTGTGCCCCGTCAGAAATAGTAGATTGTGGTCCAGATACGGCCACCGCAATGAGGTTGAAACCGCAGGCGTAGCGCCGCTACGTCGAGGATTTCAGCCGAGCGAGAACACCGAGCTGGGCCGCAAGGTGCTATTTCTGGCGGGGCACTAGTTACTATCGGTCATATATGCGCATGCTTGAGACGCGGAAATGGATCTGTTCAGGATGCCGCTAAGCGGACGCGGCTGGCTCTTTCGGCGCTTGGCTCTTTTCCAGGTGGATGATAAAGGCGAGCAGGGCAGGGATGACGAAGAGGGTGAAGATGGTGGAGATTGCCAATCCGCCCAGAATCACGCTGCCCAGGCCGCGGTAGAGTTCGCTGCCCTGGCCGGTGGAGATGGCCAGGGGAAGGAGACCGAAGACGCTGGTGGCCGCGCTCATGAAGATTGGGCGGATGCG
>JAAUYD010207738.1_pt1 | contig 10495 bp, 8 predicted proteins | sample 7278101 | NCBI WGS metagenome assembly JAAUYD01 (sample SAMN14350128, study PRJNA611818) | marine sediment metagenome | isolation source: surface marine sediment (0.6m) | place: French Polynesia: Moorea | collected 2018-08
ACCCATCACCCGCGTCCGCTCCCCCGACCCGCTCCAGGAACGGTGTTCCTCCACCGTCTAGCGCGAAAGTGACTCCGAACAGGCTCTCGTATTGATCGGAGATCGCTACTTGATCGGCCGGTTCCCCTAGCGGCAGTACTTCAAAGTCAATAGAAGCACCGAAAGCGGGGATCGAAAGCCCCAACACGGGTGCTACCCACAAGTAAGCAAAGACTCGAGACTGATGTTCCACTTCACATTCACCTCTTAAGGGTTTCCGGGCTCCTGGTCGCTTCGAACTTCGAAATCGATAAGCCCAAGCATACTGCTGCTTGCCTTATTAAGATAGTCGCGGAACTGCTCATATCAGCGGGGCTGAGGCACCAGACTGGGCTCGGACTGCGCAAGAGCGAGCTACCGCGCGAAGTAGGAGCAATACTGCGGCAGCGATGGATCGTGTGATGTTCATCGTTGTAGACTTCGTTGGGCGACCAACGAAGTGCTGGTCGCTAGCTGGTTCGGAACTGATTTGCCCTGGCAGCAGCGAACATTGCTACTGCCGGAACGGGACGCACCTAAACGGCTGCAAGCACATGACAACCGCATGTAAAGGCCGAACAAAGCACTGCACCGGCAAGATCTGTGGCTGTGAAGCGAAGTGGCTAGGGGCGCTATCGGAGTCGTACTAGCTGATCATTCACGCGAACTCGGGGCGACTCCTCGTATGGTCCAGTGACAAGCCCGGCCTGCCAGCGGACCAACGAGGGGTCCCCGAGAACGACGTGGTGATCGTCATCGGCGCCAACGACATCGTCAACCCGGTGGCGAAGGACGACTCGGGCAGCCCCATCACCGGTATTCTGGTGCTGGAAGTGTGAAAGTCGGCGCAACGTGTCTGTGTGCAAGCGCGGTCGCGGCGCGGGCTACTCGGGCTTGAAAATCCGCTGTTCTTCAAGGAGAACGCCCGCACGTTCTACGGTGACGCGAAGGCCTCGATCGACAGTCTGTTGCACGCAATGGCGTGAGTCGGCGCCGGGGGCTGAGCCTGCGTGCGACAGTGAATGTTGAGGCTCAGCGCACTACCGAAACCCTGAATCAACGTTACCGCACGCTTCCGTCCAATCCACCGTTTGTGCCCGCTACGCCCTCAGAACGGCCCCAGATCCCAGATCAAGGCGGTGACGAACAGCGTGACAGCCGCCACACCCATGAGCACAAAACCCAGCACTGTCCCCAGCCGAACAGGTTGGCTGAGCCGCATCTTGATCGTGCGTACAGTGAGCGTGAGACCAGACACCCCCGCAAGCAGCAACAGCCAGGGCCCGAACGGCGCTGGCCAGGCCATACCTGCTACCAGGGATTCTTCAGCGATCTTGTAAGCCTTGCCGGCGCCGACACCGAGCAGCGCAAGGCCGCCAACGCTGGCGAGCGCCGTCATGAACGCGAGAAGCCGCGTCGGGCCGTCGCCAATCAGAAGCCCGCTCGAACCGCCGAAGACGCCGAGCCGCGCAAGGAAACTAATGGGGATGAGCAGTAGCCCTATAACTAGAATCAACACCGAGGTGCCCGCGGCGGCACCGGCGACGATGAGCGGTTTCTTCTCATCCTGCGACAGAAGAGAGACCGCCTTGAGTGGCAGATCCGTCGTCTGGTAGCGGGTGAACTCCGGCGCGTCCGGTCCCTCCTCAAAACACGAGCCATCCAGTTGGCCAAGACCCTGACCCGGATCATCGTAGAAGGCTGTGAGCACCTCACCTGAGCATTCACTCATGGATCGGGTCGGTCCGTGTCCGGCATAGGGCACCAGAATCAGCCGCCCGTTGGAGAACCCCGGCGCGATCAACTCCGCTAGCGGCGGCGGCGTGATCGGATCCCAGCGGCCGTTGATGATCAGCGTGGGGATGTCCGTCTGCACGAGCTGATAGTCAGCGCGGTCGCGGGGGGCGGCACCGACGTCGACGCAGGCCTGTGCCAGTGCCTGCGCACCCTCGAGTGACGAGACGGCAGCGGTGACACGGGGATACTCCTCGAGGTCCTTCGGCAGGTCGTCGACCGTCGCCTGGTAGTAGCCGTCATTGCACCTGATAGCTGAGCTCATTCCCTGATCGCCGCCGCCTGACAAGATGCCGGCCAATCCGGTGAAGAGTTCCGTGTCGCCTTTCTCGAACTTTTCAATGAGATGATCCATGACCGCAGGGATCGCGGGGTGCTTGTCCTGCTCGTACAGCATCGAGAAGGCGAGGAAACCGCCAATGGAGGGCGGGAGGTAGAACTCTCCCGCGGGGATCGTCTCTTCATCCGGCGCGTCGACCCGCCGCCAGGGTTCATCGAGCAGGTCGTTGAAGCGCTCCTCCAGCCCCGCGCAGTGGGGACCGTCCGTTTCATCACACCGCTCGAACAGCTGCTCGAAATCGAGCGAGAGCCATTTGCCGAAACGCATCAGCTCCTGAAGGTTGTTCGGGACAATCGCATCGAGGACGAGGGCGCGTATCCCGTCAGCGTCGACCTGGGTGAGCATCTGGCCGAGATGGGAGCCGTAGGAAATGCCCCAGACATTCCAGGTGTCAAAACTAAGCGCGCGCCGTAGGGCCCGGACGTCGTGAGCGTTCTCAACGGTGTTGTAGGCGGAAACATCAACCCCGCGCGCCTTGGCCGCTTCGAGGCAGTCGCGCAGGCGTCGGGCGGACTCCAACTCCGATTCCACGACGGTCTTCGCGACGGACAGCTCCGGGCGGATCGTGCTGAAGAACGGGCAGAACGCACCGCTCTCCTCGATTCCGCGCTGCTGCAGGATGTAGATGTCGCGCGTTTTGAGCAGATCGTGGTCGATGAAGCGCTTGACGTAGTAGGCAACGGGCGCGCCGGGTCCGCCGGTCAGATAGGCGATGGGGTCCTCGCGCTCGAAAAGCTCCTCCTCTTCTTCGTCCGCGTCCTTCGCCTTCGGCTTGTCGTCCTCATCCTGTTCCAGGCCGGCCTTGGCGTGCAGCTTGGTGAACAGGAGGCGGATCGTCCGGCTGTCGGGGTCGCTGCGATTCTCCGGTACCTCGATGAACCCGCAGGTGACCTCGCCAGGCTTGTAGTCGACGTCGTCCTTGAAAGGGCAGACGACATTGATCGGTCCACTGACGCTGTCGTCAAAGAATGAAGGGGTCGTCTCGTCTACGGTGGCGCTTGCTTCCTGATCTGCGCCGTCGGACGTCTGTACTTCGAACGCCCTTTGCAGATCGCCCGGTTGGACCTCGGGCACTTCGTCCTGGGCAAGGGCGCAGTTGACGAGAATTGCGACGAGGACGGCGGTACGAACAAGCATGCGGGCGGCTCCCCAAGAGTTATGGTAGCGGCGCAACCGTAGCCGCACCGCATCACTTCTACAAGTATGGGTCGGGCCTAGGCCGCGACCGGGAGTGTCACCACCAGCCGCGCGCCGACGCGCCAGTCAGCGTCATAGGCCAGCGTCCCGCCATGGGCTTCGGCGACCAGCCGGGCCAGGTAAAGCCCCAGGCCGGTCCCTGCTCCCTGTTGCCGTAATGCAGGGCGTTGCCAACGAGGTTCTTCAACATCAGCGTGAGGCGGACCCGATCGGCCTGGAGCGTCGCGTCACGCTCGACGATGATCTGGATATGCTCCCGCCTATGAGGCTTCTGAAAATACTCGGTAACTCGGGAAGAAGTAAGAGGTGAAATGACGGCGTAATTCCGAGCCTACGTCTCCGCGGCAGCCACGCCGGTCACCGACTCCGTCACCTGCATGCGACTAAGCGAGGCCATCGCGCTCTAAACGGGCAGCCTACGGGCCTGAGCCGAGCGCGCAGCGCCTTCCCGCCCAACGTGGTGGCGTGACCGGCAACGGGCGCGTAGCCTGAAGCCACATCTCAGTTGTCCCAGGAGGCGAGGTCCCATGGAAGGGTTGCGAGCTAGCGGATCGGATACGGAAAGACGAACGCCCTGTTCTTTGACTGGCGCCGTGGGCAGGGATGCGGTCCCGCGAGCCCAACGCTCACCGTGGCTGGCCGTGCTGCTGTGCGGTGGTGTCCTCGCGATAACGGCATCGGCTCACGCCCAAGTGTTTCCAGCCCGCGTCGAGTTGCGCAGCTTGTTCCCGATGGCGGGAGGGGATGGCAGTGCGGGGTTCGTGATCGCCGGTGCGGGCGAGGGAGATGCCCTCTCCACGATCGAAGGCGCTGGTGATATCAACGGCGATGGTATCGAGGACATCATCGTTGGCGCGATTGGGGCTAACGACGTGGGGGAAGCGTATCTGATTTACGGCCAGTCGGCCGGTTTTCCGCCTATCGTCGATGCACGTCAGCTCTACCCCGCCTTTGGTGGCGATGGGAGTTTGGGTACGGTGCTGCGTGGCACAGGCGCCGGCGCCGCGACGGGGTCGGCGGTGGCCGGGGTGGGCGATGTCAACGGGGACGGCCTGGACGATCTGCTGGTGGGAGCTGACGGTTCCGGTGCGGTGGGTGTGGACGGCGTCCCAGGGGCTGCGTACCTCGTCTTCGGCAAGGCCGGAGGTTTGGGCGCGCTGGTCGAGCTTGGGCGCTTGGCACCCGGTGCCGGCGGGGACGGGACCGATGGTGTCGTCTTCAACGGGATCGATCGAGCCGATCGTGCCGGCGAGCACGTGGCATCGGTGGGGGATTTCAACGGTGATGGAGTGGCGGACTTCGCCATCGGCGCTCCCTTCGCGGGTGAGGCGCCAGGCGCAGGTGAGTCCTATGTGATCTTCGGCAGATCGTCGGGCGAGTTCCCGGCCAGCATCGACCTTGCATCGCTCAGCCCGGGCGGGGGCGGCGACGGCAGCGAGGGTGTCGTGTTCGTTGGCGCGCAGCTGGGGGAGGAGGCCGGCGTCGTGGGCGCGGCTGGCGACTTGAACGCCGATGGCCTGGACGACCTGTTCATCGGTGCCCCCGGCGATATTGCCGGTGCTGAGCCCGCAGTCTATGTCGTCTTTGGTAGCACGACGTCGTTCCCACCAGTGGTGGAGCTGGCGAGCCTCGACGGCACCGATGGCCTGCGCGTCAACGGCGCCATGCCGTCCGGCAATGCGGGCGTCGCCGCGGCTGGCGTCGGAGACATGAACGGTGACGGTATCGACGATCTGCTCATCGGTGAACCCACCAGCGGAAACGGATGGACCTTCCTCCTGTTTGGTCTCGACGGCCCTTTCGAGCCAGTGATCGAACTGAGCTCCTTCCTCCCGGCGCTCGGCGGTATGGGCGAGCGTGGCGTCGTCTACGTGGGAACCCCTGGGTCGGAAGCGGCCGGTATCGCCGTCGCTGCGGCGGGTGACATCGACAACGACGGCTTCGCGGACATGTTGATCGGCGCGAGAGTCGCGGACCAACCCGGCGGTAGGGACGATGCCGGCCGCGCGTACCTGATCTACGGGTCTAACGGCCCGCTGCCTACCGCCTTCCGCCTGTCGTCTCTCCTCGAGCAGGTAGGCGGCGATGGGACCATCGGCTTTACCCTGAACGGCGTCGACGAAGATGACGGGGCAGGTAGCGAGCTGGCAGGCCTTGGGGACATCAACGGGGACGGCATCGCAGACTTCGCCGTATCGACCCAGGTTCGCCGGGCAGACCCCTTAGGGCGCGGCGATGCCGGTGAGGCGTACGTGCTGTTCGGTCGGCAGGCACCCTGAGTCCCTTGGCCGTTCCCGAGGTCGTCTGCAGGAACGAGTAGAAGCGGACCCTTACGCCCTTTTGGGCGACCCTTTCCGGCCCGAGTGCTCGCGGGAGGCCGCGAGCGGGAGTGTAACCACCAGCCGCGCGCCGACCCGCCAGTCGGGGTCATAGGTCAGCGTGCCACCATGGGCTTCGGCTACCAGGCGAGCCAGGTAAAGCCCCAGGCCGGTGCCACCGGTGTCGCGGGTACGGGAGGCGTCACTGCGGAAAAACGGCTCACCCAGCGCTTCAGCCTGTTGGGCATCCAGACCAGGGCCGTGGTCGGCCACCGACATCAGCAGCCGATCCGCTTCCGCGGAAACACGGATCTCAACCGGCCCTTGCTCCCTGTTGCCGTAGCGCAGGGCGTTGCCAACGAGGTTCTTCAGCATCAGCGTGAGGCGGACGCGATCGGCCTGGAGCGTCACGTCACCCTCGATGATGACGCGGATATGCTCCCGGTCCCGGCTGAAGTAGTCCGCCAGCATGCCCTCGATCAGCTCGCTGATGGTCACCTCGGACCGGGCCAGCGCCCGGTGCCGGTCATTCAGTCTTTCGGCTTCCAGCAGCGCGTCGATGATGGTCTCCATCTCCAGCGCATCCTGCTTCATGCCCTCGGACTGGGCGTTGGGCTCAGCAAGTTCCAGGGCCAGCTTCATGCGGGACAGGGGCGTGCGCAGTTCGTGGCTGATGCCAAGCAGTAGCTGGCGTTTGGCGTCCAGCATGCGCTGCACCTGGTTCGCCATGGCGTTGATCTCGCCGGCCAGGTCACCGAGCTGGTCCTGCCGGACGTTGGCGATGCGATGCTGAAGCTGTCCGGCACCCATCAGTGCTGCACCTTGGCGAATGGCATCCAGCGGTTTGAACAGCCAGCGCACCGCCAGGTAGGCCAGCAGCACCAGGGCCAGGCCGATGGCGATGATGATGGGCGTGAGCTTACGCTCGTCGATGGGCTGGCTCAGCTCCGGCGTGGCGACGACGATGGCAAAGGGCCCGTTGTCCATGCGTACGTAGCCACGCCCGTCCAGGACCGCGAAGGTAACGTCCTCCAGGTCTCGCAACCAGGTCTGCACGTCTTCGCCGAAAGCCTCGCTGGAACCGAAATCGAGCTGCGTCAGGGCAGGGAAATCCGGATGCGACGCCCAGTCCAGCGCCGGCCCGGCCAGCCGGAGGTCCACCGGCACCTTCTTCGCAAGGGCCTCGGCTTTCGCAATCTCCGGGGGGAACCCGATGTCCTGCCGCACGTAGTTCAGGTGCAGGGACAGGTGGCCGCTGACCAACTCGCGCAGCTGATCGGTGGCATAGACCCAGCGCACCGCCAGCTGCGCGCCGTAGACAAACAGCGCCCCCAGCAGCAGGAAGATAATCAGCAGCCGCAGGGACAGGGAGCGGGTGAGCCGGTTGTTCATTCGCTGACAGCCTGACCGGTAAACACGTAGCCGTAACCCCAGGCCGTCTGGATCAGCCGGCCGGGCTTCTCCGTGTCTTTGAGCTTCTGCCGCAGGCGGCTGATCATGATGTCCACTGAGCGGGTGAGGATGTTTGCGTCGATGCCCTTCAGCTTGTTCAGGATTTCGTCGCGGGACATTTTCTGACCCGGGTGGCTGGCCAGCAGCAGCAGCAGCTCATACTCCATAGAGGTGAGGTTCACCTCCTCTCCAGCGGCCCGCACCGCGCGCTGGGATGGATCGATTTCCAGCCCCTCGAAACGCAGCGTTCCGTCGGTGGCCGTAGCGGCTTGCCCTGCGCCGGAGCGGCGCAGGATCGTATTGATGCGTGCCACCAGCTCACGCGGTTCAAAGGGTTTAGTAATGTAGTCGTCGGCGCCCAGCTCCAGCCCCGACACCCGATCGATCACGTCATCCCTGGCGGTCAGCATGATGACCGGGAGCTGCCCCCGGCGCCTGACTTCGCGGCAGATCTCAAAGCCGTCCTTGCCCGGCAGCATGACGTCCAGCAGCACGAGGTCCGGCTTCTCGCTGTCGATCAGCGGCAGGCCCGTTTCGGCGTCGCCGGCGCAAATGAGCTCGATTCCGAATCGCTCGAAGTAGCTTTTCAGCAGCGCCGAGTGGCGCTCGTCGTCGTCGATGATCAATACGCGGTTCACGACCTCACCATAGCGGCATTTGCTGGCAAAAAACCGTTGGAGCGGCGCCTCCAGGGTGATTTTTTGGCCGCAGAAACATTCAGAAACAACTGGAAAAGGAACTGAGACCTCTCGCCGGGGCCATCGCTGCACCATCTGCTCACCCCAACTGGAGAGAGCTATGCAGTACCCGACGACCATCACGAGTGATCCCCCCGAGCAGAGGCCTTCAGCCTCCCCTTCCACGGTTCATTTGCTTGCCAACATCGTGGCCTTCCAGGCCGTCTGGGCTGGCGCCATTGTGGGCGCCGCCAATTCGACCCCCTGGCTTGGGGTCGGGGCCGCTGCCGCGGTCCTGGCGGGCCACCTCTGGGCCGTTTCCAACCGCCGGCAGGAGCTGCATCTTGCGCTGCTGACGGCCCTGATAGGTTTCAGCGCGGACAGCCTGTTCGCCGCTACCGGCCTGCTCCAGTACAGCTCGGGGCAGGTCACCAGCTGGCTGGGGCCCGTGTGGATCGTCGGGCTCTGGGTCGCCTTCGGCACCACCCTCAACGTGACCTTCCGCTGGCTGCAGAACCGTCGAGCCCTGGCAAGCGTGCTGGGTGCGGTGTCCGGGCCCATGTCGTACCTGGCTGCTTCGAAGATCGGCGCGGTGAGCTTCGCCGACACCACGCTGGCGATGATCAGCCTGTCCGCTACCTGGGCCGTGCTGCTGCCGACGCTGCTTGCGCTGGTTTCGAAGCTAAACAAAACAACAACTGCCGATACACCGGAGGTGTCCCATGTTTGAGCTGAACGCTCTGTTAACCGCCTTTGCCGCGGTGCTTGTTTTCGCCGGCCTGGGATGGCTGCTCAGCTTGCGTCTGAAGGACGTGAGCATCGTTGACTCCATGTGGTCGCTGATGTTCCTGCTGTCCGCCGTCAGCTACACCCTGGCGCTGGAGGAGACCGGACCACGGACACTCCTCGTGCTGTCCTTGCTCGCGATCTGGGCGATCCGCCTGTCGGCCTACATCACCTGGCGCAACTGGGGCCATGGCGAAGACTTTCGCTATCAGGAGATACGCGCCGACAACCAGCCCGGCTTCGAGTTCAAGAGCCTGTACATGGTGTTCGGCCTCCAGGGTCTGCTGGCGTTCGTGATCTCCATGCCGCTGCTGGTGGCGATCCAGAGCGACGCCCCGCTGGGTCTGCTGGACGCCGTCGGCGCCCTGCTCTGGTTGGTGGGCCTCGTCTTCGAGGCCGGCGGCGACTGGCAGCTGGCGCGCTTTCGGGTCAATCCGGACAACCGCGGAAAGGTCCTGGACAGCGGCCTCTGGGCCCTGACCCGGCACCCCAACTACTTCGGCGACTTCTGCATCTGGTGGGGCTTCTTCCTGCTGGGCCTTGCCGCCGGCGGCTGGTGGACCTTCATCTCGCCGCTGCTGATGTCGGGGCTGTTGCTGAAGGTGTCAGGCGTTGCCCTGCTGGAGAAAGACATCGGCAATCGCCGCCCCGAGTACGCCCGCTACGTGCGGGAAACCAACGCATTTTTTCCTGGACCTCGCCGCCGCTCGGAAGGTTCTGATCTGAAACAAGGAGACCTGGCATGAAACTGACAAACACCCTTACGAAGACCGTAGCTGGCGCCGCCATGTTGATGGTCGGAACCGTTGCCGGCGCCAACGCGGGCGTGGCCAACGTGAACGAGTCCTCGGACTCCCGGGAATGGAATTTCCAGGTGTATCTGAACGACAGTCCAATCGGATTCCACAACTTCAGGCTGAACCCACAGGAAAACGGCTACGAGCTGGAGACCGAAGCGCGATTCAAGGTCAAGTTCCTGTTCGTGACGGCCTACCGCTACCAGCACGAGAATGTGGAAACCTGGCGCAACGGATGCCTCGAGCGTATCGAGGCGCGGACCAACGACAACGGCGACCGGTTCCGCGTGATCGGTCAGCGTGATGCCGGTGGCTTCGACCTGGCGGCTACCGCCGGCCCGGATTCGCTGGATGCGGGCTGTGTGCGCACCTTTGCCTACTGGGATCTGGCGGCACTCCAGGATACGCAGCTGCTGAACTCACAGACAGGCGCCTATCAACCGGTGGAGGTGGCCCTGATCGGTCGCGAATCGATCGATGTTGCTGGCGAACCGGTTGTCGCTGACCGCTACAGCCTCAACGCCGAGGGTCTTGATCTGGATTTGTGGTACACCCCCGAGGGAGAGTGGCTGGCGCTTACCTCCACGGTGGAAAAGGGTCGTCAGCTCCGCTACGAACTGGTGCGGACATGAGACGCGCTTTCCTGACGAGCTTGCTGCTCAGCCTTGCGGCCCTCGGCGGTTGTGCGAGCGTGGGTCCTGAGCTGGCCACCGTGCCCGAGGTGGACCTGGATCGGTTCATGGGCGACTGGTATGTGATCGCCCACATCCCGGCCCCCCTCGAGCGAAACGCCTTCAACGCGGTGGAGAGCTACGCGCGCGACGGCGACCGGATCCAGACCACCTTTACTTTTCGCAACAAGGGATTCGACGGCCCGGAAAAGCAGTACGAGCCCAACGCCATCGTCTGGGACGAGGAGTCGAACGCGGTCTGGGGCATGCAGTTCATCTGGCCGTTCCGCTCGGACTTCCGGATCGTGCAGCTGGACGAGGACTACGACACGACCATCATCGGTCGCAACAAGCGCGACTACGTGTGGATCATGGCCCGCGAGCCGGCGCTGTCGGACGAGACCTACACTGCACTGGTCGGCCAGGTTGAAGCGATGGGCTACGA
>JAAUYD010150836.1_pt1 | contig 10494 bp, 10 predicted proteins | sample 7278101 | NCBI WGS metagenome assembly JAAUYD01 (sample SAMN14350128, study PRJNA611818) | marine sediment metagenome | isolation source: surface marine sediment (0.6m) | place: French Polynesia: Moorea | collected 2018-08
GCAGCGAATGCCAATGAGTCGTACTATGCCAATGCGAATCGGGCCTCCTGGGAGCTGACGCTGCCAGAAATTCTGAGCAACCCGTCGATTTACCCGGATGAGGAAACCTGGAAGCGCATGTACCCGATCCCGTCACCTGCGCCGAAAGAAGAACGCACCCTGACGCGCGCATTTGCCCGTGTGAAGAGCGGTTTGTGAAGGATTTCATTCGCATTCGGGGGGTGACCAAGAAGTTCGGTGACTTCGTCGCCGTCGACAGCGTCGATCTCGACATTGAACAGGGAGAGTTGTTTTCGATCCTCGGCGGCTCCGGCTGTGGCAAGACAACGCTGCTTCGTATGCTGGCGGGCTTCGAAGTCCCAACGGCCGGCACCATCGAGATTGATGGTGTCGACGTCACCAACCAGCCGCCATACGAGCGCCACGTCAATATGATGTTCCAGTCCTATGCCGTGTTTCCGCACATGACGGTGGAACAGAACATCAACTACGGTCTGCGCAAGGAAAGGGTCCCGAAACCGGAGATGGAACGTCGCGTCCGTCGCATGCTCGAGCTCGTCCAGTTGCGGCAGTTCCGCGACCGCAAACCCGACCAGCTGTCGGGAGGACAGCGCCAACGCGTTGCGCTCGCGCGCGCACTGATCAAGCGGCCGAAGGTCCTGCTACTCGACGAGCCGCTCGCCGCACTCGACAAGAAACTAAGAGAACAGACGCAGTTTGAGCTCATGAACGTACAGGACGAGACAGGCATTACTTTTGTTGTCGTCACGCATGATCAGGAAGAGGCTATGACGCTCTCGTCGCGGATCGCGGTCATGGATCACGGTCGGTTTCAGCAGATCGGCACGCCCAAGGAGATTTATGAATTCCCGACGAATCGCTTCGTCGCCGAGTTCATTGGCACGATCAACACGTTTCGCGGGCGCGTCGCAGCGATTGCGGACGGCGGGATAAAGGTCTACTCCAAGGAGATTGATACAACGATGACTGCAATCGGCAAGCAGCTGGTCGAGGAAGGCCAGGAGATCGATATTGCGGTCCGACCCGAGAAGATATTCGTCAGCAAGGAAAAGCCTGAGGAAGAAGACGGCGTCTGCCTGCCGGGCGTCGTCGACGATCTCGGCTACCTCGGAAATCGGTCGCTGTACCGGGTGCGCCTCGATAGCGGCAAGATCGTGCAGGTCAGCTCGCAGAACCGGCGCCGCTCGATCGCGCGCTTCCTCGAGTGGGAAGACAAGGTCTGGATCTGGTGGCGGCCTCGCAGCGCCGTCGTACTGCTGGACTGATCATGACGTGGCGCAGAGTTGCAATCGCAGTTCCCTATCTTTGGCTGCTCGTTTTCTTCCTCGCGCCGTTCGCGATCATTTTCAAGATCAGTCTCGCCGATCCGATCATCGCACAGCCGCCGTTTTCAGAGTCCGTATCGGCCGACAATTTCACGTTTCTTCTAACGGACAAGCTGTACGCGTTCACTTACCTGCGCTCAGTTGTGATGGCTGCCGCATCGACCCTGCTCTGTCTCGCTCTCGGCTTTCCCATGGCCTATGCGATCGCGCGCGCCGAAGCGACCACGCGCAGCCTGTTGCTGCTGCTCATCGTACTGCCCTTCTGGATTTCATTTCTGCTGCGCGTCTATGCGTGGATGGGACTGCTCAATAACTACGGCGTCATCAACAATTTCCTGATGTGGCTGGGTCTGACCGACCAGCCGATACAGCTCATGTACACCGACTTTGCGATCTTCATCGGCATGACATACAGCTACCTGCCGTTCATGATTCTGCCGCTGTACGCGACGCTCGAGCGCATGGACCTCGACCTGGTTGAGGCCGCGCAAGACCTTGGCGCGTCCCGTGCCCAGGCTTTCTGGGACATTACCTGGCCACTCGCGCGTCCCGGCGTCATCGCCGGCTGCCTGCTTGTTTTTATTCCGGCGATGGGCGAGTACGTTATCCCCTATCTGCTGGGCGGTTCGGAATCACTCATGATCGGGCGCGTGCTGTTCGATGAGTTCTTCGTCAATCGCGACTGGCCGCTCGCGTCGGCAGTTGCAGTCGTGCTGCTGTTGCTGCTGATCGTGCCGATCATGATGCTGCAGCGCTATCAGTCTCGTGATTCGGAGGAAGCGTCGTGAAGGGCCAGTCGCGCTTCCTGATTTCAACGCTCGCATTTGGCTACGCGTTTTTGTACGTGCCACTCGCGCTCGTCATCGTTTATTCGTTCAACGACTCCGCGATCGCGACGGTCTGGGGAGGATTCTCGGTCCGCTGGTACGGCGAACTGCTACGCAACGAGCAGGTCCTTGATGCGCTTTTCCTGAGTCTGCGCATTGCATTCACATCGGCGACACTGGCGATGCTGTTGGGCACGATGGCCGGGCTCGCCCTGGCGCGCTTCCGGCGCTTCAGGGGCCGCACGTTGTTTTCGGGGATGATTACTTCGCCGATGGTCATGCCGGAGGTCATCACAGGCCTGTCGCTGCTTCTGTTGTTCGTAACCCTGCAGCAGTTGACCGGATGGCCGGGGCAGCGCGGTTTTACGACCATTACAATCGCGCATACGACATTTTCGATGGCCTATGTCGCCATCATCGTGCAGTCGCGCTTAATGTCCATGGATGAGTCTCTGGAGGAAGCGGCGATGGATCTCGGCGGCCACCCGCTCCGAGTTGTGTTCGATATCACATTGCCTTTGATCGCGCCCGCGATGGTCGCGGGTTGGCTGCTTGCATTCACGTTGTCTCTCGATGACCTCGTCATCGCCAGCTTTGTTTCGGGACCGGGCGCAAGCACACTGCCGATGTACATCTTCTCGAAAGTCAAACTGGGTGTGTCGCCGGATATCAACGCGCTCGCCACACTGATCATCGTATTTATTAGCGTTGGCGTGCTGGTCGCCTGGCTAATTGCGCGACGCAGAGCCTGAAGACGTCTAAGGACGCTGCAATTCCTGCAGGACCCACTCGATGAATACCTGCTCTTCCTTCTCCATCCCCGAGAACGGCCCGGGCTGGTAGTACTTCGAGTGCACGCCCTTGGAGTTATTCACAATAATCTCCTTGTCGGCAATCGTCGTCACGTCCCATAGCCAGGTCAGCTCGCCCACATCGTAGTCCTTACCTTCCTCGGCATCTCCGCGAACCATCCAGTAGATTTCGCAATTTGAGCTGTGGTGCGCAGTCGGCGTGAAAACGTAAGCGACAACGTGATCGCTGTACGCCAACATGAATGAGAACGGCCCGAAATTGAAATCGGACGCGCCTCTGTCGTAGCCCGTCAGCTCTCCGAGCAAGGGGGCGACAGGCTGCCCATCGCGACTACCCGTCAGGTATTTGTCGAACAGCGCGGTGCGGCTGTAGCCGTACCCTGTTTCACCTTGAGGGGCTGCCGTGTCGACGCAGTCGATATGAATGTCACGCAGGCCGCAGGAAGGCATTGCTTCCAGCATTCTTTGCTGCACACGGTCGCGCTTCTGATCATCGAGCATCAGTGTGTGCATGCGTGCGTATTCAGGGTGCGCCGTCGCGCAGTGGTAGCACTCCTGGTAATTCTCGATCGAGAGTTTCCAGTTTGCCGGAATCTCATAACTCTTCTGCGCCGCCACTTTGAGATTCTCGAAATCGAACATGGCCATCGGCTCGGCGAGGTCGCGTCGACACGCGTCGAGTGACAGCGGCTTGTCCGTAAAGCAAATGAAGATCAGCCCGTGAACGACCCCGATCGATACGGTGTTGAGCGAGTGGGCCGCCTTGTCGAAATCGTCCGGCATGTCACGCGCCGCGAACAGCTTGCCGTCGATGTCATACATCCAGCCGTGGTAAGGACAGGTGAACTTGTCGACATGACCGGACTCTTCCAGGCATACAAGTGAGCCTCGGTGGCGACAGACGTTCGCGAATGCATTGAGCTCACCGTTACTCCCGCGCACGATAATCGCCGACTCGCCCGCGACATTGAGCACTCGAAAATCTCCCGGCTCGGGTAGCTGGGAAACATGACCGGCGAAGATCCAGTGACGGAAGATGATGCGCTCGAGTTCGAGCTCGTAGATTGTTGCATCGGTATAGAAACGCTGGTCGAGCGAATAGCCCGGTTTCTGGTCGGCGATTAACTCGGCGATTGAACGATGATCGTCCTGAAGCACTGCACTCATGGGTTCTTCTTCACAATGTGGAACAGAAGTCCGTTATTGTTGGTACGATAGCACGGCATTTATTCGCGGGACTCGGGGATTTCAGTGGATGAAAAGCACCTACCGGTGAGCATACTACTCGCGGCGTTGCTTGTCGGCTGCAGCAGTGAGTCGCCCGATTCCGTTGCGACGCAACTCATCGTCGACGCGGTGATTTACGACGGTTCCGGCGGTGAACCCGTGCAGGCGGATCTTCGCTTCAACACAACGACCGGGCGCATCGTCGAGATTGGAGATCTCACCGGCACGGCAGGCGAAACGCTCATCGATGCAGACGGCCTGGCCCTGGCACCGGGTTTTATCGACCTGCACAGTCATCACGACTCGGAATACAGCACGTTTCGGCATATGCCCGGCGTTCTGAGTCAGGGCGTGACGACAATCGTGCGCGGCGTCGACGGCGCCAGCGAGCACGGCGCCGTTGCAGAATTCAACGCGCTGTTTGCTGCGAGTCCGGCGGCCGTGAATATCGCTTCGCTTTCGTCACACAACGAAATTCGGGCACAAGTCATGGGCGGCGACTATCGCCGTCATGCAACAGCCGAAGAGATCGAAGCGATGGGCGCGCTCGTCGCAGCCGATATGGAGGCCGGCGCGATCGGCCTTTCGACCGGTCTCGAGTACGAGCCTGGCATCTACTCATCGACCGAGGAAGTCATCGAGCTGGCCAGGGTGGCCGCACGTTTTGGCGGGATCTATCACAGCCACATTCGCGACGAGGATGACCGCATATTCGAGGCCGTCGACGAGGTGCTGAGCATCGGGCTGGAGGCCGGGCTGCCCGTCCATATCACGCACATCAAGCTAGCGGATCGTTTCTTCTGGGGGCTAACCGCCGAGCTGTTGTCCAGACTCGACGCCGCTCGCGAAACCGGTATCCGGGCGACAGCTGACATCTACCCGTACGAGCGCTGGGCCTCCAATCTTGCCGTATTGTTTCCTGAGCGCGATTACACGGATCGCGCGGCCGGTGAGATCGCGCTCGAGCGCTCGGCGACGGCCGAAGACATCCTGATCACGCACTACCCAGCAAATCCAGAGTTCGCCGGTATGACCGTTGAGGATATTGCCAGTAAGACAAATCGCGACGTCGTGACGACATTGCTCGAGCTGGCCGGCGAGGCCGATCAGCACCGGCGCGAAACCGGCGACGATTCAGGTGTAATTGCTCGCAGCATGAATGAAGCTGATATCGTCGCATTCATGCAGTGGCCGTATATGAGTATCGGCTCCGACGGCTGGCACGGCGATCATCCGCGAGGTTATGGTTCGTTCCCTCGGGTTCTCGGGCGTTTCGTTCGCGAGCGCGGAGTGATATCCCTGGCGGGTGCCATCCACAAGATGACGGGGCTCAACGCTGACGCTATTGGTGTGGCCGATCGCGGTCGTATCGTCGTTGGCAACTTTGCCGACCTCGTCCTCTTCGACGCCGACACAATCGTCGATAACGCCACGATGCGTAGTCCGACCGAGCTATCGACCGGTGTCGACCGTGTCTGGGTGAACGGCCGACTCGCCTTCGAGGGCGGCAAATCTACTGACACGTTCGCCGGCAGGATCGTCAGCCATTCACGATAGTCCCGGGGAACGGGCAGTCCGGTTCCTTTTCGACGAGATCGAATGCGAACAGGAATTTCGCCATGCCGGCAAGCACTCCTAATACGAGGCCCAGTTCGAGTATTTCGGCGTCGGAGAAATGCTCGCTAAGTGAATCATAGAGTTTCCCGTCGAGCACACCGTCGCAGTTCGTCAGCCTCAGCTCGTCGGCGAGACGCAAGGCTGCTTTGTCCCGCTCGCTGAACGGACCTGACTCGAAGTCGCCCAGCGCGTCTATCTCGTCGTCGCTTAGTCCCGCCTTTATCGCGTCTGCGCGGTTTCCCTGGTTACAGAATCGACAGCCATGTAGCGTCGACAGCCTGAGTCGAACGAGCTCCTTGATACGCAGATCCACCAGCCCGCCGCGAAATACTTCGCCGTAGAAGCTCTCCGTGTACCACCGATACAGTTCCGGATGATTGCCGAAGACCTCGAAGAACGTCGCATCGCCACGTAAATGCATGGAAACGTCATGCGCGCTGCGCATATCGGCGGGAAGTTCATCATGTGCAACACGCTGCAGGAAAGGCTTCGGCATATTCTTGATTCCCTCTTTCTGTCGGTATTATGCATTGCCATGCGCGACCGGTATGACAACGTGGCGGAGCTGCTCGACGATCGCAATCCGCGGTCACCAGTCTACTGCGTCTATCCACATATCTACCGGGAAGCTGCGCGCCATTTTGTTGCAGGTTTCCCCGGGCGGGTGCTGTATGCCGTCAAAGCCAATAACCACCCACTGATCATCGAAGCACTACATGCGGGCGGCATCACACATTTCGACTGCGCGTCGACTCGGGAGATTGCTCTCGTCCGGTCTGTGGTTCCTGGCGCAACCTGCTACCTGATGAATCCGGTACGCCTCCAGGGAGACGCAGCCCAGGCACAGAGTCTCTACAATACGCGCCACTTTATGATCGATCACCGTTCCGGACTGGACCCACTTATCAATGAAATTGATGCGGCCCGGTCGGTGATCTTCGCACGCATGGCGGTTAGCCATCACTCCGCCATGGCAGACCTGTCATCGAAGTTCGGGGCGCCACCCGACGATATGCCGGAGCTGCTCGCGAGTATTGATAATACCGGCGCGGAAGCCGCCCTCGCCTTCAACGTCGGCACCGGCGTAACGGAGCCGGAGGCATACCTGTATGCGATGGGCCTCGCTCGCGACGTACTGAATGAGACGCCGTTTCCGGTGCGCCTGCTCGACATCGGCGGCGGTTTCCCGCGACCCTATCCGGGATTCCCGGTGCCACCGCTCGATAACTACTTCGCAGCCATCAGAGGCATCCGGCATGAACTGCCCCTCGCAAACGACAGCCAGATTCTGGCAGAGCCGGGACGGGGCTTAAGTGCGCCCGGCTTGTCGGCCGTAACGCGCGTCCTGCTGCGCAAGGAAGACCGCCTCTATCTAAACGACGGGATGTACGGAGCGTTCTGGGAACTGCGCTTCAGGGGTCACGTTCGCTACCCGGCGATCGGGTACCGCGGCGCCGAACGGCTCGGCGGCAGACTTCGCTCCTTTCGGCTATTCGGCCCAACCTGCGACTCGAGCGACGAGATGCCCGGAACCGTTGAGCTGCCGGCCGATATCGACGTTGGCGACTACATCGAGTTCGGCAGCATCGGTGCTTACAGTCTCAGCGGCAAGACCGACTTCAACGGCTTCTACAGCGACGACGTAGTGACCATATCGTCGGCTGATTCGTTCCCGCCGACGTAGACCTCATAAGGCGCGTCGAGCGTCAGCAGAAAGGCCTCCAGCTGCTGCAGCTCGCGCCAGTTCAGGTTCAGGGGCTTGGCCTCGTTGTGGCCGATCATCGCATCGGGAGCTTCGTTGTAGTGCGCGAGCACGTCGGCAAGCGTGGGCAGCTGCCCCCTGTGTCCATAGGGTTCGGTCTTTGCCAGATTGCGCAGTGACGGGGTTCGAAACGCGCCGATCAGGTCCGGGCCGGTGCGGACGAAATCGAGCTCCGCGCACGAGGCCTTCGCAGCATCATTGTGCCGGCCATTGCAGTTGAACACGTCGTCCATGACCTCCCGGACACCGACGATGCGCCCCTTGTCCGGCAAGTCGCCCGGGAAGTTTATTAGTCCCGTATTGTGAAACTCGTTGTTCGTCAGCAGCGGTCCGTTGTGGCACTGCGTGCAGTTGCCCTCGCCGACGAAAAGCCTCAGGCCACGCGCTTCGTCATGGGAATACAGCTCAGCCTGTCGCTGCGCGTCGCCGTCGCTGACGGCCGCGACATATGCGTCGAATCGCGACGGCGCCGGCATAATCGTGCGCTCGAACGCGGCAATTGCCTTGCCGAGGTTCGAAAACATCGTATTGACCGCCGCGGCTTCGCCGAACAACTTCTTGTACATTCGCCAGTAGTCCCTGTCTTCGACGACGATGGCGATGATCGTCAGCCGGTTGCTGGCATGTTCGTTCGGATCCTCGAGAGGCGACAGTGCCTGCGACCACAGGCTGTCGCGACGCCCGTCCCAATACAACCATGGGCTGTAGGCCGCCCCGACGATGCTCGGCGTGTTGCGCCTGGACACGCCTGTCGCGACACCTTTTGGCAGCCCGTCGGTGAAGCGCCGTTCCGGCTGATGGCAGGTGGCACACGATATGCCGCCATTAGCGCTGAAGCGCGTGTCGAAAAACAACTGCCGACCAAATTCGATCGCCAACGGATTGTCGGCGACCGCATTCGTCGGGTCCGGTGGAAGCTCGGGGAGCGCATCGAGCGACAGTGACCGCAGGATAGCGATTTCGTCGGTGCTCCACTTTACGGGCCGCAGCTCCTGGTAAGCCAACCAGAACACACCGACAATGCCGGCAATCAGCAGCGACAGGACGCGTACCTTCACAGCTTCAGCGACAGGACAACCGTCTCATCGATCTCGGCGGTCTTGATCGTCACGACAATCTCCCACAGGCCGCCCATGTGAAAGCGTACGCCGTCGAGGCGATAGTCACCGTCGCCGAGCTCCTCTGTCACGCGTGGCTGTGTCGGCAAGCCGTGATCATGGGCCGGCATGCCACCATCCACGTCAATCGTCGCACCTTCGACAGGAACGCCAGCGTCCGTCTCGACATGCAGAATCCAGCTATGCATGCGATTGATTTGCACAGGACCATCGGGCGTCGAGAATGTCACTATCACTTCCGACGCATCGGCGGCCTGGGGAAACGTCAGCAACGCCGCGACCAGGCAGCCGGCCGCAGGTCTCCGAAACCAGCGACGCAGCCGGCCGCTCATTACGAGGTACTGGATCTGGATCAGCACAAGCAGTCCCGCAATGAACGGCCAGTAGCCGAGCCCTGTAAAACCGACCTCGAACGGAAACACCGCGGCCAGTACCGTGCCCGTATCCGGATGGCGGGCACGAACAATGCCGATAAAGTCGCCTTCCGCGTCGAAGGTGTGGCTGACCGCGTAAACATCCGGCTCGACCATCGAGGCCTGATAGAAGACCGTCGCCGCCTCAAGGTCGTCAATGTTCTCGACATCTTCAAGCCGGGCGAAGCGACCTTTGCCCGTCACATCGCGAATAATGCGAAAATCCACCGGCATGGCCTTCAGTGCGTCATGCATGTATTCCATCACGAAGATACTTTCGGAGGCGGCAGGCAGGTCCTCGCAAAACTGCTTGTGGCCGCTTTGCCGGGGTTGGTAGATTTTGAAGTGCGCCCGCAGGTAGTTCACCTTGATGACACAAATATCGTCCTCTTCGACGACGCCACCGTGCGCACTCGCCTGCTGCATTGACAGAGCGAGGAGAAAACCGACCAACAGGCCACGACTAATCATGCGAGTATTCTTATCATGAATCTTCTGCTGAGCACACTGGCCCTGCTTGCCGGACCGTTCGTCTATGCTCTGGGCCGGCGCAACGCTGCAACCGAAAAGCTGCTCAACGTAATAATCGTCGCCGCGATTGCGTGGATCGTCGGCGTCCATATTCTTCCTGAAGCGATCGAGGCAGCAGGATGGACTGCCGCGATCGCCTTGCTTGCGGGCATGGCTTTTCCGTTTCTTCTGAGGCGTGTATTCCACCTGGCGGCGAAGACCGCGCATATCGCTCTGCTTACCCTTGCGGCACTTGCACTGATTTTGCATGCCCTCATCGACGGCATCGCGCTTTCGCCGGCTGGAGGCGATCAGCTGGCCGTTGCAGTCATCATCCACCGGTTGCCCGTCGGGATGGCGATCTGGTGGACGTTTCGCCCGGCGATCGGAAACACCGCAGCTATTGTCGCGTTCGGACTCCTGATTGGCGCCACGGCGGCAGCTTATTTGCTCGGCTCCCCGGTGGCCGAGCTGGCGGAAAACCGGATCCTCGCGCTGTTCCAGGCGTTCGTCGCGGGTTCGCTCGTCGATCTCATAATCATCACGATTCGCGATCGGCTGCTACGAAAGCGCTGACACTGCTGGCAGGCTACGGCTCGCTATCGTGCATGAAGTGACCGCGATAGTAGATCAACGGGTCTGACTCGCGATCGTCGAACCGAAGCACCCGCCCGACAATGATTTTGTGATCGCCGCCCTCGTAGCGATATTCCGTGCGGCACTCGAAGCACGCGGCGTACTCGGGCAATATCGGCAAACCGTGCAATCCCTCGCGGCAGTTCAGGCCCTCGAACTTGTTGATGCCCTTGGTCGCGAACTGCGCCGATAGGTCCTTTTGATCCATCGTCAGAACGTTGACCGC
>JAAUYD010012092.1_pt1 | contig 10492 bp, 7 predicted proteins | sample 7278101 | NCBI WGS metagenome assembly JAAUYD01 (sample SAMN14350128, study PRJNA611818) | marine sediment metagenome | isolation source: surface marine sediment (0.6m) | place: French Polynesia: Moorea | collected 2018-08
AATGCCCAGAATTCCTGAACATAATGACGCCCTCTCCATGGGACGGCGGGGCCCTGCAATCAGTACAGATTACGTCAAATAGGCCTCTGGCCCCAAGATTTTTTCATGCACGGATTTCAAGGCCTATCATAGGCCTATCAATATGAATTTAAAGTGAAAATCCGTCGCCTTTCAGCGACACCGGGGACTTTTTTGCCTACTCTGTGGACGGCGTCTCAGGTTGCATCAGGCCGTCGGAATAGTAGACCTTGCCGGCCGCGTCGATAACGATGCTCTCGTAGTCCGGCAGCGTGCCGATCAGACTCAGTCCACGCTCGACGCCCATCACGAATACGGACGTGGACAACGCGTCGGTGATGACGGCGTCCGGACCAAAGACCGTTGCACTGTGCACGCCGGCAGCCGGCTCGCCCGTCGCCGGGCTGATGATGTGGTGGTAGCGCACACCGTCTTCATCGAAGAAACGCTCGTAGTCGCCCGAGGTTGAAATCGCCTCGTCCTCGAGCGGCACCCTGATCGCCACCTCACCATCCTTGCGCGGATCGCGAATGCCGACCATGAAAGGTCGCCCCCGTCGATCGCCCAGGAGCCGCGTATCGCCACCCGCAGTTACCGCGGCATGTTCGATCCCGCGGCTGCGCAGGATCTCGACGCCCCGCTCTACGACGTAACCCTTGGCAATGCCGCCCAGGTTGATGCGAACGCCGGGCCGGCCGAAGCCGACGGTCAGCGTTTCCTCATCAAGGTGAACCAGCCGATAGTCAATATTCACAACTTCGGTTGCGACCGTGTCATCGTCGGGCCGCTGGCGCTCGCGAAAGTCGTAATGCTGGCCAACACTGTCGTAGGTAATGTCAAACGCGCCGTCGGTCAGTTCGGAGATTTCCAGTGCGCGACCGAGCAGCGTGAACATCTCCGAACTGGCCACCGTAGCCTGGTTTGCGGCTTCACGGTTGATTTTCGAAATTTCGGACGCATCTTTGTAGGTACTCATGAGGCGATCAATGCGCGACGCCTCATCGAACACCTCTTCGAGCGCCCGGCGACCAGCTTCGGGGTCGTCGCTCCAGAGGTACACGCTCACCTCGGTGCCCATGAGTGGTCGGGCATCGCCGAGCCACTCGGCCTGTGCCGTCACAAACGGCAGGCACAAAAGGAGTGCTGCTAGTTTTGGTCCAAGCCCGGGGTTATGCTTGGTAAAACAACGAGTAAGCGAGGAGCGGGACAGTGACTTCATTCCTGATTTTCTTGGGCCTGATCGCAGCAATTGTGTTCTGGGCTATCGGTATTTACAACCGATTGATTAACGAACGCAATCGCGTTCGGAACGCGTTTGCACAGATCGACGTACAGCTGACGCGGCGCCATGACCTGATTCCGAATCTCGTCGAAGCGGTCAAAGGGTACATGAAGCACGAGCGCGAAACGCTCGAAGGCGTCATCAAAGCCCGTAATGCCGCGGTATCCGCTCTCGAAGCGGCCAAGGCCGATCCGGCCAACGCAGCGGCGATTCGTGAACTCGGCGCCTCTGAAGGCGCGCTTGGCAGCATCCTCGGCAGGCTGTTCGCACTTTCCGAGGCCTATCCGGATCTGAAAGCGAGCGAGAACATGATGCAGTTCCAGGAGGAACTTGCGAGCACCGAGAACAAGGTCGCGTTCTCCAGGCAGGCCTTCAACGATGCCGTCATGACCTACAACAACACGGCCGAGAACTTCCCGAACAACCTGATCGCCAACACCTTCAATTTCGAGCTCGCTACGTTCCTCGAGATCGAGTCGGAGGAAGTCCGCGAGGCGCCGGAAGTATCGTTTACCTGATCTCCGTTCTGCGGAGTAGCGCGTGAACTTCTTTGAAGCACAGGACCAGGCGCGCCGGGCATCGAAGCGCCTGGTCATTGCTTATGCGCTCGCGACATTGCTGATCGTGGCTGCGGTTTCGGGACTTTTCGCCGTCCTGCTGTACGTGCTTGGCGATTCCTCTCGCTACTACAGCTTCGGCGCCTTCGTCGCTGAGTCCTGGGGGCTACTTACAGGTATCGCCCTGCTGACCGCCTTCGTGATTCTGCTGACCAGCGCCTCCAAGACCCTCTCGTTGTCGTCCGGCGGTGGCAAAGTGGCCCGCCAGATGGGCGGAACGCTGGTGCCGGCGGCCGTTGACGACCCGCTGCGCCGGCGCCTGCGAAACGTCGTCGAGGAAATGGCAATTGCGTCCGGCGTTCCGGTACCGGAGATCTATGTGCTCGAACGTGAGAGCGGCATCAACGCTTTTGCTGCGGGCTATGCGCCAAGCGATGCGGCCGTCGCCGTCACGCGCGGCGCGCTCGAGCTTCTTAGTCGAGACGAGCTACAGGGCGTAATCGGCCACGAGTTCAGCCATATCCTCAACGGCGACATGCGACTCAACATCCGGTTGATGGGAATCCTGTTCGGCATCATGGGACTCTCGATTGTCGGTCGTTTTATCCTGCGCGGCGGACGCCATGTCGACGACGGTCGCGCCGCGGTCGTCGTTCTGTTGCTTGGCGGAGGCCTCACGCTGCTCGGTGCAATCGGCATGTTCTCGGGACGCGCCATCAAAGCCAGCGTGTCGCGCCAGCGAGAGTTCCTGGCCGACGCGTCGGCCGTCCAGTTCACGCGACAGACCGGTGGCATTGCCGGCGCTCTCAAGAAGATCGGGGGCTACAGCTTCGGCTCCAGATTTGTCGATACGGATCCCGAAGAGGTCAGCCACATGCTGTTCGGTTCGGGCATCGCCAGGAGCAGCCTGTTCGCAACTCACCCGCCGCTCAATGACCGAATAAAAGCGCTCGATCCAAGCTTCACCGAAGCGGACATCCGACCGCTCGATGCGAAAGGAGTGCGAGACGCTGTCTACCCCAAACACGAGGCCGTGGCCGGATTTGCGAGTGACGTAACGGCTGCCGTCGCGAGTGGTGGCGAGCGGGTTCGTGCCGAATCGATTGCCGATACCGTCGGCGAACCCGAGATCGAACACGTCGAATATGCGCAGCACCTGCGCGGCTCGATACCGGAGACCCTCTACGACGCGGCGCACTCGACCGAGCTGGCCTACCTGCTTGCGATTGCGCTCGTTCTCGACCGCTCCGGACGCGTCGTCGACCGGCAACTCGCGCTCGCCCGCGAACAGCTCGGTGAAGATCGCACGAAACGCTTGCGCGAATACTATGAGCAGATCAACGCAATCGGTGCCGAGTATCGGCTGCCGCTGCTGGTCATTGCCTTCCCGACACTCAAGCTGAGGCCGACCGCGGAGCTGTCGTATCTTGCCTCCCTTGCGATGCGCATGATCGAGGTAGACGGCAGGATCGATCTCTACGAGTACTGCTTCTATCGTACCCTGACAAGCAGCCTCGGCCAGGCCTATGACCCGTCAGGGCGCGCGCGCAAGCCGCGGGCGAGCCGCAGGCATGTCCGCGAGTCGGCCGTAGGCCTGCTGCGCATCCTTGCCGACTATGGCAACGACGATGACGACACGAGGCGAGCCGCTTTCAAGGCGGGCGTTGACACGCTGGGCAAATGGGCCCAGGCATTCGAATTCGCGTCCGACCGCGACGTTACGGTCACGGTGCTGGATCGCGGCCTCGAGGTGTTGCGCGGACTCAGCGGCAAGGGCAAGGAATCACTGTTGCGTGCCATTAGCGCCACGGCATCCCATGACGGGCGACTCGCGGTCCGCGAAGCGGAGTTGATTCGCGCCGTTTGTGCCACGCTGGACTATCCGCTACCCCCGATCCTCGTTCATAAATAGTCGCTCGAATTGGCGTATCATCGAACCCAAGAGCGATACATTTGTCGGATCACATCATGAAGAGCACACGCCTACTGGCCACGCTAATCACGCTGGCCCTCGTCCTGACGTCTGTTGCCCAGGCAGCCACGCGTGAAGAAAAACGCGTTGCGGATGCCGCCGACGTCGTCGACCAGCTGTCCCGCATCCCCGAGAAGTCGATTCCGCCCAACCTCCTGTCCCGCGCCTATGCCGTCGCCGTGGTTCCTGGTGTCGTGCGGGCCGCGTTCGGCGTCGGCGCGCGCCGTGGCAAGGGCGTTATCGTTGTCCGGCAGGACGATAACTCCTGGAGCAACCCCGCATTCGTAACGCTCACTGGCGGTAGCCTGGGCTGGCAGATCGGTGCCGAGTCGACCGATGTCATACTCGTGTTCAAGACGCGCAAGGGCGTCGACGGCATTGCCAACGGCACCCTCACACTGGGCGCCAACGCGTCTGTTGCGGCAGGCCCGCTAGGTCGGACAACGAGTGCCGCGACCGATATCGAATTCCAGGCCGAGGTGTACTCGTACTCGAGAAGCCGCGGCCTGTTCGCGGGCATCGCGCTTGAAGGCGCTGGCGTTACGATGGATCGCAAGGCCAATGCCGCGTTCTATGGCTCCACAAGCATGACGCCCGAGAAGATCTTCGTCAGCTCGCCCAACATCGCGCCCGACATCGCGAATACGTTCGTTCAGGTACTGACCGCGCAAACGGCTCGTCTGCCCGTATCACCCGGCATGCAGGCCGGTGCCGGACCGACGGCCGGGGAGGCAGAAGAGGAATCGACCGTGCGTACCTTTGGCGTGCCCGAGCCTGGCGACGACGACGAAACCGAGTACGACCCTAACTACTAGACGCAGCGAGTACGCCTTTGGAAGACCTGATGCAGCGGGTGCAACAGCTTGCCGAGCTGATTGGCCCAAACGTCTACCTGCAGGCGGCGATCATCGCCGCCGCGTTCCTGCTGGTCGGCAAGATTGCCGACTGGATCATCTCGGGGATCGTTGGCCGCATCGCCAAACGCTCGACCAATGACTTCGACGACAGCCTGATCGATCTTGTCCATCGCCCGATCTTCCTGACTTTCGTCCTGATCGGTCTGGGCATCGCAACGCGGCGCCTCGGACTTGCCGAGACACCGACCTTCGTAACGCTGAACATCCTGCAGACGATCGCGATCTTCGTCTGGTACAACGCCCTCGGTGCGCTGACCACGCTGGTCGTCAGGACGCTGCAGAAATCCTCGCGCAGCAAACTTGTACAGAGCGGCATGCTGACGCTGGTGCACAACGTGATGAAGGTCGTGCTCGTGGCGCTCGCGATCTACTTCGTGTTTATCGCGTGGAAGATCGATGTGACGGCATGGCTGGCATCGGCCGGTATCGTCGGCCTGGCGCTCAGTTTCGCGGCGAAGGACACATTGTCCAACCTGTTTGCCGGCGTATCGATCATCATGGATGCGCCCTACAAACGCGGCGACTACATCATCCTCGATTCGGGTGAGCGCGGCGTCGTCACCGAGATTGGCTTGCGCAGCACGCGCCTCCTCACACGTGACGATATTGAGATTACGGTCCCGAATGGAATTATCGGCAATAGCAGAATCACGAACGAGGCTGGAGGCCCGTCGGAGAAACACCGCATTCGCGTTAGTGTTGGTGTCGCTTACGGTAGTGATGTCGACAACGTGATCGCCGTTCTCGAACGAATCGCAAAAGAACACGCGGAGATACTCGACCACCCCGCGCCGCGCGTTCGCTTTCGTTTGTTCGGCGAATCCAGCCTGGATTTCGAACTGCTGGGCTGGATTGCGCGTCCGGTCGATCGCGGCCGCTTACGCCACGAGCTGAACTGCGCGATCTACAAAGCCTTCATCGACGAAGGCATAGAGATACCGTTTCCGCAGCGTGACCTTCACGTACGGACGATGCCCGACGCGAATCAGTCCTGATTCTCGTCCGCGCGACGTCGCAACTCCTCGCGGACGGCGTCGAGATCCGTGGCATTGTTCTCTTCCACGGGCTCTTCCAACTCTTCGGCTTCAGGCGCGACCTCGACAGGCGGTGACTGGGTAGGTGCCTGCTGCACGGGCGGCGGACTCGGCTGCTGTGTGGCTTGCGGCGCCGGCTCCGTTCTCATTGCCGGCGCGTTGCCGCCGTCAGAAGCCGGCAGCGTATCGCCGTAGCCCTGACTCTGCGCACCACCGGATTGTGCTTCGGGAATCACAGCGATCGGCAGATTGCCCTCCGGCAACGCCTGACCCTGGGAATCGTCGGTCGGTGGCAGCACTCCGAACTGCGCGAGGTACTCGGCTTCTTCGCGGCGACGTTCAGCGTCGGCAGCCCGGCGGCGTGCTTCAGCCTGCGCCTCCTGGGTACGGCGAAGTGCACGACGCTTCGCTTCGGAACGCGCCTCGAGCTCGCGACGACGCACCTCTTCTTCCTTGGCCTGAATGCGCTTCACGGCTTCGCGCGCATTGATGCACTCCTGGTCGTATTTTTTGCCAGTTCGGTCCTGTTGGCAGCGCACCATGGCCGCCTCGAGAAGTATCGGATTATCGAGGAACTCAGTGACCGTGCGCGGCGGCGGCTCCGAGCTGCCGCAGCCCGCCAGCAGCCCCGTTCCGATCAGCAATAGTGTCAGACGCTTCGTCATTGCTTCCGCTTTTGCCCGAAAAAAATTGATTAAATGGTAGAAAATTCAGTGCTGTGCAGCGAAGATCATAACAAACGTCAATTACCGCAAGCGGGCAGGGTTCGCAATTTTGGAATGAATCTCACGGTTTTCAGGCTATAGTCCAGCGATGTCGGCATCGAACCAGTTTTCCCTGCTCGGCCAGCGGCGCTTCGCGCCGTTCTTTGCGACGCAGTTCCTCGGGGCCCTGAACGACAACATCTTCCGTAACGGGCTGGTCATCCTGATCACCTTCCAGGGCGTGGTAATCGCGGGCATGGACCATCGTTCGCTCGCTAACGTCGCCGCCGGCCTGTTCATTCTGCCGTTCTTCCTGTTCTCGGCCACGGCCGGGCAGCTCGCGGACAAATACGAGAAGTCCATGCTGTTCCGGCGCATCAAGATACTGGAGATTTGCCTGATGCTCATGGCAGGCGCGGCGCTCGTGACCGAAAGCTACTCCATGCTCTTGCTGGTCCTGTTCCTGATGGGGTGCCAGTCAACCATGTTTGGTCCGGTCAAGTACGCTTACCTGCCGCAACAGCTCGCTGACGACGAGTTGATCGGCGGCAACGCCCTGGTCGAGTCGGGCACCTACATCGCTATTATTCTCGGCCTCATCGTGGGTGGTATCGCAGTAGGTGATGAGATCGCGAGCCTGGTCGGTATCAGCAAGCAGACATTGCTTGGCGCCTGCCTCGTCGCAGTGGCGATCTCCGGATACCTCACAAGCCAGCGTATTCCCCAGACCAAAGCTGTCGACCCTCATCTCAAGATCAGCTGGAACGCCTGGCGGGAGACGTGGCGTATCGTGCAGTTCGCGCGGGAGGAACGCAGCGTGTTCCTGTCGATCCTGGGCATCTCCTGGTTCTGGTTCTTCGGCTCGGCATTGACGATCCAGATTCCGGCGTACACCTACGATGTGCTCAACGGTAACGAGGCCGTTACAACGTTCCTGCTCGCCGCGTTTGCTGTTGGCGTCGGCATTGGCTCATTGTTTTGTGAGCGCATGTCCGGGCATCGCATAGAGCTTGGGCTGGTGCCGTTCGGCAGTATCGGCCTTACGTTGTTTGCGGTCGACCTGTATTTCGCCCAGCCTGCACCGTACCCGGAAACGGCCACCAGTGTCGCCGAGTTTCTGTCCCGCCCGGGCGGCCTGCGCGTGTGGTTCGATCTCGCGATGATCGGCGCATTCGGCGGGTTCTACAGCGTGCCGTTGTATGCCCTGATCCAGCAGCGCTCTGAACGAAGCCACCTGTCACGAATCATCGCCGCGAACAACATCATCAATTCGCTACTGATGGTCGGTGCCGCGCTGATGTCGATGGCGCTGCTCGGTGCGGGCCTTTCGATCCCCGAACTGTTCCTTTGCGTTGCCTTCCTGAATGCGCTCGTCGCGATCTACATCTTCGCCCTGCTGCCCGAATTTCTGGCGCGGTTTGTCGCGTGGATGGTCATGAGCTTTGTGTACCGCCTGCGACCGGCAGGCGTCGAGAACGTTCCGACCGAGGGACCCGCGGTGGTCGTCTGCAATCATGTCAGCTATATCGACCCGCTCATTCTTTCGGCCTGTATACGCCGACCCATGCGCTTTGTGATGTGGTACAAGATCTTCCAGATTCCGGGGCTCAAGTTCCTGTTCAGCACGATGAAGGCGATCCCGATTGCCAGCGCGCGGGAGGACAAGGCCATCATGGACGAGGCATTCGAACTCGTCGATGCGGAGCTGGCCGCCGGCAACATCGTCTGCATATTTCCTGAGGGCGCAATCACTCACGACGGTGAAATCGCGCGGTTCAAGCCTGGCATCGAGAAGGTCATCGCACGGCGGCCCGTGCCGGTCATTCCCGCCTCGCTCGGTCATCTGTACGGCAGCTGGTTCAGCCGCAAGAAATCGGGGGTGTTGCGCAAGATTCCCGGACGTCTCTTCGCGCGCGTAACGGTGACTTTCGGCAGGCCAGTGGCGCCTGCGGACGTCACCGCAGAGGGGCTCGAACTGCTTGTGCGTACGCTTCGCGGCGACCGACGTTAATCGGTCGGCTCGTTCTCGACATTGCGCCCGAGACGCGTCTTCCACTCGACCAACAGTTCTTCTTTCTTGCCAAACAGTGCGGCAGTCGACGCGCCCGGAAACGGCAACTCTACAAGTTCGACGAAACCGTTGCGCGCGGCCGGCAGATACGCGTGATTGGCCTTGTCCGAACCGTCAGGCCCGAAGACGATGCCCGCACCGTTCAGCGGCTTGGGTGAAAACACGGCGTCCACCCAGCCGAGCCCGGACGCGGACAGCGAAAGCCGGTGCGTCCAGCGCGACGTTCTTACGTAGGCACGCGAACCGCTGCGATTAAAGACGATTTCCTGTACGTCGACCGGGAACGTCAGCGTGTTGTCTCCAATGCGGCCGTCCTCGAGCAGCAACAGGCTTGCGAGTCCGTTGGCATCGATCATGATCAGGCGTTGCCCCCGCGGTGCCGCTGCCAGGTGACGAATGGGCGTCGATCCCTGCAGAGGTTGTTGCAGCGACCAGTCCCCGGCGGTATCGCGGGCCAGCAGGTGCAACGCACCACTCTCACCTGCGAGGTACAACCGGTCGATACCGGCAAAGACGAGGTCGTTGTGCGACCCGCCCAGATCTAGCTCGGCGACTCGCATGCCGACAGCGACGTCGAGCAGCGTTATGCGCGTCGGTTGCAGGACGGCGAGAATGGCGCTATCTGGAGAAAATGCGAAATCCGTTATCGGCTCACTGCCTATCTCCGCCAGCCATGGCAAAGGCTGCCCTGTTGAAGCGTTCCATACTCTGACCGTGTTATCAGCGGCCGCACTAGCCAGCAGACCACCGGTTCGATTCGTGCTCAGCACGACAATTTCGGCATTGTGGCCGAGAAAGCTCACGTCCTCCCCCATAGCCTTGGCCTCGGCGAGTCCGGCCCCGGCAGGCAATATGTGAACGTGACCATTGGGGTCGCCAATCGCGGTGCCCTGCCCGCCCGGAAGCGCGACTGTTATGCGATCGGCGGACGGCTGCCATAACGGATGATCGCTGATCTGACCGTCTGCCTCTGTCACCGGCGGCAATTCGGTTGCGCGCCAGAACCTCGACACCCCGTCCGGATTGCGCGAAAAGACGATCTGTTCGTCTTCGCTGAACGCAAGCAGGGTAGTCGGCCCGGAAACGCCGCGTACAGCCAGCGGCGGCCCGGCAAGACGGCCATCACGACTTGCGTAAATCTGGAACCCGGTCGCAGCGCGGCCCGCCAATACGCTCGCTCCCGATGGCGAGAACACCAGCTGCCAATCGCCGGCAGCCGATTCTTTGAGCAGCGCACTGTTCGGGCGCGCAACGCTCCACAGCGAGACGCCGGACTGCCCATGGACGACACCGAGGGTTTCGCCACCCTCCGCCAGGTATATATCGCTCGGCTGCACATCGAGATCGATCTGGGCAAGAAGTTCGCCGCTGGCAAGATCCCAGACGCGCACGGCGCGATCATAGTCGGCAATGGCGACGCGACTTCCGCTCGGGTCGATCGTGATCTGCGCTGGCACGCCAGCCACGACGAGTTCGGCAACGACCGCTTGCTGTTCCAGCGACCAGAGTTCCAGTCGCGTCTCGATGTCGCCGCGTTTCGTCACGAACAGGTGACTGCCGCCGGCGGTCAGGCTACCTGTCAGGCTTGCGGCGCCAACAGGCAATGAGGCGATTCGGTCACCCGTCGTCGTGTCCCAGACGCTGACGCTGTCCTGCGTGGCCGTGATCAGACGCCGCGCACCCGCATCGATCCCGACCAACGCTTCGTTTTCGTTGACGGCGATAGCGCGCACAGGTTCGGCAAAGGCCAGGTCCCAGATGCGCGCGCTGTCACTCTGCATCGCGCGAGCGATGGCGTAGCGGCCGCTGGGATCGAACCAGACGTTCTCGGTTTCCTTTTCGACCGGGTCCGGAATGTTGAGCCCGCGCTGGAAGTCTTCGACTGCGCCTTGCGAATTCAGCTTGAGGTTCCAGCCAACGAACTGCCCCGCTACCCC
>JAAUYD010120749.1_pt1 | contig 10490 bp, 2 predicted proteins | sample 7278101 | NCBI WGS metagenome assembly JAAUYD01 (sample SAMN14350128, study PRJNA611818) | marine sediment metagenome | isolation source: surface marine sediment (0.6m) | place: French Polynesia: Moorea | collected 2018-08
CCATATTTTGATTTCTTTATCACTATAACTGTAAGAAGCTAAGAGTAAGCTATCACGGCTAAATTCAATATCGCTTATACCACTAGGATGTGCGTTAGAGATGGTATTCAGCTCATTTCCTGTCGGTAGTTCCCATATTTTGATTTGTTGGTCACTAGAACTGAAAGAAGCTAAGAGTGAGCTATCAGGACTAAATTTAATATCGGGGAAACCATCTCTAACTCTATGTACATTAGAGATGGTATTCAGGTTATTTCCCGTCCCTACTTCCCATATTTTGATTTCGTTATCATTAAGAGAGTAAGACAATAACACCGAACTATCACGGCTAAATTCAATACGGGACATGTATTGACTAGGATGTGGATTGTAGATGGTATTCAGGTTATTTCCTGTCTCTACTTCCCATATTTTGATTTCTTTATCACTAGAACTGAAAGAAGCTAACAGCGAGTTATCTCGGCTAAATTTAATATGGTTTATACCACTAGGATGTGCGTTAGAGATCATAATAAATTCTAGTGGTGGTTTCTCAGGAATAACTAGAAAGGCCTCATCTCCGTTGTCAAAAGTAAACCATTCTGGCTGATTTTTGATTGCTTGAGTATAGGCTTGAGATGAAGATATATTTTTTATTAATGATCTTAAACTTTTTGGAGTAAGAGCTACATTCCAAATTTCGACTTCAGCAATTTGACCTTTAAAATATTGCTGACTATGGGTTCTACCGATAGTGAAGTTATCATTCCGAGTAACGTTAGGTCCAAATGTTCCCCTACTACTTTTTTCTTCACCATCCAAGAAAATTTTTTGAGTTGTACCATCAAATGTAGCAGCGACATGATGCCAAGAACCATCTGTTAAACTTCCCACATTTGCAGGGAGATCGTTTGTCGACCAATAGTTATAAATTCCATTATCGGACAGTCTCAAAGCATTAACTTCATTTTGTGTGTCATAATTTCCCCAACCAACGATTCCTTTATCGTTTCCCATCTCAAAAGGTTTAATCCAAGCAGCAATGGTATAACTTTTATTACCTAAAGGGGAATTAGAATTATTAAATGAGATGTAATCATCCTCCCCGTCAAACTCGATTACCCGTCTAGATTTAGCTCCAGGAAAATCATTAACTATTTTCCATTCTGCATCCCCTTGTAAAGTTCCATTTTTATCATCTACATAATCTTGGATATCTTTCCCCTTTCCTTCATTCATTGGGAAGTAGCTTACCCTGCCATTAAGTCCGTCTCTAGAGTCATCAACATAGTTATTATATAAAAGATTGTCTGTTGTAAATGCTATTAACCCACCTTTATATATCTCGTTGCCTAGATTCTGAAAATAAGTATTTTTATTCAGTCTTATATTTCTATTTTCTTGCAATAAATCGATATTTAAAAGAGTCCCTTGAATTTTATTTTGAGTTTCATAATACGATCCTTTGTCATCGAGATTCCCAAATAAAATTAGAATTCTATCTGGTTCTGAATCATTATTATTAGACAAAGGCAATGCGGTTACTTTATGCCATAAGCTAGAATTAGTTTCATTATAGTTTTCAATAGTAATGTCTTGAGTTAGAGTTTGAGATTGTATCCATTGTTTACCAAATTTTTGAAATGAATACTTAATAGTAGCATTCGTCTTTTTCTTAACTGGATTTTCAGGTTTTTCTTTGTTGTCTATTGTAACTATTTCTATCCAGAATAAAAATAATTTATTAAATGCATAAACTGCATTGATTTGTTCAGAATTAATAACTAAATCAATTTTCTGCCATGGGTTCCAAGTAGGTTTTTTTGCTTCAGGATTGATGCATTCTCGATAATAATAGGTAAAAGGTTGACTAGCAGTTCTGCCGAATAAATATAAAGTATCTTGTTCTCCAGTATCATTTTTTACCTGACAACGATATCCACCTGCTGGTTTTAATGTTGCTATCTCAGCAAATTTTTCAAAATAGTTTTGGTAGGCTTTTTCTACTGATTCTTGAGTGATTTCCGATTGTAGTAATTCCTCTTCAAGTTCTTTATAAATCGGACTTTTTATTTTTCGCAAGCTAGGAGCGAGATAATTTTCAGGATACAAGAATACTTTACGATTTGCTTCCCATACTCGATAATTCATCATCCATTGCCACCAAATCTCAGGAATATCGAGTTTGACTCCTGGTTCTAATCCCATTCGGCAGCGATGTAAATAAGTTTGAATGGCAAGAGTCGCTTCTTTGATTATAGAGACTGAGGCACAACTAGAGGTTTCTACATCAATAAGTAAATCTTGAGAAAGATCGCGTAAATTCTCATCTTTATTTTTCCATAAAATCCAACTTGTTAAGACATCCCGCTTCCTTTCGTTTAGTTCGCCTTCCAGTTTTTCGCTAATTTTAGTCCATTCTTCATCGTCATATTTAGCCTTCGCAATTTCTTTGACCGCTCGCGCAGCATTTTGATAGAGTGCCCAATTTGTAGCGATCTCTTTGTTGACTGTGGCAATATCTTTTAATTTACCAAACCAAGATATATTAACCCCAAGATGCTTACTTAAATCAAAGCAATGTTTTAATTTCTCAATACCTTCGACGGTTGTATGTAAATTTCTATCAAGATTAAAACGATTGTTTCCTTGATTTGCACTTGGAACAAGTATAGAAATCTGTTCTGACTTCCAACCAGTTAATTCAGCAAGCTCCGTAATTTTCTGATCTTGGCTATTTTCAGAGCCGCTAACAAAATATTCAACTAATTTATCTTTATCGTCGCCGAAAGCTTGAATTAATTTTTTAAAGCGATCGATTGTTTTAAGATTGTTTATTGTTAATTTAAATTCCAGATTGTCAGATAGTTCATTAATACCGAAAGCTTCTAGGTTGTTGGCAATACTTTGTAGTTCTCTAGGAGTAATTTCTAGTTTTTTGGTCAGTAGTAATATTCTTGAAATAATATCGAAAAATTCGATGATTTTATTCCAATCTGATTCTTGTTCTGTTTGAGATACTGGTGTGAGGAGAAGGCGGACATAATCTAGATTTTGTTGAGCAATAGAAGCAAAATTCAGTAAACTAACAGCTAAATCTGGTTCTATAGCAACAAATGAAGCAATCTCTTTTAATTCTTCATTCTGGCGATCGTATGCTTTTTTAATTGCTTCTTGTAAATATTGTTTTTGTTCGTCTGATATGTTGTTAATGCCATTTATTTCAAAATTATCGTTATTGATATTAGCTTTGACGAGCGCAACTTCTTCATCAAAGCTGCTTTGGGAAACATTTTTATATTTTTCAGTTACATTCTCAATGTAATTATCATTTAATAATTTATTAAAAATAGTTAATGCTTTTTCTCGCTCGATTCCTTCTCGAATAAAATCAGAAGGTTTAAGCAGGGAATCAATAGCTAATTGCCATAATGATTTTATTCCTTCAGTAATATCACTTTCTGAATATCCAATATCTAGATTAGGGCTGAGATTACCATTAATAATATAATTTAATTCGTCTATTTCAAATTGAGATTTCTTAATCCATTCTGTTAGTTCTGTAATTTGGATAAATCCCTCGATATCGAGGAAAAATTCGTTTATTTCCCAAAAAGATAATAAAATTTGATATTCTTTTATATTTAATCCCAGTAATCGAAGAATTAAGCTAATACGAAAAAGCTGGGATAAATTGGGAAGATTTAAATTAATAGTTGTTTCTCCTTCCCAAATTACTTTGATAATATCAGTTAATTCATTGATACTGAGACGAAGAGCCGCACATATTCTTGCTACACTCTCATTTGTTTCTGTGTCTTCTCGATCGAAACTGTTTAAGTCAATTTGTTTATTGACATCTGGAAGACGATAGAACCCATTTCCCAGTATTTCTTTAAAGGGATTGTTAAATATGCGCTCGAACAAACTTTGAGGTTTTTCAGGCAAAACTTCTGGTTTTTCTGGATTAGTGCCAATCCCGATAGTCTTCATATCGTGCCAAAAACTGCACAAAACATCTATAGGTAGTTTATATTTGGCTTGTAAATTTTTAATCTTGGCAATTTTTTTAATGGCAGCTTCGTCAATTTCACTTGCCTCAATTGAGGTCAGCACCCAATCGAGATCTGCGAAAGACCAGTTTAGCTTTTTAGCAAGACGAATAAAGCGATTAATTCGCTCTAAACTATTAGGAATTAGATTTTCAATAGTTGGATTCTTAGACTCTTCTGTTCTAATTTGAACTCTTAAATTATCTGGTAAAATTTTATTAATATAGAAGTTATGAGCTAATCCCTTATCCAGTTCGGTTTTATGCAGATTTTGTTCTATTAATTCGGTTAATTCTGTTCGAGATAATCCTGTTTGTTTAAGAAGTATCTCAATATTAGAGAGACTATCTAAGTTTTCGATTCCGTATATTTTTTTTAATTCTTCTTCGTTAGTTTCAGAATTAGTAATGAGATTATATTCTTCCCAGGAAAGCCCTATAATTTCTCTAGCAATAGCTAATTCATCAATACCAAAACTCTCGTATATAGTCGCTAAATCGGTTTTGAGATGCCCCAAATAGCTGCGGATTTGTTCTAGAGGAAAATTAAAAGGTAGGTTAAAGGGATAGGTAACAGTAGCTAGAGATTGCAGTCCATCTGAGCTTCCCAATGCTGTTTTTACTCGTGCCTCTAAAATGCGATTAATAATTTGTAGAGAAGGAACTAAAGTGTTTGTATTTTCACAGGTTAGTTCGATATCTTCTACTAAATCGGGGCGGCGAACGCCTAATGTTTGACCTTCACGAATAGTCTCTTTATTTGGTTCAGTAATATATTGGTCAACTATCCGCATTAAATCGACAAAGTAAGCCGCAGGGCTAAAAATCGAGCCGCAATGTTCGCAATCGATATAGTCAAGATCTCCAAACATTTCTTGATAGCTAGGAATATCTCTAGCAAGTGCAGCGCGATCGCTCTCCTGTGTCGTACTCACTCTCATCGAGCGATAATGAGGAGAAGCGATCGCATCTTTCATATTCGCCCATAGCAACTGAGTTTTTGCTTTAATGTCGATCGCCTTTTTGTGCATTTGTCTGGCTGTTGCTTCATCGCCAGGCATCATTCTGACAAATTGCTCCTCAGTCATGGATGCGATCGCATGAGCAGAATCAATAGCAGGCTGAGGGGAACTAGAAGCTGGGGGTTGCTCTTGTTGTTGAGCTGATGAAGTTGTTGGAGAGTCGCTTTGAATGGGCGATTCTGCTTGCGAAGTTCCGTTAAGTAACTTTTTGGCAATTTCTGGATTGGGATTTATACGTAATAAACGCTGATATTTTTTTAGTAGATTTAAAGTTGTTTCTCGCTCTACATTTTCCCAGTTTAAATTGTTAGTTTGCCCGTTGAGCAAATTAAATTGAAGAATATCAAAATCAGGGTTTTGACTGTAGAAAGAATCGAGGCGCTCGTCTGAGATTTTAATAGGTAATACTTTAGTAGATTCGATTCGAGCTACAGCTAATCCTTTTGAGACTGGCTCAGATCTAGTAGATTCGATTCGCTCTGCTACTAATCCGTTTGAAACTGGCTCAGATATAGTAGAGAAGACAGGGGTATCCTGTATATCTGTATTAGTATTAGTTAGAACTTTTTCAGATTGAGAGCGATCGCCTCCTTGAAACTGTTGTGTATTAACAAACTCAGGGGTAGGAGTTGAAATTTCCTCTCTCGTAGCTGCTACAACTTGGAAAGAGTTAGGCAACTGTTCCTCATCTGTTCGAGCAGGAACTTGTCGCCCAGCACATTGACAAATAACATTGTATTCTACGCGATCGCCCGCTTTAAGAGAAGACAGATAAGCTCGAAAGTATTGAATGCGATCGAAAGGCTCGTTTCTGAGAAATTTAGCAACTATAGTTTCAGTTGAACCCTCATTAATGCGATAAGATATTTCAACAACATTACTTGCATCTGGAGGTTGAACTCCCATTGTGATAGGAATTTCTGAGCCTTCTATTACTGTCCCATTTGGAGCGGGAGCGTCTGATGTTCCGTACCAAAGTAAAATACCATCATTCTCAAACTGCATTACATATCTCCTTGATTAAAATCAATAGTAAAACAATTAACAAGTTGTTTTACTCTTTTAAGAAACGCAACCTATTGTTATTTATTGATCGAACTCCAAGCGAATAACAGCACTAGGATCTTTTAATCTCAGAGTAAAACGTTTATAAACGCGGAAAAAATAATTACCTTCCTTATCTTGAGTTAAGTATTCAGTTTTAGCATTGATGCCGACAACTAAGTCCATCGTATTACCCCCTAAAGACACCAGCATTCCACGCAATGGAGGTAAAGTCCCCGTCCCATAAAAATGAGTGCCAGCACTTTTTGCTTGCATTCCTTGCTCAGAAGACGGATTCATTCCATATCCCATTCCGTTCATGGCATATCCCATCCCGTAAAACCCTTCGGTCACTAATCTGGCAATGCGATCGGCGGGCATAATTAAAGTTGTCGGGAGCGGGGCGTAAGTATCGGCATAGGGTTCAAAATTTAAAATAGAGGCATAAGGGCCGTAATGAGCTTGCGCCAGTCCATCCCCACTTTGAAGCCGAGCATAGGCTTTAGATACCGCAGCAAAAGTATTTTCTCCCCATCTGCGTTGAGAATCACCATTTCCTAAAGATGGAACGGTAACAATTTGCTGATGTCTACTTTCTCTCGGATTTTGAGGATTATTGAGGTCGTTTAAATTATCGGGAGCTTCGGGAGCATCTAACAGTCCTAAATTAGCTCGTCCCGATCTGGCAATTACTTTTCTATCTCTAAATAAAGGATGCTGATCCGGCCCCTTATCGATCGCTTTTTGACCCTGAAATATAACTACATCGGAAGCTTGACAAAGTAAATTAGCGGCCCGAGTTGCTAACGTTACAGCCGTTCCTAATTCTTCTTCGGCTTCCATTTGTTGTTGGGTCAATACGAACTCGACAACTAATTCGATTAATTTGGTCGTTTCCGCTTCATCAATTTGTAATTTGTTACTTCTTTCTCCGTTAGCTCTTTCACTAACAATAATCGTATCCGATGGTACGGTCGTTTGATTGGGATCTACCGGCCCGTGAAGGGGAAGAAATTTAGAAGCAACTTCGGTACGTTTGCATTCATGATGAACCGCGCGATCGATTCGATCCCATATTGCTTCATTCCAAGGTAATTCTTTTGTTCTCAGGCTTAGTTCCATCGCTTTTGTCATTTTCATTTTGTTACTCCTTATTGGAAAATAAGTTATGGTTTTTGGGAAATCTTTTTAGATAGGAATTTCTTGAGAAAGTGTGGCGCGATCGCTCTCCTGTGTCGTACTCACCCACATCGAGCGAAAATGAGGGGAAGCGATCGCATCTTTCATATTTGCCCATAGTATTTGGGTTTTGGCTTTAATGTCGATCGCCTTTTTATGCATTTGTCTGGCTGTTGCTTCATCGCCAGGCAGCATTTTGACAAATTGTTCCTCAGTCATGGAGCTTAGTGGTGCAGAAAACTTTTTCAGGTCTAATCGGAGACAGTCATTACCCCTCTAGTATAGTTCTGAAATCCCCTATCCTCGTTAAAATTGCCTCCATTCTCAACAGGCACGGATTGATGAAAATTCTTGATATATAAGGGTTTCAGGACTTTTCTGCACCACTAAGGTCATAGAGGTGATCGCATGGGCGGAATCTAACCCACCCCCTCCCAGGAGGCGATCATCTGAAATTTTAATAGTTGACATTTTAGTTTCCTCGTCTTTGTTAATTGAACTGGCTAATTTGGTAATGTCTGGGAAGTGAATTTGTTGGGTTAATTCCCCTCCTGGGAGGGGTTAGGGGTGGGTTGGGTTTGATTTCGGCGCGTTACGCTGTCGCTAACGCACCCTACAAGATCGGGCGATCGCACTTTTAAAGCGAACTCCAATTAGGCTAATTGAACTACTCCTTGTTGTTGTTGTTGTGGATCAAATTCTTGCGGCATCTGAGGGTGCTGCGCTTGTTGGAGCAGCTCTGCTGAAACCATGGCAGTGACTAAATCTAACTCAATTTGTTGCAGGCGATTTAATAAAGCCTGACCAGAGCTTGGCTGAAGATGATTCATTCCATATTGATGGACTGGAAGAAAATTCCTAGTTCCTTCCGGCATTTCCTTGCCTCCGCTGCCTTGATCAAGGAGAGGCAAACCTGGCAGTAAGATTAAATTCTGTTCCTGACCACCACCACCAAAATTAAAATCCTGTTGATTCCTAATCACATTAAGATCTAACAACGCCCCACTCCTTAACCGCACTATACGCGACGCACTGCTTGCCATACCTCGACCAAAAAAGCGGAAAATGGACTCGCTTACTTGGCCATTTTGATTGTTTGGACCTTGATTAGTTATGTTATCAAATGCCTCTTTTCTAGGAGCTATTTCTCTCACTACTCCTGGTCTGCGTATCCCCATTATCATAGCTCTTACGAAATTGAGTGCTGTCGTTGCCTCAGCTGTGCGGTCATTAACGAGGGCTACTCGATTGGTCGGTTGATTTGTAAATTGGCCCATGAATTCGTTAACAAGTCTGCTTCTATTTGCTCCTTGCATCTCCGCGATTGCTGTATACTCCGCTTGGTCTGCATCAAACCTAAAACTCGGAGTTCTTGTAGTGGCCCATGTATAAGCCTGATTGCCCTGGGCCACACCAGGTTGTTCTTGCTGATTCCCACCTTGCTGACCGCCCTGATTTACAGCTTGCTGTACTTGCTGTCCTTGCTGGTTCCCACGTCGGTTTCTTCTTGGAAGCCAATTCCTTGCTGCTTTGAACGCAAACTGCTTAAATCTATACCAAAGTCCTCTATTCCCATTAGTTTCCAGGCCGTTCGGGTCGGTCTTTGTTATTGGACAATTTCGGGTATATACATAGAGATTTATATGGTCCTTATACCCGATAGGATCCGTTGTTGTCCACCTCCCCAACCAAGGCGCATAATACCTCGCACCGTAGTAATACAACCCCGTCGCATCATCCCTTTCCTTCCCGCTGTAGCGATATTCCTTCAGCTTCACCTCCTTCTGATTCCTACCCGCAATAAACGCTGTTCCCCCGTAGGGAAAATACTCCTCATAACTGATAATCTGAGCATCATCATCCAATTCCAAAGAAACCGAACCCAGGTGATTATCTAGTTGATAGCGCAGTTTTCTCGTCCCCACTTGCTCGACTTCCAGTTGCCGATCGTCTTTTTCCCAATAATGGATAATAGCTACACAAGTTTCATCGTCCATTACTCTTAGGGTTTGTCGTTTCAAGATAGTTGTTTCATTTTGTTGCAAGCGTTTTACTTCATAATTACCTATATAAACTTTGGATTCTTTCTCAATTACTGCACCGCCATTTATTAAACGCTCCGACACCTTGCGAGTTCTCATTTCATCACTGTCGTAGGTATAATAATCGCTATCATCGGGCTGTTCTTCACGTTCTATAATTCGAGCTTGAACTAAATTTTCACAGCAATTAAAAGTTAATTTAATCGTACTATTGCCATTGAGCTGTTGCTGGTTTCCAGATCGGTCATAAGTAATATCCAGCGATTCAGTAAACCCATTATTACTGCTAACAATTTTTAACCGATTGGAATCCGGCATAATTTCCTGCGTGCGCGTCCAGGAATTCGATGCTGTATGAGTAGTTTTAATTAAATTTCCGCCATCATCATAGGTATAAGTTTCTTGGTAGTTTTCTAGCGCATTACTGTTGCTAAGAGGAATAAATTTACTCTGCTTAAAATCCTCATTTTCGCTGTTATTTTTATGAGTCCTAGCATTAATACCTGGATGCTGTCTGCCATTGGCTTCAATCAGACGATATAAAGCATCATAAGTATAGTCAGATAGGGGTTCTACTATTTGATTGTTGTAGAAAACCGTTTGATAGCTATTATCCTTGAGACGAGTAATATTCCCCACTGGATCGTAAGTATAAGCAATATCCTGAAGAACAGATTTGCGTTCTTTTCCTTTACTATCCCGATTTGACCTCGTACTATACAGCTTAATTAAACGCCAGGTGGTGTCTTCGTAGCTATAAGTTGTCTTCACCCCATTTGCATAGTCAATAGCAACCCTTTGACCTTTAGCGTTATATTTAATGTTGTTAATAATGGGTTGTTCTGTGCCATCTGGAAATGCTACTGTAACCCTTTCTAATAACCCTAACCGATTGTAATTATTTGTCTTTACAGAGCGATCTGGAGTGGTTTCTGCAATTAACTGTTGGATCGCATTAAAAGCAAATTTACTTGTATAACTTTCAGTTTCTAACTCAACATCTTCATCCCAGTTAATATAATCCTTGTAAGTTTTAGTTAACTGCCGAGTCGTTTCTAGTATATTTCCTTGTAGATTGTATTTACTATTAGTAATTACTCCAGATTGATCTCGCAGTTGATATAGTTTTCCCCGCAAATTAAGGTTTTCTGCATTTGGCTGGTTTTCGCCATA
>JAAUYD010145415.1_pt1 | contig 10490 bp, 6 predicted proteins | sample 7278101 | NCBI WGS metagenome assembly JAAUYD01 (sample SAMN14350128, study PRJNA611818) | marine sediment metagenome | isolation source: surface marine sediment (0.6m) | place: French Polynesia: Moorea | collected 2018-08
GTCTGGTAACACTTCTACCTGAAATCCATAGGAATCTCGGACATCAAATAGGAAAAATTTCTGAAATTTGCCACTCGCTCCTTCAATTCTGCCATCCTCTTTTTTGAAAGTGAGCTGCATTGCTTCAGAGGCTGCATATACTTGTTCGCCGTAGGAATTATTAATAAATAATCGTACTTCTAATTCCCTGGGAGAAGTTTCATCAGATTTGACATCCACATTCACCCTCACCAGCTTATTAGCTCCACCAACAGTACCTCTGGCGCTGGGATCGCTATCATTGAGACTTTCTGCGATCGCTTGTTTGCCAATTTGCGGTATGGATAGATATGCCATGATCCCCAATGCCAAAGAACCAAAAAAACCTGGCCATAAATGACGTGTGTCTACAGCACCATTTTCCACTTTTACGTTAAAGGGTACGGGCAAATTGATGTCTTGTCTCCCTCTACCATAACCCAATACATTTATGGCTAAGGTTACTTTCTCTTCTTTCTTAACGCGAACATCTAAACCTCCTTGTAAATCTTGTTCTGACCAAGTTCCTGACTCCCCATCCTCATACCAACGCCCAGATTCTTTCCAAGCTTGCTTCACCCCAGAAGCAATTAATTTACCTTGTTTATCAAGGAGTTGAATCTCGTAAGTAACCCACTGGTTAGTGCTAATCCGTGCTGACACATCCACTCGTAATGCACCAATTGGTTGGGGTTTGAGGGTAAATTCTTTGAGTTTTACGGGCTTACCTGTACTAACAAGTATATTCTTGGAAACAAGAGTTCTTTTAAAAAAAGGTGATGCTATTAATGCCAAAAATACCAGTGCTGATGCTCCCAGAGCAACATATGCCCACGGTTCAATAAAGCGACTGGTACGCTGAGTATCTACAGTTACGGACATAATGTGTTTTTTAACGGTTATATTAACAACACTTTGTCATAATAACCTTCCGGAAAAATTTGTCTTGGGTGATGGTACCAATACACTTAGCAATAGCCTTAATCCTTCGTATGTATTGGCATCAAAGGATTGTTATTTTATATTAACTGTTATTAGCAGAACGTTTCATAAACTAATACCCTGGAAATTACCTAGTGTAAATACGTAGTATTGAATTAATAATGCGACTTAAACTACTTGTAATATTAATTATAGCTGTACAAACAAAGATTCCGTAAAACCAGCCAAGACACAATTACCTCACTTTTGCAGTATTTTGCAAAGTCTCTGAAGGTAACTCCCCAAACATTGCTTTGTAATCTCTAGCAAAATGACCTGCACTCCAGAACCCAAATTGACTAGCAAGCATAGTTATAGTAAAGTCCTCCGGATAGCTTGCCTTCAGGCGTTGTCGCAGTGCATTGAGTCTTCGCACCTTGAGATAGCGCATGGGACTTATACCAAATAAGTCCTGAAAACCATAGGATAAAGCAGAACTGCTAGACTCTAAATCTTCAGCTAGTTGTTTTAAGGTGAGGGGTTTTTCTAAGTGCGCTAACATTTTTTTCTCTGCTTGGGCAATCAACTTTGCTCTTCGAGAAGGTTTGATGAAACACTTAGAATTCAACTTGATGGGGATATTACTAATTAACAAAGGAACGAAATCATCAGCAACGAGTTTCTCAATATGAGGTTTTTGTAACCAATTGGGTTCGTGTACTGCTAACCAAAATAGTTGTTTCAGGTAATCTTTAATTTTTTTCATGCTAGTTGGTAACAAATTCACATGATTTTTACTTCGGAAATTATCGTCTAGATCGTGACGTTGTAGTTTGTCTACATAAGTATCAAAAGTTTTCCAAGGGATATGAATCTCTATGATCCCTCCACCTTTAGAAGCTATGAAGTCAGTTTCCGTTCCTTTTAAAGCAAAAAGAGTCCTTTGAGGATCGATGAGGTGATGGTAGGAGTGAAATTCTCCTTCATTCTCAAACCAGACGATGGAGAAATAGCAGTATCCTTTAAATTTATCACCAAGAGCTTGAGTCCCTTGATTTGCGTGAATATACGTGAAATATATATCACCAGTCTGAATTGAGAAAAAACCAGCTTCAAGAGAACCAGAACTAAGTTGTATTAGTTCGTACCGTCCATTGCCAATAAACTCTTTTAAACCATCCATATCTGTAAAGCATTTGGAGACAATCTTCTGATTGCCCGTCCCAGATTTATCTTGGTTAATTTCACTCTTTTTTATACTCATCACCTAAAAAAAGTTTTTATAAATAAAATTAATATTTCATTTTTATGAGTTTTTAAATTATCATGATTCAGAAAGTTGGAATTTTTGAATGTTTTAAGAATTACATTACCACTAAAGTTTAGACATCAAAGTCACAAATTTGATTTTTAGGTTATGAAAATTGGTTGTTGAATTTATCTAAAAATTAAGGAGTTTATTTTTGTGCAACGAGTTATGAAAACGGGGATCGCCATGGCGATGTCCTTAATGCTTTGGATATTAGGAATGCTGCCTTTGCTCCCTACAGCTGCTGCATTTGCCCAAATAACTCAGCCTCCTAACATTTTGGTCATTTGGGGAGATGACATTGGTTGGGAGAACGTATCTGCTTACGGTATGGGGACGATGGGATATACCACGCCAAACATTGATCGGATTGGTTACGAGGGAATTCGCTTCACCGATCACTACGCCCAGCCAAGTTGTACAGCCGGACGAGCAGCATTTATTACAGGTCAGTATCCCATCCGCTCCGGTATGACTACCGTGGGACAACCTGGAGATACCCTTGGACTGAAAGCAGAATCACCTTCTCTGGCGGAAGTTCTGAAGGAGCAGGGTTATAGAACCGGTCATTTTGGCAAAAATCACCTTGGCGATCGCAATGAACATCTGCCGACTGTCCACGGATTTGACGAATTTTTCGGTAATCTCTACCACCTCAATACCCAAGAAGAAGCTGAACAGCGGGACTATCAAAACTTCGGTGAGCAGTATTCGGGTAGCCTAAAAAAATATGAAAAGAAGTTTGGCACACGAGGTGTAATCCACTCTTTTGCCACAGAGACTTATGATACGACTGAAGATCCTCGTTTTGGAGTTGTGGGTTATCAAACCATCCAGGATACTGGTCCGCTTACCCAAGAGCGGATGAAGGATTTTGATGGGGAGGAAGTAATTCCAAAAGCACTCCAGTTCATGCAAGACTCCAAGGATCGGGATAAACCGTTTTTTGTCTGGCTAAACACCAGCCGTATGCACCTTTACACTCGGCTAAACGACAAATGGCGCTATGCAGCCGAAGACTATACCAGCGAAGCTGATTATCACGGTAGTGGGATGCTTCAGCATGACCACGATATCGGCGTTGTCCTGGATGCCCTTAAAGACATGGGTTTAGATGAAAACACCATCATTTGGTATTCCACAGACAATGGCCCCGAACATTCCTCCTGGCCTCATGGGGCAACCACACCCTTCCGAGGTGAAAAAATGACGACTTACGAAGGTGGAATTCGTGTGCTTTCCATGCTCCGATGGCCGGAAAAGATCAAACCAGGTCAGGTACTCAATGGAATTCAGGCTCACCAAGATATGTTCACCTCCCTTGCTGCTGCGGCTGGTGTACCCGATGTAGTAAAGAAGATGGACGATGAAAAACATCAATACATTGATGGGGTTAACAATCTTGATTACTGGACTGGCAAGACGGACAAGTCGAACCGCAACTTACTGTTCAACTATTACGAAACTATCTTGACCGGAGTACGAATGGGACCGTGGAAGTTCCACTTTTCCACCAAAGAAGACTACTACGCCAATCTTGTTCCTCGTACTATGCCCCTATTGTTTAATCTGCGGATGGACCCATTTGAAAGCTATGACACTACAGATGCTTATGGACACCTTCTGCAAAAAGTGTCATGGCTTTTCCAACCGATGAGCGAACAGTTAGGGGCACATATTCAAAGCTTGATTGACTATCCCCCGGTACAAAGTGGAAAATCCTTCAATTTGTCGAATGTTATTGACGATACCACTGAGGCTATCAAGGATAAAGCAACCTTGGCTGCCCTCAAGAAGATTGCCGAGCAACTTGATGGGTTGACAAATCAAGGTTTGCAGTAGTCTATTTAGCTCCGATTTTGACAAAATCATTGATGAGATTAACGTGAGTATGGCTGACTAGCTCTGAAACCGATCATTTGTAGGGTGGGTAATACCCACCCTCATAGGATTATTGCCCTGGAAAACTGATGACAACTTATTGATTGATGAACTCTTGCGTCTCTAATTCACCTAAGACTGTAGAGTCCCGATCGCTAGCTCGGAACTCTACAGACCATCCCAAGGCTATCTAGATTGTGTTTTGGGATGCAGTCTGAGATTGTGTTAAACCCTTTTATGAGGTTTTATCTATGTTTTTCAACGGTCTTTTGCACCGTATAAAAAGAGAAACTGTGGTATTTGCGATCGCCACTTCTCGCTTCTTCACCCAACTATCGCGTTTACTGTCAAAAAAAAGACAGCAAGCAATTCTGGCCCTAACGATGGTTTGTTTGTTTGTTTCAATGCCATCCTTAGCACTAGCTGAAGAAACCTCTAACGATGATGCAGAAATTCTGTATACCGATCAACCCTGGGAGGGAGAAGTTCGCTACAAAGCGGAAAACTCTACCCCAGACTATTTTGAAGCCCCAGAACCTCTTGCTGGAGCCCCCAATATCTTGACTATTGTTATTGATGATGCGGGTTTTGCTGGATTAAGTTCCTATGGGGGTCGTATTCAAACCCCTCACTTAGATCATCTTGCCAATAATGGTTTGCGCTATAACAACTTCCATGTCACTCCCGTCTGTTCCCCGACTCGTTCGGCTTTATTGACAGGACGCAATCCTCATACAGTAGGTATGGCAGGGATTCCAGAAATTTCCAATGGCTATCCTAACAAGAGTGGTTCCATTCCTTCGAGTGCGGCCATGCTACCAGCATTGTTGAAACCCTCCGGATACACCACATTTGCCCTCGGTAAATGGCATTTGACACCAACTTGGGCAATGAATCCGGCTACGGGACATTTTGACCAATGGCCTACAGGTAAAGGATTTGACCATTTCTACGGCTTTCTCGGTGGTGAAACCAATCAGTATTACCCGGAACTTTATCGAGACACAACCCGCGTACAAGCACCTAAGTCTCCAGAAGAAGGTTATCACCTGAGTGAAGATTTAGTAGATAACGCGATTGGTTATATCAAAGACCTAGAGTCCAGCGATCCAGAACGCCCCTATTTCATGTATCTTGCCTTTGGTGCTGTTCATTCTCCCCATCATACTCCTGAATTTTATCAGGATATGTATAAATACCACTTTGATGAAGGGTACGATGTAGAACGGGATGAAATTCTCAAAAAACAGAAAGAATTGGGCATTGTTCCAGAAGATACTCAACTCACAGCAAGACATCCCGAAAATGACAGTTGGCTTTCCTTGGATGATGATGAAAAGCAGTTGTTTACCACTTTCATGGAAAACTACGCGGGTTTTATGACCCATGTTGATGCTCAAATCGGTCGTTTAGTTGACTATCTTGACTCTATTGGTCAACTTGATAACACATTAATCATGGTTCTTTCCGACAATGGTGCCAGTGCAGAAGGAAGTGAAAATGGTACCATCAACGAAATGACTTATTTCAATGGAGTTCCCACCGACGTTGATTACAATATAGAACATCAAGATGAGATTGGCACAGTCCGTAGTGAACCCCACATTCCTTGGGGTTGGTCATTAGCTTACAATACACCCTTCCAGTGGGCAAAACGTTTTGCCCATGAAGGCGGTATTCGGGTTCCCTTTATTGTACATTGGCCTGCTGAGATTTCCGATCCGGGTGCGATTCGTCCCCAATGGCAATACGTGACCGATCTAGTGCCAACAGTCTTGGATATTCTAGGTGTTAATTTGCCTAAAACTGTTAATGAATATGTACAGCAACCGCTAGCTGGGGAGAGTTTTTATGACTCTTTCAAAAATGCTAATGCCGATAGTACCCATACCGTTCAGTATTGGGAAAATAAAGGAAACCGAGCTGTTTATCAAGATGGTTGGAAAGCTGTAACCGAACATACCACTCTACTTGGTAGTATACCTGATGGACATAAAGGGAAGTTTGGCAAAGATACTTGGGAGCTTTATAACGTCGCCGAAGACTTCTCAGAATCCCATGATTTGGCAACCGAAAACCCCAAGAAGTTGCTAGAGATGAAAGCTCTATTTGCACGGCAAGCCAAAAAATACAAGGTCTATCCCTTAGACGATCGGGAAAGCTACGAACTTATTGCTGCTAAGAATGAGGCATTAGGTGGAGAAAAAACTGATTTTACTTTCTACCAGGGGATGTCACCTCTCCATCAAGACCTTGCCCCAAATACTTTTGGTACGTCTTATACCATTGATGTTTATTTAGATCGAGAGCATCCTGATTCTAAGGGGGTACTAGTTGCCCAAGGCGGCACCGGAGGGGGCTACACTCTCTATATCAACGCAGACAATAAGTTGGCGTATGAGTACAGCTACTTAGGTTTTGAGCGATTCACCATCAACCCAGATACTTCCGTTCCCATCGGAAAATCCAAGGTGACATACAAGTTCACTGAGACAGGAGATTACATCGGAATGGGACAACTCTTCCTGAATGACGAATTGATTGGCGAGGCAGAAATTTCTAAAACTGTTCCTGCTTCCTTTGGAGTTGAGTTTTTTGATGTGGGTCAAGATAGTCAATCTCCTGTATCAGAAGCTTACAAGCCAACCTTTACCTTTAATGACTCCATTGAAAAGGTAACTGTTCATGTTGAGCTAGAAGACCAGTCAGGAAAGGTGAGAAAAATGGTTCAAAATTATTTCAACTAGAACCCGAATCAAACCGTATCAAATTCTTATCGGTCAGATTAACTTACTAACCTAAGTTCAACTCAACCTCCCGGCTATAGTAAGCCGGGAGCTTTTCCCACTCACATCAAATAAATGAGGTTCAACTGTTCAAAGCTATTCTCCACATCGAGTAAATAATTCTGCGACTCAAATGATGAATAATTATCAAAATTATATTCAAAAACTCTTTATTGTTCTCAGTGTTTTTATTCTTACCGTTACTATTTTTACTCCAAGTTCGTTGGCCGTACCCGCTTCAACTTGTCCCGAAAATATGGTTTTCATTTCGGGAGGGGATTTCAAAATGGGAACGGATCAACCAGAATTTATCGAAGAACTACCTGTTGCAGATGTTACCGTCAGTTCATTTTGCATTGACTCCCACGAAATTACCAACGCCCAATTTACCGAGTTTGTTGAAGATACAGATTACCTTACCGTAGCCGAACGTCCCCTATCAAAATCACAATTTCCTGATTTACCCGATGACCAGCGATCGCCTGGTTCTCTTGTTTTTGAACCTCCTGCACAAGGCGTTCAGCAAGTCGCTTATCTGAATTGGTGGCATTGGGTTCCGGGGGCAAACTGGCGACATCCTTACGGTCCCGATAGTAATATTAGTGGCAAAAAAAACCATCCCGTTGTTCATATTGCCTACGAAGATGCCTTAGCCTACGCCAAGTGGGCGGGAAAGCAAATTCCCACCGAAGCCCAATGGGAATACGCTGCCCGAGGCGGTTTAAAAGCAGCTACCTACACCTGGGGTAAAGAATATTCCGCCAAAAAAGCCAACACCTGGCAAGGGCTTTTTCCCTTTTTCAATACCAAAGCAGATGGCTACTTGGGAACTGCCCCCGTTGGTTCCTTCCAGGCCAATGGTTACGGTTTGTATGATATGACGGGTAACGTTTGGGAATGGACTGCCGATTGGTATCGGGTTGAGCGAAAAGACATGGCTCATAGCGTCAATCCAGAAGGTCCCAGGCAAGGCGAAAGTTTTGACCCCAAAAAGCCTGCCGAGGGGGCATTACACGTCATTAAGGGTGGTTCTCACCTGTGTGCGCCCAACTATTGTAGTCGATACCGTCCGGCCGCACGGGAGTCCCAGTCACCTGATACTGGAACCACTCATATTGGTTTTCGCCTTGTTAAAAAATTAGGGTAACTCAAGGAAATTCGAGCGAAGTTTTGTATGAGCAAAATTAATGCATTTTGAAAATTAGTTATTTAATTTCTATAGCTGAGAAAGTTAGAATTTTTGATTATTTCAAGAAATACTTTACTATATAAAATTAACTTGAAGTTTTTGAATTATGACCTAGCACAACGTCATACAATTTCTGCTTCGATTTTGAGAAAATATCCGAAAAATAAACCTTACAACCTAGGACTAACAACAATATGTCGAATATAGATCGAGCTTCTTTGACTACTGTTAAAAATCAGAATGAGTACATAGAACTTGCTCAATTTTATGATTTATTGATGCAAGCAGGTTATTACGATTATCAAGCCTTTGTTAACTCACTGGCACTGATCTTAGAAACCCGAACAAAAATCCTGGATGTGGGTATCGGAACTGGTTTACTTACTGAACAAATGCTGCAAGTTCAGGATTACGAGATCACAGGGGTAGATTTTTCTGAAGAAATGCTTGTCAAGGCCCGGCATAGGTTGTCAGGTTACAATGTCAAGTTATTAAATTTAGACATTAGAGATTATCCAGAAAATGAGTCTTTCCAATCTATCATTTCTAGTGGTGGTGCTATCTGTATTTCACACCAAGATAATAAACAGTATCGATTATATAGTTACTGCGATGATAAGTTAGATCATCTTAGCCTACTGCGTAAACTCTACAATCTCTTAGAAGACGATGGATTACTAATTATTTCAATTCAGGGAGAACACAAAGACTATTCCTTACCAATATCAGAAGATATTACTTACTTTCAAGAAATCAACCATTCAGGTGATTATATGACAAAGTGGTATACATTTTCCAATGAGGAAAAAGTACTGGCACGTCAATCTGTAAAGTTGGTCGTTTTCGATGAAATAGAAATGATTAATTCATTTACTGAAGTCGGGTTTAAGTCTCTAGGGGTTGATAAATCCAATAAATTTTACGTTTTCCGAAGATAAATGTTGTCTTTCGTCTCTCCAGCACGGAGAGATGGTTATTGACACAAGTTTAATATTGAGTAGCTATGAAAGTAATTTCAGATTGTCACAAATAGTTTCAAAATTTATCCGATGACCAGTAGCCTTGATAGATTCTATGCAACCTGATTGTAAATTGATATAAGAGAAATCGAGCCAGCTCGGTTGATAGGAAACCATCTTTTGTAAGCCTTACCAATAATATTACTGCGTTCTACAACACCCCAACAGCGACTATCGTAACTGCTGTTGCGATTGTCACCTAACATAAAGTATGAATTAGGCGGTATAGTCTGAGGCTTTGATAAAAAAGGTGGCTGGAGTCCATAGGTACAAACATTTACTGATGTGCGCTGAGAAGGGGATATATAATTATCTTCCTTGAGAGGCTTATTGTTAATATATAATCTGCCACCTCTTAGTTCCACTTTTTCTTTGGGTAAGCCGATGACACGACTAATAATATGACTATTGTATCCCTCTGAAATTAATTGCTTTGTAGGTGAAAAAACAACAATATCTCCTCTTTGTGGAACCTGAAAGTGATAGCTCAATTTATCAACCAATACTCTATCTGCTTCCCATAAATTTGGGGAACCATTTAGGGTTGGTTCCATTGAACCTGAAGGTATCCAACGAGATTCAAAAACTATGTTTTTGATTGCAAATCCAAAGGCCAATGATGATAGATTAAGAATCACCATAATTACCGCGATCACAGATGCAATCTTTTTTGACCTTCCTCGACGGTTTGGTGTAAAAGTATATGCTAAATATGCAATATAAGGTGAAATAATTGCAGTAATCAAAGGACTAACACTTGCAAGAATGATTGTTAAAATAAATACGAAAATACCAAATAACCACTTGCCAATGTAAAAGTGACCAATCCCCAGCCCAAAGAATAGAGAGAGGAACATTGCTAACCAAGGGTCTTTTATAGTCTTGCGCAAGTCTTCAAATTCAATACTATTATTGCTTTTAGCAGAGTCAAAAGCATCAGATAAATTCCAAATGAAGAAAATAAAAATAAGCAAAAAAAAGCTCAAGCCAATTAATATATTACCTGTGGGACTAAATATCTGCCAAAGTCCTATTATTTGTAGGAAAAAATAAATAACAATTAGCAATAATCCTTTAGCTCTTTTGCGAGTATAAATTTGTCCCAACCCTGGTAAAAATGTTGATAAAATAGTAGCTAACCATGGTTCTTTATTAGACATTGATTTCCCCTAAAACTTCATCAAATTTAATCAGATAAATTAAACCCAATCCAGATTGAAAACTGGAGTTTTCCTGGTAGGAGCACGGCATCAGTAAGATTATTCCAGGACTTACGCAACGAAGATTTGTCATTGCGACCGAAACGAAGTGTACCGAAGCAATCCCAGGATTTTTGCGATTACGTCGCTGTCGCTCGTAATGACGCA
>JAAUYD010067689.1_pt1 | contig 10488 bp, 9 predicted proteins | sample 7278101 | NCBI WGS metagenome assembly JAAUYD01 (sample SAMN14350128, study PRJNA611818) | marine sediment metagenome | isolation source: surface marine sediment (0.6m) | place: French Polynesia: Moorea | collected 2018-08
ACGGGGTGGCCGAGCTTCTGGGAGCCGATCTCACCCGACGTGGTGCGCGACGTCGTCGACGACAGCATGGGCATGCGTCGGACCGAGGTGGTCTGCGCCGCATGCGACGGGCACCTGGGACACGTGTTCCCGGACGGCCCCGCGCTGACGGGCAACCGCTACTGCATGAACTCGGTGAGCCTCAGGCTCGACGAGTCGATGGACCCGGACGCTCCGATCGACGAGTGATCAGCCGCCGGGGGCCATCCCGGGCTGCGGCACGGCCTCAGCCGTCGATGATCTGCAGCGCCTGCCGCGGGCAGAGGCGCACGGCCTCCTTGGCGCGCTCGACCTCGTCGGCGGGCACGTCGCCCGAGGTGTCGTCCGAGTCGCCCTTGACGAGGTGATGGAAGTTGTCGTCGTCGTCGACCTTGTAGAGATTGGGGGCGACGTCCATGCAGACGGCGTTGGCTTCACACAGGTCCCAGTCGACCTTGACCTTCATGTCTTCCTCCATCGCTCCGGCCTTCTCGGGGTCGGAGCCTCGCGAGGCCGAATCTATACCCCATTGGCGCGGAACCTGCCGGGTGAAAGCTCCTCGACACGGCCTTGCCGGACGAGCCGCGCGACATGTTGCCCCATGCTCCGCTTCTCGACGGGGTCGGCGAAGGAGACCGGGTCGCCCTGGCGGTAGACGAAGCGGTGCGTGGCCACGTCGTCGAGGGTGCGGGGCTCCGCGAGGAACGCGAGCAGGCGCTCTTCGCGCTCCTGGATCTTGTCGCGGAAACGCCCCAGCCGTTCGAGGAAGGTCGGCCGGTCGACCACGCCGACGTGGTGGAAGGTCGCGTAGTGCCGCGCCTCGATCTGCTCCACACGGTCGAGGCTGCGCTCGAAGTCCTCGAGATCGGACCACGCGTCCCCGTAGTAGGGGCCGAAGCTCGAGAGGTCGATGTCGCCCAGGAACACGATGTCGTCGGGCTGCACGTGGAGGGCCGAGTGGCCGCGCGTGTGTCCGGGCGTGTGGATGACCTCGATCGTGACGCCGCCTCCGAGATCGAAGACGTCGCCGTCCCGGAAGGGCAGGGCGTCGGGGCGGGCCCGGAAGTTGTACTCCTCCACGGCCGCCTTGGCCCAGAACTCCGCGATCTCGGGGTACCCGTCGTAGCCGAAGATCGCCATGAACCCCTCGAGGTCCATCATGCCCGGGAGGTCGGCCTCGTGGACGTGGATCGGCACGTCCGGGAACAGGTGCGCGCCCGCGACGTGGTCCTCGTGGCAATGGCTCAGGATCACGCGGTCGACCCTGGGCAGCGCGGACTGCCGCGGCACCACGCCCAGCGACGGATCGATGAGCGCGGTCTCGTCGCCACCGCGAACGAGCAGCGAGTTGCCCTGGGGATACTTGCCCTGCCGTTCGCCGAACAGGACGGTGCTGTGACCGAGGTCGAGATCCGTGAGCGGAGCGGTATCGTCCATGCCCCCGAGTGTCGCACGGAGGTCCGGCCATGGCCCGCAGCTACTGGCTCGTGAAGAGCGAGCCCTTCAAGTATTCCTGGGACACCTTCGTGAAGGACGAGTCCACGTACTGGGACGGCGTCCGCAACTACGCCGCGCGCAACAACCTGCGCGCGATGAAGAAGGGCGACGCGGTCCTCTACTACCACTCCAACGAGGGCAAGGAGGTGGTCGGCATCGCCAAGGTGACGAAGGAGGCCTACCAGGATCCGACCACCGACGGAGACTGGTCGGTCGTCGATCTCGTCCCGGTCAAGCCGATGAAGGAGCCGGTGAGCCTGGCGACGATCAAGGGGGATCGGTCGCTCGCGGAGGTGGCGCTCGTGAAGCAGAGCCGGCTCTCGGTGATGCCGATCGAGAAGAAGCACTTCGATCGGATCCTGAAGCTCGGGAAGACGACGTTTCGGTAGGGGTGTTCCAAGGCCGCGGCGTGTAGCCCGGGTCGGGGCCGGCGCGCGGCTCGTGCTCAGCGTCGCGCCGATGGGCCGGCGGCTCGTCGCGGCGTTCGGGGCGGCGCTCCATTGCGCGCGATCCGCGCGCCGGCCCCGACCGTGGGGGCTTCGGGGTAGGCCGCGGCCCGGGGGGTGGCGGTGTCGCTCGTTCGGGAGGGGCCAGGTCTGCTTCGCAATTTGTTCTGGGGTGATGGGGGCGCGCGTTCCGCGCGCCCCCATCAGGGGCAGTTGGTTTCGGTGCGGAGGCGGTCGTGGATGCCTCGGCTGAGCATCCAGGTGGTCATTTCGTTGATGATGAAGCAGCGCTGCTCGTCGTCGAGGGTGAGGTCGGTGTTCAGGTCGGCGAGGAGGGCGTCGAGGGTGTCCTCGCCTTGCGCGAGCTCGATGCCGCCGTCGTTGTCGGTGTCGAGCCTCAGGAACGCGGACTCGGTTCCGTAGGGCGTCCACTCCGGAGTTCCGGCGTGGCGGGGGACGCCGTCGCGCGCGAAGGACGCCCAGTAGCTGCCCATCGCGCGGCTCAGACGTTCGCGATCGGCGAGGGTCTCGTCCTGGAACAGGATGGCGTCGGCGGGGCCGAGGTGGTGGAAGCGGTTGAACACGAAGGGGATCTCGAAGCCGTGGGCGGCGCCCAGCAGCTGCTTGAAGTCCATGAAGAGCAGGCGGCCGCCGTCGTCCCAGTCGAAGCGGTAGCTGTAGACCGCGGCATGGCCGGCGCGAACCATCGCGGCCGCGGGCTCGTCCACCGATCGGATCCGCCAGAGTCGGCTGATCGCGTCCGTGACGGTGTCGTAGGTCCGCGGGTCGCGTGGAACGACGAAGAACCCGAAGCGCCGGCGGGTCAGTCGCTCGTCGCCGAAGTAGAAGAGCTTCATCTCGTCCCGATTCGTTCCCAGGATCGTCGGAACGGCGTGGAAGGTCGAGCGGTCGCGAAGGGCATCGCGCAAGGTGCCCGCGGGCAGGGCGACGCCGTCCTGGATCGCGCGGGGCACGTCGAGGAAGCCTTCGCCGTCGTCGACGTAGGCGCCGAACAGGTCCTCGAGCGACACCGCGCGCAGCTCGGCCGCCGTCGAGGCGCCGAGTCGCCGCGCGACATCGCCGGACGGATTCAGGAGCTCGCCCGCACGGCCCTCCGCCTCCGCCAGGGACACGCTGTCGAAGCTTCCCGAGTGGACGATGGCGCGGTGGAAGAGGCCCTCCGCGTGCGGAGAGGCGAGCAGGCCGACGACGTTGTGCCCGCCCGCGCTCTCCCCGAACACGGTCACGTTGCGCGGGTCGCCGCCGAAGGCGGCGACGTGATCGCGGACCCACCGCAGCGCCGCGACCAGGTCGAGAATCGCGAAGGCCGCCGCGGCGTCCTCGGGCCGCTCCGCGCCCGCGCGCAGGGCCTCGTGGGCGAACCAGCCGAGCGGTCCGAGGCGATACTGGACGGCCACGACGACGACGTCCTCGTTCGCGGCGAGACGGGACGCGTCGTAGGCGCTGGACCGCCCCCACACGTTGCCGCCGCCGTGGATCCAGACCATCACGGGGCGGCTGCCACCTCGGGCGTCCGGCGGTGCGTAGACGTCGAGCGCGAGACAGTCCTCCGACCCGATGACGAGACCGGGCCCCAGGCCCTCGTCCTCGTCGAGGCGGTTGGTGAGCTGCGGGCAGCGCTCTGCGAAGCGCGTGGCGTCCCGCACGCCCTCCCACGGAGGAGCCGGTCGCGGAGCGCGCCAGCGGTTCTCGCCTCCGGTCGACGCCGCGAAGGGAACCCCGCGCCAGACGTGGGCGCCGTTCGCCGCGATCAGGCCCACGAGCTCGCCCTGGGCGATCGTTCGCGCGGTCGCGGGGGCCGGTTCCGGCGGGGTCTCCGAGCCGCAGCTCACGACGAGCAGCAGCAGACCCGCGAAGAGCAGGAGCGTCCAGGACGCTCGCCCGGATCGCGCCCCGGCGAATCCGCGCATGATCACGCCGACCCGGGCGACGGCCCCGCCTCGCGCCGCGTCGCGCGAGCACGACCCTCGGCCTGACCGAGCGCCGCCTGGATGCGCATGAACTCGCCGATGTTGTCCGTCGTGAGCAGCCCGACGAGCGCACCGTCGTGGGTGACCGGAACCGTCGCGGCGTCCGATTCGTGCAGTCGGGCGAGTGCCGCATCCAGCATCTCGTGGGAGTCGGCCTGGCCGAACTCCGTCTCCGCCACCGACCCGACGAGCGCGTTCTCACCCTGCTCGGCCAACCCCGAGACCATCCTCTCCTGGGTGAGCACGCCGATCAGCGCGCCGTCGTCCACGACCGGGAAGTCCCTCTGGGAGCCGGCCAGGGTCAGCTCGACGACGCGTGAGAGAGGGTCCGTGGGAGCGAGCGTCTCGAAGTCGACGAGCATGGCCCTCGCGACGGGGATTCCCTCGAGGGCTGCCTTCACCTGCACCATGCTCGCCTCCGCGGCGGCCCCGATCCACACGAAGAGCGCGATGAAGATCAGGAAGGGGTTGGCGAGGAGGCCGAGCAGGCCGAAGAAGAGGGCCGTCGCCTGGCCGATGTGGGCGGCCGTCTGCGTCGCGGCCACGTAGTCCATGCGTGTCGCGAGGACGGCCCGCAGCGCCCGGCCCCCGTCCATGGGGAAGGCCGGGATCAGGTTGAAGACCAGGATGATGAGGTTCACGATCACGAGGCGTTGAAGGAAGGGGCCCTTCATGGCCTCCGCCTCCGGGACCCAGCTGCCCGTGACGACGAGCGCGCCGCCCAGGACCCCCGCGATCACGAGGTTCACGGCCGGGCCGGCGAGCGCCACGAGGAACTCCTGGTGCGGCTCCTCGGGCATGCGTTCGAGCCGCGCGAGGCCGCCGATCGGGAGCAGGGTGATGTCGCGCGTCTCGATGCCGTAGCGCCGAGCCGCGAGCGCGTGCCCGAGCTCGTGGAGCACGATGCAGCCGAACAGGGCGAGGATGAAGCCGACGCCCGAGACGACGGCCGCCGCGGTCTGGTCCAGCTTCCACGCGGTCATCGCGATCCAGACGATCAGGATCGCGAAGGTCGCATGCACGTAGACGTCGACGCCTGCGACCCGTGCGAGCTTCCACCGCCACGTCATGTCGGCCTCCTGCGACTCAGGCTGCACCCGTCCGAGGCCGCAGCTCGGCAGGCCAGCTCGCGGGATCGTCGGCGGGGTAGACGCGAAGCTCCTGGCCCGAGGCGGTCAGCAGGTCGGTCTCCTCGCAGCCGAGGGCCGTCGCCGCTGCGGCGAGGCCCGAGGTGGTCACGCCGTGGATGCCCGGTGCGAACGTGCTGGCACCGCACTGGAGCAGGCCCTCGATGTGCGTGCGGACGGGGAAGCCGAAGGGGCCCAGGTTGCGCAGGGTCTTCTCCGTTCCGTAGATCGAGCCCTCCGTGGCGTGGAGGATGCTCATGTTGGTGAGCGGCGTCCCCAGGGAGCGGAACACGACCGCGTCGCGGAAGCCCGGCACGAAGCGCTCCACCTCGTCCAGGATCCGTTCCGACAGGTGCTCCTTGAGCGCAGCATACTCCGGACCCCGCTGTCCGGGCTTCGCATCGCGCCAGGCGCCGAACGCCTTCGGCGTCGCGAGGGTCAGGGCCTCGACGGTGTGGAGACCGTCGTCGCGCAGCGAGGGATCCTTCAGCGTCGTCACGTTGAAGAACATCCCCCGTACCGACTCCAGGCGCGACAGGTCGGGCAGCTCGGCCATCCGGTAGACGGCGTCGACGTCGGGCGTCTGCGTGTACCAGACGTTTCCGGAGTCGAGTCCTGCGGCGCGCAGGTCCATCTCGACCGCGAGGAACAAGCTCAAGGTCGATACCGAGTAGCGCATGCGCGCCATCCGGCGGCGGAGGCGTGCGCTCTGGTGCTGCGCCTCGACCAGCCGGCCCCACGTGACGCCGGGGTCGGCATTGGAGACGACGAGGTCGGCGCGCACCTCCTCCCCGTCGGCGAGGCGCACGCCGCAGGCGCGCCCCCCCTCGACGAGGATGCGCTCGACTTCCGCGCCGAGGAGGACCTGGCCGCCGTTGCGCTCGATCCCCTTGGCGAGCGCGTCGGGAATCGCGTGCCCGCCGCCCCTCGGATAGCAGGCTCCCTCGAAGTAGTAGCTCTGCAGTCCCGCATGCAGAGCCGCCGGGGCGCGCGAGGGGGCCATCCCGTGGTCGCCGGACTGGATCGCGAGGATGGCGCGAAGGAACGGGTCCTTGACGAAGTGGTCGAGGAGGCGGCGCAGCGGCCGCAGCCCGAAGCGAAGCGTCGTGGGCATCCGGATCGGGAGCAGCGCCGCGTCCACGAGCCCCTTCGGCGGATGGGCCCAGACGAGCTCGTCCGACAGTCGCGTCACGACGTCGAAGTAGCCGTCGATGCCTCGGCGCTCCTCGGGGAAGCGCTCCGCGAGGCGCTCGCGGAAACGCTCGCGGCCCTTCGGAATGTCGAAGCGCTGGTCTCCGACGAAGACGCGGTCGTACCCGTCGGGGTCGAGCTCGAGGAAGGTGAGGTCGTTCGCGACGCCGAGTCCTTCGTAGATCCGCCGCAGACGCTCCCCGGGACCGAGCTGTCCGACGTAGTGGATGCCCGGGCTGAACTGGAAGCCCTCGAGCGAGAACGATTGGCTGTAGCCGCCCGGGCGGTCGTGCCGTTCGAACACGGCGACGCGCTTGCCTGCGCGCGCCAGGGCGAGTGCTGCCGTGAGGCCGCCCGAGCCCGAGCCGATGATGACGGCATCGACGTCCCGGCTGGATGAGGCGGCCATGGAGCACCCTCCCATGTCGAGTGCGGAGTTTGCAACGCCCATGCCACGGCCTGGCGGTGCTCCTGACGCGGCGGCGGCGAAGGCGCCTCATCGGGGCGCGCGGTTGGGGTGCCATGCCCCATGTCGGGGCGGCCGACGCCGGGGCCCGCCGATGCAGGGCCTGCGGGAGGGGTGCGCGCGGCTCAGGCGCCCTTGGCGAGCTTCGCTGCGGTCTTGGAGCGCTTGCGACGCGTCTTCGGCTTGCTCGCGACGGCGACCTTCGCCTCCGGGGCCTGCTCGGGCGCGGCGGTGCGCTTCGCGAGGTACCCGCTCACGACGGCGGCCCGGATCTCCTCGAACGAGGCCGCGACGTCGCCGACGAAGGCGTCGAGGTCGGGGACCAGGCCCGAGTCGGCGTTGAAGCCCCAGCAGAGCCGCCCCTCGTAGCTGAAGAGCGCGACGCCCAGGCCCGTGCCGTCGAGCAGCGGCACCATCGGGTACATGCCGTGCATCTTGGCGCCGACCGAGTAGAGCGGGAACTGGGGCCCGGGTACGTTCGTCACGATCATGTTGATCGGGCCCTTGGCCAGGCCCGCGCCGCGCGCGAGCAGGCCGGGCGTCATCCACTCCGCGGCGGCCATGAGCGTCTCGATGCCCGCCGCGGCGCCCGTCTGCTTCATCTCCTCGGTCGCGGCTCGGATCCGGGCCACGCGCTCGAGAGGTTCGGCTTCGTCGAGCGGCATCGGCACGATCCACGAAGAGACGTGGTTGCCGAGCTTGCCCTTGTGCTCCTCGCGCCGCACGGAGACGGGCGCCGACACGCGGAAGTCGAGATCGTCCGTGCTCACGCGGCGTCGGAACAGGTAGCGCCGCACCGCACCCGCGACGGTGCCGAGCACGATGTCGTTGATCGAGCAGCCGAGCTCGCGCCGCAGCTGCTTGACGTCGTCGAGCGGCATCGTGAGCCAGTCGAAGCTGCGACTGGGCCCGAGCTCCCCGTTGAGCGGCGTATCCGAGCTGCCGCGCAACGAGCTCATCGCGAGCGAGGCCAGCGACGAGGCGCGGCGCTGCAGGTCCTCGAACGGATCCTGCTCCTCGTCGCGCCACCACGCGACCGCCTCGCGCGAGCTTCGCAGCGGGAGGGTCAGACGGTGGCGGATGGCGTCGACGAGGAGCTCACCGCGGGAGGGCTCGGGCCGCGGCATGTAGGTCACCGGCTCGCGGATCTCCGGAACGGGCGACGGGGAGAGCAGGATCTGCGACAGGTCGGCGCCCGAGGCGCCGTCGATCATGCAGTGGTGGATCTTGTTCAGCAGCGCGAACTGTTCGCCGTTCTGCACGCCCTCGATGAGCCAGATCTCCCAGAGCGGCCGACCCCGGTCGAGCGGCCGCGCGAGGATGCGCGAGACCATCTCCTTGAGCTGGCCCTGGCTGCCCGGCTTGGGCAGCGCGATGTGGCGGATGTGGTAGCCGAGGTCGAAGTAGCGGTCGTCGACCCAGACCGGCCACTGCTCGAGCGGCGTCCAGTCGAGACGCTGGCGGTAGCGAGGGATCCAGTGCAGCACCGATTCGATCGCGTCCTTGAACCGCTCGACGTCGACGCCGCCGTCCTCGCGAAGCAGCGCGGCGGCCTCGAGGATCGAGAGCGCGGCCACGTGCATCGGCGCGTGCGGCCCTTCGGCCGCGAGGAAGGTCAGGTCCTGCGCGGTCAGTCGCTCGAAGCCGTAGCTCGCCATGTCGTTCCTCCTCGACTCGGAGTCACGCAGAGCAAGTGGCATGCCAAGCGTTGGCACAGGACCGTGCCGGAAGCGGCGCTTCTCTGCTCAGCGCTTCGGCAGGTCGCCCAGGAAGCGGGCACGCGGTCGGGTCAGCGCGAGACGGCGCGGCGGTGCGTGAGCACGGCGTCGAGCCACGCGGCCTCGTTCTCGAACTGAGGGCTGTGCGCCGCATCGGGAATCACGACGAGTCGCGCGTCCGGAATCGTGTCGGCCATCACGCGCGAGGGCTCGACGAAGGGGACGTCCTCGGCGCCCACCAGGACCAGGGTCGGGCAGGCGATCTCGCCGAGTCGGTCGGTGACCGGCGTGTGGTCCGCCAAGGCCACGCCGAGCGTCGCGAACGCTTCGGGGTCCATCTGGCCGAGCTTCGTCTCGATGCGTTGCCAGTAGCGCTCTTCGCCCATGCGTTCGACGCTGCGCTGCTGCGCGGGGGCGCGCTCGCGACTCCTCGCGCCGGCGGCGACCGGGCCCATGCCCTGCTCGCGGACCACCTTGCCGATCGCTTCCATGGCCTGCTTCGCCATGAGTCCCATCGGCTCGGAGGAGGTGTCCATGAGGATCAGCGAGGCGACCCGCTCCGGCCGTGCGAGGACGAAGCGCAGGGCGACCATGCCGCCCAGCGAGTGGCCGAGCAGGACGCAGCGGTCGACGTCCACCGCGTCCAGGAACCCGGCCAGGTCGTCGACCATCTGGGCGAGCGAGTAGCCCTCGGGCGTGCCGGGATTCGTGGTGCCGCCGTGCCCGCGATTGTCGGGCGTGAGGGTCCAGCCCTCCTCGCCCAGGGTCGGCAGCACGTCGGCGAAGTCGTCGCGCGAGCCCGTGAAGCCGTGGACGAGCACGAAGGGGTGCGCGCCGTCACGACGCGCGCCGGCCTCCACGTACTCCATCTCGAGCGTCCCGACGCGAACGGTCTTTGCCTCGGTCATGCCGGAAGCCTAGCGTTGCGGGCGATGAGCACGGAGATCGACGTCGAGCGCCTCGGGGAGGAGGTGCCGCTCCTCGAGGGGATCCGGACCACGCGCGCGATCCGACGCCTCAAGCCCGATCCGGTCCCTCCGGCCCTGATCCGGAAGGTCTGCGAGGCCGGGACCTTCGCGCCGAGCGGCGGCAACCGGCAGCCCTGGAAGTTCGTGGCGGTCACCGACCCCGAGCGCCGGGCGTGGGTCGCCGACCGCTATCGGCCGATCTTCCTCGACTACATCGCGCCGGCCGTCGAGAAGGCCAAGGATCCCTCCTTCCCCGAGCCGCGCCGCAAGATGCAGAAGGTCGCGATCCATCTCGCCGAGCACCTGCACGAGGTCCCCGTCCACCTGTTCGTCGCGGGCTGGACGCGTCGCGGCCAGCCGCAGCTCCAGGCGCTCATGCCCTGCATCCAGAACGTGCTGCTGGCGTGTCGTGCGGTCGGGCTCGGCGCGAGCCTGACCACCCTCCACACGGCCTTCGGGGCCGAGTGCGACGCGTGGTTGGGGCTGCCCGAGGACTGCCCGAGCTGTGCGCTGATCCCGATCGGCTGGCCGCTGGGTCGCTACGGGCGGCCCCCGCGCCGCCCGGTCGAGGACTGCCTGTCCTGGGAGCGCTACGACGGCCCCGACGGAAGGGCCTCGTGAGCGAGTTCGGCGCGCTCACCAGGACGCCGCTGCTGCCCACGCTGTTCGTCCTCACGCTCGGCCTGGGTATGGGCTTCCGCTGGCTCGGCCGCGGCCGGACGCCGGGGCTCCGCGATGCGATCACGTGCACGGCGCTGGGCCTTCCGCTCGCCTACCTGGGCTTCGTCGTGCACGGGCAGCCGCTCGTGCGCCCGGTGCTCTTCGTCTTCCTGCTCCTCGCGATGGGGCTCATGGGCAACGCGCTGGCCTTCGCGATCGGAACGCGCCGCGACCCGCGCAAGGGCCCCGTGGCCGCGGCGCTCGGGCTCGCGATCGCCGCGCTCCCGGCGCTCTGCTTCGTGCTCCCCAACGAGGTCCACCGCGCCGTGCACTGGCATCCGGGCTACTGGCTCACGCTGGGCTGGATCCGCGCCCACGCGGACGACGTGCGCACGGACGCGATGCC
>JAAUYD010072698.1_pt1 | contig 10488 bp, 7 predicted proteins | sample 7278101 | NCBI WGS metagenome assembly JAAUYD01 (sample SAMN14350128, study PRJNA611818) | marine sediment metagenome | isolation source: surface marine sediment (0.6m) | place: French Polynesia: Moorea | collected 2018-08
CACTACCTTAAATTAAAAATTGTGAAAGGCATTTTGAAGATGTAGATGCTGTCATGAATCAATTTTTAATTTAAGGTAGTGTGAATTAATTTTATTAATAAAATTTATCCGGTATTTTTTTATTATTAATTGATATTTTTATCTTTAGATAGTTTTTATGCTGTCTTGATAAAGGCTATTCCAGCTTGATTTATTTATAGAATATTGGAAGTTAAGCAAATATAATAAGGAAAGTCTATCTTTAAGTTTGTAGTAGAAACTAAGTATTAAAAAAACAATATTTTGCTGATTTAAACAGAAACATATTGTTCATAATTAAGTCTTGTATTTGAGTAGTAAATTTTTATATTAATGGACATTATTTAATTGTTGTTTCTGTATAAAATGGCTATTTTTGTGTTGTCTATTATAAAATTTTAAATTGTATAAATTATCGGAATCATATATTTTTTATCGCTACGATTATGGAAACTATAAGCAATATTGAAGAAATAGATATTCAAAAATATTTACAAATTCTCAAGCGTCGTTGGTTACCTGCTTTAGGTGCGATCGCACTTACGATTACAGCGGCATCATTGTATGCATTTTCCCTCAAACCCACTTATAGAGCGGACGGAAGTGTGATGATTAAGAGTAATCGGACTTCTTCCTTAACAGGGTTATCAGAAGAATTAGGACGCTTGGAAGCTTTAACTCAAAATAATAACCCTTTAGATACTCAAGCACGCATCGTAACATCAAATCCCGTACTTCAAGAAACAATTCGCTCCCTTAATTTGAGAGATGAAGAAGGTAAATTTATCCCCATTTCTGCCTTAGCAGGAGGATTACATGTAGAAGGAATTAAGGGTAGTGATATTTTATTAATTTCCTACAGTCATGGAGACCCTCAAAAATCAGCTGACATCGTTAATACAGTTATCGATAAATATATCCAACAAAACGTTTTAGCGAACCAAGCAGAAGCACAAACTGCAGGAAAATTTCTTTCCGAACAACTACCAAATGCACAATTATCAGTAAAAAAAGCAGAATTAGAATTGCGACGTTTCAAAGAGAAACATAGAATCATCGTATTACAGGAAGAAGCAAAAGCAGCGGTAGGAAGAATTACTAATTTAGAAGAACAAATATCTCAAATTCAAGCTCAACTGGCTCATATAACTGCACGTTTAGCTAACTTGCGCGCTCAAGCTCAAGTAGAACCACAAAAAGCAGTTTTATCTGCGGATTTGAGCCAAACACCAGGAATACAAAAAGTACTTGCTCAACTCCAAGAAGCAGAGAATAAATTAGCATTAGAGCAAACTCGTTTTAAACCAGAACATCCCAGTATCGTCTCTCAGAAAAAAAGAGTGGAAACTCTAAGAAGTTTGCTCCAAGAAAGAACCAGGGAAGTTGTAGGTACACAACAAACATTTGATACCCAAAAAAAATTTGAATTTAAACAGGGAAATATACAACTTGGAGAAATACGACAAGGTTTAATTAAAGAGATTACTCGTGTGGAAGCAGAGCGTGTGGGGTTAGAACAACAAATTATTAAACTCACTAATAAATTGTATTTTTATAAACAACGAGCGAATAACCTACCACAATTAGAACAAACTCAACGCGAACTAGAACGTCAACTCAAAGCAGCACAATCAACCTATGAAACACTATTAACCAAAATCCAGGAAATTAACGTTGCAGAAAATCAAAAAATTCCCAATGCGCGGATAATTTCCTCAGCTTTAGTACCCAATGCACCCCAAGGACCGCGCAAAGTTCTATTTCTTATCGGTGGTAGTGCTGCGGGTATACTTTTAGGTTTAATAACAGCCTTTGGTTTAGACTTGATAGATCGCTCTGTGAAGACAGTCAAGGAAGCAAAACAAGTATTAAGATATACTTTACTTGGAGTGATTCCCGCATTAGGTAAGCATCACAAACATCATTCTTCTATTGCTGGAGTTAATAGACCCATACCTCGAATTATTGGTAAAGATATCCCTCACTTTCCCGTTGGTAATGCTTACCAAATATTACAAGCTAACTTAAAATTTCTCTGTTCAGATACCAAGCTCAAAAGTATTGTGGTAACAAGTTCTGTTGCAAAGGAAGGAAAATCAGAAGTTGCAGCAAATTTAGCCGTAACAATGGCTAATTTAGGACGTCGGATATTACTTGTAGATGCAGATATGCACCACCCGATCCAGCATCATACCTGGGAATTAAACAATATGACAGGGTTAAGTAATGTAATTGTCGATCGCGTCGAACTTGATACTGCGGTAGAAGAAGTGTTACCCAACTTACATGTACTTTGTTCTGGAGTATTACCTCCCAATCCGATTGCTCTCCTTGATTCTCAGCGTATGGCAACATTACTGAATCTTTTTACAGAAAGCTATGATTTTGTAATATTTGATACTCCTTCAGTTGTAGGAAGAGCAGATGCAGCAATATTAAGTGACCTTACAGACGGTATTTTGCTAGTTGTGCGTCCTGGTGTGGTTGATTTAGATAGTGCGAATGCAGCAAAGGACTATTTAACTCAGTCCAATCAAAAGGTTTTAGGGATAGTTATTAATGGTGTAAATCTTAAAAGCGAACCAAATAGCTATTTATATTACACCAAAGAAGCGATTGATTCAGCTACAACATTTAACGAGTATTCATCAACAAAAGAAACTGTATTTAAGTCAATGAAGAAAAAATAACCTGAGGTTTAATGGAGAAATGACGCAGACAACTTGTTTAATTAATAATTATAATTATGCCTATTTTCTTCCGGAGGCGATTGAAAGTGTTTTAAATCAAAGCGTTAAATTTGATGAAATTATTATTGTTGATGATGCATCTACAGATAATTCAGCAGAAATCATTACTAAATTGGCTCGATATGAAAATATTAAATATATTTTAAAAGATAAAAATCAAGGTCAATTATCTTCATTTAATGAAGGATTTTTAGCTGCGACCGGTGATATTATATTTTTCCTCGATGCGGATGATATGTATGAGTCTGATTATTTAGAGTATGCTTTGAATTTTTATCAACGTTATCGAGAATGTGATTTTTTATTTTGTGGTTATAAAAAATTTGGAGTAGCAGAAGGGATATTTCAAGAATATGAATTCGATTTAGATTTGGGTTATTCGGTACTTAAAACCTTATATCTTGGTGAATGGATAGGTTCTATCACTTCTACCCTATCAATGCGTCGAGAAATTGTGAAAAAAATTTTGCCTATTCCATATACAGACGATTGGCGAGTTAGAGCGGATGACTGTCTTGTGTGGGGTTCTTCTTTAGTGGGGGCGAAAAAGTTTTATATGTCTCAACCATTGGTGATGTACAGAATACATAAAAGTAATAATTTTCATAATAATAAATCTTTAGGTATAGATATCAGTTTTGAATATAAAAGATTATTCAAACGTTCGGCAATATTTAATTATTTAATGCAAAAAAATAGTTTAATTCTACCGCTATTTTTAGCTTATTCATGCCTCAATGAATTAAAAACAATACCTTGCCCAACAATGAAAGACTTTAGTTTGTATTTGAAAATCATATTTTTATTGGAGAATAGTATTTATTGGAAAATTAAAGGAATCTTTTTATTATTTATGTATTATTGCAAAGTATTAATGGTTGGCAAATTTAAATTTCAGTATAAAAAATAACTGTGATTTAGCAATGTTAAAACTATTAAAAAATAAAATATTCAAGATTGAGAAATTCAAGATTGAGAGGTTCAAGATTGAGAAGCTCAAGATTGAGAAATTCAAGCTCCAAAATCTATCACAATTAAAATCTCATGCTAAACTGCGCGTAATTCTCGGGAACACGGGGTGGTTATTTGCCGATCGCATTATCCGTATGGGTGCAGGTTTGGTGGTTGGAGTTTGGGTAGCGCGTTATTTAGGGACCGAGCAATATGGTCTTTTTAACTATGCATTGGCTTTTATCAGTTTATTTACGCCAGTTTTCACCTTAGGTTTAGACGATGTAGTAATCCGTCATCTTGTCCGAGAATCATCAAACAAAGAAGAGATTTTAGGAAGCACTTTTGGTTTAAAACTCATAGGTGGAATAGTTTCAGTTTTATTAGCTTTAGGGAGTATCTTTTTATTAGAACCAAATAAAACACTCACAATATGGCTAGTGACAATATTAGCCATAACCGGAATTTTCCGATCTGCTGATACTGTTGACCTATGGTTTCAATCACAGGTGCAGTCAAAGTACAGTGTAATTGCTAAAAATATTGGTTATACACTAAGTATTTTGCTAAAAGTGGTATTAATTTTGACTAAGGCACCATTATTAGCATTTGCTTGGGTCACACTCGTAGAAATTGTCATTGGTGCGATCGCTTTAATTACTATTTATCAAATTAAAAGCAATCAACTTCAAAACAATCAAATTAAAAGCAATCAACTTCAAAACAATCGAATTCAAAGTTATCAGGTTCAAAGCAATAAATCTAAAAGTAATAGAATTCAAAGCGATCGAGTCAAAGAATTGTCCAGTTTGTGGAACTGGAGGTGGAATTTTACGACTGCAAAAAATCTTCTCAAAGAGAGTTTCCCTCTAATTTTTTCAGGATTTGCGATTCTCATTTTTATGAAAATTGACCAAATCATGTTGGGTCAAATGAGGAGTAATAGTGAAGTTGGAATTTATTCAGCTGCTGTACGTATTTCTGAACTATGGTATTTTATTCCGAGCACGATAGTCTCTTCTGTGGCTCCGACAATTTATGCAGCAAAAGAAAAGTCTGAACATCATTACTATAAACGCATCAGACAGCTGTTGCGCCTATTAACATACATATCTTTAGCTATTTCTATCCCTATGACATTCCTGTCCAAAAATATAGTCTTAATGATGTTTGGGAGTGGATATGCAGAAGCTGGATCGATACTAGCAGTACATATTTGGGCTTCCCTGTTTGTATTTATGGGTGTTGCAACATTACCCTGGTTTGTTACAGAAGGACTCAATCATGTTTCTTTAGGTAAGACAGTAGTGGGAGCAATTCTCAATATTATCCTTAATTTCTTACTCATTCCCGAATATGGGGGAATAGGTGCAGCAATTGCAACTATTGCATCTCAAGCTACTGCTGCATTCTTGAGCAATGCTGTGGATCGACGAACGCGCAAATTATTTAAAATTCAACTACAGTCTTTTTTACCTGTTTCTAGATTTTAATGATTGATTCATATAGTTAATTATTCAAATATCATGTCCTACAATCATTAGATTCTAAGATTATTAGATTCTGAAATATTAACTCCTAAAATATTAGATTAGATCTTAAAAATCTTATATGCTCAAAATATTGAATTATTAATATATTTCAACTTCAAAATATTTAAACATTAAATTATTATTTATCTTGATAAATCGGTTCTACATAAAATCTAAAAATATTAAACTCAACAAGATTATGTTAAAAAACATAGGACTTAAAAATATTAAAACCAAAAAAAATAAAATAAATAATATTAGGAACAAATAATTATTTCATAATGTTATTTTTACCAAAAAGAACAAAAAAGTAATCATGAATCAACAACTACAAACCCCAATTACTTTTATCATCTTTAAACGTACAGAGACTACCGCCAAAGTTTTTGAAACTATTCGTCAAGTTAAACCCAAAAAGCTATTTGTGATTGCCGATGGTCCTCGCAATAATCGTGAGGGAGAAGTCGAAAAATGTATGGCAACACGAGCAATTATCGAGCAAGTTGATTGGGATTGTGAGATAGTCAAAAATTATTCTGATATCAATTTAGGCTGCGCTCAAAGAGTTTCAAGTGGCTTAGATTGGGTATTTAATAATGTAGAAGAAACTATTATTTTAGAAGATGATTGTATCCCTCACATAACATTTTTCCAGTTTTGTGAAGAATTACTAGAAAAGTATCGTTATGATTCTAGAATTACTTCGATCGCAGCTCAAAATGCCCAATTAGATCAAAAGCGTACAAATTATAGTTATTACTTTTCATCCTATAGTCACTGTTGGGGATGGGCTAGTTGGCGACGTGCTTGGAAACATTATGATTTACATCTTAAATTGTGGCCAGAAATTAAACAAGCAAAGATTTTAAATAACATTTTACTCGACTCAAAAGCAGTACATTATTGGCAAAACATATTTGATTCAATTTATGAAAATCCTACAGGTATTACCTGGGATTACCAATGGACATTTTCTTGTTGGATGCAAGGTGGATTAAATATTATTCCCAACGTTAATTTAGTTACTAATGTTGGTGTTGGTACAGACTCAACTAATTTTAATTCCTCCCAAGAGTTTTCATTTATTAATCTTCCCACAGAAGAAATGGAATTTCCTTTAAAGCATCCACCTTTCATGGTGCGGAACTTAGAAGCAGATAAATTCATCCAAGATACTGTATATCGTGCAACTAGATTAGACCTATTTAAACAGAAACTGAAGAAAGTACTCCAGGAACAAAAAATTATTAATAGCTGAATATTTTAACTCTTAGAAATTATCCATAAATATCAATTTATTGAGGTTAACTTTATTTGAGGTTAAATTTATTCGATGTGAAATTTATTTGATGTGAAATTTATTCGAGGTGAAAAGTGAAATTTCAGCGATTTGAAAAAATAGCCACACTGATACTAATTCTAATTGCCGTTGGTGCTCTGGCAATCAAACCTGCGATAGAAATTTCACCAACTCCCCTTGGGGGTGCATTTATAGATCAATTATTAAATATGACTTCATATTTAATCTTATTGATTTTAATTGCAAAGTACTGGAAAGGATTTGCATATGTTGGTAGTAAAGGTATATTTCAAATCCTTCTATTAATAATCATTTTATTTTCTATTTTATGGTCAGCGGATATGGCTTCAAGTTTAACCTATATCCGAGGTTTAATTAGAATATATTTGCTGGCAATTTACTTAGCGATGCGTTACACCCTTAAAGAACAAATGAGACTCATCGCTTTTGCATTAGGAATTACAACAGTTTTATCGATAATTTTTCCTTTAATCCCAAGTTTTGGAGGAATTCATGTCACACCAGAATTAGCTGGAATGTGGAGTGGAATTTTTGGTCATAAAAATGAATTGGGATTCATGATGGCTTGGAGTGCAGGAATTTTTTTACATTTAGCTCTCAGCGAGTCTCGATTGCGCTGGCTAAGATTAGCATTGGTTGGACTATCTATATGTCTAATTATTCTTTCCCGTTCTACAACTTCTTTAATGATTATTTTAACAATGATATCTCTTTTACCTTTATACAAACTTAGTAAAAATAATAACTATAAATTACAAATAATCGCTATTAGTTTTGTTTTAATATTATTAGTTAGTGCTTCAATTTTGATTCTAGGTAATGCAGAAAGTATAGTTGGCGCATCAGGTAAAGACCTTACTTTTAATGGACGTACTGATTTATGGGAACCGGTACTAACTAAAATTCTCGAAAGACCTTGGTTTGGCTATGGATATGCTGCATTTTGGAATAGTGCATCCGCCGCTAATATCAGATTGACCCACGAATGGGCAAGTAATTATCATAATGGATTTTTAGAGATAATCCTTGATTTAGGAATTAGTGGTTTCTTAATTTTTGCAATTGGCTTTATTCGCTTCTTTACTATGGCACTCAATCGAGTTGTATTAGTAGCCAAAAAACCCGAAGATTATTGGCCGATGCAAATGCTTGTTATTATTATTATTGTCAATATTTCTGAAGCCAGATTATTAACTCCTAGTTGGAATTGGTTGATGTATTTAACAATTTCTCTATCTTTAACTATGGAATCTTACAGACTAAAAAGAGAAGCATCACTTAATCCAACATAATAATTTGAAATAAATCTAATTCTAATCAATCTTCAATAAAAAAGAACAAATAAAATCAATGAAAGTTTTACATTTGAGTACCCATGATATTAATGGAGGAGCTGCTCGTGCAGCATATCGCTTACACAAAGGTTTACAAAATATTGGGCTTGAATCACAAATGTTGGTGCAAGAAAAATTAAGTAACGATAAAACAGTAATTGCACCAAATATCAGGCTATTTCAAGGTATTGCGAAAACAAAACTAACATTTGAAACTTTACCATTAAAAATTTATCGCCAAAGAAGCAAAAATACATTTTTTACTCAATGGTTACCAGACCGAGTTGTACCACAAGTCGCCAAAATAAACCCAGACATTATCAATTTGCATTGGATTAGTGCGGCTTTTATGCAAATAGAATCCATTACGAAACTAAAACAACCTTTAGTGTGGACTCTTCATGATATGTGGGTATTTACAGGAGGGTGTCATGTTGCAAGAGATTGTCAACGCTATACCCAATCTTGTGGCTCTTGTCCTCAACTCAATAGTAATAATGATTGGGATTTATCTCGTTGGGTACACAAACGTAAAACTAAAGCTTGGGGTAACTTAAGTGTAAATAATTTAACTTTAATTGCTCCTAGTCATTGGATTGGTGAATGTGCTCAGTCCAGTTCATTATTTAAAAATTCACGAGTAGAAGTGATTCCTCATGGGTTAAATACTGAAAAATATCGACCCCTCAATCAAAAATTAGTGCGAGAAATATTCAAATTACCTCAAGACAAAAAACTAATTTTATTTGGAGCTTTACAAGCAACTAGCGATCGCAATAAAGGTTTTCATCTATTGCAACCAGCGCTACAACAATTAAGTCAATCAGGCTGGAAAGATAACACAGAACTGGTTATTTTTGGCGCATCTCAACCAGAAAATCCACCAGATTTAGGTTTTAAAACCCACTATTTAGGACATTTGTATGACGATAACTCTTTAGCTGCGGTTTATTCTGCTGCAGACGTAATGCTCGTACCATCTTTGCAAGAGTCTTTTGGACAAACTGCTTCCGAATCACTTGCTTGTGGAACTCCAGTGGTAGCATTTAACGCAACTGGTTTAAAAGATATTGTGTCTCATCAGCAATGTGGTTATTTAGCTAAACCCTATGATGTTGATGACTTAAATCGAGGAATTATTTGGGTTTTAGAAAATACTCAAAGATACGAAAAACTATCTTTATATGCTCGGGAGAAAGCAGAAAGAGAATTCAGTTTAGAACTACAAGCAAGACGTTATTCTAATTTGTTTGAACAAGTCATTAATGAGAGATATAAATCACAAATTAAACCAGATTTTTATTCTCACAAAAAATGATTTTTATAGTTATATTTTTATAGTTATAAATTAATACTTAAAAATTAACATAACAACCTAAAAATTAAAGTTTTCATGAAATCAATTCGATGCAATTTACATCAAAATAAATGAGGAGTAAAATGAAGATGTCAAAAACACCACTGGCTTTTATAATTTGCACAGAACCGGGTCGCTTAGAAGCCCAATCACTGATGCTTGCAGAAAGTATTCGTAAATTCTGTGGCAATTTAAAAGATACACCCATATATAGTTTTCATCCCAGAAGTGGTACACCGATTGCGTTCGAAACGCAAAAAGCATTTACAGAATTAGGGGTTATCCATCAGCAAATACCCATTAATCAAGAATTCCATGAATATTATTTAGCAAATAAGCCTTTAACTTGTGCTTATGCTGAGCAAAACATAGATGCAGAAATTCTAGTTTTTCTTGATAGTGATAAATGCTTTTTTTCAGAGCCAACAGAATTTTTATTACCAGATAATTGTAACGTGCGGATGCGTCCTGAATATGGTCAAGGTATCGGTTCTACAGGTAGTAAAGACTCTCATGAATGGTACTGGAAAAAGCTTTATGAAGTTCTGGGAGTCAAACAAGAATTATTTGTCAACACTCCAATAGGAAATAAAAAAATCAGAGCTTATTGGAATTCAGGTTTAGTTGTAGTTAGAAGAGATGCAGGTATATTTACATCCTGGAAAGAAAACTTTGAAAAGGTAATGCATCTAGATATTACTCCTCCCCAAGGTATTTATTTTGTAGAACAATCAGTTTTATCTATAACTTTATGTGCTTTAGAGGAACAAGTATCTCACTTTTCTGATAATTATAGTTATCCATTACCATTACATAATCGGTTATCTAAACAATGGCGATCAAAAAATTGGGATGATTTGACTTCAATACATTATTTTAATTTATTCTACTATCACGATTGGAATAAACAAATCAAAAAAATGAAGCATTTCAATCTCAAATCAGATAAATATAAGTGGTTATGTGAAAGAGTAATAGCTCATCAAATGGCACGTACATCTGTTCTACATCGGCATATGTTGATCGTCCGTAAAATAGAACAAAAATTAAGGGTATTTAACTTAGATTTAAAACTGAGTAATTGGATAGAAAAAGCTGCAAATCTATAACATAATTAATACCTGTTTATAGATATATTTTTGATAAATATACAAGTGTATTTGATTCAATTATGTAGAGTAAAACTTTACTTCAAATACAATCAAAAAAAATCAAAAACAATGCG
>JAAUYD010211117.1_pt1 | contig 10488 bp, 7 predicted proteins | sample 7278101 | NCBI WGS metagenome assembly JAAUYD01 (sample SAMN14350128, study PRJNA611818) | marine sediment metagenome | isolation source: surface marine sediment (0.6m) | place: French Polynesia: Moorea | collected 2018-08
AAGTTCGCAGTAGCGCTGCTACGGCTTCACTTCCGGACGCCTCGACTCTGGAGCCCTCAGGCGCTTTCAACACTTTTTGTATACAGCAACAAATCCCTCGCCTCTATCTATTAACTTGTCTCCGGAATCTCTCGATGTATGGCTCCAGGCCCTAAACGACCCCTTTATGTAGGATGGGCAAAGCGTAGCGTGCCCATCTTCTAACAGCCTCACCTCTGCACACTGAATACAGACCACAGAATACCGAATACCACTCCCCCCTTTTCCTCCTTGACCTGCTATTATGGTCGGCATAAAATCAAAACGAACACATCAACATGGGACAAAAGCATTGACACGCGCATGCGTCCACGGATCTTTCAATGATTAAAAATTTTATGCTGCAACGGTACTGCTATGCGGATTGGGATTTTGCATTTCTTACGATATCTGGATCGCGGAAAGTGATCCGAACACCAAGAAAGGCAGGAGAAGTATCATGGCTGATATCACGGAAAAATTTGGAGACTGGATCAAAGAGGGTTTTGAAATCTACAAAAACAACCTGGTCGTTTTAATTCTATCGTCCCTGATCGCTTTTATCCTAACGGGCTTTACCCTGGGCATCCTTGGCGGTCCCATGTTTGCCGGACTGATCAATATGGTACTGAGATTGCGTGACGGAGATCAGCCGCCACCTGTCGTCGGTGATGTGTTCAAGGGCTTTCAATTTTTTCTCCCCAGCTTTCTCTTTGTCATTGTTTGGGGGCTTGGGATACTCGTGGGCGCAACAATACTCTCAGTTGTCCCATGCCTGGGGCAGTTGTTGAGTATATGCCTCGCCGTGGCAGCCTCGGGCTTCCTGATGTTTGGCCTCTATCTCATCGTAGATCGAAATATGGAATTTTGGCCGGCGTCCATGGCCAGCTTTGAGAAAGTTAAACCGCAGGTTTTCCCATACCTGGGTCTGGCGGTGGTGGCCGGCATCATCGGGCAGATCGGCGCCTTGGCCTGCGGTATAGGCGCCTTTGCCACGATGCCGATCTATTTTTGTATCATTGCCGTGGTCTACCGGGATGTCTTTGACAATAGCGCAACACCACCGCCACAAGAAATTAGGCCACCGGAAGAGCCACCAACGCCGCCAGGACCTGACCAATCCTCAACACCGCCGGAGCCTGAGCAGCCGCCAGCACCACCGGCACCTGAAGAACCCACAGAAGAAGATAAATAGGCCACAGAGGATTGGATGCACAAACTGCTACCCACCATAAGCAAATCGGCGACCATCGAAAGGATAGGGTCACTGGTCTCTTGGCGACGGCCTAAATCCTATTGGGCTGTGACGGTAATGCACCTGCCCCTGGCCTTTATTTTCGGGACAGCACTTTTACTGCCCCATGTGGCCGCACTGAATCAATTACCTTTGATACCCTGCACTTTCCTTCACTTCACGGGGTACCCTTGCCCTTTATGCGGTATCACCCGTGCATTTTGGGCCATCGCCGACGGACAATGGTCGTTGGCGATGGCCAATTGTCCCTTGGCATTTTTAATTGCCTTTATCGCCCTGGCGATGTTTGCCTGGCATTTTACGGCGCTCCTTTTCGGTGTAGTGCTATCACCCGGACCGGCCTTGCGGACGGGACCGGCTGGACGCCGGATCATCTTTGCCGTGGTCCTATTGTCATTCATGCTGAATTGGATTTACCGGCTAACATCGGGTTTGACCTAACATAGAACCGGAACATTGGACACAGCGTCTGTTCTGTAATATGATAGCGCCCATAAGAAAGCAGTAGTGCGCTGAACTCAATACCTTATTGCATCCCTAAGATTTGCCCGCCCCCCTGCAATTCGGCTGCGATTTATATTTAAATATCAGAATCAAGAAATTTAGGAGGACGGAAGATTGAAAGTCGCATCTGCGGTTTTTCATGCCATTATACCCGGCCTATTGTTGATGATCTTTACCACAGCATGTGAGAAATCTCCTTCCCCTTTTGAATGTCGAGATGACATCGGGTGCGTACGGATTGCCCCGGGAGAGCCACTCAAGATCGGTGTCCTTCAGGCCCTGTCAGGAAAGGTGAAACCCTTAGGGCAGGCCCAATTGCACGGCATTCTATTGGCCATCGATAAACATGAGGGTAAAATTCTGGACCATCCCATTGCCATTCAAACGGAGGATACCGGTTGTACGGCAGAAGGCGGCGCCAATGCGGCATTGAAAATTATAGCGGATCCCCAAACGGTGGCAATATTGGGCACGACCTGCTCAGGAGCCGCGTCCACAGCGGCACACGCCATGTCCGATGCCGGACTGACCATGATATCGGGAAACAACAGCGCCCCTTATCTCACCGCCATCGCGGGCCAAAAGGCACCTGACTGGCATCCCGGATATTTCCGAACGGCCTTTAATGAGGAGTCCTCCGGAAAAACGGCCGCATTGTATGCCTACCATAATCTTGGCATACGCAAGGCCGCCACCATCAACGACGGCGATATCTATACCAAGGGTCTGACCAACGGATTCGAAAGGGTCTTTGAGCAGCTGGGCGGCCAAATCGTATTGTCTACGGCCGTCGACAAGGGAGACAAAGAGATGCAACCGGTTCTCATGGCAGTACTCGACACCCAAGCCGAGCTGCTCTTCTTTCCCCTGTTTCAACCCGAAGGCAATTATCTCCTGCTAGGGGCGCGAAAGACTCCGGGATTTGAAAATATCGTCCTAATGAGTGACGGCGCCCTGATTGAAAACTCGTTCATTGAAAATGTCCAGTCCGCCGCACAAGGCATGTATTTTGTTGGACCTGCCAGCCCCTCGGGACCGAAGGTTGACGCCTTAACCCAGGCCTACCGCAGGATGTTTAAAGAAAACCCGACAACAAACTATTACCTCCGGGCATATGATGCCGCCGACTTGTTGCTGGCCACCCTATCGAAGGTGATTACCCGGCAGCTTGACGGTACGCTGCATATAGGACGGAAGGAATTGCGGACAACCCTATATGCGACCAAGGACTATCCGGGCGTGTCCGGCACCCTGTCATGTGACGCGTTTGGCGATTGTGCCGATCCTGTTTTCAACGTCCTGCGGCTGGATGACCCTGATCGAGGCGTCGCCGGATTGCTCTCCAATGTGATGTTCACCTCCACTCCGGAGAACAGCGAATAAAAATGATAAAGATACAACACCTTATTCATTATTATAAAACCATGAGCATCTCCACCCGATTCAGCTTGGGAATCGGGCTGCTCTTGGCATTGATTGTCACCATTTCGCTTACAGGGTATCTCTCAATTTTTTTTGTCCGCAGCGCTGAAAACGCCATTGAGGTCAGCACGAACATACAACGCATGGTTTTGGCCATGGATCGTGGCATGGAAAAAGCCCGCCGGCTGCACGCCGATTTTTTTCTGCAATACCCCACCATAGGTTTGGTCAAGGCACATGAACGATATGCTCAGGCGTCAGTGCGGCAAGTCGCCCAGGTCATCAACACGAGTCGAAAATTGAAAGATTTACTGGTGCAATCTCCGGTCAGTGAAGCCCTTCTCCAGGCCAGGGTAGACTTAAACCTCTACCTCTCATCGGCCAAGCGGTTCGCAGACACATCAATCCGATCTGTTGAACTGGTAACGGATCTGGCCGCCCCCGGTCGCGGGTTGGAGGCGCAACTAGACCAACATATGGAAGCATTACGCAAAGAGATGACGTCTGGTGCATTGACAGGATTATACACAGTGATGCACTCCCATGTCCAAGACTACCGCATCAATCGCCAGCGCTTCTTAATGCAGTCCGCCTTCAATGCAGCTTTCCGATTGCAACGGGCCATTGAAAGCCGCGCAGACAGCAACGCACTGCAAAGGCAGCGCGTGGACGATTTGCTGGCGCGGTTTTTTACCACAGCGGAAAAAATCTTGACCGTCGACACAGCCATAAAGTCCAAGTTCAACGACTTCGCCTTGCAGGCTAAAGCGATCGAACAGATTTCAACCGCCCTCATTGATTTGGCCAACGCAAATGTCCAGAAAGCACGTGCCAGGATTGACCGGGCCAATCAAGCCGCCATTGGAATTATGGTCGCCATCACCCTGCTTGGGCTGGTACTTGCGGTCTACATTGCACGGGTTTTGAATACCAGCATCACCCAACGGGTCGCCAGGTTGACAACCGCCGCCGGAAAAATCCGAAAGGGCAACCTCAATGCCTTTGCCGACGAACGCGGCCAGGATGAACTGAGCGAACTGGCCCATACGCTCAACGTAATGGCATCGCGGATCAAAGGTTTGGTCGATCACCTGGAACTCAAGGTGTCCCAGAGGACAAAAGAATTGGAGGAAAGCCGGCGTCGCTTTCGGGACCTTTTTGAACACTCCAGCAGCGGCGTCGCCATATTCCGGCCGGTGGACGAAGGACGAAATTTCATCTTTGAGGATATCAATAAGGCGGTTGAAACCATCGAACAAGTTAAGCGCGAAAACGTTGTCGGCAAAAGGGTAACGGAAGTATTTCCGGGGGTAGAAGATTTCGGACTCCTGGAAGTATTTCGCAGGGTCGCCAAATCCGGGGAGTCTGCCCGGCACCCCCTCAGGCTCTATACGGATGACCGTCTCGAGGGTTGGCGTGAGAACTCGGTCTACAAACTGCCCTCAGGCGAAATCGTGGCCATCTACGATGACCTGACTGCCCAGAAACAGGCTGAAATGGAGAAAAACACCATGGAGCGTCAGTTGCACCAGGCCCGCAAAATGGAAGCCATTGGCGTCCTGGCTGGCGGCATCGCCCATGATTTTAACAATATCCTGGGCATTATCCTGGGAAATGCAGAGTTGGCCATCAACGATGTGCCCGCGTGGAGCCCGTCTGCGCAAAATCTGGAAGAGATCCGCACCGCCAGCTTACGAGCCAGAGACGTTATCCGTCAATTGCTGAGTTTCAGCCGCAAAACAGAGCCAAAAAAACAGCCGGTGTCCGTCATTCCGCTGATCAAGGAATCTCTAAGTCTTATGCGGGCTTCTATCCCTGCCGACATTGTGATTGAACAGGCGTTATCTGAAAATTGCGGCGCCATCGTGGCGGATCCGACCCAGATCCATCAGGTGATCATCAATCTTTGCACCAATGCTGCCCACGCCATGGAAGGCACCGGCGGAACACTTCATGTCAGCGCCGAGAGAATCCAGATCAACGGCTCAAAGGCCGACCCGTTCCCGAGCGCTGCACACGGCGCCTACCTTCAATTGACGGTCATTGATACCGGAAAGGGCATGTCGCCGGATATCAAACGCCGCATATTCGACCCCTATTTTACCACCCGTGATGTGGGTAAAGGCTCCGGCATGGGTTTGGCCGTTGTCCATGGAATCGTTAAAAATCATGGCGGTGCGATTGCCATTGAAAGCGAGCCGGGTAAAGGCAGCACTTTTAAAATTCTTTTTCCAGCGGCTGACCCGGATTGCAAGGTGGAGGAGGCCAAGCCCAATCCTGTCATCACCGGAGGCAATGAAAGAATTCTCATTGTCGATGATGAAACAGCTCTGTTGGAAATGATTGAAAGCTTTCTGATTCGCCACGGCTACGTTGTGAAGGCCACCAACGATCCGGCAACAGCCTTGGATCTTTTTAGCGCCAGCCCCGAAGAATTCGACCTGGTCATTACCGACATGACCATGCCGAATATCAACGGGGTCGAACTCTCAAAAAAAATCAACCTTATCCAGCCAGAGGTACCCGTCATCCTCTGTTCGGGCTACAGTGACGCCATCAATGCGGAGAAGGCCATAGAGATGGGCATCCGCAGCTATGTTGAAAAACCGGTAAAGCTCAGTGTCCTGGAAAAGCGCATCAGACAAGTACTCGACAACCCCCAGCCCAATATGAGCAATTAGAATCTAATCTTCTCGGCGTTTGCCAAACGGGCACTCACAGAAGCCCTCCAACTGTCTATTGCTATGGCATCAGCCATTGCCACGGCCATGTGTCGGCAGGCCGCCAATCGTTGACGGCCCAGACCATTTAAACAAGCCGGGCAGTTGGTGATCAATTGAGCAGGGGAAGCGGCGATATCGGCCATGCCGGTCAAAGATACCCGTTTGCGCTCAAACATGGCAGCAGAGATATCCGGTCGGCTCAATGATAAGGTTCCAGCCTCTGAGCAGCAATGGGGGCTGAGCGAGACGTTGTCGGTGGCCATTTGCTGCAGCAGGGTCACCCCTTGCCCTTCAAGTGAGTCGTGGCAAGGTTGATGATAGATAAGTGATCCAGGCAACACAATTTCGAGGCCGCGGGACAATACGAAGTGGACGACATCCATCAGGGGCGCATTGAAAATCTCCGATATGCCGACCCGCATCAACGACTCTCGGCAGGTACCGCAGCTGACAACGCAGCCGTCAAAATCTACGTGCCCCAGCATGGATCGAATTTGATTAAAAATGATCGAGTTATGCAACTCCTGCTGGTAGCTCAAGTCTGTTTCTGCATTGGCACGGGCGGGATACCCGCAGCAAAGGTATTTGGGCGGCAGTACCACGCGGATACCGCTTTGCAATAGTAAAAAAATGGATGCCAGACCGATATCCGAATGAAGCCGTTCAGACCCGCACCCCGGAAAATAGAGTACGCTTCCTTGGGAATTATCTTCCGGATAGATCACCACTGCCTGGTTGGCGTCATGGGAAGGCATTACTGCGGCCATGGGTCTGGCTGCAATGGGGGGTGACGGTGCGTACAATGGCGCAAAAAGCTTGGAGCGTTTTCCGTTGCGGTTTATAAATCCGCCCACCAACCGTGCACCAGTGCGCTGGGCCGCTCCTCCCCACTGGAGAATTGTCCGGCGCATCAAAACATTCTTCATGGACCGGCGCGACGCCAGGTATCCCAGTACCATGCGTGTCGGCAGTGCGGTTCGCTTTGCCTGCCGCGACGCAAGAACTTCGCGTTCCAGAATAGTGACTTCTCCGGTATCGATGTTAACCGGGCATGGTGCGAGGCATTTATGACAAAGGGTACAGTGGTCAGCCAGTTCCCCCAACCATTTCAGGGGCCGCAACCCCACTGCCCGTGATCGCTGGGCATCGTATAGCAGCGCCTCGATAATACCCATCAGCGCCAGGTTCTTATTCCGGGGGTGATAAAAAAGATTGCTATCCGGAGAAAAGACACAGCAGTTGGTTTTGCAACGGCCGCAACGAACGCATTGGGAGATTTTTTCGGCCAACTGCTCCAGGCGGCCATAACGCAATATCCGCGCCTCCAACTCAATTAGATTAAATGAGGGAGTAAAGACGTGATCGGCAATTCCGGGGTTGGTCAGCTTACCGGGGTTGATCAGATCATTAGGGTCTGCGGTTTGTTTATAAGCCTTGAATTCAGTGAGAAGTTCGGCATTCAGGTGTTTGATTTTGGTAAATCCAATGCCGTGTTCACCGCTTACCACACCTTCCAGTGCAGCCGCCTTTTCCATGATCACATCGGCCACTTCAGCAGCACGCCGCATCATCTCACGATCATTGGAGAAGACAGGTATGTTAACATGTACATTTCCGTCTCCAGCATGCATATGGGTAGCCACCACGATACGCCGGCTGCGGATCTCCGCAACATCGCGTTCAATCTCTGAACGCACCTTGCTAAAACCGCGCAGCAGTTCAGCCATGGACTGATTCACCCGCGTCAAGTGAGTTTCCGACCGAAGATGCTCCCGGCCGGCCAATTGGATCTGCTCCAAGGCCTCTTTAAGCAGTTGCCGGGCCCTGGGCAGCTTGGCGGAAAGCCATTCTGGATCCTCTAACGGCTGGGCCTTCTCCAGATAGGAATTCAGATGCCAGACAACCTCCACCTGGTTGCTGCGCTCTTCTTCGATGTTGAGGTCATCCACAAACGATGCAAAATCGGCCAGGGCCTTAATTGGCAGAACAATGTCTTCATTGAGTTTAAAAGCATTGGTGCGGGCGGCAATAGCACCCAAGCGTTTCCGATCGCGCCAGAATCGAATTGCTTCCTGGGGATCCCGGGCCACGGCCATGAAGGTGTTCGGGTAGGCGGCCAACAGTCCCCTCAGGCGCACCAGACCGTTGTCGACCTGCTCGGCCGTGTGGCCGACGATATCAATGAGCAGCACCGCTTTGGGGCTTTGGCTGCGGGGCGCTTTGGCTTTGTAGTCGATGGCCTGAACATACTCTTCATCAAAATGTTCAAGGGCCATCAGGGCTTCTTGGCCTCGGTCAACGAAGGCCTTGGAGATCTGAGCGATGACCAGGCCGGCCTCATCCATATCCTCTCCGAAAAATTCAAGGCAAACCGTGCCTTGATGCGCGTAAGCCTTGTGGAGCATGAAAACGGCGGAGATGATGATGCCGTCGGTGCCCTCCTTTTGGACACCGGGAAGACCCTCAAGGGCCTTATTGGTAATATCCTTGCCCAAACCGGGTTTGCGCAGCTGCGGTCCTTTGATGGAGATCTGGTTTACAATTTCACCGGTTGCGGTATCGGTGACTGAAAAAAGTATGGTCTCATCAGCACCAATCCGTCGGCCGGTGGGGTAAAGACGCTTAACATCCATCAGACGACCGCCGGGAACGGCAATTTGGAATCGGAGCAGGTTGTCGATGGCCGTACCCCACAGTACGGCCCGCTTGCCGCCGGCGTTCTCGGCCACATTCCCACCGATGGTGCAGGCCCAAGCAGAAGTCGGATCCGTCGCAAATACCAGGTTGTCCTTTTCAGCCGTCTGCATGGCAGCTTCGGTGATGACCCCTGCCTCCAGCTCAAGTGTGGCCAATTCCAGTGAGCTGCCGTCGGCCTGATCGAATTTTTCAGTTTTGATGTCGCCGATACGGTTCAATTTTTCGGTGTTGATGACCACAACATCTGCAGCCACCGGTACGGCCCCTCCGGTAAGACCGGTGCCTCCGCCCCGCGGGATTACCTTCAGGCCGAGCTCATCAACGGCCTGGAGCAGCAAGGGCACTTGCGCCGCTTCATGGGGGCATACCACCGCCGCGGGCAAGTGCAGTCGCCAATCTGTGGCATCGGTGGCATGAGAAGCTACGGTAAATGGGTCGAAATATACATTCTGCTGTCCCACAATGGCGCCCAGTTTGGTTCGAATTCGCTGTCTGGCATGGGATGCGTCGGCCACTTCATCCGACAGTGTTTCCAGTCTTTTCGAACACTTATTTAGCACCAGATTTAAATCGGGCTCTTTGGTCCCCCGAAGGGCAATAAGGTTTAGGTCCCTTCGCACGGCTTTAAAAAATTGTTTGCGGCGCTGCCGGTTGTCAATCAACTCCTGATATAGAAATGGATTGCGGTGATGGATAAAAAGATCACCCACAAAGCGCATCAATAGCCGCCAGGAGCGTCCCGTTTTACGTTTGAACACCAACCGTTCAAGGGCAGCCAAGGTATCGGCGCCCAACAACAGTGCAAATATTCGCCGGTCATCAGCCGACGTGTAATTATAGGGGATCTCTCTATTGGGAATTCCGGGCATTTTACGGGTAACCCGGCTGCGATAAAAGCGGCCGGTTATGACTCCTTATTGCACTTAGAAACTTTTAAAGGGGATCAAATGCCATGTTTTGGGCGTTTTGACAAGGGATGGGTATTATATGGACGCTCAGCGCCCCAAAGATATAACGGATCAACATCCAAATAGAAAGGGATCCGGATCAAGACGAGGGTATCCTCGCGGGCTGGATTTGGTTAAGGATCTACCTAATTATCCATTATGGTAATCCATTATTGGCTCCATACCGACTTTGCCCCCATCATACATCCCCATGGCCGAGGAGTTGCATAGAAACATGGGATCGTTACGGTTGCCATGCTGTATTCATCGCCATATTGATAAAGGCGGTTTTATTGAATGCCAGGGTAAAGCGGCGGGGCATCTGTTTGCAAAACCTTATACTTTTGAGAAGGTTATGGCGAAGCCGGTGCTGTTCTTCCACTTGACGCGCCCCGAGCGCTTAACATGCTTGCCGCCATCTGTGAAGGGAATGCTGAGTGTCACCACATCTCCCTCCCAAAGTTGGTCTGCATGCTTGCTCATGATGAAAGCGCCACCAAGGCTGATGTCTTTCAAGCATCCTTGAAATATTTTTTCATCAAGTGCAAATACGATATCGACATCGTAATATTTGCGCTCATATCTTCGGTTGTAACCATGAGAAAGTGGATTGGGCTGCATACGTGCTGCGAGAGTTTGCATTAATTTGACCTTTCAAAGTTCATCATGACAATTCATTCCCGGTTTTATGCGGGATCTCATTTCCTAAAAATTGTCCTGGGCGACCCGCTCCCAACAAGCGGCTCAGGGCCGAATTCCCAGCGTTCAATAGATCAAAGCAAAATCCTTGCCAATTTCCAGAGAAACGATAAAATATTAAATTTCAATATGTTACAAAGACGAGCATCATACTTAGGAACCCATTGTGAAGGCAATACCATACCAAGAAATGGAAGTGTATTTCACAAACTACATAATTTCA
>JAAUYD010147503.1_pt1 | contig 10486 bp, 8 predicted proteins | sample 7278101 | NCBI WGS metagenome assembly JAAUYD01 (sample SAMN14350128, study PRJNA611818) | marine sediment metagenome | isolation source: surface marine sediment (0.6m) | place: French Polynesia: Moorea | collected 2018-08
AACAGGTTCAGAACTGAGCCCGCAACCCAAGGATGTATCTCGGGTCCTGAACATTCTCAAACAGGAACTGATTGGCGTAACGACCCGTTTGAAGCTGGTCTTCGCCAGTCAGGTTGAGCACTTCAAAGTTCGCGGTGAACCTGTCATTGATAAACCACGAAGCGCTCAGGTCAACCTGCAGGAAGTCGTCAAAGTAAACCGGTTCGTTGGTTGCTCTGAGCTGGTTGGTGGCAAACAGGAACTCGTCGCGGTAGTTGGCTGCGACACGAACCGAGAAGATGTCGGTCTCGTAAAAGCCAACCAGGTTCCAGGAGTCGCTGAGGCCGATCAGGATGGCCTGGCTGCCGAACTCATTCCGATCGAATTCCGCGTCACTGTCAACGACCGTGTAGTTCGCCTGCATGCCGAATCCGGTATCGCCGAAGAGATGCTGAACGGCCAGCTCGAATCCATCAACTTCGCGTTCCTCACCGTTCACCAGTCGCGTTATGTCCCAAATCAGGATCGGGTCCGTGGGCTCGCTGGTGACGGGAACGTTCGGGATCACGCTTGGATCGAAACGCGCTTCCGGCGTTCGCAGTGGCTCTCCGTTTGCATCAAGAATCACATCCTGCACGACGTCCGTGCCTATGTAATCGCTGATTTGCTTGAAGAAATAGGCCACGGAGACATAGGACCCATCGTCGTAGTACCACTCCCAGGACAGGTCGAAGTTATCTGCCAGGTAAGGATTCAGGTCAGGATTACCGGAGTTGGCGGTCGCTGCGCCCGGGCGATAGTCACTGACGCTCGTGGTGGGACGCAGTCCGTTCAAGTCGGGACGCGCAATGCTCCTACCATAGGAGAACCTCAGGACATGGTCCTCCCGAGGCTCGATACGAAAATCCAGCGCCGGCAGGAATACCGAGTAGTCGCCTTCAAGAGTGAAGAACGTCTCGTCCGGGCCGGGGATCACCACTCCTTCTGTGGTTGACGTAACAGTCAGGCCTGTCGGGAAGTTCTGAAATGCCGAACCTTCGACGTCCGTTGTCTCATATCGCAAGCCTGCCGAAATACCTGCAGGCAAGTCGCCGAGTTCGAATTCATGATTCAGATTGATGTAGAAAGCCGTCGACTCTTCGGAACTACCAAAGAAAGTAGGCGGGAAAGCGTTGAGAATTACGTCGTCTGGCGTCGCAAAGTTACCGCCTGCCGGCACAAGACCCTGGGCAAATCCAAGATTGGCGAAATCCTGTCCCAGGAATGCAGGGCGCGGCGCATTGAGGAAACCGTCTAGATCCACTTCATTGGTCGTCAGGAAGCCGCTGGGCGCGCCGGTAGGAACGGGCTGCGAAATATGAATACCGCACTCCGCGCAGGGATACAGGCCCTGGAACTGAAAGCCCGTGTTCGTAGCAAGTGTCTCAACGCCATAATCTGTCCAGGAAACTCCCACACTCAACGTGGTCTCATCAAAACTCCAGCTAGCATCGAGTTGGAACTGTTCAACCGTGTTGTCGATTGCAATGGTTCGGAGAACGGTGCCCAGCCCGGAGAATCCATTCGGATCCTGGAAACCGTTATACGTAGCCCTGCTACAACCGAACACGTCGGCACCGAGTTCGCCAAAGGTGTCGAAACCAGCGGGATCGTCGATTCCGAACTGGCAGGTGCCGCGCCACGCCGACGTATTATCGACAGAAATACCGACTCCGGATCCACTGTAGGTCAGATCGAAGACATCGCCATACGGCCCCTGGATAATGTAGAGACGTTCATTCAGCTCACCGCTGGGCTGACTCACTGCCTCAGAGTCATGGGCATCGAACGTAACCGTCAGGTTGTCGTTTGCGTGCCATTCGACGTTCAGTCCCAGTGATTTGTTCTCGATGTTGACTTTGTTCCGCTGGGCAAGAACGTCGGCCGCAACATTCCCAGCTCCATCAGTTCGCGTGGCTCGAAGCACACTGAAGTTCTCATCCAAAGCGACGTTAGTGACTGTGTTGCCTTCCACGACGCCAAACAGGCCTGTCTGGAATCGAGTCTGATCGAGCTCGAAATCGGAGAATACGTAATCCAGCGTGACCTCGAGGGCATCGTTCGGCGCAAACTGGGCCACAAACACGCCGTTAGTACGTTCCCGCTCAAAGTGCTGAATCTCACCAATATTGCTCACCGAACGATAGATGTACGGCACATTGGTGCAGTCATAGTTTGCGCACCAGGCGTTATAAGCTCCGCTGCCCGCATCATCACGCAACCAGCCGTCAGTGTGGCTGGACGGTTCACTGAAGTTGCGCTCGGAGAACGAGACATTCGCCAGTACACCAACTTTTCCATCCGCAAATACTGTTGAGAACAGCCCACCGATTTCCGGCGTGAAGTCGTCACCCTTCTCATTCGAGGGATCGTGAATAGTCGCAACGTTGGCAAGTATTTTGGTGTCGCCGTAATCAAAGGGTCGTGCCGTTTTGATATCGACGGTGGCACCAATGCCACCCGGCGGCAGATTGGCGCGGGCGGTCTTGTGCACGGTCACACCTGATACAGACTCAGAGGCGATTTGATTGAAGTTGAACGCACGACTCTGTGTCGCCGACGAGATGCTTTCCTGTTCAGGTGACGATGCCGCAGGCATCTGACGGCCGTTGAGCGTCACCATGTTGAAGTTTGGCCCAAGACCGCGAACCGTTATCTGGTTACCTTCGTTATTAGCACGATCAATCGATACACCGGTTATTCGCTGTAACGATTCGGCGAGGTTTGCGTCCGGAAACTTGCCGATGTCTTCTGCCGAAATCGCATCGACCACGCCGTCTGCGCCACGTTTGGTGTCCATGGAGCTAATCAATGAACTGCGAATGCCGGTTACGACGATTTCTTCAACTGTCTCGTCGTCTTGCGCCATTGCGGGCGGAGCGGCCGTGATAAGAACCGTTGCAATCGCCAGCGAAAGCGCGCTTGCACTAAATATTTGTTTATTCATGTTTAGGTATCCCCCGAATTGGAGCCGAATCAGTACTTGTCCAATACTGAAGATTGAGTATCATTGTAAACGTTTACAAAGTCAAGCAAAGTACGTTGCCTCAACCCCGGGGGTCGATTCCAACGATATGCAGCGCATTCAGGACGTCGGCGGCCTTCGCTGTCCTGAATGTAAACGATTGTTATTCAAAGACTGCGAGGGTAATTCCAGCCACAGCGTGGTGTCGATCGGCTTCCACGGTCAGGTCGTGTGGCCGTGACCACAGCAGCAGGCATTGCTGTAAAAACGGCCCGAAATCAGTCAGTTGCAGTAAACGTTTTCACTCTATCGCCTCAGAGGCGCTGCTTGAGGGCCGCAGTCCTTAGAAAGGCCGTAGAAACGGACCGGCGTCGCTTCGGGGCTACCTGGATTCGATCGTGTTTCGCAGGTTGATATTTGCCTGCTGGTACGCTTCCTCGACCCACGCGGGATCCCAGAACCAGACACCGATTCCTCGGTACTCTTCGAACTGTATAACCCGCGTCCTGCCGTCCTCGGCTTCAAGCCTCCACGTGTGATCGAAAGTCAGCACGCCCGGGATTCCGCCAAATTGGTTGATCTCGGAGTTTGGCACCAACTTTTTGACGCGGGGTCTGACGATGGCGACGCTTCCGTCCGGCGACTTCATGTCAACTTCGAGCGTTGCTCCTTCATGAAAGTCTCCTTTCACCGCAACGAGTATTGGGTTCCACGCCGAGTAAGAGGACGAGTCCGTAAGAACCGACCAGATCTCGTCTGGTGTCGCCCGAATCGTCAACTCTACTCGTACTGACTTGCGACCAAGCAGCGCGAGGAACATCACCCCGATTAGAATCAGTAAGACGGCAATCACCCATTTTGATGTCATTTCTTCGCTCCCGGTCAGCCGTGTTCGACGGCCAATTCGATTTGTTCGTCATGATGGACGTAGCGCCCGAACCACTCGATGACTTTCTCGGGGTGCTCGGTTAGGTCGGCGTAACCGTCGATGCGGCTCTTGCCAACGTCGGTCCATACCATTTCTTTCTCAACCTGCAGTTCATCGTAGTATTTCCTGATGTAGTCCATATCGGCGATCGGGTCGTTCTTATTCTGGATAAGCATTGTCGGCTTGTTGATGAGCTTCACACGATCGATGGGCGCAATATCGAAGTTCACTCCTCCGCGTTTGACGCTGTGTTTGACCGCGCCCCGGATCATGAACTCGGGTATGCGCATCTGCCGGAGCCACATGCCACTGTATAGCGGCTGGATCACCGCATGCGCCTTTATGTTGTCGACATGCTCTAGCCCGTCGGGTACGCCGTGCGCCAGTGCCATCGCACTTGAACCCATGCAGATGTCCAGCATGCCGATGAGCGCGTCTACGTAGTCAGGATGCGAGGTCACGAATCTGACGGCGGCCTGCACGTCCTGGTATTCCGCCTGCCCGTCACACGAATACTCCGAGGGACCCTCTTCGCTTTCGCCGTGGTTGCGCAGGTCATAGGCCAGTGTGGTGTAGCCCTGTTCGGCAAATGCCTTAATATGCTTGAGGAAGGGGATGTCGGTTGGCCAGGCCCGCATCAAACGGGGCTTTTCTTCATTCGTATACCCTGCGCGGCTGGAAAACAGGCCAAAGTGGCTCTGGATTATCACTTTTTTCTGCCCAGGATTGACGAGCCAGCCTCGCAGGGTCACGCCATCTGAGGCTTTGAATTCGACGTCGTCATAAGCGAGTCCCCAATTCGAGGGATTATCGAAGAGCGGCGCACGGGTTTTCGTGGCCAGGTCTGCAAGCATTTTGTAGATCATTGCCTTTGTCCTTCGGTGAGATGGCGCCGACGCTCGTATGCTTCGCTCAGAGCAATAGTGTCTCTGTTCTCGAGAATGGTGCCGTTCTGAAAAGTCGGACCGCTGGCACTGACTTCGAGCATCGCGCGCCCGATCCCCTCGGCGCCGACGATGGCGCCGATTGGCCGGAGAATCGCATTCATGATTCTGTGTCCAATACCGGCTTCCGTTTCGGTCGGCATGATGAATGCCGGCCGGTAGCTGATCACGCGCAGACGCGTCCCCTCGGCCATTTGCTTCAGTTCATCCTCTGCAAGAGCCTTTTCCTTTGCCCACATCATGCGCGAATCGATGTCCGCACCGCTGCCGCTGACGTAGTGGAACGTAATGTCCTCCTTGTCGCTCACGTCAAGCCACTCGGCAACAAAGCGCATTGGATAATCTTTGTGTATCTCCCGATACGTGTCCTGATCCAGGCCAACTGCACTGAGGCCGATAGCCCAGTACACCGCGGTGACGTCGGCAAGTGATTCGCGGATTGCGGAGTAGTCCAGATAGTCCTTGTGGATTGTCATCTCGACCTTCCCGGACACGATGCCTTCTTCGATCCGCGGCGACGGGCGCCGTGTCACAACATGGATCTTCTGCACGGCGGGGTCATTCAACGCGGCTTTCAGAATGCCGTCACCGATGGTTCCCGTCGCGCCGAAAATGGCAATCGTATGGTGTTGTTCAGTATTCAAGTCTTGCGTGTTCATTGGTGCATCTTGTCCGATGTTGATGATGAGGAGCACTGCATACGTCAGCGCAATGGCGCCCAGGAGCGCTGCGACAAACTTCAGAAATGACCGTTTCCTCATAATGCGAGTGCCCCTGCGTTTTTCTCGTGAGGTAGCTCGAATGTTTCCCCGATCTTCATGATTATCGCGTTGTCTGCGCCGTAGCCCTGATCGAGCGCGGCTTGCTTGAAGCGAACCGGGGGCTCAAAGGCCTCTTCCTGCGTAAGTCGTATCGTGCCCCAATGCATGCCTATGGCTTGCCTGGCTCCGACGTCCCGAGCTATTTCGATGGCCTCTTCGGGCGACGCGTGAATTGACCGCATGATCGACCTCGGCTCATAGGCACCAATCGCGACCAGTGCGAGGTCGAAAGGACCATGACGTTCGCCGATTTCTTTGAAGACCTCGCCGCTGGCTGTATCGCCAGAGAACCAGATGCGCTCATTCGCAGACTCGAACGCGAAACTCGCCCAAAGGGTCTTGTTGCGATCGAAAAGTCCTCGACCGGAAAAATGTATGGCTGGAAGCGTCGTGACAGAAAGTCCGTCTTCCTCCCACGTTTGCCACCAGTCCTGCTCGAGGACTTTCGGGTAACCACGCTTCGAAAAGAACGGTCCAAGGCCGAGCGGAACAACTATCTGCGTGGAAACCTTGAAACGATAGTTTTCGATCGCCTGCGCATCGAGGTGGTCGTAGTGATTGTGGCTGACGACCATCACATCTGCCCGCGGCAGTTCCTCTGCGGTTAGTGGCGACGCTACAAAACGCTTAGGTCCGATACCGACGGGCCCGGCAGTCTTACCGACGAACGGGTCCGTCAGGATCGTCTTGCCAGCAATACGGACAATGAATGAAGCATGACCAAGCCATGTGACACTCGGATTCGATGCGGAAGCCATTTGGCTCATCACCGCCTCTCTCTCCAGCACATGATTGTCGGGAGTCACGACAGTCACCGACGACAGCAGTTCGTCAGCGATAAAGCGCGACATGTCGCCGGCGGACGCGTCTCGCCTCGGGGCGCCAGGCAGGTTGCGGAATCCGCCTCCTGGCGCATGGTGATAAGGAACCTTCTTTGCCATTCTTGCTTCCTCGCTGTCTGGGCTCGTCCTGGCGCCGGCGTCGCATACAACAGCGGCCGAAGCCAGGAACAGGGTCAGGATGACGATGTGTCGCAACATACTCAGTAACTGACCCCAGTCAGTTCCTCGGACTTGGCCCACAGGGCGTGCGCGGCCTCCGCATCGTGCGACAGATCATTGGATTCGACCTTTTCCGGGTTGCCGTGCATTTCGAAGAACCGCGACGGGCCGAAATAGTCGCCGGACTTGGCATCAGGATCGAAACCCGCTCGCAGCGTCGGCAAGGCACCCATGTCAACGCCTTGCGCGAAGATGTGGTTCAGGAAGCCCATCAGCCCCGAATGGCGCTGCAAATCAGTTTCCGTCCAACCGGGGTGAGCGGCTGTGACGACAGGGTCTTTCCCGTAGTTTTCCAGCTTGCGAGCGAGTTCGTAGGTGAAGTACAGGTTTGCCAGCTTGCTGTCGCCGTACGCCCGGCTCGTGTCGTACTTGCGCGACTCCCAGTCGAAATCTGAGAATTCGATCCTACCCATCTTGTGTGCCATGCTCGATACCACGACGAGCCTCGAGCCTTCCGTTGCTTTGAGCAGCGGTAAGAGACGACCGGTGAGCGCAAAATGGCCGAGATGGTTCGTTCCCATCTGAATCTCGAACCCATCCGCCGTTTTCGAATACGGGCACATCATGATGCCGGCGTTGTTGATCAAGACGTCAAGCTGGTCGAAGTCCGCGACGATGGAATCGGCAAACGCGTTTACCGACTCCAGACTCGACAAGTCGAGCTCACGGGCGGTCACGTCGGCATCGGAAAATTCGTTACGAATCTCTTCGATAACACCAGCGGCTTTCTCTAGATTGCGAGCGCCAATGATCACCGACGCATGTTTGCCTGCCAGGATTCTGGCGGCTTCTTTGCCTATGCCGCTCGTGGCACCGGTAATCACGACACGCCGACCCTTCTGGTCTGATATGTCGTATGTGTTCCATGTTGATTTCGTCATAGTTCCTCTCCAATTTTTCGTCAGCCGATCATTGAACCGATCAGTCGATCGTAGGCCCGGTCGCCGAACCACTTGCGAACGAACAGCATGGGCTTTGCCAGTTTGCCCGCCGCATATCGCGTCCTGGGTCGCCGCGCCGCGAGCGCCTTGGATATCGTGTTCGCGATGACCGACGGCGGCGAGCTGCCGTTTTTCCGTTTGCTGTTTCTGCGTGAGAACTCGGCCATTCCGAGAGCGATTTTGCGATAGGGACCGAGACCCGAACGCTGGAGCATCGGGCCCACGTAGACGTCGTCGAATTCGGTCGAGATTGCGCCAGGCTCTATGACAACGACGTCGATGCCGAACTGTTGTACTTCTATGCGCAGGCAGTCACTCCAGCCTTCGAGTGCGTGCTTGCTTGCGATGTACCAGGCGCCGAGCGGACCATAGATCTTCCCGCCGATCGACGAGACGTTCACAATCTTGCCGAAGCGGTTTTCACGCATGTAAGGCAGCGCCAGTTGCGTCAACCGTGCCAGGCCGAACAGGTTGACGTCGAACTGATAGCGCGCGTCTTCGAGCGTCGTTTCCTCAACGGAACCCTGTGTCCCGAAACCCGCGTTGTTGACAAGAATGTCGATCCCTCCTCGCTCGTCGCGAATTCTCTCCACGACTGCAGCGATGTCCTCCTCTTTCGAGATATCCATCTTGAGCGGGATGCATCCCAGTTCTCTCAGGTCCTCCATCTTCCCGAGACGACGGGCCGCCGTGTATACGGTGTACCCCTCGACGGCGAGGTGCTTCGCGGTCTCCTTGCCAATGCCTGACGACGCGCCGGTGATCAGGACAGTCTTGCTGGTCATTTGTTTTCTCCTTGCCAGATAAGTAAACTATACGGTGTAGTATACATCGATGAAGGCAGAAGTAAACTATTCAGTGTAGAATTTTATTCGAAAATGCTCGAAAAACCGGTAACGCTATGAAAGAAAAAGGAAAGACGCTCAGCGAAAAGAAACGCGAGGACATCGTGGACGCCGCAAAACGCGCGTTTCAGGCCTTTGGGGTGCAGGGAACCAGCATGGACAAACTCGCGGAGATGGCCGAGGTGTCCAAGCGCACGGTGTACAACCACTTCGCCACCAAGGAAGACCTGGTGCTGCACCTGCTTCGAGACTTGTGGGATCGGTCTATGGTCCAGATCGACGTTGAGTATCGACCCGACGAGCCACTCGACGTACAGCTCGACCGCCTCGTAGAAGCCGAGATCGAGCTCGTTTCGGGTCCGGAGTTTCTGGGCCTTGCCCGTGTTGCCGTCGGGTACTTTCTCTATCAGCCGGACAAGCTACAGAGCGAAGTCGAAAAATTCAGCGCCGAGGAAACGGCTTTCCACCGCTGGTTGAAGGCGGCGATTGACGACGGGCGTCTGAAACCAATGGACTTATCGCTTGCCGTGAAGCAGCTTCACAACCTCGTCAAAGGCAGCTGCTACTGGCCACAGTTGCTGGGCTATGAGCCGGAGCTCAACACAGAAGAGAAAAAGCGTCTGGCCGACGAGACCGTGGCCTTGTTCCTCAGTCACTATCAGATTCGATCCTGACGTTCAGGAGATACTCGTATGCGCGGGATGGGGTCTTTGATACTCGCCTTAGCTGCTCTGCAGTTTGTTACCCCGGCGCGGCCAGGGATGGGCCTCCTGTCGGTCTGACTGTCGTCGGCCTTCGGCCTCCTTGGCTCGAACCTGTGCCCCTGCCTTCGACGGACTTGTACGTGCCACATTGCCGCACGCATGCGGGAAGCTGCTGAGCTACTATTCAGTCGTGAGTCTCGATCCGTCGCAAGAAGGGTAACGACCATGCATGTCGCGCTGAAGCGAACCGGTATCGGGCTGCTGATCGTCCTGCTGACTGCCGCACTGGCGCTGGTCATTGCGAATCACAGGCGCGACGAGATCGGCAAGACTATCGTCGCCCGGGCACTGGCCGATACCGGCTATGAAGTCGCAGCTTTGTCGGTCGCGGATATCTCTTCTTCGAAACTCGAGTTGAGTCGCCTGGAACTCAGGAGTGCGAACGGCAGCGTCTACCGGATCCGCAGTCTCATCGTCCCGGTTCGTTTCGAGAACATTCTTGCCGGCCCAATCTCTGCAAAAGAAGTCGACATCGAGCTGGCGGAAGACAGCGACGCGGCTGGGCCGCTCGCACCGATGCTGGCGACCGTTGTCGATACGGTGCCGCGACTCGGTACCCTCCGTATCGACAATCTGAGCGTCTCCGGGCTGCCGCCGCTCAACCGCGTCGAGTTGCGGCGTATTGACGCTTCACAGGAGCTCAGCTTTCGCCTCGCCGGACTCGAACTCTCGATCAAACTCGCTGCGAGAGATGGCGATTCAATCCAGACGCGAATGAGCGCAACGAGTCCCGACGGAAGCGCGGCATTGTCTGTGAACGGCAGTCTCGCAGTCGGGGCAGATTCGCCGGGACTCACCGGGACGATGACTCTGGATCTCGCGCTTGCAGAACCCCTGCTCAAGGAAATCGGGATGATGCCAGCACGTATCACCGACGCATCGGGGCAACTCGAAGGCGAGCTTCAGGTCCAGATCGACAGGCCGTCTGCCGGTCAGGTGCAGATTGACTGGGATGCCATGCCAGGCACTACGCTCGATGTCGTTTACGCAGGCGATATTGCGGAGTGGCCGGTCGAGCTGACGACGAACCATCCGCTCAGTGTCCAGGCTCTCTTGGGTACCGCCGAATGGCGGGTGATCAACCCGGATCTCAAGATTGCAACACACTATGACCCGCTCGGCGTGCTGGACCTCATAGTCAGTGACCTCGACTGTCGCAACGGCATTGAATGCCAGTTCGATGTTCGCTCCGAACTGGA
>JAAUYD010079103.1_pt1 | contig 10485 bp, 7 predicted proteins | sample 7278101 | NCBI WGS metagenome assembly JAAUYD01 (sample SAMN14350128, study PRJNA611818) | marine sediment metagenome | isolation source: surface marine sediment (0.6m) | place: French Polynesia: Moorea | collected 2018-08
GATTGCTATCTCCTAAACGGAGACGCTACGCTAACCCTACACTGTGTTTCGGTCGCAATGACAAATCTATGTCCTGCGGACACGCTGCGCTATCGTTGCGTAAGTCCTGATTATATAAATAATCTATTCTCGATCGCAGTAACTAGCTCTAACTATAAGACTGGGATCTTGAGCTAATTTTTCTAAAATATGTAAAGGAGTATTGCTATTAGCTGCGACTTCACGACGAACTTCGACAATCTCATCTCGTGCTAATTGTTCCAAAATGTTTGTTGGAACATGAGGATTACGAGCGACAGATTTTCTCACAGACTTTTCTCGATCTTGAGCAAGTTTCTTTAAAGTATGAGCAGAGGAATTATGATTAGCAGCAACTTGGAGACGTACAAATGGCTGTTTATCTTCAGACAACTGTTCTAGATAATTTTCCGGGGTTTTTGAACTAGATGCAACCGCAGTACGAATACTCTCATTTAGATTAAATATTGCCCATTCGTAAAAAAAATCAGGTAATTTATATTTATGAAAAACTAACTTATTGTTATCATAAATCTCTTCAAAAAAATTAGGTCTTTCTATTAGTATTAACTTTACTACAGGATTATACAAAACTTGCAGTGGAAATTTATCGAAAAGTATCACTAATACATCTGGTGGTGTATTTGGATTTTGAGCAATTGCTTGACGAATTCCTTGAGATAAAATTTTGGATAACTCTCTGAGACGGTTCGCCGAGGTATTAGGATTTAATGCCTCTTGCTTTAGAATTTGCTCCATAATTTTATGTTGACTTATTTACCCATTCCTATTTATATTAGAGCAAATAAATATTGATAAGTGCTATTATTTTGTGTTAGAAGAAACACTTTTATGAAATGTTAATAATAAAAAATTAACAATAAACAATTAATAATAAATAATCTATAATTATTTAATACATTTAGGGCACAAATTATTTACTGATATGAAAAAAAAATAAAAAAGTTATATATAAATCTCCACAACATATAACCTAGTATTTGTTTCGTATACAACCAATTCTAGATGATACTTGATGGATATCCTTAAACTGAAGTTATAAATACTACGTTAGAATGTGAAATCAATTATAAGTCTTGAACTTGCAAAGAGATTTTTACTAGTTATATCAAGTCTAGAAGTAAATTGATAATAAGCTAGGTAGTTGCGCTATACTCTAAAGGGTACGTTATAAACTAGTAGAAGCACTAAAATCTTATAAATGTCTCCCTCAAACGCACTAAAAAGCACAAATTATATTTAAAATCACAAATTATATTTAGAAGTAATAAATCTAAGTAATAAATCTAAGTAATGAATCTAAGTAATGAATATAATTCGATATAAAACCTTAACCTTTTAAGGTAAATAAAAGCAGAAAAATCAAAAATTCACGAGCAAACAGCTTAGAATTATTGAGTGGTGGTTTACGTAAATTATAACGCACTAAGTAATGGTAACTTTTGTTGTCATCATCAATACAATTATTTCACTAATATTATTTAGCGCAGCAAATAAACTCTGGCGAATCAAAAAACAGCTGGCGATTGTAGCTGATTGTTTTATTACGATTGAAATGAGTAGTCATAAGCTACTATGCAAAGCACCAGATGCTATTTATTTGAGTAAAAATAATATTAGTAATCTGCGTTACGAAAAACAATTATTACAACTACGGATTCAACAATTACAACAGATTGTTAGTCTGATATTTTTCGGAAGACAAATCTGGTGTCGCTATATGCAATTTTCAGCATCAGCTAAAACTACAGATTCATTTTCTCACAAAACCTATTAGAGACGACCCAACGAGTCGTCTCTACAAATCCACAAAATTGATCTGACAAACTACTAGATATGTCTAAATAATTTCTTCACAACTTAACAGTAATAGTTTTTACTTCGGTGTAATGCTCCAAACAATACTCGCCGAGTTCCCGTCCCATACCAGATTGCTTGAATCCTCCAAAAGGTGCAGCAGCATCAAAGATATGGTAGCAATTGACCCACACCGTACCAGCACGGACATTATTGGCGATCGCATGGGCTTTAGTAATATCTTGAGTCCAGACACCAGCTGCAAGACCGTACATAGTAGTATTTGCCAGTTCAATGACCTCGTCAATATCCTTAAACTTGATAATGCTCATTACCGGACCAAAAATTTCCTCTTGAGCAATTTTCATCTCATTTTTGACATCGGCGAATACAGTTGGTTGAATGAAGAAACCGCGATCGCCAACTTGATGACCTCCACATAACATCTGCGCACCTTCACGCATACCCGACTCAATGTAACTCATCACTTTGTCAAACTGGTCTTTATCCACTTGGGGACCTTGTTGGGTATTGGGGTCAAATGGATCACCAACTACGCGCTTTTTAGCTTTTTCTACACTATGTGCAACAAATTCGTCATAACATTTTTCTTCTACAAATAGCCGCGAACCTGCATTACAGCACTGTCCTTGATTGAAGAATAAACTGTGATGAGCACCTTCGATAGCTGCATCCATATCTGCATCAGCAAACACGATATTCGGACTTTTACCGCCAAGTTCCAGGGTTACCCGTTTGAGATTACTTTTTGCTGCAGCTTCCATAACTAGATGTCCGACTTCAGTGGAACCAGTAAACGCCAACTTATCGACATCCATATGATTAGCGATCGCAGCCCCAGCAGTGGGTCCATATCCCGATAAAATATTGACAACTCCTGGGGGAAAACCAGCTTCAATAATTAATTCACCCACCCGTAAAGCTGAAAGAGGTGTCTGTTCTGCTGTTTTCATAACTACTGTATTACCAGTACATAAAGCCGGTCCCAACTTCCATGCTTGCATCAGTAATGGAAAATTCCAAGGAATAATTTGACCGACTACACCTACAGGTTCGTGGCGAGTATAGCAGAAATAAGGCCCATTTATAGGAATAGTCTTGCCTTGTACCTTATCCGCCCAGCCTGCATAATAGCGGTAACAACGAATAACTAAATTTAAATCACCGTAGGAGCTTTTGAGGGGCTTACCATTATCTAAAGTTTCTAGTCGCGCCAACTCATCGATATTTTTTTCAATTAAGTCAGCCAACTTATAGAGTAACTCGCCGCGACGGGTGGCGGACATCTTGCGCCATTCACTACCCTGGAAAGCATTTCTCGCAGCTTTCACAGCCTTATCCACATCAGGTGCATCTGCTTCGGCGACATCGCAGATTATCTCACCAGTAGCAGGGTTAATAGTCTCAAATCTTTTGCCACTAACACTTTCTACCCATTCATTATTTATTAGTAGTTTGGTTGGACCAATTTTCACCTGTTTTTCTGGTCTGGTTGCTGTAACCATATAGTCCTCCAGTACTTTTTTCGCAGTACTTTTTAAAAGCGTTTTGAATGTATCTATATGGTTGTTCCGTTACAATATGCTTACTGATTTTTTTATATATATTTAACGTTTGCTTCATATTCGCTTTACATTTAAGATAATATTAACCCCCCTGCAAATCGCAGAGGGGAACGGAATACGGGGGAGCCAGATCAAGTGTAATCTGTTCGTGGGAAATTGTCGCGGATAAAAACTGAAATATTCCCCATTTTGCAATAGGAATGACTGGATCAAAGCTCATTACCATAAAACCTAAAAGCTGTTATTTCAGCCAGCCCAAAGTTCTTGAGCAAATCTCACAGAGAGACTAGCCATAATAATTGCAAAAAAGCTCAAGGTTAAATACCCCCAACGCGAATAGCGACACAGGAATATACCTAATGCAAGGCTAGTGGAAACAATACCGTAACTCAAGCGGCTTAGTGACATCGTACCTCCAGAAGCAACTAGTAATCCTAAGCCGCACCACCCATATATGACTGCAACCGTACTAAGCTGTTGACGCAGATACCATAATAGATAACCACTACCAATTATTGCCATGGTGTTAATTAAAGGGTCTCCAGCTAATAACCATAGTAAAAAAGCTAAAACGATAATTCCAGTACCAACTTTTTCCACACCCCATTTATATTGGGAACGCAATAATAAATAACCTAAAGCAATAATCAGAGTAAATAAAATTGGATGCCAAGGATCTTGAATTGAGCCATGTTTCCAATTTGCTGTACCTGCAACTATTTGCACGAACATTTTCCCCCAACTTTGCCAGTCAAATCCTAAAGAATCACGCCACCCTTTCTGAGCAATCACAAAAGCAAGGGGTTCGCCAAATTGAATTGCACAATAAACACTATATAGAATTAACCCCGTAGCAGTCGCCAATGCGGCAAAATATGCAGCTATTGGTTTACGTTGTTTCAAAGCAGTAATCATAAAAGCTGGAATTAGAGCAATTCCTGTAGGACGAGTTGCTGTAGCCAGCGCACCCCATACAGCAGTCCAAGTATATTGCTCGGTATCAAAAGCTTGTAACGCTGCGATACTGAAGAACAAATATAATCCTTCCGTATAAATGACAGCTGCAAACATCGAAGCTGGAATCAAGGCTAGAACTGCAACTGTCCAGATTGCTGCTTTAGTACCATGATTTTGCTTTACCCAAAAGTATAAGCAGTAACATGCTAAGCAAAATGACAAGTTATTTACCAACATTCCAGCGATTTCAAACCGCAAACCCAAATTCATCAATCCCCGTACCATTAATGGAAATAGGGGAAAAAAAGCAACATTATGTTGCCCACCATCATTGCTAAATTCGTAACCAGCTGTAGCGATACTGTAATAGTGCCCGCCATCCCAAAAATTAAAAACTTCCCAACCAAAGTTAGGAGATATACCTCCTGGAGGTGCAGGTAGGTTGGGAGCCAGGTATAACATTGCTAACCAAATTATTAAGCGGCTACTCAGCCATATTGCACCTGGGAATAAGATATCATTTGTACATGATAATTTTTTGCCAAATAACTGAATTTGCGCCATAAACCAATTGACAATTGAATGACCAAGATATACATGTAAAAAGTATCGATAGCAAGAGTAGAAGACATTGGTTTACTAGTAAATGCTTTCTCTATATGGGTTTTAATCTTTTTAGCTCACTTTTTTTCTTAAAGTCCAGTTAATGACATCTCAGAGTCCTCTTGTTACTACAATCGGACAAATTATTGGTATTGGAACTGATCCTGCTATAGGACTTATGTTAACTATTCTTGCTTACGACTCCTGGAAGAAGAATTGCCCGACGTTATTAATTTTTGGTAGTGTTATGGATGAGTTGCAAATATATCACTTTAGACCAACTAAGCTGATAAAGCATTCCAAGCAGCTTGAATAATTACTTGATAACGTGGTTGAGATACATCAACCGTTTTTGCTTCTTGACGATTGGCTCCCAATAAACCAATATTTTTTCCTAATTCAACAGCTAAAACTATACCTTCGGGATTTTTAATTCTTAATTCCCCTGAAGATTCGTTGGGATAAATACCGCACAGGTAGCGACGCTGATTATACTCAAAAGAAGTTTTGATCGGTTTGTTAATGACTTTGGGAAACAAATAAGATTTATCTGGAAGTCGAACCCCTAATAGTTCCAACTCAATAGTAGTATTACCATTAAAATTATTTTCTCGCAGTTTATAAGCGATATCAACTTGTTTGGGTAAAGGAAAATAATCGCGCCAGCGCCACGCGATCGCTTTAATTTTGTATTGTTGATCGCCAATATTTTGACACAAAGTTGATTTTATATGACCTTTACCAACTGTTTTTTGTTCGAGAACCCGGACATCGGGAGTCCAAAATATTGGATCGGGGTTTTCTATCCCACAGGGTTCCAAAGCGTTTAATTGCTCGTAAAGCTGACGATTTATTCGATCGAAGTTAACTTGAGTATCAATTTTTAGTAGCGTTTTAAGATGTTGAACTTGCAAACATTGATTAGCAAATTCACTTAAACGTTCACGGAAAATATCTAAATTTTTAGTTGGTAGGGAAAATCCCCCCGCAGCTTTATGTCCACCATATTTACCTAGTAGATCGTCGCAAAATTCTAATGCTTCAAATACGTGAAATTCCGGAATTCCCCGTGCAGAACCGCGAATTGTTTCATTATCTTCGTAAGTACCAATAAATACCGGAACGCCGTAACGTTCTAACAACCGTGAAGCAACAATACCAATGACACCATGATGCCAATTCGGCTGTACAATTACCAATACGCGATCTTTCTGAAGAGATGCAACATATTCCATTTCTACAACTGCGATCGCGGCTTGCTCAATTTCCTCACACATTTCTTGACGCTGACGATTAATACCCTCACACTGCATTGCACGTTCGAGAGCTATTCCCATATCATCAGTAGTAAGTAATTCAATTACTATTTGCGGATCGCCAATTCGACCAATAGCATTAATTCGTGGTCCCAAGCGAAAACCGATATCTTCTGGCTTTAATGTTTTTAAAGATTTATTATTAGTATTTGGAGTTAAGTTTGAAGCTGAATTTATATTTGAATTTATATTTGAGCCTGAAATTGAACTTGAGCTTAAACTTGAGCTTGGGGATGGAGAATTGCTTTGTGCTTCAGTCCCTCTTGCTTGCACCCCAGACATCTGAATTAAGGCTTGCACACCCGGTAAGCTGGACTTAGGTAATAGTTGTAAACCACGCTTGAGCCAGCGACGGTTCACCCCAATTAAAGGAGCCAAATCTGCAATAGTTCCCAGGGTAAATAATTCCAGCATTGGCTTGTTAATATCTTGAACTGAACCCATTTGTTGAGCCAGACACACCGCCAAAATATACGCTACACCCACCCCAGCTACTCCATAATAAGGAGAAGCAGGTGAAATTAATTTGGGATTGAGAATAGCATTAGCTGGGGGTAATTCTTGAGGAATATCGTGATGGTCGGTGACAATAACTTTTAAACCAAGTTCTCTGGCTAAGGCGATCGGTTCAAATGCAGATATGCCATTATCTACAGTTAGGACTAGTTTGACACCTTCATGATAGAAATCTTTAATAATACGTTTGTTGATTCCATAACCTTCATGCATGCGGCTAGGAATAGCATAATCTACTCGAGCACCTAACCAACGTAGGCTGCGTAATAATAAAGCTGTTGATGTCATTCCGTCAGCATCGTAGTCACCACAAATTGCAATTGGTTCTTTTGCAGCAATACTGTGTTGTAGTAATTCTAAACTAGTAGCTAAGTCAGGAAACTCTTCTAATGGTGAAGGTAACTTTAATGATTCTGGACTTAAAAATACTTGGGCATGTTCTATAGTTTCAATACCACGATTAATTAATAACTGATTAATAATAGGTGATAAATTTGTAGATTGAGCTAGTTTTTTTGCTAACTCTAAATTTTGTGGGTAAATATACCAACGTTGATTGGGTAAGCGTTTGCGGTTTTGTGGAAGTTCTGATTTAGATTGGTAAGTCATTAGTCATTAGCTATTAGTGATTAGTGATTAGCGATCGGTCATTTGTTTCACATATTCAAAAATTTTTCGGCGTTAACAATTTTTCAATTTCAATAATTGTTTTTGACTTCATACCAATTTCATGTGAAGATGCATAGAATTGCGACACCTAAAACTCTTGCAAAACAATAATTTTGGCTTTGAGCATTTTATGCAGGCTCATAAAGAATTGGTATCAACCAAAATTTTTGTAACAAGTGACCATTGCATAGGGAAAATAAAAAATTACAAGTAACCAATAACTAATTACTAGTAACTAATTACTAATTACCCATTACCAACCAGCAGTAACAAGTAACAAGTAACAAGTGACAAATGACCAATGACAAATTACATTAAATATTAATTTCTTGCAATAAATCACCTGGTTCAAAAGGTTTGGGTTTGGCATTTGATTGTTTTTGCACAGATACTTTGGGTTGCAAAGATTTAATTTTGGTAGAAACTGGTTTATGCTCTGTCACTTGCGAGCCTTGTTTTTCCTCATATTCTATAAGCTTTACTTGAGCAGTAGGATATGCAGAAGAATTTTTAGGAATCTGACGGAGGAATTTTAAAGCAATATCAAACCTTTTTTGTTCTGCTTGATTATAAGCCTGTTGTAATAGGTGAACAGAACGAATATCTCGCTTTTTGTTGTATTCTGCTAGCTTTTGTTGTACAACACTTCTGGCTGAACTTTCGGCTGGAATTTTACTCAAATATCCCAAAGCAGCACTGAAATCTTTTGATTCAGCTTTTTTGTAAGCTTTGTTTAGTAACTTCTGAGTTTGACTATTTATCTTGGATTTTGCTTTTTCAACTAACTTATCCGATTTAGATTGCCAATACAGAATGTCAGGAATTAGATTCGCAGCTTGAATTGCATCCGACCATTTATTTTGATTGAAAGCTTTTTCGGCTGCTTGATATTGTTTTGCTGCTATTTTCCATTCATTTTGCCACTCATCAATAGTATTTTGAGCCTCCGAATAGACTTTACTACTATCAGGAATTGACTTCATTAAAGCAACTGCTCGATCTAGATCGCCTGACTGAAATTCTTCTGTTGCTTTGTATACAGCTTCTTTCCCTACATAACCTGGAGAATTTTGTAATAAGGAATACACTCCTAAGCCCATAACTAGAGAGTTAGCTGCTAATCCAAATTTTATCCCTGCAAGAACAGAAGGTTTTGAAGATGCACCTTGTTGTTTGTTATCTATAAAGTCTTCGTAAAAAGCACTATAGTTTGGTTCAATGACTACCGGTTTTCTAACTTCTGTTGGTATTTCTCGCAGTAATTCTAAAACGTCAGGGGCCGACTGTAAACGTTGGTTATGGTCGTAGCGTATCATATGACTGATGATGGCAATAAGATAATTGCTAGCTACAGTCTCTTTAGAATGCCAAAGAATTTCATTTGAGTCAGGATCTATTTTTAATTGCAGTGGAGTTAAACCTGTCAAAGCCTGAATCGCAATCATACCCAAAGCATAAATATCACTGTTGGGTTTTGTATGACCAATAAATTGTTCTGGTGGTATATATCCTAAAGAAGTTACAGGAATTCTATAAATAGGAAGTTCAGCCTCAATACCAAAATCAATTGGTTGAATAGAACCGAAATCAATCAGAACTAACTTATTATCAGAAACACGTCTAATAAGATTTTCTGGCTTGAGATCGCAGTGAATGACACCTCGTGCGTGAATAAACTCTAAAATATTTAAAACATCTTCTAAAAAAGAAATTACCTCACCTTCACTCCAAAGGTAATTTGGATCTCTTTGAACCGGTAATTCGGCACTTAGTGCATGTCCTTCAATAAATTCCTGTACTAAGTAAAACCGCTCATTTTCCTCAAAACAAGCTATCAGTTCTGGTATTTGGCTGTGGTGTCCTAATTGAATTAAGGTTTCCGTTTCTGTGAGAAATCGTAACCTTAATGTTTCTATGTAACTAGGTAGAGAACTGCTAACTTTTAGTTGTTTCACTACACATTTTGGGTTTTGTGGGTGGTCAACATCCACAGCTATATATGTTTGTCCAAAAACCCCCGCACCTAGGCTTTGGACAATTTGATAACGCTTTTTTAAAACTTTACCGATCATGTGGTGAGTCATGAGTTGGTTTTTTTGTCACTCCTAATCTATTAGTTCTGTAATTTTTAAGACCTTCCGGAATTATGTCAAAAATAATACTTATTATCTTTCCTTGTAATTTTTTATAACTAAATAATGAGATTGATTATTCAATCATTTGGTTTATCTTGAAACAATTTTGTTGTCAAACAAATAGTATTCAATACTACAAAATAAATAATAAATTAGCATTTATTGTTCGTATTTTTTTAATTAAAGTATTTTTATTTACTCAGGGACAAAATTTAAGTATTTTAACTTGAAAATCATCAACAATGAAAATATTATCACCAACAGAGTATACCAAACTATGATGAAATTAATATTTAATACTTACAAATTATAAAGCTAATTTAATAATCAAATAAAAGCTGCTGTTATCAAGCAAATGACATTAACTAACATATTGAAAACTATAAAATAGTAGTCAAAAATACTCGTTTTGCAACTATTTAGAGTTGGTTTAGGACTTTCATATAAAATTATAATCAACTCGTAATTTTTGTTTTATAAAAAATAAAAAATGTGGTTTAAAGTTTTATTATTACTGAAATCATTAGTATTTGAACATCGAGAATAACGTTAATAACGTTTTTTTTGGATAGCATTAAGCAGAGCTAAGTATAAATGAATAACTTTAGAGATGTTACAATTCAATAGTTGGGAAAATTTGTTTTTAAGATTACAAAAATAGTTAAGTAAATAAGTAAGTAAAATTATTTATATATCTCATCTACCGATTATTCCTGATTCAATTGGTTATTTTTCGTTTAAGCACAATTTACGAGAATGTAGTTGTTTTTTGCCATACTCAAGCATCGCGACTTAAGTGTTCAAAAATGATATATATAGGACTCATATTTGATTTTTGTTGGCTTAGCCTGCGCTTGCGCTTAAATA
>JAAUYD010135422.1_pt1 | contig 10484 bp, 8 predicted proteins | sample 7278101 | NCBI WGS metagenome assembly JAAUYD01 (sample SAMN14350128, study PRJNA611818) | marine sediment metagenome | isolation source: surface marine sediment (0.6m) | place: French Polynesia: Moorea | collected 2018-08
ATAGGTTACAAAAACGTCACTTCCATTTTAACCCTTTCGCAGTATACTCAAGCTGGAGTGGAGTATACACGATGAAAATACTTTTGAGAAGATTCGTTTTAATTGTTTTTACTGTAATAGTATCTTTCTTGCCGTTTCTTAGCGTTAATGTAGCAATTGCAGATAGCTCAGGTAATGAAAATAGGTCTGAGACAAGAACACGATCTGAGACAAGAACCCTAACTAGATCAGAATTTAACGATTTTATTGACAGAACAACAAGAGCTATTAGAGAAGGTGATATTAGAGTACGTGAAAGGCGTGAAAGAGCCAGGGCATCTGTTAATCGTGAGCGGCCAATAAGAACATCTGAAGCTAGGGAAAATGATTCTGACCTAGGTCTATAATAATCATTTCTTGCTTTTAGTTCTAATGTGTGTATGCTACTGTTATTCGTTTTTAAGGGAATTCCAGAAAATAAATTATCCCATGTTGTGGGATGGGCATCTTGCCCGTTCTTTATCATTAGCAGGCAAGATGCCTGCACTACAAAATATTTTGGGATATTTTTTTAAGTGGAAGTCCCTAACCAAGAATCCTCCAGGATTTATCTGTGGGGGATAACCTCAATCAGATACAAAATCCTCTACAAGTTGGCAGTATGTTACGGCATCTTCTAACATCGGAAAATGACCCGTTTGAGGAACCACAACAAACTGTATTCCCTTATTTAAGGATGCTGCCTGCTGCCCCATGTTAGCTGGAATAATCCGGTCAAATTCTCCTGCAATCAAGAGAGTTGGCACCTTTAATTGAGCAAACTCCTGGGGCATCAACTCAGCTTGGGCTTTGCTGACGGAAGTAAAAATAGTACCTAAAGCAGCATCATAATCGGCACAGAGAAAATCTTGTAAAAAAGCCTTGCGTTCACTAGCAGGTATGGAGCGATGCAAGAACCTTGCCATAAACATCCGATCAACAAAGGGTATTTTATCTAGCCATTGGGGACGAAATTTCACAACATAGCTACCAAATTTATGAAAGGCGGCAAATGACTTTTCGTCGTACTCAAAAACACCACTACAAGTGAGTATTGCTCGCTCAACTTGCTCTGGATAACGGTTGAGAAATAAGGTAGCAATAGAAGCACCCATAGAATGAGCACAGATGTAAACCCGCTCAATTTGCAAACTATTGATTAATGCTGCTAAATCATAAGTATATGCATCTAGCTCATAAGTTAAATCCAATACGTTTTCACTGTCAATGTCTGAGGTGGGTTTCCCTTGAGAGCGTCCAAAACCCCTCATATCGTAAAGCAAGCAGTCAAATTTTGGTGATAAAACCTTAGCTGTGCTTTCCCAATATCTAGCAGAACCAGCCCAGCCGTGAATAAACACCATCACAGACTTTTTCACATCAGTAGATGGTGTTGTAATCCACTCGTAGTAGTGCTGAACGCCGCGAACTTGAATGTGGGGCATTTATCAAAATTCATTCATATGAACTACCTACGCACTCTGCTTGCTTTGGCTACGTGCAAGGTTTCTAACGTCTCATCTGGTAAACTGACCGTTGGAGTCCGATTATTACCATCCACGACTGATAACTGTTAGCGCAGCACAAGAGTGCAGTAGGCTAACTGAAATGACCAATAACTATCAAGCTGACTCTGGTTTTGGTAAGGAAGAAGGATGCATAATTAATTCGGCAGTAGAACGTTTTTCTACCATTTCCTGAGTTACAGTACAACTCGACACATCCTTACGGGATGGCAACTCATACATTACATCCAGCATTAGTTCTTCGACAATACCCCGCAAAGCCCTAGCACCTGTTTTCCGACGATAGGCTTCTTGAGCGATCGCTCGTAATGCTTCCTGTTTAAATTCTAGTTCCACATTGTCCATATTCAACAGTTTTTGGTACTGTTTCACTAAAGCACTGCGAGGCTTAGTTAAAATCGCCATCAGTGCCTCTTCATCCAGAGGATCTAGCACCGCTACCATTGGTATACGTCCAATAAATTCTGGGATCATACCAAATTTCACTAAGTCCCCCGGCTCTAAATAGCGCAGGGTATCAGCGGTTCGTTTTTCTTTCGATTGTACTTCCCCTGGTTGAACAAAACCAATGGACTTTTTACCTACTCTTTGATCCACGACTTTGTCCAATCCCACAAAAGCACCACCACAAATAAATAGGATATTGCTAGTGTCAATTTGGATACAATCTTGATAGGGATGTTTACGTCCTCCTTGGGGCGGTACATTGGCAACTGTACCTTCCAACATTTTCAGCAATGCCTGCTGCACCCCTTCCCCAGAAACATCCCTGGTAATGGAAGGATTTTCACTCTTACGGGCAATTTTATCGATCTCATCGATATAAATAATCCCCCGTTGCGCCTCTTCCACATCCAAATCTGCCACCTGCAACAGCCGCAGTAGGATATTTTCCACATCTTCCCCTACATATCCAGCTTCTGTAAGGGTAGTAGCATCAGCCACCGCAAAGGGTACATCCAGAATTTTTGCTAAAGTTTGTGCCAGTAGAGTTTTTCCACAACCAGTAGGACCGATCAGCAAAATATTTGCTTTTTGCAGTTCTACCGCATCATCCGTATCTTTGCCATTACCGCTTGCAGATTGAATTAATGATAGTCGCTTGTAATGGTTGTAAACAGCAACTGACAGAACTTTCTTGGCTTCATCCTGCCCTATAACGTGTTCGTCCAGATACTTTTTGATCTCCCTGGGTTTGGGAATTTGATTCAATGAAAGACTAGCAGAACGAGTACGACGCTTTTGAGGAGGCTCTGATTGTGCTGCCGGTTGGGTTGTGGCAGTACTGGTGTCGAGCAACTCTTCATCGAGGATTTCATTACATAAGTCTACACATTCATCACAAATGTAGACTCCCGGTCCAGCGATGAGCTTCCGTACCTGTTCTTGGGACTTGCCGCAAAATGAACATTTCAAATGGGAGTCGTACTTAGCCATACCAGCCTCTTATTTATAGAACGGAGACGTTTTCCCCAGCACTGGGTAAATCTTGCCTGGAGGAGATAACTTGGTCAATCAAGCCATAGTTTTTAGCTTCATCTGCCGACATGAAAAAATCTCGCTCTGTGTCGGCGGCAATTTTTTCTAATGGTTGACCAGTATGATGAGCTAGTAACTGATTCAACTTCGCTTTGTGGTAAAGAATTTCTTTGGCTTGTATCTCAATATCAACGGCTTGACCTTGGGCACCACCAAGGGGTTGGTGAATCATAATCCGAGAATCAGGGAGAGACATTCGCTTACCTTTAGTGCCTGCTGTCAGTAAGAACGCCCCCATACTAGCAGCTAATCCAAAGCAAATGGTGACAACATCAGGGCGTATTTGTTGAATTGTATCATAAATTGCCATTCCCGCTGTAACTGAACCCCCAGGGGAGTTAATGTACAGTTGAATGTCTTTTTCTGAATCTTCTGCGTCTAGAAATAGTAGTTGGGCGACTACGGAGTTGGAAATGTTGTCGTCAATGGGTGTACCCAAAAAAATAATCCGCTCTCTCAACAGGCGGGAGTAAATGTCGAAAGCTCTCTCTCCCATCCCAGATTGCTCTACCACGGTGGGTACGATATTGGTTGTGCTGGCAAGGGAATTAATTTCTAATCGACTCAAGCTGTACACTGGGTGATTTCCCGACTGCGATCTAAGCATAAAACGTAGTGTTTAACAAACAATACAACAAATGTAAAGTAAGGGGGTTGCTGTCACTAAAGACAATAACTTTTGTAACTATGTATTAACCATTGTGACTCATCTCAATTGCTCTATAGTTTAACCTGACCAATGAGGGCAGTACATAAATAGTGCTAGGAAATAAGTGCAAATTTATTCACCCTTTTAAGGTAACTCTAAATTAAAAGTTTGACAAAGTTGTCAGCCATCGTTAGGTTGCTCCCTCTGCTAGTTGTCAAGCTTCCTAGTCGCCGATGGCCAACTTGTGCCGTTTTATTCTGTCGTTGATTCTGTGGCTGCTGTTTCCTCCGAGTCAACTTCTGTTTCCGTTGCGGCGGTATCATCTGCTTCATTCAAAGAGCCTTCCGGAACCAGTTCCACGGATGAATTTGCCAAGAGCCAATCCATGATTTTCTCTGTCAAGATTTCGTTTTCTACCACTTCTTGGAGTCTATCGCCATCGATCTCTTCCTCTGTATATTCTGACTTGAGTTCGGCGATGCGGGCATTTATTTCTTCTTCGTCAGCTTCTAGGGACTCTCGTGTGCCAATTTCCCGCAATGCGAGCGATCGCTTGAGGCGTTCTAGTGCTTCTTCACGGGAACGCTCCCTTAACTGGGGGATAATCTCTTTGGTAAATAATTGTTTTACATCTAATCCCTGCTGAGATAACTTAATGGCGGTTTGAGTCAACATGGTGTCGATTTCTTGGTCAACCATGGTGGCGGGTAAATCGACCTCCACATGGTTAATCAACTCCTTTAACAGAGCTTCTTGCTGATTGGACTTGGTTTTTTCTTCGGCTTCTTTCTGGAACCGCTCGGTGAGGGAATCTCTCAACTCCTGCAGGGTATCAAACTCGCTGACTTCTTTGGCAAAGTCATCATCTAATTCTGGTAATTCTTTTTCTTTGAGTTCTTTGAGGGTGACTGTAAACAAAGCTGGTTTTCCTGCCAAATTCTCATCGGCATAGGGATCGGGGAATTGAGCAGAAATTTCTTTGGTTTCTTCTGGATTCATACCCACTATCCCTGTGATAAAGCCAGGGATAAATTTATCTTCTTGTAAGTCAACTTGAAAATCTTTAGCTTCTCCACCGGGAATTGGTTCTGGCTCTGCATCTGGGTCATCACCTTCAGCTTTTGCCAGTACCCCTTTAAAATCCATAATTGCCACATCACCGAGTTGTGCGGGTCGTCCTTCAACGGGGATGAGAGTTGACATTTGTTGGCGTTCTTGGTCTAAAACGCTATCAACTTTTTCTGGGTTGTATTTGACTTCTTCGGCTTTGACTGACAAGCCGGTATATTGCAATAGATTTACCTCTGGGGTTACGTCCACAGCAGCCGAGAATGTGAATGGTTTCCCTGGTTCGTAATTCTGGATTAATTCGTCAAAGTCCGAACGTAATTGTGGCTGACCGATCGCCTTGATATCTGCTTGTTTAATTGCTTTCTCAATCCCATCTTGCAGTAATTCTTCCAATGCAGCAGCTTTAACTCTAGTTGTCCCCAAACGCTGTATTAGTATCGGTCGAGGAACCTTACCCCTGCGAAACCCAGGAATGTTCACAGATGTAGCTAACTTTTTGATCACCTGCTCGTAAGTTTGTTTGGTTGTTTCTGGCGCGATTTCTATTTCCAGACCAACTTGGCTGGCGGGAAGTTTTTCCTGGGTAACTTTCATAACTCGTACTCTGTTTCCTAATATGTCCTAATTTTGAATACAAAAATTGTGAATGGGTCTAAGGGGGAATATTTTGGGGTCTTTAAGGGTAATCTTTCCCTGTAACCTACGGCGAACCCCTCCGTGGCTTCCTTTGTCGATTGAATTTATCTTTGGTTTGTGTTTGCAGGTGAATCCCGTGATATCCTGGTTTACAAATGACATAACTCCTATTCGACAAGCTATTACCTCGGTTATGGCTGGATTTTATCCGAGCTGTGAATTGATCTGGACATCATAGTATAAACCTTCCAGGCAATATCCTTGGCAATCTGCATTAATAACTTAAACTTAAATCATATGATATTGCTAAATTATTTTGTTGCATGAGCAAAATTTGTTGTATAATGTATAATTTAAATCTGCCTATAAATTATTAATGAGAATGAAGTTGTTGTAGATTAAAACATTATGAAATGGCTGGTAGCCAACAATAAAAAAATACTGTTGTCAAAGGTAGAGTGCTGATGAAAATTAAATAACGTAACTGAACCCTAATAAATCAGGGAGTAAAAATTTGTTTTCACCTCTAGTAGTGTGATTAACCACATGAGTGTTGCTAAATTTAACAAAGCAATAAACTGCCTTTATTGACAAATACTCTTAAATATTTATATTTAACTTAAAATAATAAATATTCACATTTTTATTTTTATTATTGATTGGTAATTTGACCTGAGTTGATAAATTACAAGTTAGATAAGGAGGGAGACAGTGTGTCTAGAAGCTATCGCGTAGCTATTTTGGGGGCAACGGGTGCTGTGGGCAAAGAGTTGCTGGAATTATTAGCCAGCCGAGAATTTCCCATTGCGGATTTAAAATTATTAGCATCCAGCCGGAGTGCGGGGCAGCAACTATGCTTTCAAGGGGAGAATATTCTTGTAGAAGCAGTGAGCGATCGCTCCTTTGAGAACGTGGACTTGGTATTAGCAAGTGCTGGTGGTTCCACATCCAAAGCCTGGGCAGCTACAGCTGTAGAGAAAGGTGCAATTGTGATTGATAACTCCAGTGCCTTTCGTATGTCCCCAGAAGTACCATTAGTGGTTCCAGAGGTGAATCCAGATGCAGTTACCCAACACCAAGGCATTATTGCCAATCCTAACTGCACGACTATTTTAATGGCTTTGGCGGTATGGCCATTGCACCAAGTGCAACCAGTCAAGCGGATTGTAGCGGCAACTTATCAATCTGCCAGTGGTGCAGGGGCAAAAGCAATGGCAGAAGTGAAAGTGCAAGCACAAGAGATTTTATCAGGGAAAGAGCCAACCACAGAAGTATTTCCCTATCCCCTAGCTTTCAATTTGTTTCCTCACAATTCCCCATTGAATGATTTGGGTTACTGTGAAGAAGAAATGAAAATGGTGAATGAGACTCGTAAAATCTTTGGGGATCAAGACATGAGAATTTCTGCTACTTGTGTACGGGTTCCCGTACTGCGAGCCCATTCAGAAGCCATTAACCTAGAGTTTGATGCCCCCTTTGCTCCAGCAAAAGCAAGGGAGATTTTAAACCAAGCACCGGGTGTTAAATTAGTAGAAGATTGGCAAGCAAATCATTTCCCCATGCCAATTGCAGCTAGTGGTGAGGATGACATTTTAGTAGGGAGAATTCGTCAAGATATTTCCCATCCTTGTGGCTTAGAACTCTGGTTGTGCGGAGACCAAATCCGTAAAGGGGCAGCATTAAATGCAGTGCAAATAGCCGAACTTTTAGCAGAAAAAAGCTTATTAACGGGAGCATCATTATCAGTTTCTAGCTGAGAAAAACTAAATGTATTTGACAAGTGTCTCAGAATCAATAATTGAAATCCGAAAAAATAATGTCAATGGGAGTATTGCCCTTGGAAAAAATTTATAAAATAGGATATTACAGTAAGATACCCCCAAGAGCGACAAACAACAAAGAGGGTAATTTAGGAGTGAAACCAGGGTGGTAGATTTTGGTAGAGTTTTAACCGCAATGATTACGCCGTTTACAGCAGACGGTAGTGTTGACTATGATGTAGCTGCCAAGTTAGCAGCACATCTAGTGGATAATGGCACAGATACATTGGTAATTTGCGGTACAACAGGGGAGTCGCCCACCCTGAGCTGGGACGAAGAGTACCAACTGTTTCAGGTGGTGTTAGAAGCGATCGCCAAAAAAGGTAAAGTAATAGCAGGGTGTGGATCTAACTCCACCAAAGAAGCTATTGCTGCAACACAAAAGGCAGCTAAAATAGGAGTACATGGTGCCTTGCAAGTGGTTCCTTATTACAATAAACCACCGCAAGCCGGACTGTACCAGCACTTCCAAGCCATAGCCCAAGCATCTCCAGAATTACCATTGTTGTTATACAATATCCCTGGTCGCACTGGGCAAAATCTCCAGGTAGATACAACGGCTCGGTTAGCAGAGGTGGAAAATATTGTTGGAATCAAGGAAGCCAGTGGCAATTTAGACCAAGTGAGTGCTGTTCGTCGCTTGACACCGAAAGAATTTCAGATTTACTCTGGTGATGATTCCTTGACACTCCCCATGTTAGCAACTGGGGCGAAGGGAGTAGTCAGTGTAGCTTCTCATCTGGTAGGGAACCAACTACAGCAGATGATTCAAGCTTTTAGTGAGGGGCAAACTCAGCTAGCAACGGCTATTCATCTTCAACTTTTCCCTTTATTTAAAGCATTATTCGCAACTACAAACCCAATTCCAGTTAAGAAGGCATTAGAACTTCAAGGCTGGAAAGTAGGTTCAACTCGTCCACCACTATGCGAAATACCACCTGCACTCGCTCAAGAATTAGAGGCTGTATTAAAAGAAATAAATTTAGTTTAGACAGTAAGTGTTTGCTGGTAGCAACTAATTCTTTGTATATACGAAAAATTGAGTAGTTGTATCAAATCGCAGATCAAGAATTTGTGTTTCCATTCATACATTTACTATGAATTTTTGAGTGTAAATTTCATTAAATTACTCAATTAAACATCTGATTATAAATCGGCTGTTCTTAGACTTGCTTTATCAAAATAGCTTGTCCTAACTAGTGCTATTTAGAGTACTCATTTTCAACCTTATTAACTACAGAAAATAACCCCAGGAACAAATGGCTAAAAAAGAAACTAACTCTGCCCTCAAAATTATTCCTTTGGGCGGATTACATGAAATTGGTAAAAATACTTGTGTTTTCGAGTATGACGACGAAATTCTTCTGTTAGATGCAGGATTAGCTTTTCCTACAGATGGCATGCATGGTGTGAATATTGTGCTACCTGATGCCACCTATCTCCGGGAAAATCGCCATAAAATTAAAGGCATGATTGTCACCCACGGTCATGAAGACCATATTGGTGGCATTGCCTTTCATCTCAAACAATTTGACATTCCTGTAATTTACGGACCCAGACTCGCAATGGCGATGCTAGAAGGGAAATTGGAAGAAGCAGGAGTACGCGATCGCACTAAACTGAATACAGTCATGCCTCGGGACATAGTCCGCATTGGTAAATCTTTCGTGATTGAATATATGCGGAATACTCACTCTATGGCTGACAGTTTTAGTGTAGCTATTTTTACACCTTTAGGGGTAGTTATCCACACAGGGGATTTTAAATTTGACCACACCCCGGTGGATGGCGAACATTTTGACCTGCAAAGACTGGCAGAACATGGAGAGAAAGGTGTACTTTGCTTGATGAGTGACTCCACCAATGCCGAAGTGCCTGGATTTACTCCCTCCGAGCGTTCTGTATATCCCAATTTGGACCGGGTTTTTCGCCAAAGCACTGGAAGGATGTTTATTACCACCTTTGCTTCCAGTGTGCATCGGATTAATATGATTTTGCAACTGGCACAGAAACACAATCGTGTCGTTTCCATTGTGGGGCGTTCCATGTTGAATCTCATCGCCCATGCTCGTAATCTTGGTTATATCAAATGCGATGACAATTTACTCAAACCCCTACATGTGGTGAGGAACTTACCCGATGAGAATGTGTTAATTCTCACTACAGGTTCTCAGGGTGAGTCAATGGCGGCACTATCGAGGATTTCCAGGAAAGAACACCCCCATATTAAGATCCGGGAGGGAGATACGGTAGTATTCTCAGCCAATCCCATTCCAGGAAATACCATTGCAGTCGTCAACACCATTGATCGGTTGATCATGCAGGGAGCAAAAGTAATTTACGGACGCAATCAAGGTATCCACGTTTCCGGACATGGTTGTCAGGAAGACCAAAAATTAATGATCGCCTTAACTCGCCCTAAATTCTTCTTACCCGTCCACGGCGAACACCGGATGCTAGTAAAGCATTCCGAAACCGCCCAAAGCATGGGCATTCCTGCCGAAAACATGGTGATAATTGATAATGGTGATGTAGTTGAACTCACTGAAGAATCTATTCGCGTAGCTGGAAAAGTACCATCTGGAATTGAACTGGTGGATACATCTAGTTCGGGTATGGTGAGTGCGAAAGTGCTACAAGAAAGACAAAAGATGGCAAATGAAGGTATTGTCACCGTCGCCGCAGCCATCGATTGGAGTGGTAAATTGTTAGCAAAACCAGAAATTCACCTGCGGGGTGTTGTTACCAGTATTGAGCACTCCCTACTGCAAAAATTAGTAAAACAAAGAATTGAAGAAACCCTCAGTTTCCGTTGGTCAGAATTTGCTCAACCTAGTGAAAATGGCAAAAACGAAGTTGACTGGGGTGGATTGCAAGGAATTTTAGAAAGGGAGTTAATGCGCTTCCTGAAACGAGAACTGCAATGTCAACCAACTGTGACATTATTGATGCAAACTCCAGAAGCACCTCCAGTGAAAGTTTCTGACGGTAGAAGAAGACGCACCCGTACTGCGGCTCAAGTAGCATCGTAATCGCCAGAACAAATAAGCTAGTGGTCTGTCCCATAAATTCTGAAGGGTAAAAAATGTAGTGGGAGCGTCTCGCTCCCTACTGTAAGGATGTTGTTGGCGAATCAGGGGTATCACCCTCTTGGGAGTGGGGGAGTGGGGGCAGAAAAAACCCAGCCCAAATTATGACAGTAATCCCCAGCTTTTAGCATAATCA
>JAAUYD010228936.1_pt1 | contig 10484 bp, 9 predicted proteins | sample 7278101 | NCBI WGS metagenome assembly JAAUYD01 (sample SAMN14350128, study PRJNA611818) | marine sediment metagenome | isolation source: surface marine sediment (0.6m) | place: French Polynesia: Moorea | collected 2018-08
AGCACAGGGCCGCCGCCTGGCGTAGAGCGCCAGGCGACGTTGAAATAGCTAGGCGGCTTCAAAAGGGTCCAGAGTGCGCTCACCGCCGTAACCGTTCCCAACTTGCCATCGTCCAAAATGCGCTTGGTCGCTTCAATGTACGGATTGAACCGACGATGATGGCCGACGAGCACTTTGACACCGGCATTTTTGGCGGCCTCGATCAACTTGGCGGCGGCGGCGGGATCTGAATCGATCGGCTTTTCGACCAGAAGGTGCAAACCTGCCGTTGCGCATTGGATCCCAATGGGTGCGTGGGTGTCGTTCGGTGTTGCAATGATCACCCCTTCGGCATCTGTCTCTTTGAGAAAAAGTGCGACATCGGGGTAATAAGCAGCTTCGGCTTTTTCAGCCAAGGATTTTGCCTGTGGATCCGGGTCGACCACCCCGGCAAGCCGGCAGCGCGGTTCCTCCAGGATGTGCTTGACATGGCGATGACCGATAAGGCCTGCGCCGATCACAGCGATTTTTACTGGCGTATCCATGTTGTCATCTCCTTTTTATCATTTTTCATTTGTCCGTCGTTGGTGCTCCTTGACACCTTCCACATCACTGAATCCTTAAAAGATTCAATGTCTTTGACCCTGGAGTTTGAGCCGGCAGTCCACCCACGCGCCGCCCTCCTGGTGCGATTCCACTGCGGCGTTGACAAAGCGTACACCCTGCGCACCCTGCTCGACGGTCGGATAATTCAGCCAATCCGCCGGCGGGGTAACGCCGTCACTGCGGGCGGCGACGGCCATGGCGAACTCCGTATAAAGATTGCCCCAGGCCTCGATCACCCCCTCGGAGAAGCCGCGCGCCAGTCGGATGAATCGTTCAACGCCGGGATAAATACCGCCGCCCTGTCCGCGATTGAGGACACAGTCGGGCTCGCCGTACCGGTTGAATTTGAGAAATTCCGGTTTCTCGAGGTCCCATTCGATGCCACCCTCGCTGCCAAAAACACGAAACCGCAGGCCACCCCGATTTCCGGACGCAACTCGGGTCGCTAAAAGGGTCCCCGGGACATCGCCTGCGAATCTGGTCATCATCATGACCGTGTCTTCGAGCGCCTTGGGTGCACCACAGACATACATTTCAGCCCGCAAATGTGTCATTTCCAGGCCGGAGACGAACGAGGCAATATGATGGGCGTGGGTGCCGATATCGCCCGTGCAGCTGGTCGACCCAGCTTTCGCTGGATCGAGGCGCCATTTTACATGGTTAGCTTCCGCAATATCGTCCGGGATCATCCAGTCTTGCATGAATTCGACATGGATCTGGTTCACCTTCCCGATCGCTCCATTTCTCACCATCTCGCGGGCCTGGCGCACCATGGGGAAAGACGCCATGGCATAGCAAACGCCAAACACCAGCCCGGTGTTACGGGTGAGGCGAACGAGGTCGGCGGCCTCGGATAAATTGTTGGTCAGGGGTTTATCGCAAAAGACATCGATACCCGCATTGAGAAAGGTGCGTGCCGCGTCGTAGTGAACATGGTTGGGGGTTGTAATCATAACGGCATCAATGCCGTCAGGCCGCTGCGCCTCGACGTTAGCCATCTCCTCATAGGAGGAATAGCAACGTTCTTCGGGCAGATACCATTGAGCACCCCGGGTCTTTGCAAGCTGAGGATCTGACGACAGGGCACCGGCCACAACCTCCCAGCAATCACTGAGCCGTGCCGCCATCGCCTGGGTAACGGCGATTCGCCCGCCACCGACGATACCGATACGAAGGCGCCGGGAAAGACGAGGGAAGGAACCCTCAAAAACCAAATCGGTTGGAAGAAGCCTATCTGCCACGCAATCTTCTCCTAAGATAAAAAACGTCATCCGTCAATTCACTGAGCCACCCGACGCACTTCCTCTTTGGCAATACAGCATCAGGTGAATACATTTTCTGGGTAAATAGTTTGCTACTGAACCTGAATCTTGCGGGATCGGACAAGCAGCAACGGCCTGTCGATCCGTTGCAGCAGGGCTGCCGCAACGCTGCCGTAAAACGCCCGAGACAACCCACCCCGGCCGTGGCTTGCGATGGCAATTAGATCCGCATTTTCCCGTTCCGCCGTAGTAATAATCTCTTCTACCACAGGCCCGTGGGCCAGGTGTGTCGCGGCATCGATACCTTTTTCCCGGAAGACACGTTGAATATCGGCAAGATATTCTGTATCTTTCTTCTCCAGATCCTCTAACTCCTTTCGATGCTGTTCGAAGGGTTTTCTGCTATACGCAATTTTTTCGGGAGGGAGATCAATGACCTTCATGAAAATCACTTTGGCCTTGTATTTCAGGGCCAGATTCTCAACATGGTCTAAGATTGCCTCTGCCCGCTTCGATCGATCCAGCGGCACTAAAATTGTCTTGTACATATTCGCCTCCCATGCTCATGTCCCAATCGGGTAAACAATGTCATACCGTGTACTGGCCACGAAGCTACCAAAATGGCCAACGATACCATTGGTTGCTCGTTTTTTCCTGTACTTATTCAACACCACGCTCGTCTGGTGGTAGCATTTCAATTGCCATAAAGATTCCCGGCGTAATGGTTTCGTATTGATGCCAGGGGTAATTACCCTGTTCATCGTACATTGGTTTGTGAGTTGCGCCGGGCGCCAATGGCTCCTCAAGGTAGAGCGTATTGATGTCTTTTTCCAAGCACTGTTGCATTTTGCCAAATCCAACAATCTGTGTATGGACTTCCTTAAGCCCTTTATCGCCACCGTGCGGGTGTGATTGATGAAGCCCCACATTGAGCGGAACAGAACCGGCATGATACATGCTCAGATCAATATTCCCTATGCTGGCTTTAGGTGACATATAATGACTGACGCCTTTAAGTCTTTCCTCTTTTCTGACGTCATATGCCAAGGGCCATGTTTTCTTTACTTCATCGAGAAACGCTTTTTCATCAGTATAGTCTGAAAAGCGTTCAATCAGCACGCCTCTTTCAACTTCGCGTATAGTGGTATTCGTCACAACCACAGACTGAAAAAACCCTAATTGCTGGTCCTGAATTTTAATCGGCTGCTCTGACAGATTGACAACGATACTCTTCTTGCCGACTGAATATTCTTTTTCATCGAGCAAATATTTCACCGTAAAAAACGGTTCTGCAAAATCCAATGTCTTAATGCTCATTGCGAGTGCTCGCCTCCTCTTTATTCTTCACTCAAAGGAAAATCTTCCGGCAGCGGTGAGGGTATGCGGCACGTACTCTCGAGAACGCTGTATTCTCCTTTTTTTGAGGATTCCAGCAATCCTAACATAATTTCAAGCACATGATAGGCCATCTCGCCATTTGCCCGGTGAGGTCTTTTATTCCTCACGGCATAGGCCATATCCGCAAGGCCCAATCCTCTGGAGTCTTCATTATATCCGTGATTGTTGACGGCGACATCCCACTTTTCAAGTCCCTGAACTCGAGGCTTATAACTCCAGCGGGCTGTTTCTCTGGTTTTATAAAGGACGTCGCCTCCAAATATATTAGGCCCGTCCACTGGATCCGGATCAGGAATACAAATCGTCCCTTCGGTTCCGTATATTTCCAGTCTTGGTAATTGTGAATCCCAAATGTCAAAGCTCGTCATCAGGGGTCCGATCACACCATTGGCAAATTCCAGCATTCCGCATGCATGGGTATCTACTTCCACCTTCATGATTTCTCCGTATCTTGGCTGGGATTCAATCATTCTTTCATCAAACGTCCTTTTGGAAAAGCCGCAGCTTCTTTTCACGGGGCCCAGTAAGGAAATCATGGCTGTCAGGTAATAGGGACCAAGGTCAAGAACCGGTCCTCCTCCGGGTTTGTAATAAAATATCGGATTCGGATGATGCCTCTCTACACCGTGAGTAGTAGCAAATGCCGAAACACCGGCTGATTCACCAATGACGCCTTCATCCATGAGCTTGCGGCATGTCTGTAACCTGCCGCCAAGAAAGGTATCCGGTGCGTTTCCGACGTACAGGCCCTTTGATTTTGCCAGGGCCAGAATTTTTTTCCCGTCTTCAATACTGGTTGCAAAAGGTTTTTCGCCATAGACATGTTTGCCGGCTTCAAGGGCCGCCAGGCTGATTTCGGCATGGGCAGCAGGGATGGTAAGATTCAACACACACTCGATGTCAGGGTCATGAATGATCTCTTCCGGACTGCACACCCTTGGAATATGATACTTTTCAGCTTTTTTCCTAGATTCTTCAACATCCAGGCTCCCACAGGCCACGACATCCAGAATATCAAATTTCTGGCAGGTTTTCAGATAGATGTCGCTGATGACACCGGTTCCTATCAAGCCAACACGAAGTTCTTGCATACACGACACTCCCAATTATATGACTTTTTAAGAATAACGTCTCAGTTGCTAACTCGAAGTAACCATACCCTTTCGATAATAATTCCTTCGTCACCTCAACCATTTGTTTAAGATAGCTTCCAAAACCCCGCTTTCGCGTACCTTTGACATTGCATTTCTGATATTTTCAGTAAGTTCAGGAGGGAAATTGAGGGCTGCGGCAAGATAAATATACTTAATTTCTCCAACGTTCGGACCTACTATCAATTCATCGTCTTTCTCGCCAATTTGATTCCATACGTAATTATCTACCCCTTTGGATTCAGCCATTGCCTGAATATGACCAGCTTTAAGCATTTTTGCTAGGTGTTCAGCCGTACCAACTTCATATAGTTTTACAAACCCTGACGCTTTCATATGAGGGATTAAGGCAGATCCGCGTATGATGCCGATTGTTAGAGGTTTGGCGTTATCTAAAGTTAGCCGAGGAGGAATTGAAACTTTTATAATTGGGTTTCTAGCCGTTGTCAAACGAACCTGATTAGGAACTAACTTGATTATCCATGTATGATTTTTCTCTCGCGTAGCTGTGCGGGTAAACGGGATAATACAAGTTCCTTTGTTTTGCTGAACAAATGTCTGCGCTCGATGCCATGGCACAGATTTAAATTTAAATTTCGGACCACCATTGCTTGTTACCGCATTTAATATATCGATCGTTATTCCTGCATCTTTCCCGCCAACGGTACCACACCAAGGCATAGACTCATTTCGATAAACCAACACCTCAGATGCAAACAATGAGCTTACCATAAGGCTAGAAACCAATATAGTGGTTATTATGCTTAGGATTTGTTTCATGACGCCTCCATAATGATCGACGCAAGTTTAATTATCGATTTTAGTATCAATAACTGTACACCGAAAACACGGTAATCAGAGGTAAAAAAAGAAAGAAAAATGTTGGAGGCGGGGCACGCCTCCGACATCAGGTTAACCCGCGTACCCGAAATTTCGCGGTAACCACAGTACAATATCCGGTACCAAAATGAGCACAAGAAGAGCTGCGATCAACACAACGATAAACGGCCAGGTTTCGCGAATGATCTCTCCCAGTTGTATACCGGTTACCGCATTGATAACGAATAGCAACATTCCAAAGGGCGGCGTGATCAGGCCGATCATGGTATTGATGACGGCTATCACACCGAAATGTACCAGGTCGATGCCAAGGGTGCTGCAAGCGGGTATGAAGAGCGGCAAAATCACCAGGATGATGGTTGTGGCCTCCAGCAATGCACCTAACGCAAGGAGTAGCACGTTCACGCCAACCATGAAGACAAGCGGATGAACGTCGAGGTTCACAAGGGTTCCGGCAAGCCGATTGGGGATGTTCTCCGATGCGACCACGTAATTCAGGATCAGGGCACCGGCAATCACCAGACCGACTGCAGCCGAGGCCCGGGCGGACACGACGAAAATCTCGTATAGGGATTGAAATTTAAGTACGCGGTAAAACAAGGCCGCCAGCAGCAGCGCATAGGCGGCAGCAACAGCGGCGCCTTCGGTCGGTGTGGTTAACCCACCATAGATACCATAGAGCAGGATAACCGGCATCAACAGCGCAGGAAAGGCGTTCATCGTCATTGCCGGCAATTTCTTTAAGGGTACCGCTTCATCCTTTGGCATGTTGCGGCGGGTCGCGATCACAGCATTGAGAACCATTAGAACGGCCCCAATGAAAAGGCCCGGCAGAATGCCGCCCAGAAACAGGTAGCCGATGGATTGGTCGGAAATGAGCGAATACATCACCATGGGGATCGAGGGGGGAATAATCGGTCCAATGGTCGCCGAGGCGGCCGTAATGGCAGCGGCATATCCCGCGGGGTAGCGCCCGCCCTTGGTCATCATATTAATGATGATCTTGCCGATTCCGGCAGCATCGGCGATCACCGATCCGGACATGCCGGAAAAAATCAATGACGCGGCCACATTCACATGTCCCAGTCCACCGCGGAAGCGGCCTACGCAGGAGACGCACCACGCCAGCAGGCGGTCGGAGATTGTGCCGGCGTTCATGATATTAGCGGCCGCGATAAACAGCGGAACGGCAAGCAGGACAAAACTGTCATACAACCCCCAGAGGGCTTGTTCCCCAGCCAAAGCGATGTCCTGTCCGCCGACTGCCAGATAGACTAACCCGGCCAGAATGGTTGAATGACCGATCGGCGTACCGATTCCGGCAAGAAACAGCAGGGTGGCTAGACACAGGGCGAATTCAAAGCTCATGATGCATCCCCCTTAGGTTTACTTTCTAAATTGTCTTCAGGAACACCATGGCGCAGGATTTTGACAAACCTCCAGGCATATGCTGCAACAGTACAGATGATGAAGATCGCGTAGATGATGAAAACCGTGCGCATCGGAATTTTTAAAATGGCGCTTTTCTTTATTTTCAGAAAGTTGATCCAGTCCCATGTGGGGTAAAACGACGCGATCAGGCCGATCACGATGGCGGCCGACCCGAGTAACGCTAAAATCCTGCGGGTCCCCGGTTTAACGGCACGGTAGACAACGTCGAACGTGACGTGCTCGTCATGTCCTACAACAAAGGCGCATCCCCAGAAAACGAGCCACACCCAGAGCGTCAGGCATACCTCAAGTGTCCAGCCAAAGGGGTTGCTCATTACATAGCGCGAGAATATCTGCAGAACGAAGGTGAGGAATATGGCGGCAAGCATGGCTGCCACCATTCCCTCAGCGCCTATGAGAAGCCCCCTCTTTAGCATTTTCATGCGCTGCATTTGTTGACTCCTCCAGTTGTAAGGTTAAAGCGAGTTGATCTTTTCGAGCAGACCTTCGGGCCAGCTCTTGGCAATATCCGACTTCAAATACATTTCCTGAGCGTGCTTGCGGAAGGCATCCACGTCGGGTTTGTAGACCTTCAGCCCTTGTTCTTTGAAGAAAGTGACCAGCTCCTCTTCCTTCTTCACTTGATTTTCCCGACAGTGTTTGGCAGCGTCGTCTGCTGCAGCTTGTACGGTGGCCTGCTGCTCGGGGGTCATCTTGTCCCAGACTTTCTTGGAGATTGCGATGTAGTTCAAGTCAACCAGATGCGAGGTCAGGATGATCTGTTTGGTCACTTCGTAAAACTTCTTGTCAAACACGGTCGGCAGCGGGTTGTCCTGACCATCGATCGCACCGGTTTGCAGGCCGGTGTACACCTCGGCAAAGGCCATCGGCGTCGGGTTGGCACCCAGTGCTTTGCCCAGGAACTGCCAGGCGTCGGTGCCGGGCATACGCAGGTTCACACCCGCCAGGTCTTCAGGTGTCATGACCTTCTTTTCGGTGCGCAAGTTGACATGGCGCGCACCGAAATACAAGACAGCCAGCAACTTCATGTTTAATTCCTCTTCAACCTTTTTCTTGAAAGGATCCATCAGAGGATCGTTGAATACGGCCATCTGGTGTGCGGCGTCACGGTGAACATAGCCGGTGGCGAAGATAGAAAACTCAGGAAAAAATACAGCTAGCTCCTGGGCCGAGGCTAGTGCCATTTCCAGATTGCCGCGCGCAATCGCCTCCAATTCAGTACCCTGTTTGAATAGGGATGAATTCCAATGCGGTTCATAGACGGCGAATTCCGATACAGCAGGGCCAAACTTTTCGTCCAGCGCAATGGCACGGGTACCGGTTGGCGAACCGGAACCGGCCATGCGCAGCTTAATTTTTTTATCTGCGAGACTCTGGCCGGCCAAACCAAAGACCAGCGCTGCTGAAAGCAGTATCGATATAACAGTACGGCGTGAAAGTAAGTTTCCCATGGTGTATCCTCCTTTTTTAAGATTAATAGAACGCCCGATTTGGGCCGGAAAATAATGAAAAAAATCTCAAAAATATCTCAACGCGTAGAAAGCTAATTTCAATTGTAAAAACCTAAACTGATCGGTTCTATGTTCCCATGGCATTTCCTCCTTTTGTATTTGTACACCGTTGGTGCGCCAGCACCCGTTTCATCCGTCCCGGAAGGGTGCGGTCCAGAGCATTTTCCAGGAAAGCCACCGCCTCGCTGAGCACCTTCAAATCGATCCCGGTGGCAATCCCCATGGACTCGAACATGTTAACGGCATCTTCAGTGGGAACGTTGCCCGCCGCGCCTTTTACAAAGGGACAACCGCCCAAGCCGCCGGTACAAACGTCAAATGAGCGCACGCCGGCTTCATAACCACTGAACAGGTTGGCCAGTCCCAAACCGCGCGTATCGTGCAGATGAAGCGAAATGAGAAGATCGGGATATTCTTTTTTAAATACTTGCACCATGTGCCGGATCGACCAAGGATCGGCCATACCGGTGGTATCGGCCAGGTTAATTTCTCTGGCCCCGGCCCGAACCATTTTTTCAGCCGCGTTGAGTACTGCGGTTTCGGTAATCTGCCCCTCATACACGCAGCCAAACACACATTGCAGTCCGGCGCGGACGTCCAGACCAGCAAACAAGGCTTCTCGAATAAGCTCTGTCATGGATGCAAGGGCTTCGGCTGCCGATCGACGGGCGTTTTTGCGGCTATGGGTGTCGCTGACCGAAACCGACATGCTGACATGCGGCACTTTGCAATTCAGCGCCCGCTCCAGTCCTTTGTCATTTAAAATCAGCGCCGACACAATGGTGTCTTCCTGTTTACCGATAGTTCGAATCAGTTCATCGGTATCGGCCATCTGGGGGACAATCTTGGGATGGACGAACGAACCCACCTGGATGCGCTTTATTCCGGCACGTTTTAACATCCGGTAAATTTCAAGCTTTTCCTCGAGGGAGAAGATACGCGACTCCATTTGAAGTCCGTCACGAAGTGCTTCGTCCTCAAAAAGAATCGGTTCTGTGGTTGGATCTGAACTCATTATATACCTGTATTATAGTAAATCTGCCATGTGACAACAGCTCAGCCCGTGCTCACATGGGATACCTTTTTCCCCGGTGAGTAGATATCCAGAATGTTCCAGTGGCCGGCGGTAGGCACCGGGTTGTTGATCATGGGCACATCCAGAACCACCGGTTTGTTCATGGCAATGGCCTCGATCAAGGCCGGTTTGAATTCGGCTGCCGCATTAATGCGGATGCCTTCAACACCGTAAGCCCTGGCAACGGCGGCGTAATCGGGCGAAGTCGACTGACCGTCCTTTTCAAAAACCGTTCCGTGGGTCGTATCGAAATGCGCCTTTTCCAGACCGGCAATGGTCCCGAAGGCGTTGTTGTTCATAATCAGCCATATAACGGCGATGTCATCATGGCGGGCCGTGGCAAGCTGGGCTGGGTTCTGACCGAATCCGCCATCGCCGATCAGGGCAATCACCACGTTTTCCGGTCGGGCAATTTTTGCGCCCATGGCAGCCGGCCCGCCGAATCCCATGGTGGCATACCCCCCGGGAATGAGGATGCTTCCCGGTTCATAGATCGGGAATTGCTGCCCGACCCCGTTTTTGTTCCAACCCACGTCGGTGGTGATGATGGCATCGCGCGGCAGCACTTCTCGCACCTCGGCCAGAATGCGCTCGGGCATCATGGGAAAGGCACCGCTTTGCTCCATTTCCGTGTTACTCTGCTTGAATTCTTCCCGGTTGTCGGCCATCTCCTGCTTCAGAGCATTACGCTGGATACCTTGCGGTACAATTCTCCTTGCCGCCTGCAGCAAAACATCGAGCGCCTGTTTCAGATCCGCGACCACGCCGATTTCGACCGGATAGTTGCGTCCGATTTCAGCGGGCTCGATGTCGATCTGAATGAGTTTGGTAGGAGGGATATCAAAGGTGTATTCCGGGTACCAGGAACTGCTGTCCGCTTCTTTGAACCGGGTTCCGAGGGATAGGATAAGATCCGCGTTTCGACAAGAATCATTGATGTACTGCGTTCCCCAGAAACCGGTCATGCCCAGGATGAAGGGATGGTCATCGGGCAAGGCACCCTTGCCCATGAGACTGTGGGCGACGGGGAGACTGAGATGATCGACCAGTTTCGCCAGCACATCGGCGGCATTGGCCAGCAACACGCCGCCCCCGGCATAGATTAGCGGCTTTTGGGCGTCGACCAGCCGATTGACGATTTCCTCGGCGGTGGTCGGATCCATCGAAGGCTTTCTGAGTACCTTGGCATTGTGCTTCTGGCGATCGAACA
>JAAUYD010000927.1_pt1 | contig 10483 bp, 8 predicted proteins | sample 7278101 | NCBI WGS metagenome assembly JAAUYD01 (sample SAMN14350128, study PRJNA611818) | marine sediment metagenome | isolation source: surface marine sediment (0.6m) | place: French Polynesia: Moorea | collected 2018-08
AAAGGGGTCATGGCAACCATCCCGGATCAATGGCGCAACTGCATCGGCTTACTTCAAAACGAACTGCTTCCCCTGGACTGGAAGGCTTATACAATCGCCAACCCTACGATCATATCCGTCTGGTTTGAAAAAAAGAAGGGAAAAGCAGTCAAGGTGCTGATCCCTTCCCCGGTTCACGGGCCTAAGGCCGAGCTCATCGCAGAATCCCTCGGTGCCATCAAGATTCCTTGCCGTGTTCTTGCCGATGAAAATGAATTACTGTATGAGCTGGTACTAAAAAATCTATTTGTACTGACCATCAATATTACCGGCTTGGTTCTCGAGGAGGGAACCTCCACCGAGATCCTCTGGACCCGGCACAACGAATTCGCACGTACCATTGCAGATGAAGTCATCAACGTGCAGGAGCAGTTGACCAAGACCGCCTTCCCGAAAGACAAACTGATTGATGGCCTTGCAGAAGGCTTTTACGGTGATCCGCAACACAGATGCAAGGGACGTGCTGCTCAGGGTCGCCTGAGGCGTGTGCTGGAAATTGCCGACCAGACCGACCTGGAAATCCCTCAGATAAGGGGCATTCGGGAGCGATTGGAGTGAAAGTACCTCCCGCTGGTCCAGAGACACAAGCGGCGCTGCTAGCCGCAAGCGTCCAATCTGATCGATAAAGAAAATTTGATGTTATTCATTTATTTTTTTGGCTTGTGGGAGTGGCTTTCCAGCCGCGATTAAATGGAATTTTATCATTTGAAATCGCGGCTGGAAAGCCGCTCCCACCAATCAATTAGGACTGCTGAAAAAGCACTAAAATTTCTGTAGTTTCATGCGAGGTAATTCCCCATGAAAGAAGAATGGATCAAGGCCCTCGGGACCATGACCTATGGCATTTATGTTTTGACCTCCTTTCACAAGGAGAAAATCAACGGGATGATTGCATCCTGGGTTTCCCAAGTCTCCTATGATCCGCTGTTGATCATGGTTGCCGTGCATCCGGATCGCTATTCCCACAAACTCATCACCAATAGCGGTTATTTTGCCCTGCATGTTCTGGCAGCCGACCAATCTGAGTTAATGGGTCGATTTAAGGGGCCCGATCCCGAAGCCAAATTTTTAGGGATCCAATGGCGGCCCGGCCAGACAGGCTGCCCGCTTCTGGCGGATTGTGTGGCCTATTTTGAATGCCGCGTGACAGCCCAATACACACCGGGCAACCACAGTCTTTTTTTGGGCGAAGTGCTGACGGCACGCAAAATTGCCCGAGGCGATGCCCTGACCACCCTGGACTATGACGGTGTATACCTGGGAAAATCCTGAATAGCCCAGGCTGCAATTCGGCAGGCCAATATCATCTTTGTACCTGGTGATGGTCATTATTGAAAAGTGGCAAGCTTCATGAGAGTTACTGTTTGTGAACTGAGAAATGACACCGAAGGATTGGAGCAGGACTGGCTGGCATTGACCACCCATGTAAAATCCGCAAAAAGTGATTTGGTCCTGCTGCCGGAAATGCCCTTTCATCCATGGGTTGCCAAGACGGATAAGGCTGATCCGAGAATCTGGCAGCAAACGGTGGCTGCGCATGATCAATGGATTCAGCGCTTACCAGAACTTTCAGCAGCGATTGTTGCAGGTTCGCGGCCGGTGATTCAGAACAGTAAATGCCACAACGAGGCGTTTATATGGCAGTCTGACTCCGGTATTCAACCATCTCATGCCAAATATTATTTACCCGATGAAGAAGGCTTCTGGGAAGCCTCCTGGTACGAAAGGGGAATGCGAGAATTTAACGTCGTTCGGTGCAGGGGAATTAATATTGGTTTTTTAATTTGCACTGAATTGTGGTTTCTGGAGCATGCCCGCACCTATTGCAGGCAGGACATCCATTTGCTGGTGTGTCCGCGGGTCACACCAAAGAGTTCTGTGGAAAAATGGATTGCAGGCGGTCGGACGGCGGCAGTGGTATCCGGCGCCTATTGCCTGTCCTCGAATTTGAATGGCCCAAATACGGAAGCCATCGACTTTGGGGGTGCCGGATGGGTCATAGAACCCGAGGAAGGCAATCTATGTGGTGTGACTTCACAAAGCGAACCATTTCTCACGGTAGAAATCGATTTGGAAATGGCCGAGCGTGCGAAGCAGACATATCCACGGTATGTGCGGGATTAATTTCAGGTCAACCAACGCTTACGCCGTTTATAATGCTTTACATCCCGGTAGCTTTTCTTTTTGCCCACTTCCGTCAGTCCCAAATAAAATTCCTGAACATCGGCATTTTCTCTTATCTTATCAACCGAATCGTCAAGTACGATGCGACCGTTTTCCATCACATAGGCATGGTCGGCAATGCTGAGGGCCAGGCGCGCATTTTGCTCTACCAGTAAGATACTGACCCCCTCTTCCCGGTTGATACGCTGAATAATTTTAAAAATCTCACCAACCAGCATCGGTGAAAGCCCCATAGAGGGTTCATCCATGAGCATCAGCTTCGGTGAGGCCATCAATCCTCTGCCGATGACCAGCATCTGCTGCTCACCTCCACTGATGTAGCCGGCCAGCACCTTACGGCGCTGGTAAAGCCTCGGGAAATACTCATAGACCATCTGCATATCCTGTTTCAATCGGGACTTGTTTTTTACGGTATGTCCCCCAGCAATCAGATTGTCTTCGACGGTTAAATCTTCAAAAACCCTGCGTCCCTCCATTACCTGAAAGATACCCATACGCACAAGTTCTTCCGGGTAGAGTCGATCGATTCGTTGGTTCATGAAGCGAATGTTGCCGTCGGTGACCTCACCGTTTTCCGACTTTAATAGACCGGAAATCGCCTTTAGAGTCGTGGTTTTGCCGGCCCCATTGTTTCCTAAAATAGCGACGATCCGCCCTTCATCAACCCTCAGTGACATGCCTTTTAACACCAAAATCACATTGTGATAGATCACTTCGATATTATTGACTTCCAGCAGCGGTTCCATGGGCTTCTTTGATGACGTACTTGTTATTTTGGGGTTTTATTTGGCAAAACTATTCTTTTATCTACTTTTCCTGTCGCGTTAACATTGAAGATTGTCGATTGAAGATTGAAGAATTGTGGAGGTCGCTTCGCTCCGTCTTTTTTTTTATAATGGATCTGCCGGAGGCGGACCTTAAATCTTCAATCTTAATTCTTCAATCTTCATTTCCAACTCCTCCGGGTTCGGTATTGATTTTAAAGTTGAAAGTCTGTGTCATTAAAAATATGGCCCGTTTCACGCATCTAACCGCGAATAGGTCTTATCCTCCTCGCCCAGGTAGGCCTTGATCACCTGCTCATTGTGGCGGATTTCCTGGGGAACACCTTCGGCGATTTTCAACCCGAAGTCCAAAACACACACGCGGTCCGAGATATCCATGACCACTCCCATGTCATGTTCGATTAAGATGATCGTCACATCCCATTCCTCGTTGATGTCAAGCACAAACCGGGCAATGTCTTCGGTTTCTTCCAGGTTCATCCCGGCACATGGTTCATCCAGCAGCAAAATTTTAGGCCGCATGGCCAGGGCTCTTGCAAGTTCAACCCGTTTTTGAAGACCATAGGGCAGCGAGTGAACGGGTTGTTTGCGAATATGTTCAATTTCCAGTAGATCGACAATTTTTTCTTCGATATGCTTGCGAAACGTCATTTCTTCCCTGCGAGCCTTGCCGAAATAAATGCCGCCGGATAGCACTCCGGATTTAAGATGTACATGGCCTCCCAGCTTAATGTTGTCAAGAACAGTCATATGGGCGAAAAGTTCAACATTTTGAAAGGTGCGGGCGATACCCAATGAGGCGATCTGGTGAGCCTTGAGACGGGTGATGTCGGCGCTTTCAAAAACAACCCTGCCCCTTTGGGGCTGATAAAAGCTGTTAATACAATTCAACAAACAGGTTTTGCCGGCACCGTTGGGCCCGATAATCGAAAATATCTCCCCTTTTTTCACCCCGGTGGTGACGCCCGAAAGGGCTTTCAGTCCGCCGAAACTCAGATGAATATCTTCGACAACAAGTTGGTATTGGTCTGTTCGATCCATTATAAATTTCACGCAAACACGGTCGCTGGTTAGAAATACAGCCGGTCTAATTTGTGATGAAAAAAAGATGTCCAACTCGCCTAAAGCGAGCAATTTGTGGCCCGCCTCAGGCGGATCGAATGTTTAATTAATGAATGCTACCTGTAATAAATAGCTTGAGCAAAGCGATTTCCGACGTTCGTCATTCGTCAATCGTCGTTCGTCATTTGTTTTTCCAGCTTTTGTGGTTACATATTACAAATGGAGTTACACACGACCTAATTATCGCCTATAGCGCCACTGGCTTGATCATCACCCGGGTCTTCATCCGATACTCCTTCCCATCCTGATACCGGATATCAGCTTCGATATCGATCTCTTCTTTATCGCCGTATAGTGCTTCAATCAGTTGATTATAGCGCTCGACAACAAATTTACGCCGCACCTTGCGTGTGCGCGTCAATTCTTCATCATCGGCATCGAGCTCTTTGTAGAGCAGTACAAACCTTCGTACCTTGGCCACCTTTGGCAGGGAGTGGTTGGTTTTGGCCACCTCCTGGGCGATTAATTCGTAGATCTCTTTTTTTTGGGAAAGATCGGTAAAGGTCGTATAGGCAATCTGCCTGCTTTCCGCCCATTTGCCGACATTGGCAGCATCGACGGCAATCATAGCGCTGATGAAAGGCTTTTCTTGGCCGATAACCACAGCATCCATAATGAACGGTGAAAATTTCAATTTATTTTCAATTAGCTGGGGAGAAAACCGGCTGCCGTCGGACAATTTCATGACATCGGCCATGCGGTCGATGATCACCACATGGCCGTCATCATCGATGATGGCGGCATCGCCGGAATGAAACCAGCCGTCGATGATGGTCTTGGCCGTGGCCTCCGGATTCTTGTAATATCCTTTGAAAACAGTGTCACCTTTGGTTAGCAGCTCACCGGTATCCGTGGTCTTCACTTCGATTTCGGGCAGGGGGACCCCGACCGTATCCAACCGAATGTCTTCGGTACGATGGATAATGGTGGCCGCCGTGGTTTCCGTTGCACCGTATGCCTGCTTGATTTTAACGCCGAGGGCTAAAAACATTTTGAAAATTTCAGGCCCCAACGGTGCGCCGCCGGTGTATGCATGCCGCAGGCGAGTCAACCCAAAAAAATTGTTGAGGGAGCGAAAGAGAATTACATAGGCGATCCAGTTCAACAGCCTCCTGCCCGCTGACGGCTTTCTCTTTTCGAGGGTATCGTCGGCCATACGATATCCGACCGGCAGAAAAGTATGATACACATACCTTTTAATCCAGACCGCTTCCTGGATTTTGACCTGAATGTCCGAACAAATTTTTTCCCAGATACGCGGCGGTGCCAGTAAAATATGAGGGCCGATTTCACGGATATTTTCCCGGACGGTTTCCACTTTTTCGGGAAAATTTACCGCAAAGGCCTTATAGAGAGGCCAGTAAACCCCGAATTGCTGCTCACCGATCCAGGCAAAGGGTAGAAAAGAAACATATTCAAAATTATCTTTGGCCGAATCCACGGCATCCTGCAGACGAGCGACTGTCACCATATTCTTCTGGGTGATCATACTTCCCTTGGGTAGTCCGGTTGTACCCGATGTGTAATTGATCATGCCGACATCATCCGGAGATACCGAAGCGATCATATCATCGAACAGCCGGGGCTGTTCATCCGCCACCTGTCGCCCCGATTTCTGAATATCTTTAAAAAAGGCAAGGATGGGATCGTCATAATGGCGCATGCCTTTGGGATCGTCGACAATGACTTTTTTCACCCCAGGACAGGTGGATTTGAGTTCCAGCACTTTGTCGGCCTGCTCCTGGTCACCCGCCACCAAGAAAATTGAATCCGAATGGTTGATGATATATTCCACTTGCTCCAGATGGCTGTCTGGATAAATACCGACGATGGCGCCCCCCAGCGCCTGGACCGCCAACTCGGCATAAAGGCCCTGGGGGCGGTTATCACCGGCATAGGCCAAGTTGTGGCCGCGCTTGAAGCCAAGCTGATACAGACCAAGGGCAAAATCCCTCACATTTTCGAAGTATCCCTTCCAGGTAACAGACTGCCAAATGCCGAATTCCTTTTCGCGGATGGCCACTCTACTGTCACCGTAACGCTCGGCGTTTCGTTTCAGCAGGGCTGGAAGTGTTAAGTTTTGGTTGTTCATATATATTTTGTCTGGTGCTCTTGCTGAAAGATACGCCACGGTCCTTTGCTCGCCAAACCCGCCTAACTTTTAGCAGTGCTTTTTAAGGCGAAGTGTGTTCCAACCCGTATGCCTGAGGTAGAACAAAATCCGAGATGCAAGATAGCGACAATGCTATCCTGAGGTATGCTGTAGGTTGGGTTAAGCGGGATGAAGCTATGATTTATATTGGGTTCGCTTATCTTGACGCAGCTCAACTATTTGAAATAGAATTAAAATTAGCAAACCCAACAAGATTGGTTGCGATCTGTCAGCTTAACCCAACCCACAATACTGATGGATTTTTTCGTCACTCTGATCTGGGTTAAAAAGCCTAATCCGTCCGGATCCAGTCGGATATGGGCTCAAATATTTTTTTGCTAACGTTGGCCTTGTATACCCTGCCCATGGGTATCTTGTTGTTAACCACTGTAATCGGGGCCATGAGTCCTCCGACATCAAAATCTTTGATGCTCTGCAGCGCCTTGACCAGGCCGTCTCCAGACAAATCCCCGGCTTTGTCGGCCCGTTTCAGGCATTCAACAAATACCAGGCCGGTGAAAAATCCTTGCATGTAAGAGGTTGGCCGGTATTTTACCTCAGGATGGTGCTTCTGGTTCCAGGCCCGGATCTTTTGGATCATCGGGACATCTTCCTGATAATAAAAGGCATAGGGCATCACCCCTAGATAACCTTCGGCCAGTGGACCCAGTTTATCCAACAGCATTTTGTGCGTCCCCCAGTGGGTGCCCATAAATTTAACTTTCAATCCATAATCACGGGCCTGTTTGATCACCGCGGACACCGGCGAAAGGACAAATCCCTGGAAAATAACATACTCCGCTTTCTTGCGTTTTAAATCCAGAACCTGGGAGGCCACATCCACTCCGCCCACCTTGGCCACTTCCTCGGCCACCAGCTTGAGCCCCAACTTTTCGCACATTTCCCGACCGTAGGGAATCGGATCTCTGCCGAATTCCGTGTCACTGTAGAAAAAAGCCACATTGGCGCCCGGCTTTTCCTTGGCAATGTACTTCAACAGAATACCGAACATATCGCTGTAGGTCGGCCCGGGGACAAACACATAGGGGTTGGCAGCGGCATTAGCCAGTTCGCTGGAAAATGAGGTCGAACTGTACAGCACCTTGTAGCGGTCTTTGATCTCCGGAGCTACGGCCTTTCCCATACCGGTGCTTTCCCCGTACATGATGACGGGGTTGTCCCTTGCCATAATTCGCTTGAATGCGGCCACCGCCTTGTCAACACTGTAGGTGCCGTCTTCCATGATATATTCAATTTTTTTGCCGTTGATGCCGCCCTCCTCATTGGCCATCATCAACGCATCTTCAAGACCGGCATTGATCTGGACACCTGCAAAGGCAAAGCGGCCGGTAATGGGTTGTACCGCCCCGACTTTGACGACATCTGCTGCAAAACACTCAAAGCAGGCCAGGGAAATCAGCCCCATGACAATTCCAATGATAAGAACCAATGATTTTCGCATCGTATTTCCTCCTTTTTTTGAGTTTTTTACAATCATCCCAGCCGCTCCAACGGTCTGGATTCATCAGCGAAACTCAGAATATCGAATGACCATTATTCAGAGTATCTTTTATGATTAGACCGGCCGTAATTTTGGCCGGTGGCTGGGCTGCACCTCTGAACTTCAGTAAGAAAACGGCCACCACTGAAAAAATGCTTTGATACGCCGCCAGATTACGGCAAGACCCAAAGGCTCAAAAATTAGAAATAAGACGATTAATGCGCCGAATACCACTTCTTTCATGGGAATAAACAGCTGCCCCACATCGGGTATCATCTTGCTGAGAGCGCTTGACAGGGCATTGAGTAGTTCCGGCGTCAAAATCATGAAGATAGCCCCGAATATGGAGCCAAGGACGCTGCCAAGGCCGCCTACAATCACCATGGCCAGATATTGAATGGACAGGTGAAAGGGGAAGTGATCCGGGGTGACGATTCGCATGAAACTCACCCACAAGGCACCGGCGACCCCGGCATAGAATGAGGATATGGCAAAGGCCGTCAGCTTGTACCGGAAAAGGCTGATTCCCATAATTTCGGCGGCCAAATCCCGGTCGCGGATAGCCACAAAAGCACGACCAACACGACTTCGCACAAGATTGCGTGCAAACCCCACTGCCAATATTACCATTATAAGGGTTAAAAAATAGAAACGCTTTTCCGTGTCCAGGAGAAAATTGCCCAGGGCCGGAGACGGCACATTGATTCCCCGGATTCCCTTTGTCATGAATTCCCAGTGAATGAAAATAAACTCAAAGATAAATTGTGCGGCCAGAGTGGCCATGCAAAGGTAAAGTCCCTTGACCCTTAGTGAGGGGATCCCGATAACGAGGCCGGCCAGCGCGGCAACCAATCCAGCGCAAGGCAATGCCAGCCAGAAGGAAAAGTTCAACCGAGTCATCAGAACGGCTGCCGTGTAGCCGCCAACACCCATAAACGCAGCATGTCCTAAAGAAATCTGACCGGTAAATCCGGTTAGAATGTTGAGGCCCACAGCACCGATAATTGCAAATCCAATCAAATTTGCGACATAAAGAATATACGCATCGGCTACAAAAGGAATGAGAATGAGAAAAATAAGAAAAAGGGCCAGCCAGAATTTCACAAAAAAAGACTGAAATATTTCCTCATCTTTAATATAGGATTCTTTGAAGTCGCCGCAGCGCATCACGCCCCCTGATCGAATGTCGACAAGGCACCATTATGCTGTCACTGTTTCCGCATTCCCCATTCCGACTTCCTCATTCCGACTTCCCCATTCCAATCACACCCTTTCGATGATTTTCTTGCCAAACAAGCCGTATGGACGAATCATGATAATCAGAACCAGAATAAAAAACGGCGCCACATCTTTGACACCCCCGCCGAATACAGGATCCAGGTACAGTCCCGCCAGGTTCTCTAGAATTCCGATGATCAGTCCGCCTAAAATCGCGCCGCCAATGCTGTCCAAGCCGCCCAGAATGATTACCGCCAGCACTTTAAGACCGATGTCACCCAAATAAATACTGATGCCGCTGATGTTGCCGATCACGATGCCGCCGATAACTGCCGCCACCGCACCGTAGCACCAGGAGAGGGCGAATATCCAACGGACGCTGATCCCCATGGAAAGTGCGGCCTGCTGATCACTGGCCGTAGCCCGCATAGCAACACCGGTACGGGTAAGTCTGAAGATGAAAATAAAAATAATGGTTCCAACAGCCGCAAAAATAAAGCCCCATAGAAGACCGGACGGCACAACCGCGAATCCAAGATCCAAGGGTTCGGGAGGAAAAATTTCAGGAAAAGAGCGGTAATCCGGCGACCAAATAAGGTGGGTGAGCCCATGCAGGATACTGGACAGCCCTATCGTGACCATCACGACCGAAATAATGGGTTCGCCGATGAGCGGTCTTAGAATAATTCTTTCCAGCACGAAGCCCAGCAGAATTGCAAATCCAAGGGTACCCAAAAAGGCGAGCCAAAACGGCGCACCGAACTGGACTAATACCGTCAAGCATATGTACGCACCCAGGGTCATAAAAGCACCGGTGGCAAGATTCAGAATACCGGTCGCCTTAAATATGAGAACAAACCCCAGAGCGATGAGCCCGTAGACCCCTCCAGTGGCAATTCCGGTCACGATAATTTGGATAAATATGTCCATGGTCAAATTCTAGATGGCGGTCATCAAAATTTCCAAAATATGATTGCAAAACTCAAGAGCCAATACCACCCCTAGAAAATGAATTCAAGTCATTTTTTTTCTATCCTTCACCTTATTGCTGCTTGCAGTGGGTTTGGATTAGAGCCCAAAAGCAAAGCGTCTCAAACACTTTTGCCTTGGTGCATTTGGCCTAGATGATCGTTTAGAGCGTTTGGAATAAACCAGGTGGGGTGTTATTACTATTTAAAGTAGCATTGCAAAACTGCTGATAGCGGAACGATATTCTGCCAAACGCTCTAATATCGTCTTGTGATCTGTACGAATCGGAACCCTGTGTGAAACTACTTGGAATGACGAATGACGATTGAAGATTGACGAATGGTGGATGTCGCTCTCCGAGGCGTAGGCGCTGCATCCCCTACGAGCCGGAGGCTTCGCTCAGCTTTTTTTAAAAAGACAGAACACATTCTTTTGATGTTCGATGTTGGACGTTCATCAGTTTTGTAGGTTGGGCTGGGCTTACTTCAGGTTTTGTTGGGTTTCGTTGCACTC
>JAAUYD010107829.1_pt1 | contig 10482 bp, 11 predicted proteins | sample 7278101 | NCBI WGS metagenome assembly JAAUYD01 (sample SAMN14350128, study PRJNA611818) | marine sediment metagenome | isolation source: surface marine sediment (0.6m) | place: French Polynesia: Moorea | collected 2018-08
CACCCAGCCGGCTCGCGTGGGTCGCAGCGTGCGCGGCGGGCGCAGCGCCCGGCGGACGCGTCGCGCCATCCGGCCGGCGGCTCCCGCCTCGGCCTCCGGCTCGCGCCGCTCCCCGCGCAGGGCGCTCTCACGCGCGGCGCGTTGCCCGCTGGTGCGGTTGCGGCGGCGGCGTGCGGCGGCGGTCTCTTCGGCGTCGTCCGCTACAGCGGGACCGCGACGCGTCCGAGGATCTCCTGCAGGAGCCATCGGGCATCCTCCGCCGACGAGCCCTCGTGCACGGGGGCTTCGAGCACGAGCCGATGCGCCAGCACGTCGGTGGCGAGCTCGTGCACGTCCTCGGGGATGGCGAAGTCGCGTCCGTCCAGCAGCGCGCGCGCCTGCGCGGCGCGGCGCAGGGCCAGGGCACCGCGGGTCGAGGCCCCGACGCGCACCGCCTCGTGCTCGCGCGTCGCCGACACGATGTCGAGCAGGTAGCCGATCACGCTCTCCTCGACCTTCACCTCGGAACAGGCCGCGCGCAGGGCGATCACGTCCGCGTGGTGCAGCACCGGCTCGAGCCGCGGCAGCTCGCGCAGGGCGGGGTCGTCGCGGAGCACGGCGGCCTCGTCCTCGGGCGCGGGGTAGCCGATCGAGAGGCGTACCTGGAAGCGGTCGAGCTGCGACTCCGGCAGCGGGTTCGTGCCGTAGTGCTCGACGGGATTCTGCGTCGCCACCACCAGGAAGGGATCGGGCAGCGGGTGGGTCTTGCCGTCCACGGTGACGGCGCTCTCGCTCATCGCCTCGAGCAGGGCCGACTGGGTCTTCGGGCTGGCGCGGTTGATCTCGTCGGCCAGCACCACGTGGGCGAAGATCGGGCCCGGCTGGAACACCAGCGAGCCGGTGGGGCGGCCGTCCACGACCTCGGGCAGCGCCGCGCCGACGACGTCGCTCGGCAGCAGGTCGCTGGTGAACTGGATGCGGCGGAAGCTGCCGTCGACCGACCGGGCGATGGCCGCGGCCAGGGTGGTCTTGCCGACCCCGGGCACGTCCTCGAGCAACAGGTGCCCGCCGGCGACCAGGGTCTCGACCGCCCGGCGGACCACGTCCGGCTTGCCCCGCAGGGCGCGCTCGAGCTGCGTACGCAGGCGCGCCGCTAGATCGGCGGCATCACGGGGAGAAAGGGGCGTCGGAGGGGTCGCGGGATCGTCGGAGGGTGCGGGCATGATCCTCTGCCAAAGGGTAGCCGGTGCTCGGCGCTAGTGTTCGGCATCTCCGGGCCGAGGCATGAGCCCGGACCGGCGGCCCGGGGCTCGGCCCCACGGGTCGGGCATTGGAGGTCCGGGGTGCCGGAGCGGTTCGTGAGCTTCGAGGTTTCGGCGCCCGACGCCGAGGTGGCCGAGATCGCGGCGGCCTTCGCCTTCGATGCCGGGGCCAGCGGGGCCGAGGAGCGGGAGGCGGGCTCGGGGCTCCGGGTCTTCGGCCCGGCCTCCCGGGCCGACGCCATCCAGACGGCCCTCTCGGAGCTCGGCCACCTGGGCATCGAGGTGGGTGCGCCGGCCCCGGTGACCGAGACCGATTGGAGCACCGCCTGGCGAGCGGGCCTCGAGGCCGTGTGGATCGCCGATGCCCTGATCGTGCGGCCCCCCTTCGTCGATTCGCCGGCGCCCGAGCTCCCCGACGTGGTGATCGAGCCGGGGCAGGCCTTCGGCACCGGGGGGCATGCGTCGACGCGGCTGGCCCTCGAGCTCATGGTGGGGCTCGCGTGGCCCGGCCGTATGGTGCTCGACGTCGGAACGGGGAGCGGCGTGCTCGCCCTGGCCGCCCTGCGCCTCGGGGCCGAGCGGGCTCTGGGCTTCGACCTCGACCCGCTCGCCGCTCCGGCGGCGCGGCAGAACGCCGAGGACAACGGCCTCGGCGGGCTCCGGCTGCTGACGGGGCCGATCGACGCCCTCTCGGAGGCGGCCCGCTTCGACGCCGTGGTGGCCAACATGATCCGCACCGAGCACGAGCCGATCCTCGGGGCCGTCGTCGCGCGGGCACGTTCCGGCGCAGTCGTCATCCTGTCCGGCTTGCTCCAGCACGAGGACGAGGGGATGACTGCGCAGCTCGAGAGCCAGGGCCTTCGCGTGGTGCGCCGGTTGCGCGAGCGCGACGAGCGTGGCGATGCCTGGCTGGCCATCGAGGCTCGGAAGGACGCGGCCGCATGAGCACGATGCGCGCGATCTCGGCGAGCGCCTCGGGGTGGGCGCTGCTCGCCGGCCTGCTCGGCGTCGTCCTGCTGTTCGCGCAGTGGCAGGGCGAGCCCCACGGCTGGCCGGGAACGCCCAACGGCTGTCGCGAAGAGATGCGGCCGGCGTGCTTCTGCGAGCGCCTGCGCGAAGGCCCGGTGGCGCAGCCTTCGAACACGTGGTCGAACCTGGGGTTCATGGCGGCCGGCGTGGCCGTCGGCGTGCACGCCGATCGAAGGCGCCGGCGGAGCCGGACGCTGCTCTTCTCGAGCCCGGTGTACCCGGCGGTGTTCGCCACGGCGATCGCCCTGCTCGGGCCCGGCAGCATGGCCCTCCACGCCACCATGACGATCTGGGGCGGGCGCATCGACGTGGCGTCGATGTACCTCTTCATCGGCCTGGTCGTGGCCTGGGCCCTGACGCGGCTCCACTCGCTGTCGGGCGCCACCTTCGCGCTGCTCTTTGCCGGCATCTTCGGAGCGCTCGTGGGCACGAAGTTCTGGCTGCCGATCAACTCGGACTTCGTGTTCGCTGGCATGATCGGCGTGGCCGTCCTGCTGAACGTGCGGCTGGTGCGCACGCGCCCGGACATCCGGCTGCAGCACCGCTTCGTGTTCCTCGCGGCGGGTCTCTTCGCGGTGGCCTTCGGGATCTGGCTGCCCTCGCGCTCGGGCGGGCTGCTCTGCTTCCCCGAGACCTGGCTTCAGGGCCATGCCGTCTGGCACGTCTTGTGCGCCGGGTCGGCCGCCGCCGTCTACCTCTACGCGGCGTCGGAGGGCGAGCCCGAGGCCTGAGGTGGCCCTCCGTCGCCGTCGGCGAGAGCCTCGCGCCAGGCGTCGAGCAGCTCGGTGAGCGCCTCGCCCAGCGAACGCTCTTGCTTCCAGCCGGTGGCGGCCTGCAGGCGTCCGGCGTCGCCGACGCTCGCGTCGGCCGGGCGGAAGAGCTCCGGGTCGCGCTCGACGTGGGGACGGGTGGAGGACGCCTCGAAGAGCGTCTCGAGGAGGTCGCCGATGCGCACGCCCACGCCGCTCGCGACGTTGTACACGCCGGCGGGGACCGCGGGGTCGAGCAGCCGGAGATAGGCGTCCACCACGTCCTCCACGTGCAGGAAGTCGCGTACGGCGTCGAGGTTGCCCACCGCGAGGGTCGGCTCCTGCTCGCCGCGCTCGATGCGCGCCAGCTGTCTCGCGAAGCTCGACTCCACGAAGGTCGCCGGGCGGCCGGCACCCGTGTGGTTGAAGGGCCGGAGGCGCACCACGTCCACGCCGCGCGCGGCGTACAGGCCGCCCAGCCGATCGGCGGCGGCCTTCGTCCAGGCGTAGGGAGTCCCGGGCCGGAGCGGAGCGTCCTCCTGGAATGCGGCGCCGCCGGGCTCACCGGGGCCGTAGCTCAGGCACGAGCCCACCAGCAGGACCCGGATGCCGCCGACCTGGGCCGCGGCGTCGAGGACGGCCCGCGCGCCACCGAAGTTGACCCGCCAGGTGAGGGCCGGAGCCCGCAGGCTGTCGGGCACGTGGGAGATGGCCGCGAGGTGGACGATGGCCTCGGGCCGCGCCTCCTCGACCGCGGCCCGCACGCCCTCCGCGTCGGACACGTCGCGCGGCAGGTCGAACGAGACCGCCCGACGGCCGGACTCCTCCAGGCGTCGGCATAGCCGGCGCCCCACGAAGCCGTCGCCGCCCGTGACCAGGACGCTCATGCCGGGATGCCCATTTCTGGCGAGGGAGCCTGCCAGAGGCCGTGGGCCCGGTCCAGCAGCCGGCGGCCCCGGGCCCGGAGGAGATCTGCGGGGAGCGCGGTGCGGGATCTGGCGGTAGCATCGCCGCCATGAAGGAAATCCTCATCAACACGCTCCTGGGCATCGCCTGGCTGGCCCTCACCATCCTGCAGGTGCGCTTCATCGGCGGGACCCTGAATGCGGACGGCCAGCTCGGCACCGGCGCCTCGCTGTTTGCCTGGCTCGGGGGCCAGCTCGTGATCCTCACGCCGATCCTGCTCAAGATCTGGCGCGAGCGTACGCTCGGCAACGCGCCCGAGTAGTCCTTCGCGAACCGGCGGGTGCAGGCCCGGCCCGTGTCCGCCGTGCCAAAGCGCGCCGCGGGAGTCCGCGTGATCCACGTTCCCGTCGACGAGGCGCGTGCGCGCGTGTCCCGGCCGTTCCAGCACGCGGGCCTCGGCGCGGCCGGAGCAGCGCGCCTCACCGATCTCGTCGTCGCGCACGATGCCATCGGGTTGCGATTTAGTTAACCATAGGGTTAAATAGTTCCCATGGATCGTCCTGCCACGGACAGCCCCGCGCCGATCGCCGTGGGGCGCAACCCGTTCCGGGCGCCGCAGTTCTTCCGTTGGTGGCTCGGCTGCATGGCGGCCGGGACCGGCATCGGGATCCAGACGGTGGCGGTGCCCCTGTTCGTCCGGGATCGGGTCGATGACGACGTGCGGGCGGCGGCCATCGCGGGCGTGCTGGTGGCGCAGACGCTCCCGGGCGCCCTGTTGGTCCTCTTCGCCGGCGCCCTGGCCGACCGCACCCAGCCGCGGCAGATCCTGTGGCGCGCCTACACCCTCTCCGCCCTGGCTTCCTGCGGCTACGTCGCCCTCATCCTCTTCGACGTTCCGCCGTTGTGGCCGGTCTTCGTCCTCGCGGCCATCGTCGGTGGGGTCGGAGGGTTCACGAACCCCGCGCGCCAGGCGATCCTGCCCCAGATCGTGCAGCGCTCGCAGATCCAGAACGCCGTGATCCTCGGCACGATGGGCTTCATGGCGACGGTCCAGTTCCTGGGGCCGACCATCGCGGGCTTCGTGGTCGAGCTCGCCGGGCTGGCCCAGGCCTTCGCGGTGGAGGTCCTGCTTCTCGCCACCGGCGCCGTGCTGTTCGCCGGGGTCTACACCCCGACGCCGAGCGCGAGTGGGCGTTCGATCCTGCATGATCTGGCAGACGGGCTCCGCTACGTGCGGGGCGAGCCGGCGCTCATCGGCCTGCTGCTGCTCGGCCCGGTGGTGGGGGTCTTCTTCATCGGCCCCTTCTCCGTGACCCTGCCCATCCTGATCCCCGACGTGTTCCACGAGACGGATCGCTGGGTGGGGATCTTCTGGGGCTGCTTCGGCGCCGGGGTGTTCATCGGATCGGTGACGCTCACCTTCTGGCCGATCCCGCGGCGGGGCTTCGCCGTCTGCTGGTCGACCTTCCAGGGCGGCGTCGTGCTGATGCTCTACGCGTTCAGCACCAGCCTCCCCCTCACGTGTGGCCTGCTCGTGCTGTGGGGGCTCGGCGCTTCGCTGTTCATGAACTACGTCGCCACGCTGCTTCAGGAGCACACCGAGACGAGCATGCTGGGCCGCGTGATGAGCATGTACTCGCTCTCGTTCTTCGCCTCGCAGCCGCTGGGCTACGCCCAGGCGGGCTTCGTGTCGGAGGCGATCGGCCCGCAGTGGATGCTGTTCAGCAGCGGGGTGGCGGCCGCGGCGATCGGGCTCGGCTGTCTGCTCTTCCTCGGCCCGGTACGACGGCTGGCCTGAGTCGTCGCGCGCGCGCCTGCGCGGGATAGAATCCGGCGATGTCGTCCACCGAAACCCTCGCTCCCCTCGGCCGCATCGGCCTGCTCGTCCCGAGCTTCAACAGCGCCGTCGAGCCCGAGCTCGCGCGGCTGACTCCGCCCGGGCTCACCAACCAGACGGCGCGCTTCGACATGGACGCGACGCTGCTCGAGAACGTGCTCGCGGCCGCCGCTCGCGTGTGCGCGAGCGCCCCGAGGGCGCTCGTGTTCGGGCTCTCGACCGACTCGCTGCCGGGCGGGCTCGCGGCCTCCGAGAAGATCGTGGCCGAGGTGGGCGCGCAGTCGGGCCTGCCGGTGGCCGGGGCGACCCAGGCCGCGCACGCCGCCCTGCGAGAGCTCGGTGTGCGCAAGGTCGGCGTGCTCACGCCCTTCGACGAGGCGGCCAACCAGCGGGTGCGCGACGCCACCGAAGAGGCGGGCTTCGAGGTGGTGGGTCTCCACGGCCTTGCCGTGCCCACCCTCGACGGCATCGGCCGCGTCCCGCTGGACGAGCTTCGCGCGGGCTTCGAGCGGGCGGATCACGACGACGCCGAGGCGCTGGTGCAGATCGGCACCGGCCTCCCGAGCGTGGGGCTCGTGCCGGAGCTCGAGGCCCGCCACGGCAAGCCGGTCGTCGCCTGCAACGCGGCGAGCTACTGGATGGCACTCCGGGCGGCCGGCATCGCGGATCGCCTCGAGGGGCGAGGGCGGCTGTTCGAGATCTGAACGGAGCCCGGGCTCAGGCGCGCAGTGCCTTCGCGAGCCCGGCGAGGGCGCGGCCGCCGATCCACTGGAATGCCAGGTGGAGCGGCAGGTCGAAGACGTAGGCCAGGCCGCTCAGGGTCAGGTTGGCGTCGTAGGTCACCCGGGTGCCGTCGCCGCGCTTCTCGAACGTGATCGTGTCGACCGAGCGGAGGCCGCGTGCATCCGCCTCGAACACGACGCGGTTCGGCGCGTCGAGCTGCGTGATGCGGTACGTGAGGGGCACGTCTCGCCCGAGGAAGCTTGCAACGACCTCGAAGGTGGAGCCAACCTGGATCGGTCCTTCGCCGAGGCGTCGGGCCGAGCGGACGCCCGGGTCCCAATCGGCGGCGTTCGAGAAATCGGCGAGCAGGGCGAATGCGTCGTCCGCGCCCAGGGGCGAGTCCACGGATGCTCGATAGTGGGCCATGGCTTCCTCCGGGCGGCAGCGGAGGCTAGTGCCAGCCCCGGGACTGTCAAAGCCCGGGGGGACCGTGCCCGGCGGTATGCTTTTCCCGCGTCTTCGCGGGCGCTCGTCGATTTCCGGTGCGGTCGAGCGTCCTTGGAATGGAGGCGGGCACCGGGCCCGCCTCGAGGACGCTCGAGAGGCCCCCGCAGGGCGAGGCGGCCGACCGGAGGACGACGTGCAGTACATCCTGATGATCCACGAGGACGAGGCCCAGTTCGAGAAGCAGAGCGACGCCGAGATGGGCGAGGTCATGGGGCGCTACCAGCGCTTCGGAGAGGCGCTGGCCAAGAGCGGGCAGATGCGCGGCGGTGAGCGGCTCCAGCCCGTCGCCACCGCCACCACGGTGCGCGTGCGCGAGGGCGAGATCCTGCTGTCCGACGGGCCCTTCGCCGAGACGAAGGAGCAGCTCGGCGGCTTCTACATCGTCGACGCCGAGAGCCTGGACGAGGCCATCAAGCTGGCCGCGCAGATCCCGGGCTCCGAGACGGGCTGCGTCGAGGTGCGCCCCATCTGGGTCATGGGGGAGTGAGGGGCCATGGGGGAGTGAGGCGCTCGCGCGAGCGCCGGGCGTCGATCGGGCCGGAGTCGCCTGCCGCGGGATGAGCCTCGAGCAGCAGATCGCGGCGGTGCATCGCAACGCCTTCGGGCGGCTGGTGGCGACGCTCGCCCGCATGACGCGCGACCTGGCGCTGGCGGAGGACTCCGTCCAGGAAGCCTTCGCCCGCGCCGTGGTTCGTTGGCCCGAGCACATGCCCGACGAGCCCGTGGCCTGGCTCGCGCGCACCGCCCGCAACGCGGCGATCGATCGGATCCGCCAGGACCGGCGCCACGGCGAGCGGGTGAAGGAGCTCGAGCGGATGACTCCCTTCGAGACGGCCCCGCCGCGGGGAGACGAGGGCTACGAGGCGACCGACCTGCACCCGGTGCTGCGCGACGACCTGATGCGCCTGGTGTTCACCTGCTGCCATCCCGCGCTCTCGATCGAGGCCCGGGTGGGGCTGTGTCTGCGCACCGTGTGCGGGCTCGAGACCCGCGAGATCGCGCGCGCGCTGATCGTCCCCGAGCCCACCCTGGCCCAGCGGCTGGTGCGCGCGAAGGCGAAGATCAAGAAGGCGGGGATCGGCTACCAGGTGCCCGAGGCCGAGGATCTCCCGCCGCGCCTCGCGTCCGTGCTCTCGGTCGTCTACCTCGTCTTCAACGAGGGCTACCTCTCGGCGAGCAGCGAGCGTCCGATGCGCCTCGAGCTCGCGGAGCAGGCGATCCGCCTGGGGCGCATCCTGCACGCCGGGCTCCCCGAGCAGAGCGAGGTGGCATCGCTCCTCGCGCTGATGCTGCTGCACCACAGCCGGCGTCGGGCCCGCTTCCGGGACGACGGCTCGCTCGTGCTCCTCGCCGACCAGGACCGAAGCCTGTGGGACGCGGACGAGATCGACGAAGGGCGTGCTCTCGTCCACCGCGTCTTCGACCTCGGCCAGGGCGTCTCCGGCTACGCGCTCCAGGCGGCGATCGCCGCCGTCCACGCCGAGGCCCGCTCGGCGGACGACACCGACTGGGGCGAGATCTGCCTGCTCTACGAAGTGCTCTGTCGCATCGACCCGTCGCCGGTGGTGGCGCTCAACCACGCCGTCGCCGTCGCCGAACGCGACGGCCCGGCCGCCGGCCTCGAGCGCATCGACGGCCTGCGCGAGTCGGCGACGCTCGCCCGCTACCACCTCTACCACGCAGCCCGCGGCGAGCTGCTGCGGCGCTGCGACCGCCACGCGGAGGCGAAGGAGGCGTTCCGGGAGGCGCTTCTGCTCTCGCCTAGCGCGGCGGAACGCCAGCTGCTGGAAGAGCGACTCGCCGCAGCGGAAGCGAGCCAGCCGCCCACCTGAGCCGGAGGGCGCCACATTCGAGTCACTCGGACCACCCAGGATGAGTGACTTCGATCGGACTCCGCAGCGTTCCGCTTCGGCTTGCCGTGCTCCTGTTCGCCGCCGCTCTGGGTGCGGGGCAGATTGCCCCGGTGGCGCCGGCTCACGCCGAGAGCGTCGACGTGGTGGGAGGCGCGGGCACCGACGGAGACGACGGCGGCCCGGGCCAGGATGGTGAGAGCGGCTCGGCCGGAGCGTCTGCCGTTGCGAACGCCGACGACGGGCTACGGAACGACGCGTTCGCAACCGGTGGGGTCGGGGGCGCGGGTGGGAACGGCGGACCTCCACAGGGAAGCGTGCCGCGGGGCGGACACGGCGGCCGCGGGGGCGACGCAGAAGCCATCGCGACTTCGGACGTGCTGGCCGGCGACCCGAACGCGCGATCCGATGCTCGGGCTGGTGCCGGGGGCGGCGCGGGCACGCCTTCCGGGACGGCTTTGGATCCAGCAGTCGGCGGCCGAGGCGGTGACGCGCGAGCCGAGGGCATCTCGCGGACGGCCGCCGGGAACGCGACCAGCCGGGTCGACGCCCGCGCAGGCCTCGGTGGATCCGGCGGTGTCGGTGGCGTCGGCGGAGACGCGACCGCCGTCGGGTCGGTTTCGGGAACCGGCGACGGGTTCTCGGGATCGTCCGACGCATTTGTCAACGCGAACGCCGGCTCCGGTGGCACTCCGGCTGCCGGCGGCGTCGGCGGGCTCGGGGGTGACGCCACGGCTCGGGCGACGGGCGACCTCGTTGGGCCGGGCAGGGTGTCGGCTCGAGCGGAGGCCCAGGGCGGTGGGGGTGGCTCGGCCTTCCGATCCCCGAGCGGAGACGGAAGTCACGGCGGGACATCGGTGGCACACGCCGAGGCCATCGCGAGCGGAGTGGATCCGCGAGGCGGCGGGGCGTCTGCTGCGGCAATCGCCAACGGCGGGGACGGTGGAAGCGGTCGAGGCGCCGCTCACGCGGCCGGTGACGGGACCTCGGCCCAGGCCACTGCGCACGCGGTCGGCCTCGATGGTCGCCCCGCGTTCTCCACCGCCATCGTGAGGGGGGGCAGAGGCGGGTTGGGCGATGAGGGCGCATCCGGTGGAGACGCCGCCGATGTGCTCGTCGTCGACGCTACGACGGGATCGAGTGCTTCTTTCCTCAGACTCACGCAGGAGGCGGAAGCCCGGAACGGCGGGCGAAGCCAGGATGGGGGAGGGTCCAGCGGGCGGAACGGCTCTGCCACGTCGATCCTCAATGGACGCAACCCCGGCGGAGGCGATCTCGAAGTCGAGATCCTCGCGTTGGGCGGCGGCAGTACGTTGAGCCCGAATCACGGGGGAGACGCGATCGTGGGTGGGATCAGCGAGGCCGCACCGGGAGCCGGTGTCTCGATCGAGGCGCGCGCCGAAGGGGGCGACGGCGAAGTGGGTGGCAGCCCGCGCGTGAGTGGCCTGATGGGGCGCGCTTCGGACGGAGGCGCCGTGAGCGTCCAGCTCGAGGCACTCGCAGGTCGCTCGAACGGCGTCGCCGTCGACGTGGATCTGTTCAACGGGGTGGATGGCGAGACCGACGGGGCGTTGAGTCTCGCCCAGGAAGTCCGAGCGGGTGACGGGCAGCCGGGCGGTGGCCACGCGACGAGCCGGCTC
>JAAUYD010210060.1_pt1 | contig 10481 bp, 9 predicted proteins | sample 7278101 | NCBI WGS metagenome assembly JAAUYD01 (sample SAMN14350128, study PRJNA611818) | marine sediment metagenome | isolation source: surface marine sediment (0.6m) | place: French Polynesia: Moorea | collected 2018-08
GATGGTAAGATCTTTGTCCTGCCGGTGGAAAACGTCCTGCGGATCCGAACCGGCGAAAGCGGCACTGACGCCATCTAAACAGTTTTCATTAAATTAACCAGCGTACCATGTGCCACCCGAAGCGATTCAATTTCGGGTGGCACGTGGTACGCTGGTTAATTTAATGAAAACTGTTTAGATGGCGTCAGTGCCGCTTTCGCCGGTTCGGATCCGCAGGACGTTTTCCACCGGCAGGACAAAGATCTTACCATCGCCTATTTTGTTGGTGTTAGCGGCCTGCCTGATGGTATCGACAACCTTGTCCACCATGTCCTCGGCAACGACCAGTTCAATTTTTGCTTTGGGATTGAACTCTACCTGATACTCAGCACCACGATAGACTTCCTTGTGGCCTTTTTGCCGACCGTATCCCTTTACTTCGGAGACGGTCATTCCGGCAATGCCGAGATCATTCAGGGCTTCTTTCACGCCCTCCAGTTTGAAGGGCTTAATAATTGCTTCTATCTTTTTCATGATATTCCTCTATCAGTCTTTGGTGAACTCGGGGTAGGCATCAAGGCCGCACTCAGATATGTCGCAACCCTCAAGCTCTTCCTCTTCAGATACTCTGATGCCCATAACGGCTTTGATAATCAGCCAGGCGACAAAACTTGTACCGAATACCCAGGCAAAGATCACCGCGATACCGATGAGCTGGGCAACGATAGATCCATCAGGATTCGTGAATGCTACAGCAATCAGTCCCCAAATACCAACAACGCCATGCACGGAAATGGCACCAACCGGATCATCGATTTTTGCCTTGTCGATAAAGACGATGGAGGCAACGACGATCAGACCACCAATGGCACCAACAACCGTTGCCAGGAGCGGGCTCGGAGTGAGCGGCTCAGCGGTAATGGCAACCAGGCCGGCAAGTGCACCGTTGAGGGCCATGGTAAGATCAGCTTTGCCGAACCAGGCACGGGAGAACAGCAGAGCAGCGACCAGTCCACCGGCAGCAGCAGTGTTGGTATTAACAAAGATCATGGAAACGGCGTTTGCTTCTTCGATATTACTGATCTTCAGCTCGGAACCACCGTTGAAACCGAACCATCCCAACCAGAGAATAAAGGTTCCCAGGGTCGCCAGGGGCAGATTGGCACCAGGAATAGCGTTGATTCTGCCTTTGACATATTTACCGGCACGTGGTCCAAGCAACAGGACACCGGCGACTGCTGCTGTTGCGCCGCAGAGATGCACAACACCAGATCCTGCGAAATCGAGGAAACCAAGGCCGTCGAGGAAACCACCGCCCCATTTCCAATATCCCTGCACGGGATAGATAAAACCGGTCATAATGATAGCAAAGATCAAAAACGCCCAAAGCTTCATCCGCTCAGCAACGGCACCTGAAACAATGGACATGGCTGTGGCTACAAACACAACCTGAAAGAAGAAGTCCGACATACCTGAATAATAGGTATCTCCACCACTGGCAAGAACATCTGCGACACTGTTATCAGGGCCGAGAAAGAAACTCAGAGTGGGAATGACGCCGTTTCCGCCTCCATACATGAGATTGTAACCGACTACCATATACATAATACAGGCGATGGAATAGAGCGCCACGTTCTTGGTGAGTATTTCGACAGTATTTTTCCCACGCACCAGACCGGCCTCGAGCATGGCAAAACCGGCTGCCATCCACATTACCAGGGCTCCTGACATGAGAAAATAAAAGGTGTCGATGGAATAGGCAAGATGAATAACAGTATCACCAACACTTGCATCTTCAGCCAGAGCCGGGAAACCGGCTGCCAGAACCGCAAAAAAGGCGGCCCCGCTCCAATAGGTTTTAGGTTTAATTTTCATTCGTGATTTCACAACATGTTCCTCCTGAGATTAAAATTTATCTGCCCTCATCAAGCAGACCTTCAGTGCATAACGCTGACTGGTGCTGACAATACAAGTGGTATGCCAAATGCTTAAATTTTTACATTATTTAATATTTACAATGTTTTAAGATACAGCTTGAACATATTTTTTTTTTGGTTTGTGTTTAAAAATTAAAAAAATGTTTTTTGCAATTTTATTATTTAACATTTATGTAATGATTTTAATTTTTTGTTTTGCTTTTACTGTGTAAAGAACGTCTAATCAACTTAAACCTACAAAAAGGGACTGGTAGCAGAGCAGACTTCAGCAAAATACAGGGGAGGAAATCTAACTCGGATTTCTCATGAAAATTCTGTTGATTTTATGAGACAGAAAATCTGAAGCTAAGGCGTCGGAACCTCAATACATTTTTTGAAATTCAACTCAATGTTCAGGAGAAATCCGGGCTAAGAGAAATCAACGGAAGGAATCGTAGCGATTGAGTCCATACTTTTTGATACGGTACCCCATCTGACGCTGCGTCAACCCCAACTCTCGGGCAGCACGGACCTGCACCCAGCCATTACGAATCAGGGCTGCTTTAACCTCTTCCCTTTCAATATCTGAGAGCGATCGACCACTTGTCACGCTTTTAGGTTGAGGACTTTCCCCGTTTGTCGGACTTGTCCGGTCAACCGGGGCTGGTTCTTCTACTGCCGGGTTGGAGATATTCGGCGGCAGGTCAGCCAGGGTGATCCGGTCACCTTCAGCTAAAATGACCATGCGTTCCACCAAATTCTGCATCTCACGGACATTACCCGGCCAGGTATAGTTAATGAGAAAGTCAAGAAGTTCAGAGGTCATCTTGACCTCTTTGCCGTTGCGCTGGTTACTTTTCACCAGGAAATGATTAAAGAGCAGGGGAATATCATCCTGCCTGTCGCGCAGAGGGGGCAAAACAATGGGCACTACGTTGAGGCGATAGTAGAGGTCGGCTCGAAATTGCCCCTGACTCACCGCATCCTCAAGACTTACGTTGGTAGCGGCAACGATGCGCACATCCACCGAATAGGTATGAGTCCCACCGATACGCTCAAATTGCTTTTCCTGCAGGACGCGAAGCATCTTCGCCTGAAGCGCTAGGGGCATCTCACCTATTTCATCGAGAAAGATCGATCCGCCATCGGCAATTTCAAATCGGCCTGGCTTGGCGGCATGCGCTCCGGTAAATGCCCCCTTTTCGTGGCCAAACAATTCACTTTCCAGAAGCGTCTCGGGTAGTGCCGCACAGTTTATTTTCACAAAGGCATTGTTTTTTCGGTCACTGCTCTCATGAATGGCCCTGGCTACAAGCTCTTTGCCTGTACCCGATTCGCCCAGAAGCAGGACCGTGGCATTACTTTTGGATATTTTGTCTATGACGCTGAAAACCTGCTGCATGGGCTTCGAGTGACCGATAATAAAATGTCCATCGTGAATCTGATGTATTCTGGCCTTGAGTGATTCGTTTTCTTTGACAAGTCGGGCTTCTTTTTTTTCAATTTCATAATGCAGGGTAAGAAACTGGGCAATGAGTGTGGCGAGGACGGTAAGAAAGCGAATATCTTCATCAAAGGAGACCTCATCTCCAAAAAGCCGATCCACCGTCAAGACTCCCTCCGGGCTCCCTTTCACCATTACCGGCACCCCAAGGAAGGAGACCTTGTCACGTGAGACGCCCGACCTGGCTCCGGTCCTGTTCAAAAACAGGGGTTCACTTTGAATATCGGGCACAATAAAAGGGGAACGGGTCCGGAAAATCTGGCCGATAACCCCCTCGTTGGGCTTATACACTCCCCGCATCTCTTCTGCTTCCGATAACCCACAGGAGGCTTTGATAACAAGGCTCCCGGTTTTCTGATCGTAGAGCAGCAGAGTAGCCCGGTCCATTTTCAGGGTATCATTGAGCACTTCAAGGATTCTCTCCAGGGTCACCTCCAGATCAACGGCACTGCCGATCAACTCTGTTATTCTATGCAAGGCAAGCAGCTCCATACCCTGGGTATTCGCTGCCATTGACCCGCCTCCGTACTCCTCGGACATAATCGATTTTCCTCCAGCACCTGAAAAATTTGCAAAAGACATATATCACTAAAACCATCATCTAAGCAATTGCCATGCCATAAAACATTAAATATTGAAATCATTACAAATTTTCATCATTTTGATTATTATGACGAGCCTAATCCAGCATATTGTTTAACAAATTTGTCGTAAATTTTTATTTTTTCAACTCTGGCAGTTTTCTGCTGCTCTCTCAATTTTCTCAGAAACACAACAACCCGCTGTCACATGCCTACAAATGTGTAGGAAACCTACAAAAAGGAGAATGTTGTCACCCTGCAGACAGTTCTTATTCAACAGAAAAAAAACACCTTAACATATTGTTTTTCATGTGTATTTAACAACAGGTTGCTTTTGGCATAGCCCTTGCTCAAGAGGAAACAATCAATATGACAACGCGTAACAGCTCTTAAATACAAATCAGCAGAGCTGATAACACGGTTAAGTAACAACTCTACATAGGAGAACATCATGAGAAAGGTCGCTATTTACGGCAAAGGCGGTATCGGTAAATCAACAACAACCCAGAACACGGTCGCAGGTTTAGCGGAGATGGGTCGGAAGGTAATGGTGGTCGGCTGTGACCCAAAAGCGGATTCAACCCGTCTGCTCCTGGGCGGCCTTGCCCAGAAATCTGTGCTCGACACACTTCGTGAAGAAGGCGAGGATGTTGAACTCGCCGATATCAGAAAGCAGAGCTTTGGTGGTTCCTGGTCGGTTGAATCAGGTGGTCCTGAGCCTGGAGTAGGCTGTGCAGGTCGAGGTATCATTACCTCTATAAATATGCTCGAGTCATTAGGTGCCTACGAAGAAAGTGAAGGCCTCGACTATGCCTTCTACGATGTACTTGGCGATGTTGTCTGTGGTGGTTTTGCTATGCCCATCAGAGACGGCAAGGCCCAGGAAATCTATATCGTCTGTTCAGGCGAGATGATGGCAATGTACGCGGCCAAGAATATCTGCAAGGGTATTATGAAATATGCCCAGTCAGGCGGGGTGCGACTCGGCGGACTGATCTGCAACTCCAGAAATGTTGATAACGAAAAGGAAATGATCGAAGAGCTGGCCCGCAAACTGGGAACCCAGATGATCTACTTCGTTCCCCGCGATAACGATGTCCAGCGTGCAGAAATCAACCGAAAAACGGTAATTGAATGGAATCCGGAAGCCCCCCAGGCGGATGAATACCGAGGTCTGGCCCAGGCAATAGATGATAATGAAATGTTCGTCATTCCCACTCCCCTGGAAATAGAGGAACTCGAACAGCTTCTTCTCGATTTTGGTCTGATGGAAGCTTAACCAACACATTTTAATTAGGAGACTATAGAAAATGATGATCATGATAAGAGCCATCGTACGACCCGAAAAAGCTGACGACGTCCTCGCCGCCCTCATGGATGCGGGTTTTCCGGCAGTAACCAAATATTCCGTTACCGGTCGCGGCAAGCAGCGTGGAATCAAAATCGGCGAAGTGACCTACGACGAAATTCCCAAAACCATGCTGATGAGCGTCGTCAAGAAAGAAGACAAAGATTTCGTCATCAATACCATCATGGACGCTGCCCGCTCCGGAACAAAGGGTGCGTTTGGCGACGGTAAGATTTTTGTCGCCGACGTTGAAGATGTCTACACCATCAGCTCCGGAGTCAAAGAAGACGCCGTAGCAGAGGAGGAAGCGGCATGAAAGAAGTAATCGCAGTTGTCCGCATGAACATGATGAACAAAACCAAAGCAGCCCTCACTGCGGCCGGTGTAGACGCTTTCTTTGCCCATGAGGCTCAGGGCAGAGGCATGGGCTTCGTAAATCGAAAGCTGATAGAAGGTGCAGAAGAAGGCTTTGAAGAAGCAGCTGTACTGCTTGGCGAAAAAGGAAAACTCTACCCCAAGCGTATGGTCACCGTGGTCGTCGAGGACGACGAGGTTGACAAGGTTGTGGAAACCATCGTGGAAACCAACAAAACCGGCAAGCCCGGTGATGGTAAAATATTCGTCATGCCGATGGCAGACGCCGTACGGGTTCGCACCGGCGAAACTGGCGCAGCATCAATTGGTTAACTAAGTTTCCATCAGAAAACTTGGCATTTTAGATGGCAGTTTGATGATGGGAGCTAACTAGAGAGGTAAATATACAATGGGAAAAGCACATAAGCTGGTGCAGTGGGATCCCCACAACGTCAAGGAAAAACTGCTGGAAAAATATCCTCCAAAAGTTGCCCGCAAGCGCGCCAAACAGATAATGATCAACGAAGCCCAGGAGAATACCACTCCGGAGATAGTTGCCAATGTTAGAACAATACCTGGAATAATCACCATGCGCGGCTGCACCTATGCCGGTTGCAAGGGGGTTATTATGGGGCCGACCAGCGATATCGTCAATCTCGTGCACGGCCCGATCGGCTGCAGTTTTTACGCCTGGCTGACCAGGAGAAACCAGACCGACGGTATTAATGATTCAGACTCCAACTACCTGAGCTACTGTATGTCCACGGATATGCAGGACTCCGACATCATTTTTGGCGGTGAGAAAAAGCTCGAGGCAGCCATTCAGGAAGCATATGATCTTTTTCATCCCAAGGCCATAGCCGTATTTGCCACCTGTCCGGTAGGACTCATCGGTGACGATATCCATGCGGTTGCCAAGAAGATGAAGGAGAAATTTGGCGATTGCAATGTCTTTGCTTTCAGTTGTGAAGGTTATAAAGGTGTATCCCAGTCTGCGGGACACCATATTGCCAACAACCAGGTATTCACTCACATAGTGGGTTCCAGCGAAACGGAAAAGAACGAGAAATATAAGATTAATCTGCTGGGTGAATACAACATTGGTGGAGACGGCTTCGAGATAGACCGTATCCTGGAGAAATGCGGTATTACCAACATTTCAACATTTTCCGGTAACGCCACCTATGACAAATTTGCTTCGGCAAATCAGGCTGACTTGAGTTGTGTCATGTGCCACCGCTCCATTAATTACGTGGCGGACATGCTGGAGACCAAGTATGGCATTCCCTGGATTAAAATAAATTTCATTGGCGCTGAAGCAACAGCCAAATCATTGCGCAAGATTGCTAAATATTTCGATGATCAGGAGCTTATTGATCGGGTCGAGGAAGTTATCGCCGAAGAAATGCCGGCTGTGAAGGCAGCCATCGAGGATGTTTATCCTAGGACCAAAGGCAAGACGGCCATGCTTTTCGTCGGTGGTTCTCGCGCTCACCATTATCAGGAACTTTTTAATGAGATGGGCATGAAAACCCTCTCAGCCGGCTATGAGTTCGGTCACCGGGACGATTACGAAGGTCGCCATGTCATTCCTGATCTCAAGGTCGATGCCGACAGTCGAAACATTGAAGAGATCCACGTTGAGCCGGATCCGGAACTTTACCGCCCGAGGAAAACGGACGAAGAAATAGCCGCTCTGGAAGCAGCGGGAGTTGATTTCAAGGAATACGAAGGACTCAATCCGATGATGGAAGAAGGCACAATCGTCATCGATGATCTCAACCAGTATGAAGCTGAAAAACTGGTAGAGCTGATGAAGCCGGATCTTTTCTGTGCCGGTATAAAAGAAAAATACTCCATCCAGAAGCTGGGTGTGCCGATGAAGCAGCTGCACAGCTATGACTCGGGCGGACCATATGCCGGCTTTCAAGGGGCAATTAATTTCTACCAGGAAATCGACCGACTGGTCAACAGCAAGGTATGGAGCTTCATGAAAGCACCTTGGCAGGAAAATCCCGAGCTTTCCGCCACCTATGTCTGGGAGTAATACAGAATAATCAATTTCGGAGTTACCCGACTCCTTCAGGAAGGTACGAACATGTTATTACGACATACACCAAAAGAGATTTCCGAGCGCAAAGCTCTGATGATTAATCCAGCCAAGACCTGTCAGCCCATCGGGGCCATGTACGCAGCTCTTGGCATCAAAGACTGCCTGCCGCACAGCCATGGCTCGCAGGGCTGCTGCGCCTACCATCGCAGTACCCTGACCCGCCATTACAAGGAACCCATCTCGGCAGCAACCAGCTCCTTTACTGAAGGTGCCTCAGTCTTCGGTGGCCAGGCCAATCTGGTTCAAGCGATCGACAACATTTTTACGGTCTACGAGCCGAAAGTCGTCGCGGTCCACACCACCTGCCTCTCCGAAACCATCGGTGACGATCTACCGCAGATTTTCGACAAGGCCAAGAAGGATAAGAAGGTTCCTGAAGGCAAGACTGTCTTAGGCGCACCTACGCCAAGCTATGTTGGCTCCCATGTCACCGGCTTCTCTAACATGGTGAAAGCCATGGCGGCCATGGCCGAACAAGGAGAGCAGAAAAACGGCAAGATAAATCTCATACCAGGCTGGGTTGAACCTGCAGACATGGAAGAGATCAAAAGACTCGCCGGCTTGGTAGGTGCCAAGATCAACATGTTTCCGGACACCTCCGGTGTACTGGACGGTCCACTTACCGGAAAATATAAGATGTTTCCCGATGGTGGAACCAGCATTGAAGACATCAAGGCCAGTGGCGGCGGTATCGGTACCCTGGCTCTTGGAGAGTGGTGTTCTGCGGATGCAGCACGTCTTCTCGACACCACCTGCAAAGTGCCCTGCTCCGTTATCGATATGCCTTTTGGACTTAAGGCAACCGATAGATTCATCGATGCCCTGAGGACCATCGCCGGTACTTCCGTACCCGACGAAATAGCCATAGAACGTGGCAAGCTCGTCGATATGGTTTCTGATATGCATCAATATCTATATGGCAAAAAGGTAGCGCTGGTTGGAGATCCCGATCAGCTCATCGCCATGACCGAGTTTCTGGTATCCATCGACATGAGTCCAGTTCATATTGTCACCGGAACACCCGGGAAGAAATTTGAAAAACGCATCAAGGAAATTACCGCTGATATGGGCCGTGAAGTTAACGTCAAAGCCGCAGGCGATATGTTCCTCCTCCATCAGTGGATCAAAAACGAGCCCGTAGATCTCATCATCGGCAACACGTATTGCAAGTACATTGCCCGTGATGAGGATCTGCCTTTTGTACGCTGGGGTTTCCCCATACTTGACAGGCAAGGTCACCAGCACTTTCCCACAGTGGGCTATAAAGGCGGACTACGGTTGCTCGAACAGATCCTGGGAGTTCTTCTCGACCGGAAGGATCGAGACGATCCCGAGGAGAAATTTGAACTCGTTCTCTAGTTCGAGTCTGTACATGAGCGGGCCGCAGCATAGTCATGTTGCAGCCCGCTCACGTTGTTTCATGACGTGAGGTGGAAAAACATGATGGACGGAGCTTCCCTGGCAAACAGCACAACGTCCTGCCCCTGTAGCAAGCCGTATCCGGAGGATATTATATACCTGCCGGTGGCCCCCCAACTCGTTGCCCGCACCAGATTTTCACCGCCCCCCGATAAAAAGCGATGTATGCCTGTCGAGGAAGCTATGGAAATGTTGACTGCAGAAATGAGGAAGAACGAAGGTAAGATTGCCATGGCGGCAATAGTTGGTCCAGGAGACCCTCTGGCCACGCCTGAGCTGACTTTAGCAATGGCAAGAGCGGTTAAAAGTCGTTTCCCCGACCTTTCCCTTGGCCTGCTCACCCTTGGTATCGGCTGCAGCAGGCTGGCTGGTGATCTTGCCGAGGCGGGCATCGACTATGTGGAGGTGAAGGTGGAAGGAGTACGGACTGAAATCCTTGAAAAGCTTTTTGCCTGGATACGGCCCGGAGCCAAGACGCTTAAACTTGCAGATGCGGCATCTCTGCTTTTGAAGGAACAGCGTGATGGGGTTTCAGCCCTGAAGTTCCGCAAGGTAACCGTCGGCATCCTGACTACCCTATATCCGGGATACAACATTGATCATGTTGCCAAAATAAGCAGTGAAATGGTTGAGCTGGGCGCAGACAGTATCTCCCTGGTCCCCTATTGCCCGGAAGCCGGTGCTGAGGTAAACCTGGAAAGCCCCTCTCCGGAAACCATCAAGAATGCCAAAACCAAGGCTTCGCAATATTTGCCAGTAGTGCCGCCGCGCCTTCATCATCCGCACCGCACTCTCCCGGCAGAACAAACTGAAAGTATCGTTCCCAAACCAAGTAACGAGCGGCCGAACGTCGCTGTGGTTAGTTCCAATGGTATTGAGATTGACCTGCACCTTGGCCATGCCATCCAGTTTCTCATCTATGGCCCTCGTCAGGACGGCCTTGCCTGCCTTATAGAAACTCGGGCAGCACCTGAACCGGGATCGGGTCCACTGCGCTGGCAGCAAACCGCTGAAATCCTCAAGGATTGTTTTGTTTTGCTAACTGCCAGTGCCGGGGAAAAACCTCGCTCCCAGCTTGCCCAGGCCGGACTGAAAATCTTGATCACTGAAGACAATATCGAGGGCATGGTCGACGTACTTTACGGTGGCGGCAAAAAGAAAGGCAATAAATAAGTATAGGAGCCTTTTGCAAAAGTAAGATTTTCGTTCTAAATCAAGGCATGCGAAAAATTTTACCACAGGCATATATTTGATATTCCGAGGATAA
>JAAUYD010265308.1_pt1 | contig 10481 bp, 6 predicted proteins | sample 7278101 | NCBI WGS metagenome assembly JAAUYD01 (sample SAMN14350128, study PRJNA611818) | marine sediment metagenome | isolation source: surface marine sediment (0.6m) | place: French Polynesia: Moorea | collected 2018-08
TCTTTACAAGATTGTTAACCAAAAACCTTTGGTACGTCCGGTCTGGTATTTTGATATCGATATCCAAGGCGAAGGCATAGTGGACACCACCATCCATTTGGTGGATATGACCCAGTGGATGCTGTTTCCCGGCACCCCCATAGATTATGAAGCGGATATTGAATTGATTGAAGCCAGACGCTGGCCCACCGCAGTGCCGCTGGATAAATTCCAAAAAATTACAGGTATAAACCAGTTTACTCGGAACATTCAGGACTATGTAAATGGTGACGTCTTGAACTACTTTTGCAACGGCGAGCTGATTTACCGGCTCAAAGGCGTTCCGGTTCATCTGAGGGAAATCTGGAATATGGATGAACCGCCGGGTGGCGGTGATACCCACCGGTCTCTCATTAAAGGAACGCGTTCGGATCTTATGATACGCCAGTTGCCGGAATGTGGCTTTAAAACCGAACTGCTGGTCGTCCCCAGAAAAAATAAGGGTCAGGTTGAAAAAGCCGTTCAGGAGTGTTTGGGAGATTTGTCGGACAAATACCCCGGGCTCTCGTCAGCTACGGAAAAAAATGCTTTGCTGATCAATATTCCAGACCGCCTGAGAACAACCCATGAGCAGCATTTCTATAAGGTGCGTGACGCATTTATAGAGCATCTGGACGCGGGTATCGAACCACCAGAGCATCGTGCCTGCACGGTTTCCAAATACACCTTGTTGGCTGAGGCCAGGAAAAAAGCACTGCTTTCTCCGTATCAACCGTTGCTTTAAATAGAAGATGGGGATGGGAATTCGAAATTCTCCTCAATTTGCAATTTTCAGGGCGGATTAATTAAAGGAGGATGTCATGGCAAAAAAAGGCGGTTTTGGCTTCGGGATTGTTGGGTGTGGGATGATTGCAGATTTTCATGCCAAGGCGATCGAGGGCATGAAAGGTGGACACCTTGCCTGTGTATTTTCCCGAAGTAAAACCAATGCAAACCGGGTCGCAAAGGCTTTCAGATGCGCTTCTTATCAGGATTACAAGGCATTTTTGGCCCATCCGGGATTGGATATCGTCGCCATTGCAACTCCCAGTGGTGCTCACCTGGAACCCGTTTTACAGGCCGCCAAGGCCGGCAAACACATTGTCTGTGAAAAGCCACTGGAGGTAACGCTGGAGCGTGTAGACCGCATGATACGGGCGTGCGATGAAACCGGGGTCATGCTGGCCGGCATATTCCCCCGCCGTTTCAACGAAGCCACCATCGCATTCAAGAAAGCCGTCGACACCGGTCGTTTGGGCAAAGTCACCCTGGCTGACGCATACGTAAAATGGTATCGCACCCAGAAATATTACGACAGTGGTGATTGGCGCGGTACCTGGCTCCTGGATGGCGGCGGCGCTTTGATGAATCAATCCATTCACACCATCGATCTATTGTATTATCTGGCCGGCGGTGTCGATTCTGTTTGTGCATACGCGGATCGGACCATCCACGAGGACATTGAAACCGAGGACAACGCAGTCGCCATCGTCAAGTTTAAGAGCGGCGCACTAGGTGTCATCGAAGGATCCACATCCTGCTTTTCACCGACCGGACATCCAGCCGAGGTACATATGTGCGGTGCCGAGGGGTCCATTTTTATGCGGGATAATACATTTACGGTGTGGGATTTCAAGAGAAAGAAACCGGCGGACAAAAAAATTAAACAAAAATTCCAAACAGAAATAGGCGAAGCCGGCGCCGGCGCAGCTGATCCCAGCGCTATAGATTTTATCGGGCATCAGAAAAATTTCGAAAATGTGGTCCATTCGCTCAAAACGGGGAAGAAACCTCTGGTGGACGGACAGGAAGCCCGTAAATCCATCGAAATCATACTGGCAATTTATCGCTCGGCGTTGAAAGGCGGCAAACCGGTAAAGCTTCCTCTCAAGCGAACACCGGTGAGAAAAAGTTTTCGGTAACCAGCATCTAGTGAAAAACCTTAATTCTGAGAGAACTCTTCATAGCGTATTCACAAAAATTGCGAAATGCTCTGGGTCAGCCGGTAAATTCGAGTTCGCCCAGCGAATCGTTTGCATGGAAAATCTTCTCATGATGATGATCACCGATGAAAAGGCGGCCTGCACCCTCTTAGACCAACTGCTGGAACTGAAACAGGATTACTGGCAGACGGCGTTGCCCGAGTTGGGGGATTTGGTCGATGTCTTGACTTAGGCCGATGATTACGGCACCCAGGGGATTTTGCCGCATGACACGCCTGCTGAAATTAGAGATGATGTCAAATGCAACATAGAAGCTTTGGCACCCGGCTGTGGCGATGACTTCAACACCATCCACAACATTCAGGCCGAGGTCCCCGACCGCACTGGATTTCAGCAGGATTTGAACATGATTTTTCCGATTGACCGCCTCAGAAAGATGGCCAATCGTGACGAAATCGGCATCCTAGCTGAATTCATCTGCGCTTTTTTAAGTGATAATCTGCCGGTAAACCCGGATCCGGATTATCCATTGGCACATTCACTGAATTTAGCCACAGACGATCTCAAGGCTTTTTATACGGAAGCTGTCACAGCCCAGCTGGGATCTGCAGGAACCTCAGCCCAGCTTTCAGAATGGTTTTATGGCCAGACCGCAGCCGGCAACTGCTTTATGCTATCAAAGACAAGGGATTATAAAGTGATGGTAAATATTTAAAGATCGTGACCGGAGCCTTGATAATTCCGACGGCGAAGTCTCAATTGGCCGGCTCGGATTGAGGTGAGGCGCGTAGCGTCCGATAAGATAAACTGGTTTCAAATTTTGATAGTTTCGAGCTGCTGAGCTGCTAACTATCGCTGTCCGGACATTGGCCGATGTCTTCTGTCAAACTGTCTTCCATATAGCTCAGTATGGTACCTTCATCGTAAACTATTTTAAACGCCGCCACAACATCGGGATCAAATTGAGTACCGGCCCCTTCTTCGATAATCTTAAGGATAAGTGCTTCTTCCATTCTTTTGCGGTAGGCACGATCTGATGCCATGGCATCATAAGCATCTGCCAGGGATAGAATCCGTGCCAAAAAGGGAATTTGCTGTTGCTTTAAGCCATCCGGATATCCGGTGCCATCAAACCGTTCATGATGGCAACGTATAATATGCCGCTCCTTATCCCACATACCAAATTGTGCCAAGATATTGGCTCCGATGACCGGATGCTCTTTTATTTTTTCAAATTCCTGGTCGGTGAGCCGACCGGGCTTGAGCAGTATATCGTCTCGGATTCCTATTTTACCGATATCGTGAAGGTGGCCAGCGAAATTCAATATATCTAACTCTTCACCGGTGCATCCCATCTGTTTGCCCAAAATCATTGATATGCCTGTCACCCGACTGGAGTGCTGACGGGTATAAAGATCCCTTGCTTCTACCGCCGTAACAAAAGCATAAAGGGTCGCAAAGAGGTTTTCATATATATTTTCATAAAGTGCCAGGTTCTCAATTGATTGGGCCGCGCTCTGTGCCATAAAAGACAGATAATATAAATCCTTTTCGCTGAATCGGACGGCTCCCTCACAAACTGTGGCGGTCAAAACACCAAAGACTTTCTCACGGATTTTCATCGGTGCGATCATGACGGACATCAGTTCTTTGGGAATTCCGCGGACACCATTATTTTCCGATATCAGAAGAGGTATCTCGTCGGACGCGACCTCCATAATAACGGAACCAAGAGACGCGGTGTCATCGTCCGGTTGCTCATCAATCTGATTTGGAGACGGCCGACATGAGTCCGGCTGTTTTAACTCTTTTAATTGCTTACCAATTCCGGCAGAAGCGACCTTGAAAGGCTGTCCCACCGATTCATTGATCACATGGAACATACATTGGTCGGCTGGGGTGATTTCAAGTACAACATCCACAGCACGTTTAAAAATGTCGCTGGTGGAAAAAGTGGTCGTAAAGCTGCTCATTATTTTATTCAAAATGTTCAGTTCGTCCACCTTATATAGTAGCTCTTGGTTGAGCTTTTCGAGTCGATCCTTGCTCTTAACCTCTTCTTTTAAAAGCACGTTTTCCACGAAAAGATGACGTTGCTGCATCGCCCGCCGCATGCACAGTTCCATCTGCTTTAGATTGACCGGCTTGATTAAAAAGTCGACCACGCCGTTTTTCAAAGTTTGAATGGTGTTTTCCAGGGATGGATAGCCGGTCATGACAATAACCGGCATGGTTGAATCACGCATTCTGATGTTTTCAGCCAGTTCAAGACCCGTCATTTCCGGCATGTTGATGTCCGTGAAACAGCAGTCCACCTTTTCATTATCAAATATTTGAAGGGCTTCGACGCCATTACAAGCGGTTAAAGTCTGATAGCCTTTACGCTCAAAATATTGACGGGCGACATCCAGAATGCTTTCTTCATCATCAACGAAGAGAATTGTTTCTTTTTTTTGTTCGTCCATACCCTAAGTCCAAGAAATCGTAATTCAAATTAAGCCTTGACATACCTGCAAAGTTTTATATCGCCGAATCGCATGAAAACTTTAGCAGGGATTCTAAATTGTATCGACTTATCCCTCAGTCGATCAGCGATCAAAGGTGTCAATGTATTTGCGACCTCCAACGGAGTGGTTGTCATCGCGATGACACGCTAAATCCCGGCCTACCCAAAATGAGATTCAATTATCATCATAACACTATAATATTATATTAATTTTTAAATTCACCCACAATTGCTTCAAGCATCTTTTCCCTGGCACATTCATTGCAGATGACTCTCCCAATCCTAACGTTGCAAACTCCGACAGAATTTTGAATAGATACCTTTAGCCAGGACTAGGAAATGGTATCTAGTGAAATGGACTGCTTTATTTATGGACAATACCAAATCGAACGCCTACCGATTTTCCCTCCATTTTCCAGTAGCCCAGAACAAGCTTAATTTTGGTTTGTGCCAGGTACTTTGGCGATAAAGGTGGATCCTATTTCCCGCTCCCGGGGCATATCGCCAAAACACAATAAATGACGTCGGAGACGTATCTGATGTAAATCTAGCCCTCATGAACATTGGTATCTTAATTGGCTGAAAACCACTAACACAAGGAGAGTCAAAAATGAGAATCAGTTTTCGGAAAACCAGCATCTACCCAGGATTATGGAAATCAGGGATGAGATTGTCAGTACTACTAGGATCATTCCTTTTTTTCATTGGCATTTTTATGTCCTGTTCCGGCGGAGGTGGTGGTTCAAGTACCAGCAGTAGCACGTCTGCGTTGGCTACCTTTGAAATGCCCACTGAAATATCGGCAGTACCGGTGGATACAGATGGAAGTGATCCCTCGACGGCCTTAAACCGCTCCCTCAGTTCAAGCCTACGAGCTCTGTCACGCGCTGCAACCGATATTGGAACCGATTACACTGAGACGGAAACACGGAAATACGTTGAAGAACATGCCCTCGAGCAGTTCGCAATATTAGAAAGCGTTCTAAATGCCCTGTCTCAAACAAATTACGCGGATGAAATTGGCAATGGGCCGTATAAGGCCATGGTGGCTTTTCAGGATGAAGAAAATGGAACAAGTAAAAAATCCCTTGAAGCCTGGGTGTGCCGATCGGACGCCATGACAGATGCTGAGGGCAACAGTTATCTGCGAGCACGCGCCTGGATTGAAGAACAGGATGATGACGGTGAAGACCAACTCATCAAGGCCGAATTTAAAATATACGCACCACCCACCAAGAATGAAGACGGCTCCTATGCCGACTACGGCGAATGGGATTTGAACGTAAAATTCGGTGACGATGGTACCGAGGATTTTTTTGCGGCATCGTGTGAAGTAAATGCTGACGGAATGACGGTTTTAAAAGTACATGAAATGTTTTTGGAGTCGGGTCCCGGAAATGGGTCTGAATTAGCAGCCGAAATGATGGGAATCATGTATCGATCAGGCAATGAGGGCTATGGAAAAGTACAGTATCCGGATTGGGATGAGTTATGGGGACCGAATGGCAATCCGAATTTAACCGAATTAACTCCTATCCAGGCCGCCTATGCTTACAATCAAGATTACCTGGCCGTAAAGGATGGTGATGATGCTACGGTATACAAAGATAGGGCGGATATTGTCGAAATGACCCACCGTTACGGCGTATACAATGCTGACACCGGAGAGGATGTGATGCGGTCAAAATCCTTTGGTTTCCCCATCTTTTGGACAACAGCCGGGGGTTCTACCAAAAGGGCCTATTATGGAGCCTGGCAGGGCCGTCACCAACTTTGGACCCAGGATGGTAAAACCGTTGCTGAAGGCACCGAAGTTACCCGGGAAGATTTTGATCCCGATGCCACACCAGAAGCCTATACGATCGGTGAGACATTTAACGGCGTTCTGTCAAAACGAACCTATGTTGAAGCTGCGCTAGATGACATTAAAAACATTCCCGTCGAGATCTGGATAGATAACCAGTATAATTTACTATATAATGCCGGTACATGGTATCACTGTCCTCAAATCGATTGGGGGACAAATCCGCCCTCGTGTCTGGTAACGCCAGTTGATTTTGATGCCGAGATAGGCTTTGCATCCCTGGTGGTCGGCAGCAATGACACCAAGAAGCATGTCAATATTAACGGTTGGGACCAAACGAATATGCAAGACAAGACCTATGTATATGAACTGGCCAGTTCCGCTAATGGAAATCAAGCCGGATTTTATGAAGCTGTTCAAGGGCAAGGTGAATTCGGTCCGGTAATCTCGGTCATTGAACCGAGGCAGCCGTTGGATACCAACGATGTCAACCAGTTGTGGATTTGGATTGGCGGGCAAATATATGTTGAATATACCGGCGACACAACTGGAGGAAAAACCGGTTGGGTGGAGAAGGAACTGATCAATTTTGATCAAAGAAACTGGACGCCCGAATTCGGTTCTGCCGATAAAAACTTTATTTTACCGGAAAACAGGGAACTTTACGTCAATATGCAGGGTTCAAATTATATTGTCAGGAAAGAAACAGGGCAAGAACCGGTTTGTCTGTTAGAGCTTCAGACCGCCGTCAACCCACTCAATGCTGCTGACATTGTGCCCGACGGCACTGTATTTAGCGATCCCTGGAATAACGCCAATTCAACCTATGAATTCATAACGGATCCTAACGAGACCAATTATCTGATGCTCGTGTATAAAACAATCGGCGACAACGACAGAGATCAAAATGGCGATCCGGTCGACGGCGTTGTGGTTGGCGGTGTTGTTAGCAATGTCTGGGGAATAGAAACAACTTTGCCCGGTGACAATCAGCCGACAGCGTTTAATTGGGAATACAGTGCAGATGGGGGATGGGGCAGCGTTACCTACCTAAAGAATTCGGACGGCAGCTTCAAAATGCTGGATGATCCCATTCGTTTCAATTCTTTCACAGCCCAGAACGGTGCAGGTGTTACAAAGACCCTTTCCCTGCAATACGATGGCTGGATGATGGGTTTGCCCGACATGTATTGGGAGCTTGAAAAAAACAACTGGACCATTTCCGATGACATAGCCAATAAAATTATAAACCTGCCGGCCGGGACTCCTTTGACGGATGCGGCCACTGGAACGGAGTACCTGTTAAAGCCGCTGGAAATTAGTCAATTCTTATCACCGACATCCGAAACTACTGGTCTTCCTGATATTACGCAGGGTCAATCAGTCGATCTTTCAACGGTTCCTGACTTTGTGGAGCACGGCATGGGAGATCTGCCGACGGATGTGGAGCTACTGTATTCCGAAGGCATTCCTGTGGAATAATAGATACAGATTCATACATCGGGATTGAATCGAAAAGCGGGGCGCTTGCGTCCCGCTTTTTTTATTTTGTGTGTTGTACTCTGCATAAAATTCCTGTCAATTAGCCTGAAATTTCTGGCCAAATTCAAATATTGCCTCAACAAAAAAACTTGACGGCAGCAGCAAAAAATCTGTATGGCATGCACATTTATTTTCAATGACGTAGTCACGAGATTATCCAATGCATTTAACGAATAATCGTCCATTGCGAGTGTGCCTGTTAAGCTACCGTAGTAATCCGCACTGTGGTGGCCAGGGGGTGTATCTGAAAAATTTGAGTCGAGCACTCAAAGACCTCGGTCATGGGGTTGAAGTGGTAACGGGTCCGCCCGATCCTCAGTTGGACAAAGATATACCAGTTCATCGGCTGCCCTGCCTTGATCTTTACAATGCTGAGGATCCCTTCAGAATACCGACTTCGTCGGAACTGATGGATCCCATCAATCTAATTGAGTGGATCGGAGTCTCCACGATGGGTTTTCCAGAACCTTTTACGTTCGGAATCCGGGCGTATCAATTTATGAATTCCAGATTCTTCAATTATGATATCCTGCATGACAACCAGAGCCTATCTTATGGCATCTGGGCTATGAATAAACGGCTGCCCACAGTTGCCACCATCCACCACCCAGTCACGGTGGACCGCAAGATCGCCCTTCAATCGGTCTCTCCACCATGGGAGAAATTGAAACAGTGGCGCTGGTATTCATTTATCGGTATGCAGAAACGGGTGTCCAAATCCCTGCCCCGCATCATTACGGTCTCAAAATCCGCTAGAGAAGATATCAGCCGGGATTTTAATATATCGAAGGAAAAATTTAATGTTGTCCCAAACGGCATCAACACCAACTTGTTCTATCCCATGGCCGATATTAAAAGAGAGCCAAATAGAGTCATCGTCACAAACAGTGCCGACACGCCGCTAAAAGGCCTTCTTTACTTATTCCGGGCAGTAGCTGAGTTGGCGAAAAATCGAGATATTCAGGTTACCGTTGTCGGAGAACCCAAAAAAGACGGTGATATTGTAAAACTGGTCAGGGAGTTGAATATCGGTCACCGCATCGAGTTTACCGGCAGAATTGAGGAGCATGAATTTGTACGACAATATGCCAGGGCAACAGCGGCGGTGGTGCCTTCCGTTTACGAAGGATTTGGCCTGCCGGTGGGAGAAGCTATGGCCTGTGGGGTCCCGGTCATCAGCACCACAGGAGGTGCATTGCCGGAGGTGGTCGGGGATGCCGGTGTTTTGGTGCCACCGGCTGATTCAGTCGCCCTCGCCAGGGCCATAAATGAGCTTTTTGAAAATCCCCAAAGGGCCCAAGATCTGGGGGCCGCCGGGTATAGACGGGTGCTAGAACATTTTACCTGGCAGAAAGCAGCAGAGAAAACGGTAGAAGCCTACCTGGAGGCCATCAATGGTCACCGTCGAATTTAACCGGCTTTCCCTGAAACCTGGATTCAAAATTCTGGATATTGGTTGTGGTTCCGGCCGTCATTCCTCTGCGGTATACCGATATCAAAAGGTGATCGTCATTGGCGCCGATCTGAACTTCAAAGACCTAACCGAAGCACAAGCGCGACTCAAATTGCATGATCGACTGGGTGAACATGGTGGAGGAGCATGGGGGCTTTCAGGGGCGGATGTGACAAATCTACCCTTTAAAGACGACTCTTTCGATATTGTGATCTGTTCCGAGGTATTGGAACATATTGTTCAGCATCAAAAGGCCATTGGTGAAGTCGTTAGGGTTTTGAAGCCGGGTTGCAGCCTAGTGGTCAGTGTTCCCAGATACTGGCCCGAACGCATCTGTTGGGTCCTTTCACAAGATTATCACAATACTCCTGGGGGACATGTCCGAATTTTCAGACGGGCAGAGCTAATCGCGGCCCTGGAAAACTCCGGGGTTGAAAAATGGGCCCTGCATTTCGCCCATGGTCTGCATACCCCATTTTGGTGGTTGAAATGCCTTGTGGGACCAAACCGCATCGATTCATTGCCGGTCAACCTGTATCATCGTTTCCTCACCTGGGATATCATGAATCAACCTCAAAGTACTCGGTTAATTGAAAAACTACTGAATCCGATTTTGGGAAAAAGCGTTGTTGTTTATCTGAAGAAAGAATAACCTGATATAGGTTCAGCGTTTCAGGATTTGCGAACAACCGCGGGGGTCTATTAACCTTGAACGTTGAATCCGGAACCTATGAAGACGTCAAATTTAAGTCGGAACCAGCATTACCGGGCAGGAAGCTTTTTCAAGAATTGTCATTCCCACATAGTCAACCCGACCCAGATTCATCTTTTCAGGCTCCTGATGACTTCCCAAAATGATGAGATCGGATTTGTGGTGCTTTGCTATTTTACAAATTTCAAGGGCAGGATCAGCAGGCAAACATCCAAATGTGATATTATTCGAATCATCTAACAGCGGCTTGACTTCAGTTTCAAAACGATCCTTGGTTTCCTGATTTATTTCCTCCAGTTTGGGATCATTGCCATCCAGCATTTGCAGTCGATAATCCAGAGCATGAAAAATATGCAGTTCAGCCCCATGGTCCCTCGCGATCTCGATACTTTTCTCGAGCACGGATCGACTGGCCGGGGTGAACTGCATATTTTTCATGCTCTGGATTATCGGCTGCAAATGCTGGATGGCAATGATCCCAAACTGGAGGAAATAAATCAGAA
>JAAUYD010237626.1_pt1 | contig 10480 bp, 11 predicted proteins | sample 7278101 | NCBI WGS metagenome assembly JAAUYD01 (sample SAMN14350128, study PRJNA611818) | marine sediment metagenome | isolation source: surface marine sediment (0.6m) | place: French Polynesia: Moorea | collected 2018-08
CAGGTTGTCACTTATTATTCTGATGGAATATCTCTTGACATGAAGATCGAAGTCGCCTAATTAAACATACTTATAATAAGTCTGACTTATTTAACGAGGTGTTATTATGAGTATCGCGGCTTCATTTCAACGCGCCTTCCGGAACGACAAACTCGATCCATACCCCATGGAAATTCTCAAACGGGTGAACTATCCCACGACGGTGATTGAATCGCAGAAAATCCCGCGGCTGGATGAACGCGAGAGCGGATTTAACCGGGCCTTGCGCGGGGATTGGGGGGCCAGCCTCTCAAGAGAACGCCATCGATTTGTTTCAAAGCATCCTCTTTCGGGTGCTTTGGTGAACATGCAGTTTACCCTCAGCGAAATTGTCGATGGCAAGGTGGCGTCTCTTAAAGCACCGAACACAGATGATCCGGTTACAATGGCCCGCCACATGAAAGAAACAGCTTATTTCCTGCGTGCGGACCAGGTTGGCATTTGCGAGCTGCCGGCCTACGCTGTTTACAGCCACAGCATGGCCACCGGCGAACCGGTGGAGCTGGATCACAAATACGCCATCGCCATTTTAATCGACCAAGATTTCAAAACCGCCGATGCCAGTGTTGGCAACGACTGGATCAGCAATTCCATGAGCTTTCTCTCTTACTCCACCTCAGGGTTTATTGCCTGTATTTTGGCCGACTATATCCGTCGCCTGGGATATTCCGCCCGCGCGCACCATGCCCGCAATTATCAGGTTGTGGTTCCACCCATACTGCTTTGGGCCGGCCTGGGTGAAATGTGTCGAATCGGTGACATCGTCCTGAATCCTTTTCTGGGTCCCCGCTTCAAGGCTTCGATTGTAACTACGGATTTACCCTTGAGCCTTGACAAACCCATCGACTTCGGCCTGCAGGACTTTTGTAATAAATGTAAGCAATGCGCTAAATACTGCCCATCGGGTGCCATTTCCTTTGGCGACAAGAAAATTTAGAACGGTTATGAGAAGTGGCCCACCGATATGGAAAAATGCACCAAACAGCGTGTGGGCAACAAACTGGGATCCGGTTGCGGTGTTTGTGTTTGCGTATGCCCCTGGAACAAACCGTATACACCCTTCCATCGTTTTGTTCAGTGGACCATGCGCAACTTCCCTTTGGCCCGCAATTTTGCCGTCTGGGGGGATGAAATCATGGGATACACACCACCTAATCTAAAAAACAAATGGTGGCTGGACTGGGAAGATGTGGACGGAGAATTGCAAATCCCGATGCATGCTGGTTCCAGGGGAAATTTTAAACCGTAAAATTGACGTCCAATTACAATAAACCAAAGATTGTAGGCGAAAGCATGTTCAGCCCATTGAGAAAACAACGGTTTTCGGACCAAATATCGGAACTGATCCAAAAGAAAATTATTGAGGACAAACTTGCCATTGGAACAAGCTTACCTTCGGAAATGGAAATGGCTGCAGAATTTCAGGTCAGCAGGACGGTTGTACGCGAAGCGCTTCGAATCCTGGAAATTTCCGGTCTGGTACATATCAAAAAAGGACCCAAGGGCGGAATATTTGTCACCAACGGATTTCATGAACCCATTAAAAGATCACTCAACAATCTCTTGAATTCGGGTGATGTTACCATCGATCATTTATTTGAGGCACGCTTATTGATCGAACCATACATCGCAAGGGAAGCCGCCCAACATGCCACTCCGGCGGATCTCAAACGGCTTCGAAATCTTTTTGAGGACGCCGACCAGCATTTGGATGATCCCAATCTTCTTAAACAGAGCAACCTAAGGTTTCACCTTCTATTGGCCCAGGCATCCGGCAATCCAGTATTGTCAATCATGCTCGAATCGGTTTTTGAACTGCTGGTTGAACAAACGCTAGATTTCGTGGATCCGACCTTGGAAAGACATTTTCTGAATATACATAGAAACATATTCAAGGTGTTGGAAAAAAAGAGTCCTGCTAGAGTAGAAAAGCTTATTCGGGAAGATATCCTGGACGTTCGCAATAGAATTAAAAAATATAATCTCACAAAACCGTGAATGAAATAGCTCATGTAACTAACGCTTGAAGAACCGGAGTATAATTTATGGGGACAATACTATTCACTATCGCCCTGATCGCTGCCATCAGCCAGGCAACTATCGGGTTGATGTTTTTCATATCCTGCATTTGGGAAAGAGAAAAACGGGCTACAGTTTTCAGTGGAATTCAGTTTGCTCTGATGTCGGCATTGGTTTTTTTCTTAATTTATCTCCATGTCCACGGCCTTTTTCAAACCGGTTTTGGTGTGATTCTAATGATTATAGGTCTGCTGCTTGCCGGCACCGTTGGGTTTTTCCTGATACGAAAATCTGGACTGAATTCCGATGCTCTGGCCGGAACAAAGGCATTGATCACCGGTACGGTGAAACCAATCGATGAACGCGATATCGTATTTGCTCGCAACCGGTCACTTCGTCCAGACTCCAAAGAATATCAAACCTATTATGAACTCAAACCCGAATACGAGGAATACGATTCAGCCCGTAGAAAAAAGGGAGGCCCGCTAGGGCATCCGGGCCGCATCGATCATCCCCATGATCAACCCAATGTAGCTGCCATGTTTGCTTCGCTGTCCATACCCTTACACCTTTCACATCCCGAAAAATTCAACCCACACACACATCCGCTATTGAATCAACAACGCGTGAAAATATCCCCAGAGGTTGCTAGCCAGAGAGTTAAGGGCTATGCGCAGGTTATCGGTGCGGATCTTGTGGGCATCTGTGAAATTAATCCCTTGTGGATCTATTCGCACCGCGGGGAAATCTTCAATGAGAACTGGGAAGACTGGGGTGCTCAGATTGAGCTGAGCCATAAATATGCCGTGGTTTTTGCCACGGAAATGGGTTTTGACCTGGTGGGGACGGCACCCCATTCGCCCACAGCCATAGCCAGTATGAGCAACTATGCCCAGGGTGCCTATATTGCAACCCAGTTGGCGGCATTTATCGCTAATATGGGGTACGCGGCCACGGCCAACCATTTAAGGCATTATGATGCCTTGCTGGTGCCTTTGGCTGTGGATGCCGGCCTGGGGGAAACGGGTCGCATGGGATACATCATGACCAAGGACTTTGGACCACGTGTGCGCCTGGGCGCAGTGACGACGGATCTGCCTTTAATTCCCGACAAGCCCATCGACATCGGTGCGCTTCATTTCTGCCGCATATGTAAAAAATGCGCGCATTGCTGTCCGTCTAAATCAATTCCCTTGGAAGACATGGAAGAGGTCAATGGCACCATGCGCTGGAAGTTGAATGCCGAAACCTGTTTTGACTACTGGGGCAAGGTCGGAACCGATTGCAATATCTGTATGCGCGTCTGCCCCTGGAGCCACGCCAGCACCTTACCGCATAAATTTATCCGAGAGTTAATCACCCGCAATCGATTATCCAGAGTTCTTTTCAACCTAATGGATGACATCTTTTATGGCAAAAAGCCCAAGCCCAAACAAGCGCCAGAATGGGCCAGCTATGCCCCCGAAGTGGGATCAGGTGAATAGGCTGAAGACTGTTAGGCTAACAGGCACCTGATAGAAAGCATGATAACCAAACAACCATGCGATTATCTTATATATCGTGGGTTTCTGTCGGAATCGGAATCGATTGATTTAATAAATTATGAATATTAAGAACAGACGGTTTTGTAAAAAATTCAAATTCAAGGCGTACAAGTTTTGCAATCATGAGGCGTACTAAATGTACGTTGAATGTTTGCGAAACGAAGTACAACGCCGAAGTTGGGCTTTTTACGAAACCGTCAAATGTGGAATGTAAATTTCTTGAGAAGATCTTCATCCTTCTCAGCCCAGTCTGGCCCAAAGGCCCTTTCACTGAAGTGGCTTAAGCGGCTGTACCAACGTTCCCATGTGCTCTTACCTTTCTGCTTGGCTTCCAACACATCGTTCAGAAAAACATCGATTCTGGCTATTTCCTCTTTGGGGATGTAAAAAGCGGCACCTTTATCAAACGACTTACGCACATCCGCCGGCGTAACCGCATAAGCGGTCAGCATCACCGCAACGATATTCTTGGCCACACAGATATCCAATAGCTCATACCCGGATACACCCATGATATCGAGGATCGCCAGATCAAATGTGCCGCTTTCCAGAAGCGCCCTGGCACTCTCAAAATCCTGCGCCCTTACCGTATCACACATGGGCAGCAAATCTTCCAGAGAATCCAGGATATCCTCCTCGTCATCCACGATGAGCACTGTTTTACCGCTGAGAAGATCTTTTGTTTTCATAGTGTCTCCTCGTAATATGTCATTACGTCCGAAATATTGATTTCCAGCATCTTCGTGCTCGCCAGAATACGCCGTGCATTGCGGTTGACGGCCGGTATCTGTTCCCCCAGCTGCTCCAGCAATTGGGCCGCTTTTTTAATGACCTGTATTTCGGCGTCGATTTGTTCAATGTTAAAATCAGCTTTCATGACTTTCTCCTAAAACTCTAATCATTCACCCCGTCATGTAAAGAAAAGGTACCGATGAATTTATTTCCGTAAATCCTTGAATCGCCTGGCCTTAACCTCAAAACGCGGCAGCGTTCCGTAGTCATGGAACTCCAGGTTATAACCCAAATTGGTTTTTAGTCTCAGTTCGTCCCTAAGGCGGCCCTCGATCTCTTTTAAACGATCTGCTGTTCCCGGTTGCATTTCAACTTTGAGGGTGATTTTATCCATGTCCCCCTTTTTTACCACGATAACCTCGTATTCATCCCCCAACTCCGGCATGTCGCGTACGACTGCTTCTATGGCCGTGGGAGATAGCAACACGCCTTTTACCTTGGTGATGTCATCAGAGCGTCCCAAGACGCCGCCCTTAATTCGCTGGAAGGTTCTCCCGCAAGAACACGGTTGCGGATCCCAGGCGATAATATCTTTAGAGTCAAAGCGAACGCAAGGCTGGGCTTGCCGGTCTAAAGCTGTTATGACCATTTTACCTTGGGAGCCGGGTTCGTGAATGATCTCGCCGGTCTCCACATCCTCGATTTCAACCAGGAAGAAGGCCTCATTGACGTGCATGCCTCCGGGATTGTGCTCACATTCAAAGGACCAGGCTCCGATTTCCGTAGCACCGGCATGATCAAACACTTTGGCATTCCAGGCGTCCTGCATGCGTTTCTTGGTAGCCGGGATACTGGCACCGGGCTCCCCGGCGCAAGTAATCCTGCGAATACTCATTTGGGTGGGATCCATTTTGAGCTTGTTTTTAGCAATTTCCGCCATTCCCAAAACATATGTGGGCGTCGCCATCATGGCGGTGGCCTGCAGTTCCTCGATTTTCAACAGGCGTGCCTGAGTGTCCAAAACGCCACCCGGTACAACTTCACAACCGATTTTCTCGGCGGCGTAATGACCGGCCCAGAAAGCCACAAAAATATTGTAGCCAAAGGGGATGAATACACGATCCCGGGGACGGTAACCCTGGGCCCATAGGATATAAGCCCAACACTCAGACCACCATTCCCAATCCTGCCAGGTGTCAGGCTGATAAACCGGCTGACCGGTAGTGCCACTGGTCTGGCGAAATGCGGTAACCTCTTCTAACGGTACGCACAGGGCATCTCCATAGGGAAACGGATCCTTGCGCTGTATCGCCTGCATCATGGATTTTTCGACCTTGGGTACCCGGCTGATGTCGTCAACGCTTTGAATGTCTTCAGGCCGAATATCCGCCTTTTCATAGAGAGCCCGATGGAATCTGGAATTTTCAAACACCCATGACAGAAGACGTTTAAATTTTGTAAATTGCAAATCTCGAATTCTGTCTTTAGACAAGGTTTCTAGCAAAGGATTCCAATATCTATTCTGGATACTTGGCATACCAATTCCTCATTTATGCTGACAGTTTCATTTCAATTTTTTTGGTGAGGCTTTTTAAGAAATCGGAAATTCTCGGAATATTTTCATTGGTGATCTGCTGTTTGAAACCCACCACCCAAAGCGCTATCTGAATGTCAGTCCTGTTCGTGCGAATGGGTAATCCAAAGGCACGGATACCATCAATATACTCCTCCATATCCACGGCAATGCCCTCTTTGCGGCTCTTTTTTATCATGGCTTTATATTTTTTCTTGTTCACGCAGGAGTTGGGGGTAAATTGCTTCAAGGCATTTGTCGATAGGATTTCATCCACTTCGGTATCGCTCATTTGCGCCAATAAAACCGGACCAGCGGCCCCGGCCAACAGGGGTATGCGCATACCGACTTCGGAATGAATTTTGATGTCAAAGGCAGAATCTACTTTGTCGATGATTACGGCGTTGAGGCCGGAACGAAGACCCAGAAAGGCGGATAATTTTGTTTTTTGGTTGATCTCCTCTAGATAAGGGTGCACCGTAGAAATCAATTCAGATGTCCGACCTGCGGCTCGACCCAGAATATAGAGTCGTGTACCAAACTGAAATTTACCATTAGATGCCCGCTCAAGAATTCCCAGATCATCCAGTGTGTAGACAATGTTAAACACTGTGCTTTTATTCAGTTCCAGGGCTTTAGATATTTCACTGACGCCTAACGGTTTTTTTAAGCGCGCCAGTAGTTCGAGGATATCGATGCATTTGTCCACGGCTGGAACTCGTTTGAACCCTGATTTCATAAGCGGCCGCCCTTTTCTCGAGTGATTTCTATAGAGAACATCAGATCTCTATATAGGCTCTTTTGCCTGCCTATGTCAATCAAATTATTTTTCAGCGACGACTTAACGTCACAAACCTTTTTTAGGGTTACAAAATGCCACCTAATCTGCCATAAAATGGTTTGATTTTTCTTGCACAGCGTTCACGAGATGGTATGACAATATTTTAGGTTGACAACCCATTTGATATAACCTACTATAGAAGATAGCTGTTCTCCATAGAGATCGATCTTTTTCTTGCTCACATTCCGATTTTCTTAAATATGGTAGGAACGGCGGGTGATCCTCAATTATCGGCCATTTTAGCTTTCTTATCGTTTGAGCCGATTAATTAATGATTAATTAAAATTCACGCTCACGATAACAACACATCCCTCAGTACTCGTAGAGAATAGCTCAATTCGCGGTAAAACAGTTGGTCCACAACCTGATGAGTAGAGAAAATTTGTAACTCAAAACAACTCGAAAGGAGGTCCCCGACAATGAAAAAGAAATCATTACTAGTATCCCTATCCCTGATGGTGGCGTTCAGCGCATTCATTTTGCTCCCCATTTTAGATAGTACCGCGCATGCGAAGACCACCCGTTTAAAGGTGGCCATGTATTTCCCACCACCGGCTTTTCAAACCAAAGTCCTGGAAGAATTTTGTAGAGAACTGGAGGCCCGCACCGGTGGCCAGATAAAAGTAGACTACTATGCAGGCGGCTCATTGCTTAAAGCGCCGGCCATGTTTGACGGTGTTGTCAACGGAATCGCCGATATTGGCTATTCGCATGTCTACTATACCGCAGGACGCATGCCAGTCACCGAAGCGGTGGGTTTGCCCATCGGTTATCCGAGTGCTTGGGTGGCGGGGCAAGTGATAAATGATTTTTACGAGAAATTTAAACCCAAGGAGTTTGATAAAGTAAAAGTGCTTTGGATGAATACTTCTTCCAATAGTGCCATTGCTACTTCCAAAAAGCCCATTCGCAAGTTAGCCGATCTCAAAGGTCTCACCATTAGAGCCCCGGGACTGGCTGGAGAGGTCATTAAAGCACTGGGGGGAACCCCAGCACCTACACCGATGATGGAAGTGTATGATTCGATTGCCAAAGGCGTTCTGGACGGAGAAGCTTCAAACTTTGAAACCCTTTTCGCCTTCAAGTTCGGCGAAGTGGTGAAGTATTCCACTTCCGTTTGGCAGATCAACAATCCCTATCCCTTCTATCTGGTGATGAACAAAAACAGCTACAATAAGTTGCCGGCCGACATAAAGCCTATTTTTGACAAGTTGGTGGGTGAGTACAAAGAACGCTACATCATGACCTGGAACTCCATTGATTTCGTAGGCAAGGGTTTCGGCCAGAAAAAGGGAGTGGAAATTATCGAACTACCTGCCGAAGAAACGGCCAAATGGCAGGCCGCGGTCAAACCGGTTTTCGAAAGTTATGTGAAACGCATGGTTGGCAAAGGATTTGCCGAGAGTGAAGTCAGAGGCTGGATCGACTATCTCCGGGAGCGTTCAGATTACTGGACCAAAAAGCAGATAGCACTGCGGATCCCCTCGGCTGCCGGGCCACCCGAAGTAAGACCAGAAGCACTCAAATAAATATCTCAAAGTTCGTACTTTAAAGATGACATTTTCACGGTGCGTAGGGGGAAAATGCTTCCCCCGGCGCACCTACTACAGTAGGAAAGAGGTTCATGCCGGACAAATTTGAAAGGTTTAACCGTCTGATAAGTGAATGGTTTGAGTGGATAGGATTTGCGGCCCTGCTGTTGATGATGGTGATAACCTGTGTGGATGTCGTGGGTGCCAAGGTTTTCAAGTGGCGTCTTTTGGGCGCCCTCGATATCGTAACACTATCCCAGATCGTGGCCATTGGATTCGCAGCCAGCATGACGCTGATTGTTGGCCAGCATATTAGTGTTGAATTTTTTTTCAATCTGATGCCGCGACGGTTACAGACTGTGATCCACGTTTTTGTTCTATTGCTTTCGTTAGGCCTATTTATTCTGATTATATGGCAGTTGTGTGTGCTGGGTTATTCATTTCAGGAGTCCGGGGAATACAGCCCGACAATCTACATCCCCTTGTATCCTTTTGCCTATGCCCTTGCCTTTGCCTGTATCCCTGTTTGTCTGATATTGATCCATTCATTTATTAAAGCTCTAAAGGGAGGGCAAAAGGAATGAATCCTACAATCGTGGGAATTATCGGCATCGCCTTACTGCTTGTTCTTTTTCTTCTCAGAATGCCGGTGGCCTTTGCCATGGCGCTAGTCGGATTCGGCGGTTTTGCCCTTTTGACCAGTCCAACCGCAGCCTTGCATCTTTTGAGCCGCGATGTTTATGACACCTTTTCTTCCTACCCCTTGAGCGTAATACCCCTTTTCATTCTCATGGGTACATTTGCTTTTGCTTCCGGCATCAGCCAAAGGCTTTACAGGACGACCTATACCTGGATCGGACAATACCGGGGAGGTCTGACCATGGCCACGGTTTTCGCCTGTGCCGGGTTTGGTGCCATCTGTGGCTCCAGCACAGCTACAGCGGCAACTATGGGGAAAATCGCCCTGCCGGAGATGAAAAAGTATGATTATGACGATACCTTGTCCACCGGTACCGTGGCCGCCGCCGGCACATTGGGTATTCTCATCCCGCCCAGTACCGTTTTGATTGTATACGGCATACTGACCGAGGAATCCATCGGCAAGCTTTTCGTTGCCGGTGTACTACCGGGAATACTCTTGACGATTCTGTTTGCCCTGACAGTAGCTGTCCTATGCTGGCGCAACCCTGCCATTGGTCCCCCTGGTGTTCCTACTAGCTGGGGAGAAAAGATAAAGGCATTTGGCGGGATTGTCGAGGCCCTGCTGCTTTTCCTATTGGCCATCGGAGGTCTTTTTCTGGGCTGGTTTAGCCCCACTCAGGCAGGCGCCATCGGTGCCGGCGGCGCTTTACTCATTGGTCTGGTCCGGCGTAAACTCACCTGGGAAACCTTTGTCGATGCAGGCAAATCGGCTATACGCACATCCTGCATGGTTATCTTTATCATCGCCGGAGCCGTTGTATTTGGACATTTCATGTCAGTATCCAGAATACCTTTCATACTGGCAGAATGGTTGGGAGGGCTGCCGATCCATCCCATGGCAATCATAGGCGTCATTATCTTTATTTACTTTTTAGGCGGTTTCTTCATGGACTCCATGGGTTTGGTTGTTGTAACCATCCCAATTTTTTTTCCTATCGTTATGAAACTCGGGTTTGATCCTATCTGGTTCGGTGTTATCATTGTACTGGTAAGTGAGATGGGGGTGATCACGCCGCCGGTAGGTGTCAATGTGTTTGTAATTAAGGGGATCTCCCCAGAGATACCTTTAGAAAATATCTTCAAAGGGATTTTACCCTTCCTGGCTGCACTGGTGATCATGACTATTATTTTGCTTATATTTCCCCAAATTGCCACCTTTCTGCCCAGCCAGGTCAGCTACTGAACCGCAATCCGTGATAATTGCCGATACATTTATAGTTGTTGTCAAACTAATGTTCCATTACGTTTTATACCTATTTACATAAATATATTCCGAAATGTAAGCCCGAGCTTAAGCGGTACAGTTGTATTTTTCATTACGACATATCATATTGAATCTGCCTCACTAGCGAAGTGCCCTGACGGATTGGTGATGTTTCGACTACCTAATTCTATTAAGAATCGGCAAAATTTCATCACCAATCCGTGTGGCACAGGTGATGCCTCAGATTGATATGTCGTAATGAAAAATACAACTGTACCGCTTTTCGCGCGAAAC